>Ga0209518_1000469_pt1 | contig 52768 bp, 54 predicted proteins | sample RifGroB1_FD_183993 | JGI IMG/M metagenome (GOLD analysis project Ga0209518, IMG submission 183993) | Groundwater microbial communities from Rifle, Colorado, USA - Groundwater B1 (SPAdes) (version 2) | ecosystem: Environmental > Aquatic > Deep subsurface > Groundwater | place: Rifle, Colorado...
AACATTTTTTCCTCCATTTTCAAAAGTATTTTCCTCCTTTTTTATTTGGGTAGAAAAATACCTGTTTTTGGAAAAAAGCGGAAATTTTATTTCGGCGATTTTAGGAAATTTCTAATCGGTGCTGACATAATTTTCAAATCTTTAAGTTTCTGCCGTTCCTTTTTCAGGAAACGGCAGAAAGAGTTAAAAATATTAATTAAAAATAGGAAGAACCATTCCTTCAATATGAATCAGCATTTTTTGAATCAGGGTATCTCCTGTTTTAGCAGACTCAATAGCCTGTCCGACTTGGGTGATGTAAATGGTTTTTGAATCAAAGCCGGCTCCGTATCCAAAAGCAATGTTTGCTGGATAATGAAGTTCGGTGCCATTGTAAAGCACTTCTACTTCCCCTGTATCAGGCTTGACTCTGGCAATGTCTTTTTTATTGTAAGTAACATAGAGGTCTCCGTTGATATCTAATGCAATTCCGTCTAAAATTGGAAGGGCTTTTTTAGGAGTGGTTGAAACGGCTTTGACAAAATTTCCATTGTCATCCAGTGTGATTTTATGAATCGCGCCATAACCGTAGGAAACGGATTCAAGGGCAAAAAGAGTTTTTTCATCTTTACTTAAAGCAAGTCCGTTAAAACATTTATACGCAGAAGAATAAAGGACGGTTCCTTTTCCTCCGGATATTTTAATGATTTTTCCAGATCCCATGTCTCCTACGAATACATCTCCTTTAGAGCTGACAGTCAAACCGTTTGGTCCATTGAAAGCAGTTGTCTTAATATTTCCGAAATAGTCTTTGGTTTCATATCCTGTGATTTCATTAACGAGATTTCCTTGAGCATCATAATGAAAAACTTTATTTGAGCTGTATGAAGCTGCAAAAAGATTTCCGTCTTTGTTAAATCCGATAGCTGACGGACTTGGAATTCCTTCAACAAAAGACTGTCCGTTTGTTTTTAAAATTTCACTTCCGCTGGAATCCAATTTTTTAATTTTTTTCTGGAGATAAGAAGTAATATAAACAAATCCGTTTCCATCAAAAGCAATTCCTTCAGACGCATCTCCCAAATCTTTGAATAAGGACAAGGTGTAGGTGATTGGATTGACAGCAGAGCATTCGCCTTTTTCAAAATATCCGGGTGCTGTTTCTTTTAAAGTAACACTGGTAGTAGACCAGTAACCTAAGTTTGTTTTGCTTCCTACAGCCAGGTAGGGAGTAAACCATCCGCTTGCTTTTTCAGCTCTCCCTTCAGAAAGATGGGTTTGATTTGAGCTGATCCATTGACGGCAGACAAATCCTTCATCTGATTTTGAAGAACTGACGGTTTCTCCGGATTGGTTTGGAAGTTCTTGTTTGGCGCAGGCAAAGGCTGAAAAGACAATCAGCGTTAAAACTGCGAGAAACTTGAGTTTTTGGTTTTTCATTTTTCGCTCCTTGTAAAATAATGTTAAATCTTGCGTTAAAACTATAGATTTTTAAAATAGAAGAAAATAGAACTTTAGTTTAATTTTATTCATTTTTAATGAATATATTTTTTAAATTATCTGTAATTCGATTTTTATGATAGAAGAAAAAAATAAAAAATCTCTGAGAGAAATCATTTAAACCCCTTCATTTGACCTGAGAGTCTGGATTCGTTAAATTTTTAGATTGGTATTGATTTTAAAAAGGAGAAAAAAATGTCAGAATCGTTTATTCAGAATCTATTTGCCGAGAGAATCGGCGGAAAGAATTTTGGAAAAGAAAATGTGATTTACAAATTTGAAAAGATAAAACGGGCAAAACGAGAGGCACTTCAAAAAAATCCAGGAAAAGAGATTTTGGATTTTGGGGTGGGGGAGCCGGATGATATGGCTTTTCCTGTTGTCAGAGAAAGTCTTAAAAAAGAAGTGGATGACTGGGAAAATAGAGGTTATGCGGATAACGGAATCGATGAGTTTAAAAAAGCAGCCGCTGGGTATATGAAAAAAGTGTATGGGGTGGATTTGGATCCTGAAACTGAGATTCTGCACGGAATCGGCTCCAAGCCTGTTCTCGCTTTGATACCGCAGATTTTTATCAATCCTGGGGATGTGACATTGATGACGGTTCCGGGATATCCTGTTTTAGGCACTTATACTAAATGGTTTCAGGGAGAAGTGTATAATCTTTCCTTGAAAAAGGAAAACAGTTTTCTGCCTGATTTAGACTCAATTCCTGCGGATATTTTAAAAAGAGCAAAAATTCTGGTCTTAAACTACCCAAATAATCCTACAGGAGCTTGTCCGGATGAATCCTTCTTTAAAAAAGTGATTGATTTTGCCAAAAAAAATAATATCATTGTGATACAGGATGCGGCTTATGCCGGACTGGTTTATGGGAAAAAGCCTTTTTCTTTCCTTTCTCTCCCCGGAGCAAAGGAAGTAGGGGTGGAAATTCATTCTCTATCCAAGGCTTATAATATGACGGGATGGCGTCTTGCCTTTATGGCAGGTAATCCTTTGGTTGTAAAAGGGTATGGAACGGTTAAGGATAATTTTGATTCCGGTCAGTTTAAAGCGATACAAAAAGCAGGGGCAAAGGCTCTTGAAAATCCTCAGATTACCGATGAAATTAAGTCAAAATACGAGAGAAGACTGAAAAAAATGGTGGAGACCTTGAAGAAAAAAGGTTTTGACGCTTCCATGCCGGGGGGGACTTTTTATCTTTATGTTGAAATCCCGAAGGGGACTCAACAAGGGATGAAATTTGTCAATGCGGAAGAATTTTCCCAGTACCTGATCAAAGAAAAACTGATTTCAACTGTTCCTTGGGATGATGCAGGTCATTTTGTCCGTTTTTCCGCTACTTTTGTGGCTCAGGGTGAAAAAGATGAGGAAAGAGTTTTAAAAGAGTTTGAAACAAGACTTTCGGATTTAGAATTTGTTTTTTAGATAAGACGAAGAAACGCAGGAATCTGCGTTTCTTTTTTCATATTAAGTTTTATTTTTTCAGGAAAGTTTTAATGGTTTGAGTCCCGATTTCTTTCTCTTTTACATTCAGAATAACTTCTCTGAAAGTGAAGGGATGAACAATGTTGTTGTTGTATTCGATTGTGTTGAATAACATAGTAAACCTCCTTGGGTTTTATCTTTGATATTAATAATGCAAAAATCGTGCCAAAAAAATAAATTTATTTCGTGTTAGAAAAATAGGTTTGAAAAAAGCTTTTTTTAGGATTGATTTAAAATCTTTATAAAAAATTTATTTTTTTTTAGGATTCAGACGAAAATTATAGTGGTGAAATATTGGTCCCCTCCCAAAAAACCATATTTCATCTTGAGAATAGGGAAGTTTACGGATTTTATCCCTGAACTTTCCTTCTTTTTATCGAAAGATCGTAAAGAATAATTCCAGTCGCTACTGAAACATTTAAAGAATCGATATTGCCTTCGGTAGGAATACTGATTTTGAAATCGCATTTTTCCAATATTTTTTCAGCAATTCCTTTTCCTTCACTTCCTAAAACAAAGGCTGTTTTTTCTGAAAGGGGAGTTTTGAAAATATCTTTTCCTCCTTCTCCAACGGATCCGTAGATCCAGAATCCCCAATCTTTCAGTTTTAAAATCGCATTGGAGAGATTTGGAACCTTGATGATTTTCATAAAAAAAGCGGTTCCTGCGGAAGCTTTGATAACAGTGGGGTTGATATGAACCGATCGATCCTCAGGAATAATCAGTGCATCGACTGAAAAAAGGTCTGCGCTTCTGATAATAGCCCCGAAATTCCGCGCGTCTGTGATATGATCCAGAATCAGGATTGTTTTTGCATCTTTCAGGCTTTCCAAGGGCAGGTATTGAACTTCTGTTTTAATAAAAGCAATGATTCCCTGATGAGCATCGTCCGGGCAGATTTCATCCAGAATTTTCCGGTTTGAAGCGGTTTCTAAAGGAATCTTTTTTTCGGAAGCTTTTTTTTTAAAAAAGTCCAGTTTGTTTTTCTGAAGGGATTCTAAAATTAAAATCTTTTCAATTTTGATCGGGCTCTTTAAAAGCATTTCAACCGGGTGAATGCCGAAAATAGTCTGTTTTGCGTCTGTCATTATTTTACCTTGATGATTATAAATGTAATATCGTCTTCTACTGATTCTCGCCCTGGAATAAACGCCTTGATTTCATTCATCAGCGCCAGCGCCAGTTTTTTTTCATGGTGATTTTTTTTGATGAAATTTTTCAGTCTTTCTATACCGTACATATCCCCTTCTTTGTTTCTGGCTTCTAAAAGCCCGTCTGTGAGGAGAACGAGAATATCCCCGGTTTCTAAAACAATTTCAACCGACTCGATCGGAATTTTTTTAGAATATCCTAAAAGATAGCCTGTGTTTCCAAGTTCAATAAATTGGTCTTTTTCAGTTTTATAAACTAGTGGGGGAATATGACCCGCATTTGAATATCGAAGTGTGTTATTATGAAATATGCCGTAAAAAGCTGTGATAAAACGACCCACTGGAGAAAGAATATCGACCATTAAATCATTCAGGCAGTTTAAAAGCCAGAGGGGGTTGCTGATTTCCGGTGCAAAGGTTCTGAAGATAATTTTTGTCATGGAAGCAATCAATGCGGAACCGACCCCGTGTCCGGCGACATCGGCCAGAAAAATGCCGATATGTTCATTACTCATTACCTGAAAATCCCAAAGATCTCCGCCGATCGAACCAGTGGTCATATATTGTACCTGAATATCAAGGTTTGCCCAGGAAGGTGAGGGTTCTTGAAGCATCATTTCCTGAATATGCCGCGCCAGTTCAATGTCTTTTTTATTTTTAAAATAATCTTGTTCGGCTAAAAGGATTTTCATTTCTCTGACTTTAAGGAGAAAAAGTTTATCAATTTTTGCTTTTAAAAGATGGTGATCAATGTTTTTGAAAAAGAGAAAATCATCCCATTCTTCATTGACTTCCTGAAGGAAAGAACTGTCTTTTAAAACTGCAATGATCATCAGTTTGAGAGGATATTTTTTCTTGAGTTTTTTTACTTCTTCCCGGTCTTTTTCTGAAAAAATTCCGGCAACAACAATTCCGCTGTCAAAATGTTCCATTTGAAGGGTAGAAAAATCGGTCAACCCGTTTTCTTCTAAAAAATGAACAAGATCTCTGTGTTCAGAATGAAATTGATAGTATGCTTTAAAAAGATTAATATTCTTCATTTTTATCCTTAAAAATTACAAGGCGCTAATATTAAAAACACTTCCATAAAAAATACTTTTTTTCCCCTTATGAAATCAAGTTTTGAATCGATTTTTTTTCTATTATGTAAATCTATCCCTAAGAAATTAAAAAACTTTTTTCAAATCTGCTATCAAATATTTGATTGTGTTTTATCGATCAACACCTAATCTTTTTCCGGTCGTTTTATATTTAAATATAGTCAAATAGAATTGATGGAAAAAATGACTTTTAAAAACTTTTATTCGACAGGAGTTTTTTCCTTTGCTTTTTTCTGAAACTTTACTATTATTATTTGGAAAGAATTTGTAATAGAAGGCAATTTTGAATCGGTTAAAACTATATCTTGATAATTGTTGTTTCAACAGACCCTACGACGAACCTGTTAATCAATTTATGAGTTTTGAAATAGAATCAAAACTTCTGATACAGGAACAAATAAAAAAAGGATATTTTAATCTTGTATGGTCATTTATACTTGATTTCGAAAATGAAGAGAATCCTTATGAAGATATAAAAGAATCTGTAAAAAACTGGAAGAAAATATCAAAAGAATTTGTTCAGCCTGAAGATGTTATAAGAATAAAAGCGAATGAACTGAGAAAAAAATATGGTTTTGGCGCGAAAGATTCTCTTCACATTAGTTGTGCTCTTTATTCTCAATGTGATTATTTACTGACCACAGATAAAAAGATGATAAAAAAAGGGCTTTCTTTAAATCATATTAAAATTTTGAATCCTATTCAGTTTGTTGCACAAATGGAGGAAGAGAATGATCAGTGATATGCAAATCCGATACAATGGGATGAAATTATTAAGAGAACATCTTGGTATTGTAGAAGCGGAAAAATTTATAGCTTTAATAAAAAAAGAATCTTTTAATTATACTGAATGGCAAAGAACCTTATGGAGCGATCAATCTGTAGATGATATCTTTCATCAGGCAAAAAAATTTTATGAGATAGATCAATAAACCAATGCAAAGATAAATGTTAAAATTTGCTTTTTTTTCAAACTTGACTATTATTATTTGGAAAGAATTTGTAAAGGAGAGCTTTATGGAAATCATGGAGATTATGGAATATCTTCCTCATCGATACCCGTTTTTAATGGTGGACAGAGTGCTGGAAACAACTGAAAATAAAATTACAGGGATCAAGAATGTCACGATTAATGAACCTTTTTTTCAGGGGCATTTTCCTGGCGACCCGATTATGCCGGGAGTGATGATTGTGGAAGGAATGGCTCAGTGCGGCGGGCTTCTAGTTTTAAAACAGGTGGAAGACAGGAAAAGCGTTTCCCCTTATTTTGCGGCAATCGATAAAGTAAAATTTAAAAGACCTGTAAGACCTGGGGATCAGCTTCGGTATGAAGTGGAAATTACGGTAAATCGAGGAACTTTGTGTAAAATGACAGGAAAAACCTTTGTTGGGACAGAGCTTGCCTGCGAAGCGGAAATGACCGCTGTGATTGTGAAAAGAAACCAGTAAAAAAAGGATATTGATATGAGAAAAGCTTTTTTAGTCGTGTTTTTAATACTGGCAGGAAGCTTTTCTTCCTTCTCGAGGGAGCAGAAATCAATGGAAGAAAATGAAGAAGAAAGGGTTTTCTTATTTACAGGGATCGTTGATGATCTAAACATCGAAGTGCAGGATTCTTATCATAAGCATATCTATTATTACCATTTTAAAATATTTCTTGGAAAACAAAAAAAATTTGAAAATAAAGTTTTTTTATTTCAAAAGCATGAATTTGATATCAAAGAACAATACTCAGCCGGCGAACGGCTTATAATCCAATTTCCAGCCTGGGCATTATTGGAATACGACGGAAAAAAAGAGATTCCTCTTTATAAAATTGAAAAAACAAAAGATATCTATGAAAAGATAGCGGTTTTTAAAAAAGGAACCTCTTTAGAAAAAGCGGAACAATGGCTTGATTCTATGAACGCCTTTTTTAACGAAGGCATGGACTCATCCAAGGGAAAAGCCTATTTTTACAAAACGGGCCCAAAATTTATTGTCCGTTTTTTAAATGAAGACGATCAGATTCAATTTCTGAAAGAAAGCAAAAAAAATCCCGATATCTATGAAGTCTATCAGCCGGACTGGAAAATTCAGAAGGATTAGCCTGATGTTAGTGGATAGAAAATTGCCGAAAAAATCCTTTCAGAATGTTTTTGGGGCGATTATCATTATACTCCTGAAAAACTCATCAAAATTGCGGAAGAAGGGAGTTTTAATGAAAAAAAATTCCTGTTTGGAAAAGTGATTCAAGCAGCTTTACAGAAAGCCAGTTTTTTAATAGATGAACTGATTATCAGGCTGAAAGATTTTCCCATGAGTCTGCTTTATAATCTGAACACAGTCAATCCTGTTTCAATAAATGATTCCCGATTATATCTTGGTGAAATGATTGAAGAAATCAGCTTGCTTCAAAACCATCTGCATAAAAAATAAAAAATCCTCAATTGGCACAGTGAGAGAAAAATAATGAAAATTTTATTAAAATTTATTAAATTTATAATCACTGGAGAGGATTTTGTCTTTCTTGATTCTCACATACCAGCATCATGCATTCAACACTGAAAAATATCAGTCAATACAAAGAGGAGGAAACAACATGGCTAAACAATATAAACTTCAGGATGTGCAGGAACCCGTTCTTTATGATGAACTTTTTGATTATGATCAAATACCAAGAGCGGTTTATAATCCGAAAAATCCGGCTCCCCTCGAAATCCCAAAAGAATTCTGGATTACAGACACTACTTTCCGGGACGGACAGCAGGCGCGCCCCCCTTATACAGTGGATCAGATTGTTAAAATTTACAAGTTTTTAAACCGTTTGAGCGGACCGAAAGGAGTGATTCGTCAGACCGAGTATTTTCTCTATACTGACAAAGACAAGGAAGCAGTTGAAAAATGTCTTTCCCTTGGCTATCAGTTTCCTGAAGTTACTGCCTGGATTCGGGCAAAAAAAGAGGACTTTAAACTGGTGAAAAAATTTAATCTGAAAGAGACAGGGATTTTAACCAGTATATCAGACTACCATATCTTTTTGAAACTCAAGAAAAACAGAAAGGAAGCGATTGAAGAATATCTGGATGTTGTCCGTGAAGCAATGAATGAAGGGATTCGTCCACGCTGCCATTTTGAAGATGTCACCCGTGCAGATTTTTACGGATTGGTCATTCCTTTTGCGCAAGCATTGATGAGACTTTCCGAAGACTCAAAAATTCCGGTTAAAATGAGACTTTGCGATACGATGGGATACGGCTTGGATAATCCTTACGCAGAAGCTCCGAGAGGAGTGGGAAAAATTATCCAGCTGATGAGAAAAGAAGCAGGTGTGCCGGCAGAATTACTTGAGTGGCACGGACACAACGATTTTCATAGAGTGCTTTCCAACGGTGCTGCCGCATGGCTTCATGGATGCGCATCCATCAACGGCGCGATTTTCGGATCTGGAGAAAGAACCGGCAATACTCCGATCGAAGCGTTGATTATCGAATGGATTGCGATGACGGGAGATACAGCTGGAATTGATACTACTGCGATTACCGAACTGGCTGAATACTATGAAAATGAAATTGGCACCAAGCTTCCTGAAAACTATCCTTTTGTCGGGAAAGATTTTAATGTGACTCGAGCTGGAATTCACGCAGACGGACTTCTGAAAAACGAGAGAATTTATAATATTTTCAATACAGGAAAACTTTTAAACCGCCCGATTCGAATCGGAATTACCGATAAATCGGGGTTAGCTGGTATTTCTCACTGGCTCAACAAGTTTTTTAATCTGGAAGGCAACGATATGATCAAGAAAAATGATCCGAATATTATGAAAATTCAAAACCGAATTGAGGAAGACTACGCAAACGGAAGAACAACTGGTATTTCAGACCCTGAAATGGAAGCGATGGCAAAAGAATTTTTTCCGGGAAGGTTTAAAAAATGAGAAATAAAATTGCGGTTATCGGCGCAGGAAATGTAGGGGCGACTTTAGCCCTTTATCTGGCTCAAAAAGAATTGGGTGATCTAGCGCTGATTGATATTAATAAAAACATGGCAAAAGGCAAGGCTTTAGATATTATGCAGGCGGGCGCTGTTTTTGGATTTGACACGCGGATTGAAGCTTCCGATGACTATGAGATCATCAAAGGGGCAAAACTAGTACTCGTTACTGCCGGATTTCCCCGAAAACCGGGGATGGACAGACTGGAGCTTCTGCATATCAACCGTGATATTATAGACGGAATTGCCGCCAATATAAAAAAATACGCTCCTGATTCGATTGTGATTGTAGTTTCAAATCCTGTGGATGTGATGACTTACCGGATGTGGAAACAGACAGGTTTTCCTTCTGAGAGAGTGATGGGGCAGGCGGGCGTTCTGGATACTGGGCGCTACCTATCCTTTTTGGCTGAAAAAACAGGTCTTAATGTGAAAAACATTCAGTCCATGATTCTGGGCGGTCACGGAGATACCATGGTGCCTGTGGAAAGCTGGACACGAATCAGCGGTGCAGATATCAAGGAGTTTGTATCCCAGTCTGATTTGGATACTGTCGGAAAAAGAGCGCAGAACGGAGGCGGAGAAATTGTAACCCTGCTTCAAACCGGATCTGCCTATTATGCTCCGGCGGCAGCAACCGCGTTGATGGCTGAATCAGTCTTAAAAGATGAGAAAAAGCTTCTCCCAGTGGCGTGTCTTCCGAAAAAAGGCGAATATGGAATCAAAGATATTTATATCGGTCTTCCGGCAGTAATTGGTGCAAATGGGGTAGAAAAAATACTGGAACTCAAACTGGGCAGTGAAGAAATGAAAAAACTGACTGATTCAGCAGCGATTTATCTCAAATCAGTCGCAGAACTTTAAAACTATTTACAGATAAAACAGTAAATGAATTCAATGTATACCAGCGGAGTCGAGGTGTCACTTCGGCTTCGCTCAGTGTCCGTTCGGCTCCGTTCAATGATCAAAACAAGCTATTATTACTTAAGGCGAGTTCTAAAAATTAATTTTCCTGTCATTTCGAACAAAGTGAGAAATCTTAAAATATTGATATTAAAAAAGATTTCTCTTCGCTTTGCTCATCGAAATGACGATTTTTTCTATTTTTAGAACTGCCCTTAAAAAACTTTCTTTAAATCCGCTTTCAAATCTTTCACAGCAGAAGATTCAATGGTTTCTTCGCTTGAAAAAATCCTTGCCTTTCCGTAACTTCCGTTTTCCAGAAAAAAAACCATGACAATTTTTTCAAAAGGGTAAACCACCCAGTATTCCCGAACCCCGTATTTTTCATAAACATTATATTTGTTTTTCATGTCTTTTGAAGCTGTAGAGGGAGAAATGATTTCAACAATCATGTCCGGCGAGCCCGCACAGCCCCTATCATCGAGTTTTGAAGAATCGCAGATAATGGAAATATCAGGTTGTACCACGGTTTCTATTGTATCATCGCCTTGATTTTTTTCTACTCCTAGGCGGACATCAAAAGGAGCTGTATAAACTTCACAGGATTTATGTTCTAAAAAATCCGCAAACTGCCTTGCCAGAGCAAGCAATATTTTCTGATGTTCCCTACTGGGTGCCGGGCTCATATCAAAGATATTCCCTTCTATAATTTCCCACCGCTTGCCATCATTCCATGAGAGGTAGTCTGAATAAGTATAAATTTGGTCGTGTTTTACCGCAAGAGACATAAACTTTTCCGCTTTTTTATATAAAATATAGTCAAATGGAATTGTTATGAAAAATTGATTTTGAGAAAGATACCTGCCGAGAAAATTCCCGGCAGGACAATATTAAGATAGATTCATTTTTTATTTTTCTTTGATAATAATCTGAATTCCTTCCATTCTTAAACTTTTTCCTTTCGTGCCGCAATATTCACCATTTTTATACCATGGAGTGTCCCCTACATTTTGCACATGACCTCGGTAATAAATATCATATTTAGCAGCATATTCGGGAGTCAGTCTAAAGGCTATGCCTTCCATTCTTTTTCCTAATCGCCCCACACTTCCTTTTCCGCCGGAAAAAGCAGCCCATGGAGTATCTCCCACATCCTGAATGTGTGCTGTGTATTCAAACTTAATGTCTCCGCTTTTTAACTCAAAATTAAGCATCTCAAGGGGTTTAGACTGTCCTTTTGTTCCCACAAAATTTCCCATTGAAACCTCAGGCAACGCGCTTCCTCCGGAAACACCTGAAAAAAGAATACTGACTTTTCGAGTCGGCTGAAAAGGAAGCCCCGGTATTTCTTCATACCCTCCAGCTACTTTTGGAAATTTGAAGTTTTTATTGACTCGGATATAAAACTCTACCCATTCGTTTTCTATTTTCTTTTTACCTTTTTGCATTTGATGAACTTTTAAAATCAAATCCTGCCCGTCTTTATAATTGGACAGTGAAAAGGTTTGAGCCGAAACTCCGTTTTTATTGCTGTTTCCGATTAGATCCGTAAAATAATCATCAGCAGCTGCTGAACCATCCGCTTCTCTTAGATAAAGTTTCGCGTCAAAACCGGCAGAATCATTGGGTAATGAAAAGGTAATTGTTTTATTTTCTGCAGATTCTCCGCTTTCTTTAAATTTTTTATTTTGATCGCGGGTCAGATTCCATAAACTCTGATTTTTACCGCCCAAATTGAGATCAAGACTTCCATAGAGTTCTAAATCTTTTCCATTTCCATCGCGAGCGTTGGTTTTGATCTTATAAAGGGTAAAGGACACATCTACGCCGTCTCCTTTCTGTGCAGTGGTTTGTCTGACGGTATATTCACTGCTGTAAATCGTGTTGGCAATCGTATTGTCATCGACAAACCGCAATTGATAGGCTATGTTTTTCCCCGGATTTTTCGCTGAAAAACCGTCATTTTGAAGCATACTCATAAACCCGTCAAGAGTGGTTGCAACCACTGATCCGCCGATCACCGTAATATTTATTTTATTTTCTTTTTTAAATGTATCGTAAGTGCTTTTGAAATCTGCCTCATATTCCTGTCCGTTTGCTTTCGCTTCCACAGCCACATTCAAAGTAGCCATGATTGTTTGCAAGTCTTCATTGGACTCGATGGTTAAATAGGCGATTCGTCCAAAAGCAATAGAAGAGACATAAACCGGTCTATATCCTTTAAAACTGGCTAGATTGAAGTTTTTGTAAAGAAAAACTCCATTCCCCTGATCCACACTTACGGTATAAAAGGTCTGCATAAATTTGATCATGTGTTTGTATTTTTTTGTGCTTTTTTTAAAATCAAAACCGGTTTTTACCTTTACTTCAACCGCCGGAGAAGAAAATCCGACTCCCAAATTAAACATGACCCCGAATTCGCTTTCATCGGTGATGGTGTGTTCCTCAAAAGAGTAAATAGAAGATCGCCCCTCAATGTTTTGAGAAAGAATGCTGTTATGAAGCTCGTTGAAATTGGACGATGAAGGGACAATGGTGCCTGAAACCCTTGTTTTTTGATTTTCTTTTCCCTTAGGCGGCACAATACCCGTTAAATCATAAGAAAGGGTAATCGGTCTTTTTTCACCCTCTGTAATTTCTTTATAAGAACCATCATCAATAGTGTGTCCCAAAATCACAGAACCGGGATAAATCACACCTGAATTCGGGTTTAAAAGGATTTGCTGGTCATAGGCAGCGCTGGCTTTAAACTTCTGAGTGGTGGTTACATAAGTAATGGGGACTCCATTTTCCACTTTATTTTCCACAGCTTCTGTCTTGGGTTGATCCAATTCTGTTTTCTCTGCTTTTTCTGCTTTTTTACCTTTTAAAGTGTCCGCAGTGAGAAGAGCCTCAATCTCTTTTCTCAATTTATCAATCTGAGATTTGTCTTCTTTTGAGTCGGCTGTGGAAGTAGGCGTCTCAGCTTTCTCTTTTTTTTCTTCAACCTGAGTGGTTTTCTTATCTTCTTTTTTATTTTTCTTGGTTTTCCCTTGAATGTCTTCCATAAATACAAGACTGAAAAGAATGCACAGTGCTGCAAGTAAACTTATACTTTTTTTCATATTTTTTCCTTTATTAAAGATTTAAAAATTTATAGCTTTTAAAAAAACTAAAATCCTCCTATTTTATTTTTGAATGAGCTATAAATTATTGTTATAAATATATAACAAGTTTTTTTTAATAAAAAAAATAAGTTGAAAAAACAAGCAAAAATATACCGGAAAATGCAATAAATGAACAATCTGTTTTTTTGAATAATTTTTGTATTTATTTATACATAACTGAATTTAAATTGCAAATATTTTCAACCCGAAATTGTCATTGTCCGGCGCTTGTACTGAGCAGAGTCGAAGTATGACCGGACAATCCAGTAAATTGATTATCCTGCTTAATAGATTCCCCGGTCATTCCCGTGAAGGCGGGAATCTATTGACAATAAGTGTTTTGTATTAAGTCTATTTCAAACAATAAATAATCAGAAAAAATATGAGATATTTTGTTAATAAACTTGTGGGCAGTTCTAAAAATAGAGAAAATCGTCATTTCGATGAGCAAAGCAAAGAGAAATCTTTTACAATATCAATATTTTAAGATTTCTCACTTTGTTCGAAATGACGGAAAATTTAATTTTTAGAACTTGCCTTGTAAAGGTGTTGTAAAGCTTTATGTCCGGCTTGACTCGAATATTCTCTCTATCAGATTTTGTCTGCGGTTTCAAATCCAAACCCCCTTATCCTTAAGTCTTTAAGGACAAGGGGGGGAGTCCTCCGTGATTTCATCCGTGAAATCAAGTCGGACAAAGAAACCTTGCATCGTGCAGGGTTAAAGAAATAAAAATTGAATAAAAAAAATAGAGGTTATATTAATGTTACTTTTTAGACTTTATATAAATTAAATAGAATTATGCTAAAATTGGACTCAATTTATGAGTTATAGATAAAATCGTTCATAGCTGTAATTTGGTCATTGAGCGGAGCCGAACGAACCGGAGCCGAAGTGCGAACACCTCAGTTCGGTGTACGAATTAACTTGTTGACAAATTTTCCATCATTGCCAAAAACTCTTTCGCCGCTTTTTTCCATGAGTAGTTCTGAATATTAGCTCTGCCTTTTTCAATCAATGAATTTCTTAACTCATAATTTCCGGCAATCTGAAGCATGGCTTCTGCAATCTCTTCTTTTTGATAAGGATCTACAATCAAAGCGCCCTCTCCTGCTATTTCAGGGCAGGAAGAACGGTTTGAAGTGATGATGGGGCAGCCACATGCCTGGGATTCAAGAATGGGGAGCCCAAAGCCTTCATAAAGGGAGGGATAAAGATAGGCATCTGCCAGATTATAGAGAGCAACGAGTTCTTCTTCGCTTAAAAAACCGAGTTTTACAACTCTTTTTTCAAGGGTATTTTTTTGGATAAAATCATGAATTTCTTGGTCACCCCAGGATTTTCCGGCTGTAAAATAAATCCGGTGAGGGATTTTGTCTTTGATCAGTTCAAAGGCTTCCAGTACTTTCAGCATGTTTTTCCGGGGGGAAAGAGAGCCTGAATAAAAGAAAAATGGAGTTTCAAGGTTGAATTTGTCTTTTACCGATTTTAAATAATCGTTATCTTCTATTTTTTTAAAATGAGTTTCAACCCCTTCTTTAATAATTCTGATTTTTTTTTCAGGAATTTTTAATAAGGTTTTCATTCTGGAAGCGGTGAAATCTGAAACGGTGAGATCAATGCGGGAAAAAAACTTTCCCAGCCGGATCATCAGTGTATGGTGGAGGTGGTCAAAAAACTTGAATTCTCTGAACCCGATTTTTTTTTCAAAATAGATAATATCATGATAAACAGGAATTTTTTTTCCTTTGACCAGAGGGGAAAAGGTATTTTTCGGGAAAAGATAATAATCAATTTTCTTTCTCCATGAAAAAAAAGGAATAGAAAAATAGTCAAAAATAAACCGAGAAGAAGAAGAAAGTATCACTTTCTGAAAATTGGGCGGCAAAGGAAAATCAAACTCATAATCTTTGTTTAAAAGAATAAAATAACGGTTTTCCTGATCCAATTCCGAAAGATTTTTAATCAGATTATAGGTATAGCGGTAAACACCCGCTCTTTTTTCATTCAAGATTCGGGCGTTGATCGCAAGAGAATAAGGTTTGACCGCCATTTACTCTTCCTTCATTCCGGCTCTGGCTGCTACCAGAAGAGGGTCCCAAACAGGCGAGAAAGGAGGGCAATATCCCAGATCCAGATTGTAAAACTCTTCTAAAGTCATTTCTTGAGAAATGGCAACGGTAATCACATCCAGTCTTAAAACCGAGCCGTTTTGTCCCACAATCTGCCCGCCTTTGATAATTTGAGAATCTTTTTCGAAATATAATTTTACCCAGATTTTTGAGCGTTCAGGGTAATAACCCGCTTTTGCCACATATTTAATAGAGACAGAATCCATATCAGAGATCCCGTTTCTTTCAATATCCACCTGTCCGATTCCTGTTTTACCGATTTCAAAGTCAAAGACTTTGGTCATAGAGCTTCCAATGATTCCCGGAAATTTTTTCAGGGGTTTTTCTGAGAGAGATGCCGTAATATTTTCACCGCACATTCTGCCCTGACGGTTTGCGCCTAAGGCTAAGGGGATGTAAAGATCTTTTTTAAAAAGAGTGTGATAAACCGTTGCACAGTCTCCCCCTGCAAAAATATCAGGGTCGCTGGTCTGAAGAAATTCATTGACGAAAACTGCTTTTCTGTCGCCCAAGGAAAGCCCCGCCTCTTCCGCAATTTTTGAGTTGGGAAGAACTCCGATGGAAAGGAGAACAAGGTCTGCTTCAATGACTTCGCCGTTTTCTAAAATGACTTTTTTCACTTTGCGCTCACCCTCAAAACGGACTGCTTTTTGATTGGTTAAAACTTTCACTTCGTTCCTGATCATCTCTTCCTGTACCAGGGTTGAGAAATCCTCATCCAGAATCGCTAAGATCCGGGGAGCCGCTTCAATCAGGGTTACTTCCATGTTTCTTTTACGAAACGATTCAGCCGCTTCCACTCCAATGAATCCTCCCCCGATAATCACCGCTTTCTTGGGTTTTTCGGCATCAATAAACGAATTGATTTGAATGCTGTCATCCAGTTCTTTCAAAGGAAAAATGCCTCTAAGCTCAATACCCGGAAGAGGAGGGATAATAGCCCTTGATCCGGTAGCTAAAACCAGTTTCTCATATTCCTGTTCAAAACTCGAACCATCTTGCAGGTTTTTGACTTTCACTTTTTTATTTTTCCGGTCAATTGAAAGAACTTCATGTTCTATTTTCAGGTTAATTTTTCTTTCAGTAACGGCTTTTTCGGGTTTTAAAACAATCAGGCGGTTGAAATCCTTGATTTCTCCTGAAATATAAAAAGGCATCCCGCAGGCGCCGTAAGAAATGTATTTTTCCTTTCCGAATACAATCACTTCTCTTTCAGGAAGGCTTCTTTTAATCTGACTTGCGGCGCTCATTCCTGCGGCAACGGCTCCGACTATGACAATCGGTTTCATTATTGATTTTCCTTTTTTTTACATTTTTCAGGATCAAGCCAGCAGAAAGGATTGTAATAAAGACTCATAAAATCCATAAAATTTTTATACATATCAGTCAGAATATTGATACTTGTTTGGTGGTTTTCCTGATTGACTTTTTTAAGCAGCGCCTGAGTAGTCATAAGATTGTCTTTCATAAGATGGGTGAGATCATCTCTTAAAGAAGTCAATCCTTCCAGATAAGTTTTATAGACATTGAACATCTCTATTCTTTCTTTTTGTTCGAGGCTTTGAAGGTAGAAAATTGTTTTTTCAATTTCTTCTTCGATTGAAATGAGTTTTTTTAAGGTTTCTACATAGTTATCTCTAAAGTTTTTAGAGACTTTTGAAAAATATTGTGTTTCCATGCATGCCTCCCTATTACAAATTGTCGATTCTTTTTAAATTGTATTATGAGTCATTGCCCAAGAGGCAATCCGCATAGAACAGAAGCGGAAGATGACTAATAGAAGAAAATATTAAATTTCTATATATTCTTATAATACAATTTTTTTCTAAAAAATCAAGGTTTTTCTTTAAATATCAGAAATGCCATAAAAGGCAGACCTAAAATTCCGGTGATAATACCTATCGGTATTTCTTCTAAAGGATTAATCCATCTTCCAAAAGTGTCTAAAGTTGTGAGAAAAAAGCCTCCTCCAAAAAATGAAAAAAGAATATGTTTGACCGGATTTCCTTTTGTGGCGAGGCGGAAAAAATTGGCAAACAAGAGAGCAAAAAAAGGAAGAGGGCCTGATAAAGTAATGGATAAAGTAATGAAAAATCCGATTAAAAGAAAAAGTAAAAAAAGTTTTTTCCGAAAGGCTCTTCCAAGGATTTCTTCATAGATTTCGGCAATTCCTAAAAGCGCAATCTTAGGATGTTCCCGAAGAGAAAAAACAAGAAGCACAAAAGCAGAAAAAGAAATCAAAACTACTTCCTGAAAACTGTAAAAGGAAAATCCGCCAAAAACCCATCTGGAAAGGCTTTGGCTGACTTTAAAAGAAGTCAGGTAATTGAGAAAATAAATACCAGATGAAAAAAATACATTTAAAAGAATTCCAAAAAGAATGAGGGAAGAGGATTTTAATTTTTTTCGCAAAAAAAAGAAAAGAAGAAGAGTGGAGCCGATTCCGCCCAGCATTCCGAAAAAAGCAGGAGAAAACCCGAGAATCAAGCCCAAAGAAGCTGTAAAACTGGCTCCTGCGCTGATGCCCAGAGTATATTCAGAGGCTAGAGGGTTTCTTGTGATATTTTGAAGGTTTAGGGTGAGCAGACAAAGCCCTCCTCCCACAAAAAAAGCGGTCAAAACTCTGCTGAGCCTCAATAGGTAAAAAGAAGAATCCAGTCCAATCAAAGGGTAAAGTAAAATAAAAGGAAGAAAAAACCAAAAAAACTTCATAATCAATCGTTTTTATTGGTTGCAGAATTTGTTTTTTCTTCTAATAAAGGAATGGTTTCTATTCTTCCGCCGTTTTTAAGCACCAGTTCATAACATAAAGAATTTTCATTCTGACAGTCGCTGCCTTTCACCAGAATGTCTGGAAGAATTGCTTCCACGATTTTTACCGGGTCGTTTTCTTCAAAAAGTAAAACAGCATCGGTAAAATAGAGGCTGCTTAAAACCAGCGCCCTGTCTTCCTCACGATTAAAAGGCCGGTCGTTTCCTTTTATCTTTCTCACTGAGTCATCAGAGTTTAACCCGATGACAAAATAATCTCCCATCTCAGAAGCTTTTTGAAGATAATGAACAAAAGCTTTATCTAGAATATCAAAGCAACCGGTGGTAAAAACAATCTTTTTCCCTTCGCTTTTTAAAGCAGTTGTTCTTTCTTTTAAATCGGGAAGCGAAAAAATTTTATGATCTTTGGGTTCTATTGCTTCTTTTAATTCATAAGGATAGACCACAGAAGTCCCGGGCTTGGAGACGACAACTCCCGCTGAATAATTGGCAACATCGATGCTTTCTTCAAGGGAGAACCCATGAGTGAATGCATTGGCAGTCCATGAGAGAACCGTGTTCCCTGCGCCGGAAACATCATAAATCTCTCTTACTTTAGTTGGATGAAGGGATGTCTTTTCATCGTTGCTCAAAAGGATTCCGTCCGAACCAAGGGTAATCAGAAGATTTTCAGCCCCGATGCGTTTGCGTGTTTCATTGATAAAATTAAAAGCCTGTACATCGAGTTGTTGGATTGAAAAATTGAAATTTTCTTTAAATTTTTTCCGGCTTGTTTTAATGAGAAAAGAATTGGAAAGACAGTATTGGTTTTTCTTTTTCGAATCAATGAAAAGAGGAATTTTATTTTCCTTGGCGGTTTTAACAATATTGTTGAGAGATGTCTCAGAAAGAAAACCTTTGTTAAAATCAGCCACAATAATGGCGTCCATGTTCTGGATATTGTCTTCCAAAAGTTCCAGAAGCTTTGCGTCAAACTGAGAGGGGTTTAATTCTTTGTTCTCATAATCCACCCGGAGAACATGCTGGTTTCTCTCGGTAATCAGTCTTTTTTTGACGGTTGTTTTGATGCCCGCGGCTGTCAAAAAAATAGGAATAATTTTTTTATTTCCCGCAATGTTTAAAAGTTTGTCGCCTTCAATGTCGTTTCCGATCAGGGAAATCAGGTGGACATTCTGTCCGGCTGCGCGCAGATTATTGGCCACATTTCCGGCTCCTCCCAGTGTGTGTCCCTCGCTTTCCGAGGTAAATACTGGCACAGGCGCTTCAGAAGAGATTTTTTCTACTTTGCCGTATTCGAAAATATCCAGCATAATATCCCCGATAATCAGAAAATTTTTAGGAATAAAAATCTGGTCTATTTTATGAATCATTTTATTTTTTCCTTTGTTTTACTGGGCGCAGCTGTTTGCTTTTTTCATGAATTCTTCTAAAGGCATTGATTTTTCATAACAACTTTCTTTCATATAAAGAAGGAGGCTTTCAAAAACATCGGCAGGAATAAATCCCGGAATCACTGTAATAATAGTTCCTTTGGAATCCAGAAAACCGGTGGATGGAAATCCCTGTATCTGAAGCGAATAAAGAAACTGTTCGACGGTATAGGTTTTTTCTTGATAACGGATTGTGTATTTTAAGTCTTCTCCGTTTAATCGGACAGGAATGAAGTCGTTTTGAAACATAGGTTTGATTTTAGGGCTGTTAAATACTTCTGCCTCCATTTTTTTGCAATAGGGACACCAGTCTGTGTAAAATGAAATAACGATCGGCTTTTTTTCAGCGATGCCTTTTGCAACTCCCTGATTAAAATCATGCCAAACCAATTTTTCAGATTGAGAGGGTTTCATAAAAGAAAGGAAAAAAGAGAGAAAAATATTTTTTTCAGTTTTTTCCTGGCTGAAAATGAAAGAAGCCAGAAAAACAAAAATTAAAATCAGAGGCAGTTTTTTCATGGATATATCCTTTTTCTTTTTTACAAAACAAAAGACGCATATTCTTCCCAGAAATGACCTTCTTTAAAATGGATCGCAATATTTTCACAGAAGGAATTGTAGTGAATTTCGTTTTCCTTCAGTTCTTCGTAAATGGTTTCAAGCTCTTCCAGAGAGTGATTTTTTGCTATTTCAATGTGAGGAAAGAAAAAAGGCGGTTCCGGCAGATTGATTATTTTTTTTAAGTCTTCGTAAATTTCTCTGATTTTAAGCGGCGCAGTGATATTCAGAAAAATTGTTTTTTCTGAATCTAAAAAACCAATCATATCGGTATGGATTCGAAAGCGTTTTTTTTGTTTAAAATAATCGGTAACTAAAACACTGATTTTTTTCAGATTGATAAAGCTTTCAACCGGTCCATATACTTTAATATAGGGTGCATTTTCCCTAAGAAGCTTTCTGTCGTAATGGTATCGAAGGGAATCAATCTGTTTTTTTAAATCTTCATCAGGCTGAATACTAATAGAAAATTCCATTTTTATAAACACTTTTTGATTAAAATTTACTCATTTTCAGGAAAAGACTGAAATAGATTTCAATAAAGAATGGTTGAAAAAAAATTGTTTTTTATCATTACCAATCATTATATTTTAAAAACAAATAAATCAAAGAGTATTTATTATGATTTTAATAGATAAAATTAAAAACGATTTGAAAGAATTTTCGGATCAAAAGAAAAAAGGGTTTCTTCCCCGCTTTTTTCAGGCTTTTCCAGGGGGCTATGCAGAAGGCGACCAGTTTATCGGGGTTACGGTGCCCAATCAGAGAATGATTGCGAAAAAATATTTTCAAGATATTTCACTGGAAGAGACGGCATCCCTTCTTCGGGAGCCGATTCACGAATACCGTCTCACAGCGCTTTTTCTACTGGTTTACAAGTTTGAAAAACAAAAAAGTGAAAGGGAAGCGATTGTCAAGCTTTATCTTTCCCATACCGATTATGTGAATAATTGGGATCTGGTAGATTCGTCTGCTGAAAAAATTCTGGGAGCGTATCTTTTCGATCAGGATAAAAAGATTCTCTATGATTTTGCCGCTTCAAAAGATTTATGGCAAAACAGGATAGCGATGATTGCGTCATTTTATTTTATCAAGAAAAAAAAATTTGCAGATGCTTTAAAGATTGCTGAAATCCTGATTTTGCACCCCCATGACTTGATTCATAAAGCCGTGGGCTGGATGCTTCGGGAAATCGGGAAACGGGATCTGGAAACAGAAATCGAGTTTTTGAAAAAACATTACCGGACAATGCCTCGAACTATGCTTCGCTATGCTATTGAAAAGTTTGAGGAACCTCTGAGACAGGATTTTTTAAAAGGATTGATTTAAAGATTTTATCTGGAGATGCTGAAACAAAAAAGAAATTTATTTTCCATTTTAAATTTATATCTGTATATATTTTATTAATATAAAATTGATTTTTGAAAAAAAATTGTTACTATTTAATTAAAATGAAAATGAGGCGGTCATGGAAAAAAAAACTTTCAAAATAGAAGCGTATTTTATTATTTCCAGTTTTAAAAAATCAGACCCTGAGCTTTTTCTTATCAAGAATGAAAAAAATGAAATGGATTGTTTTAAAAGAAATTTTACTCTTGAAGGTCTCAGCTTTAATGTGGATAAGGCAAGAGATTTAATCCGGGACTTTTTAGTCGAGTCGATTCTTCCAAAAGGCATTTTTGTCAGTTCTCAAAAAATGGTTTTTGATAAAATAGGCAAGCAGGAATTCCGCTGTAAATATTATATCAATTTGACAGAAAAAAAACTCCAGTTGAAAAACGGAAGTTTTGTGCTGGTACATAAAGCGATTGATGTCAAAAACAATCTGTCTCCTTTTTTAAGGGAATTTCTGATTAATTATGTTGAAGAGAAAAAAAACATTTACGAAGAAACATCGTCTTAAACCTTCTCTTTTACCCTCCAGTCTTTTGTAAAAAACTTCTTTGAACAGACGGTCAGCATGAAATAATTACCCGCTGTTGTGACTGAGAGAATCGCAATCATAATCGCAATTTGATATTTTACGGCAATAATGGGCGAGGCTCCTGATAAAATTTGCCCTGTCATCATTCCGGGAAGTGAAACTAGTCCCATTCCTGCCATAGAAGAAATATGGGGCAGAAGAGAGAGTTTTAAAGATTCCTGAAAATAAGAGGCAAAGGCTTCTTTGGGGGAAGCTCCGAAGGAAAGTTTTTCTTCTATTTCCGATTTTTTTTCCTGATAAATTTTCAAAATCCTTTTCAAGGCGATTACGCCTCCATTCATGGAGTTCCCTAAAAGCATTCCAACAGCAGGGATTAAATACTGCCCGTCTGACCATTTTTCAGGGCGGACGATGATAAAGATAAAAAAAGCGGTAATCAGTGTGTTGACAAAAAAACTGATCAGAAAAACAGGAATAAAAAAAGTTTTAAAAGAAGCGCCTGTATTGGAAAGAATAATCTGCACCGATGCAAAAATCATAATAAGAATCAGACCTGAAATTACTAAAAAAGAATCAAAATGAAAGATCCAGTTGAGAAGGTAGCCTATTCCGATCAACTGAACCGACATTCTAAGAAGAGCAATCAGATATTGTTTTATCAGTCCTGTTTTCCCGATCCAGTGGATCCAGAGAATCAGAGCTGCCAGAATATATCCTGAGAGAAACCCGAAAAGGCTGATGTCAGTTATGCCCTTCATTGAAAATCTCCTTTAAATTTTTTAAGTCGTTTTTGGCAATTTCATGAAGGCTTTTATTTTTTTCCATAAAAAAAACGCGGTCGGTTTTTTCAAGAAGGGGAAGCGAATGGGAAACGATCAGAAAGGTTTTATCTTGAAACTCTTCAAAAATCCTTTGAAAAACAATCTGGGCAGTCTTGATATCCAAAGCGGAAGTAGGCTCATCGAAAAGAAAAACATCAGGGTCGAGTAAAAGCGTGCGGGCTAAAAGCAGCCTCTGTTTTTCCCCTCCTGAAAAAGAATAAACCAGATTATCGAGAGGATAAGAGAGAGAAGTAATTTCAAGAACTTTTTCAAGTCTTTTTTGGTCCGGAAAAAGAAGATTCTTTTGAATCGCAAAAGGAAAAAGGAGATTCTCTTTGATTGTTTTTCCGAAAAGAGTAGAGTTTTGAAAAAAAAGACTGATTTTTTTCCTCAGATCAAGGGGCGTGTAGTGGGAAAAGGGCTTTTGTTTAAAAAAAAGATTTCCTGAATCGGGCAGAATAAGAGTGTTTAAAAGTTTTAAAAGAGTCGTCTTTCCAGATCCCGAAAGACCGGCAATTCCAATTTTTTCTTTTTCTTTGACCTGAAATGAAATATTTTGAAGAATATCCCGGTAAAAAATATGCTCAGCGCTGAGAATCATGCACAAAGACCATCATGAAAGCTTTCTAAAAGGGTTTTTAAATAAATCAGCATAATGCCGGCATTCTTTTCAGGAACCTGAAAAGATTTTATATTCATAATAATACTGGTAATGTAAACAAAAAGAGGTTTTTGAGGGTGATCTGAAGACATTTCATTTAATGCCTTCTGAAACTGAAAATCGTTTAAAAAAAAGAGATTTTTTTGGTATTTCATGTTTTTCTCGTGAATTTCAAAAACTCTTTCTTTCCGGATAAGCGGTTGAACCGGATAAAATGTCCGTGTGATCTGCCAGATATTGAGAGCCAGAATACTGACAAAACTCTTTTCTTCATCTGAAAATTGTCTGTTTTTGCAGATACTGGATAAATAATCCAATAATTCCGGCTGAATATCCTGAAATTCCTGATAAATTTCTTTAAAATCTTTTTTTTCTTTTTGGCTGATAGACTTGAGAACATCTTGAATTTCTAAAATCTGGATCTGTCTCATGCATGCCTCCTGAAAAAAACTTGAATTTCTAAAACGCTTATGAGTTCACTATATTTATTTATAATATAATAATTTTTTGAAAAATTTATTATAAAATATGGAGAAAAGCAGAAAATAATCAAATTGGTTGAAATTTAAACTGAAAAACTTATGAATATGAGAATTTAGCCGAAAAGGAAAGAATGAAAAAGCGACACTGTTTTATTTTTTTATTTTTAATTCCGCTCCTTGTTTTTCCGGTCAGTTCTGAGATTCAAAAGAACGAAAAAACGGAAAAAAAGGAGTTGCCAAGAACTTACCGTTCAGTGGAGCTTCTGGATTCATTAGAAAAAGCTGCGGAGAAGTTAAAGTCGGATACGCTTATTCTGACAAATATAGACAGCGATTTTGGACTTATGGATGAGGAAGACAGTAATTTAATTAAAGCAAAAATTCCTCCCTATCTTGAAAATGTTTATTATCAGTTTTATGAGAAAAAGCTTTTCGCTATTGCTCTTTTTTTTGACAAAAAACGATTTACCTATCTTGAGCTTTATAAAGAAATGAAAAAAAAATACGGCAAACCTTCCTTCTACAATGCTGAAAATGCGGTCTGGCAGGATGAAAAAACCCTGATGATATTGGACAATCTTCCTTCTGTCAAATATATGGATAAAGAACTTTTTTCAAAAACAATCGAGAAAGATAAAAATAACATTCAATTAAAAGATAGAATTAAAGAGAAAATACTGGAGGATCTTTAATGGGCACACCTGAAGGATTTAAAAGAAAAGTCATTATTGTGGATAAAAGTTTCCAGATGCGGTTTGTGAAAAAATTTGTTTTTATCACTCTGGCGGGAACGCTTCTTTCACTTTTGATTATACTCGGATTTTATTATTTTACATATAAATACGGCGGGAAAGACTTATCCCGGTATCTGGTTGAAATCGGTTTGGGCGAGGGGCTGGATGTCAATACAAAGGACAATCACGGTGAAATCCCTCTCCATTTGGTCAGCAGTGAAAAAGTGGCGGGGCTTTTAATTGATCTGGGCTCTAATATCAATGTACAGAACAACGCCGGAAATACGCCTTTGCATTTTATGGCTGAAAAGGGCAGACTGAATATTGCCGCAATTTTGATTGACCGGGGGGCGAAAGTAGATATTCCGAACATGGAAGGTTTTAGTCCTTTGGAAGTTTTTAAAAGAACTTTTAAAGCATCTGATCTCCACTGGTGGGCAGGAATCGGAAATATTGAAGCGGTTATTGCTTTGGGAGGAAAACAGAAATTAGATTTAAATCAGAAAGATAAAGACGGGAATACCCCTCTTCATTATGCTTCTTTTTACAGAAAAATAGAATGCAGTGGAATCCTGAAAGAGCTGGGAACCGATCTTTCCTTAAAAAATAACGAAGGGCAGACGGCAATTGATGTTTATAATAAAAAATATGCTTCTACTGAACTTCATTGGTGGACAGAGCTGGATGATTTGAAAAAAGTCAGCGTTTTGGTTCTTGAAAATAAAGCAGATTTTAACGCTCAGGATAGTGACGGACGGACTCCTCTTCAGATTGCAGCGATTCATGGGAACAAAGAAATCCTTAAATTTCTTCTGCTTCAGGGAGCTGACCCGAAAATAGCCGATAAAGAGGGAAAAAATGCCTATAGTTACGCAAAAGAAAATTATAATGATGAAAGTTTGAGAATACTCTACTGCAAAGGCGATTGTAAATAAGGGGGAGTTATGAAAAAAATATTTTTTGTTTTAGGCTTGATTTTATTGGTTCATTCAGCGCTTTTCGCAGATGAAAGAAGTGATTTTGTGGAAGCCGTAAAAAAAGGCGATTATGAAAAAGTTTCTGAAATGGTTGACAGGGGAGTGAAACTGGATTTTAGAGACAGTGAAGGAAAAACAATTCTTCACATTGCCGCAGAATCAGGTCATTATAAAGTAACCGGCGTACTGGTAAGGAAAAAAAATCTTTTTATCCCCACAGACCGTTTTATTTCAGCGCTTCCGGTAGCAGGGCTTGTGGCATTGATATTCATCGTGCTGGCATTTCTTTTTGGAATCCTTTATTCTCATAAGCTTGCAGGACCGATTTACAGGATTGAAAAAACAATTCTCCAGCTCATCAACGGCAACAGAGACTTTAAAGTCAAACTCCGAAAGGGCGATGAGTTTTTAAAGCTGGCGGATACTGTAAACAGGCTGATTGATTATATGGATAAAAACAGGGATCTTTTAGAGCGGGTGAAGAAGAATCTGGATGAGTTTGAAAAAAGCCCTAATTTTAAAGCAATTGACTCGATTAAAAAAGAAATTGAAGGTCATTTAGAAGAACTTGTATAAAAACCATGAAACAAGCAGCGGTTTTTTTTCTATTGCTTTTTTCGTTTCCTGTATTTTCAGCTTCAAATTATGATCGGATGGAATATGTCAAGGTTCTTGAAAGAGAAGACAAATCCCTTTCTATTAAAAAATATGTTTTAATCAAAAACTCAGATGAAAAAATCTATGAAGATTCTTACTGGAAAGTCTATTATCAGAAAGATAAAATCATTGGCGAAGAGCTTTACGAAAAAGGCCGGTTGGTTTATTACTATATTTATTATTATAAAAAAGATAAAATCTATCAAAAGGGTTTTTTCTGGCACGGTGTCTATTATGATATCAAGTATTTTAAAGCACAGGAAAAATACATCAAACAAGGTTTTTTTTATAAAAACTATCCTGAAACCTACAAAGTCTATAACAGCTCAGGAAAACTGATTTATTCGCATTATTATCAGGATTTTGAGTCATAGTTAGTCAACCCTGAAAAAGTCAAAAAAGCCTTTACAATAAAGAATAAATCATAAAAAAGAAGCGGCACATTTGCAAGATTTTCTATCTCTTTGACACCAACCCGGTAAAAAATGGAAGTTTATTCAATACATTCTTTTTTGAAGTGTCTTGAAGGTTTAATCTGATTGGACTTGAATCACCTTATTTCAAGAGTATTCCAGCGGGTTTCAAATCCAAACCCCTAACCCCTTATCCTTAAGTCTTTAAGGACAAGGGGGAGTCCTCCGTGATTTCATCCGTGAAATCAAGTCGGACGGGGAAACCCTGCATCGTGCAGGGTTGAATAGTTATACTGAAATGAGTTTCAATTGTCAATAGATTGAAATGATTATAATTTGCAAAAAATTGACCTTTTTTTTATCCTCATTGTCATTCCCGCGAAGGCGGGAATCTATTGAAAATAAAACAATTAATTTACAGATTCCGATCTTTTGTAAGCAAAAACCGGAATGGCTGCTTTGCATTTTATATTCAGTTTAGTATAAAAGTGATTAAATTTTATACAAGACTTTTGAGGAGACTTTATGAAATTCTTAGACCCCACCAACGATGTGGCATTCAAAAAAATTTTCGGTAATGATCAGAAAAAAGAAATTCTCATCAGTTTTTTAAACAGTCTTCTCGGCTTGAAAGAGGGCAAAAAAATCCTTGAAGTCGAAATCCAAAATCCCTATCAAGTCCCGAAAATTGCCGAGCTTAAAAACACGGTTCTGGATGTGAAGTGCAAGGATCAGAGAAATATTTCTTATCTGGTGGAGATGCAGGTAGCCAAGGCAAACGGGTTTGAAAAACGGGTGCTTTATTATACTTCCAAAGCTTATGTCAACCAGATTGAAATTGGTGAAGACTATCCGCATTTAAACCAGGTAGTATTTCTCGGAATTCTTGATTTTAAAATATTTGATTCTCCCGAATATCTATCCACCCACTTGATATTGAATCAAAATACACAGGAACATGCTTTAAAAGACCTTTATTTTAATTTTGTGGAGCTTCCGAAATTCGAAAAAACTGAGTCAGAACTTGAAACCATAGAAGACAAATGGATTTATTTTTTAAAAAACGCCAAAAATCTGGAAGTAGTGCCCGAATCGATGAAGGAAGAAGAATTTAAAAGCGCCTTTGAAACCCTCAAAAAATACGGATGGAATAAAGAAGAGCTTGAAGTTTATGACACAATCTCAATTTACCGCCAGGATGAACGGGGCAGGCTCGAGCAGGCAAAAATAGACGGAGAAAAAATCGGAATTGAAAAAGGGATCGAAATTGGAATGGAAAAAGGAAAGATGGAAGAAAAAAAAGAATTTGCCATGAGCCTTTCAAAACTGGGATGGTCAAAAGAACAAATTTCTCAGATATTAAAAATAAGTGAGGATGAAGTTGGAAAATACCTCGAATAATGCTGAAAAAGAAAGATGGAAAAGATGGACTGAGTCTATGGAAAAAGTAGCGTTGGAAATTCGCCGCCAGGATGAGAGAGGTGTAATCGAGCAGGCAAAAATAGACGGAGAAAAAATCGGAATTGAAAAAGGAATTGAAAAAGGAATTGAAAAAGGAATTGAAAAAGGAATGGAAAAGGGGATCGAAATTGGAATGGAAAAAGGAATGGAAAAGGGGATCGAAATTGGAATGGAAAAAGGAAAGATGGAAGAAAAAAAAGAATTTGCTATAAGCCTTTCAAAACTGGGATGGTCAAAAGAACAAATTTCTCAGATATTAAAAATAAGTGAGGATGAAGTTGAAAGATTTTGAAGAAGGAAAACCACAGGGAATGATCCCCGCAGTTTAGAAAGAATGGATTATTCCATGCTTTTTAAGTTAATTGCGTAAAGAGCGATGAAACCGCCTGTGATAATGAGGCTGACAATGCTAAAAGCACCAAAGATGGTTGCAGCGATGAAAGCGGCAGCATTTGCTCCGGTATAGATGAAAAATCCGAGTTTTTGACCTTTCATCATTTGAAGAGCGCCATAAAAAGATCCAGCTGCAAAAATCAAGCTTAACACTAAATAAACAGTGCTTCCGCCCATTGCAGATCCGAGACCAGGAATGTTAGCCATCAATGCTCCCGCACCGATAATCAGAAGAAGAGATCCTAAAATCGCAAGTCCGCTTCCGATAAAAGTCAGGATGCATAATACCTTTAAAAAGGTAGGTATTGTTTTGTTTTCGGTTTCACCCATTTTGTTTCTCCTTAAAAATTTTATAAAGTATCGTAGATTATAATATAATACTCTTTTTTCAAAGAAAAAAAAGGAATTTATTTTTCTGAAGAAAATACTTAGTTTTCTTATTATTTATTTTCTCTTAAAGCGAGTTTTAAAAATTAATTTTCCTGTCATTTCGAACAAAGTGAGAAATCTTAAAATATTGATATTAAAAAAGATTTCTCTTCGCTTTGCTCATCGAAATGACGATTTTTTCTATTTTTAGAACTGCCCTTAATATATCAGAAAAATAATGTAAAAAACTATGAATCATAAATTGAATCCTCAAAAAAATCATTTTCATTAAAATAAAAAGGCGAAAAAAATTGTTATCTTGGTGTATATTGATTAATTTTTAAAAGAAAAGGCAAGAGAGAATGAAGTCAAATCTACTGAAAAAAACTTTTTTTATTTTATTGCTCAATGCAATCGGCGTTGCGCTCGGAGTTTATTTCCGGGTGCCTCTTTTGTTTTTGCTGGGCGCATTTATCGGACTGATTCTTATTTGGGCTGTATTTGCTTTATCATCCAAAGAACTGAAATCAGGAAACGCTCCCTCAAAATACAGCGATTATTTAAACCGGAATTTTTTTGAAGATAAAATCCGCCCTGTCCGGCAGGCAAAGCATCAGGCGGTTTTGGAAGTGCTGGAAGATATGTTTGATCTGGCATCTAAAATTTCACTCAAAGAAAAAGATTATTCCACTACTTTAGAATACACGGTTTATCAGGCGGTTTCTTTGGGGCTTAAAATTTCTGAGCTTATGGTTTTAGCTGAAGACGAGTCTTTGGGTGATTCCAATATCACTAAAATTAAAAAAAGTTTACTCAAGCTCAAGGAAAATCTCTCGGAAACCAAACAAAATCTGGCGGGAATCCTGACCAATCTCTCTTTAGGCGAGTCCAACTATTCTAAAATTAATATCAATAAAGAATTGTCTTTTTTAAATAAGACTCTTGAAGAAACTATGAAAGAGGAGAATGAGCTATGAAAAAAAAACTTTCTTTTTATCTCAAAAGAGGAGCATTTTTCTTTTTGTCTCTCGCAGTAATCTCAGGATGCGGCGGTTATGAAAATAAAACCGAGCAGGAGTTGATAGAACTCAGCCGTGAAGCCTTAAAAAATGATATTTTTATTCAAGAAAATATCCCGTCTCAAATTGTGCCGAAAAATATTGAAAATATTTCTAATCTTCCGAAGCTCGATACAATCACGCTTTATGGAGAGACACCTGACAATGATCCGAATTCTATTTATATCGAAGTAGCGACTTCGACTGAAAAAGGCGTGAATGAGTATCAGGATCTCATGCTCTATGCGGTGAAAAAATTTAATGATAAAAGAGAGACCATAAACGGAAAAACGGTCAAGATAGGTCTTCGCTCCATTGCTTCAGGAACAGCCTATGAGATGATCAGCGCAGGTGTTTACAAACCCAACGGTTATACTCCTGCCAATCCCCTCTGGATCGAGCTTCTCAGATATAAAGGCGTGGATACCGCTTATCTGGGAAGCGTAGTCAACAATCCTCCCGGATTGGTGATGAAAAGGGAAAGATATGAAAAACTGGAAGAAGAGTATAAAAAAGTAGATTTCAATCTGATTATGGAACTGACGATGCAGGGAAAAATATTTCCAGGCTATCCCAGCCCCTATAGTTCCAGTACTGCTTTAAACTTTCTTTATTCCATTCTCTATGAAGCAGCCAAAAAACAAAATCAAATCTTGAGTGCAGAGCTGATTACCAATGAAATTATTGCCAGCGCTTTTACTGAGTTTCAAAAATCAGTCAAGGTTATTGGTCCTACAACAACTTATTTAAGAGAAATCTTTGAAAAATACGGCGATAATTCCATCAACTGTTTCCCGGTTGAAAAACAAGACCTTTATGTTTTAAAGAAAAATGGAAAACTGGATGAAAACGCGCTTGTGTTTATTCCTTTCGGGAAAATTGAACACAATAACCCGTTAGTCTCTCTTCCGTGGAACACAAAAGAAGAAAATGAAGCGCTTGCCTCGTTTTATCAGTATTTAAGAAGTGCGGAAATCCAAAGACACGCGCAGAATATTGGTTTTGAAGCTCCAAACAACCAGTTTTCAGGGCTTCCGGATGGAAAACTTCTCATGACAGCGCAAAGTCTCTGGAAAAACTATAAAGATGCTGGCCGGAAAGTTTACAGCGTATTTGTCGTCGATCGAAGCGGTTCGATGAACGGAGAACCACTTCTGGAAGTGAAGAAAGCGATGTTTTTTTCAGCTCAATATATCAAAAGAAGCAGTGAAATCGGATTAATCAGTTTCAGCGATGATATTACCATTCACCTCCCGATCAACGAATACAACAACCTTCAACAAGGCAAATATTTAACCGCAATTGACGATATTACCGCCGGAGGGCAGACTTTTCTTTTTGAATCGGTTCTTCAAGCCTCATTGATGCTGGAAGAAAAGAAAAAACAGGATCCGAAAGGGAAATTTTATATTTTTCTTCTGACAGACGGACTGGCTTCAAACAACAACCGGCTTTCGCTTGTGGTTCAGATGGTGAAAAAATCAGGAATCACAGTCATTCCGGTTGCTTACAATCTTTCGGATGTGAATGAGCTGAATGCGTTGGCCGAAGCAAATGAAAGCAGCATTATTTCAGGAAAGCCTGAAGATATTATCTCTAAACTGCAGATGCTTTTTGAAACGATGCAGTAGGAGGGTTGTTTGCTGAAAACAAGATTTGCATGGACAGTTGTTTTAATTATTCTGGTTTATGGAGCTTTGATCGGGTTTCAGTCTCAGCGGATTAAAAGCTCAACCGTAAATTATGACGGATATACCGTGATTTTATGGGATAATGGAATCCAGATGAAAAATGAAAACTTTTTCAGCTTGGAAATCTTAAATCAATTGATTGATTCTGCCCCGGAAAAAACAGCGGTGGTAAAAGTCCGTCAGGATGTGGAGTTGGTCAAGGATTTTAAAGACAGCGCGCCGGATTTCAATATTTATAAAAACATCGGCGGAACTGATTTTTTTGCGGGTTTTGACCTTGCGTTGGAAAAAGCCCTTTCTGTTTCTCCCTCCAGAATCGTGATTCTTTCCAAAGGGTATAATATGCTGGGCAGTGAAAGTAAAATAAGAAAAAAAACGGCTGTTCCGGTGGTGATTATTTACTTTAACGAGAAAAAAGACTTGGGAATCGACGGTGCTACTTATCAACAGTATTCGGATGTGAAATAAGTTTTGTCTGACGGATGGGTTAGAGCATGGATATAAATATTGCAGATTATTCCAGAACAATCAAAACAATATTAAAGCATCAGTTAAAAACAATGATTCTTTTTGGCTCAAGAGCAAGAGGTGATTTTAATCCAGATTCAGACTATGATTTCTTGATTGTTCTTAAACATAAAGAAGAAAGTTTATTGGATAAAATAAAAAATTCTCAACTCGATTTTTTAAATCAGTATGATCTTTTAGCAAGTTGTTTAGTATTAGATGAAAGTGAGTGGAAGGAAGAACAAAAATATCCTCTGGGAAAAAATATCTTAAAAGAAGGCAAGATATTGTGAATCAAAATCAAGAACAAATTGCAAATATGATGAAAAAAGCAGAAGAAAAATTAATGGCTGCAAAAAAACAACTCCTTTCTGTCATTCCCGCGAAGGCGGGAATCTATTGAAAATAAGTTTTTTAAGTAATAGATTCCGGTCTTTTGCAAGCAAAAACCGGAATGACAATTTTGCATTTTATATTCAGTTTCGTATAAAATGAAGCTCATTCTGATTCAGCCGCCGATTGAAGATTTTTATTATACTCCTGTGCGCCGTCAGCCGCTTGGGCTTTTATATCTTGCAGGAATAGCCAAATCAAAAAATTGGGAAACACTGCTTATCAATGCCCATTCTCCTAAAAAAAGCGTTCTTGCTCTTCCTGATTCATTTTCCTACTTGACTCCTTATATTGAAAATCATACCTTTCCTTTTAAAAATTATTACCACTGGGGCGCTTCCTGGCAGGAAATTGAAAAGCAGATACGCGAAAATAAGGGAGAATTGTTTGCAGTTTCTTCACTTTTCACGCCCTATTATCAAGAATCTGAAACAGTGATTCGTTTGATCCAAAAATACCATCCCGAAGCCTTGATTGCAGCGGGAGGCTCGCATGCTACTCTTTTTCCTGATTATTATCTGGATACCCTCAAAGTGAATTTTGTGATAGCAGGAGAAGGAGAAAAAGCATTTTCCTGTTTACTGGATTTTATCCAGACTGGAAAAAAGGAATTTCTTTTTTATGCCCCCAATCTTTTTTTCAAAGAAAAAAGAGGATATGGGGAGCTTTTTCCTGAAGAAAATTTAGACCTGCTTCCTTTTCCACAAAGAGATTTGCTGAAAGAACGGGATTTGTTTTTTTACCGTAAGAAAGGGGTTTCTCTGATAGCCGGCAGGGGATGTCCGAATCAATGCAGCTTCTGTTCCAGCAGGAAAGTCTTTGGAAATCAATATCGGGTCCGAAGTATTGATAATATCATGAAGGAAATCGATGAATGTGTTGTGAAGTATCAGGCTCATTTTTTTAATTTTGAGGATGATAATCTTTTTCATAATCATAGCTTTGCCATTGATTTTTTAAAAATTTTGATAAAATATCAGAAAGAAAAAAACATGACTTTTGATTTTACCGCAATGAACGGAATCTCAGCTGAAACTTTAGATGAAGAGATTTTGACTCTGATGAAAAAAGCAGGGTTTCAGGAACTCAATCTGGCTTTGGTTACGGCATCTTTGAAAACGCAAAATCAATTAAAAAGACCTTTTGATTCATCTCATTTTCAAATAATTGTCCAACAGGCGCAAAAAATCGGATTTAATTTAAGAACTTATTTTATCTTAGGACTCCCAAATCAGACCAAGGAAGAAATCCAATTGACTGATTCATTTTTAAAAAAATTGAATTTAAAAGCGATTCCTTCGGTTTATTACGATATTTTTGAAAACAATCCTGAAAAATGGAAGATTCAGAGATCTTCAGGTTTTGCAAACGAGACAAAGTATTTATCGAGAAAAGATTTGATTGTTTTTTTTAATTTATTTGTAAAAGAATTTGTTCATTGAGTGCCATCGAACAGACACTGAGCGAAGCCGAAGTGTCCGAGTTAATTTCAATAATAATCGATAGCCTGACTCAAGAATGTTTTACTCTTGATCCTGATTTGCTTATATTTTCTTTAATAGGTCTTTTCAAAGAATAATAATTCTGAATTTGGAGGCATGATGACAATCCGAAAAAAAATGATGTTCAATTCAATCGGAGCGTTTACTTTGATTCTTTTTATTTTAGCTTTTACTCTTTTTATTGTCATTAAAAAAAATATCAACGAGAAAATTAAATCGGATTTGGAATCTATTGCAAATACGAGTTTAAATATGCTGGATTCTTCTTTAACCGACTCTGTGCAAAATTATTTAAGAGGGATTGCTGAAAAAAATAGACAGCTTGCTGAATACTATTATGCGCTTTTTCAAAGCGGGAAAATGAAGGAAGAAGAAGCTTATCAAAAATTCAGGGAGATTCTTCTCAATCCGGTGTATGGAAAAATCGGAGAAACAGGATATCTTGCCGGGGTAGGGACAGACGGGGTCTTAAAAATACATCCTAAATCAGAGGGTGTCAATGCGCTTAAGTTTGATTTTATGAAACAAGCCGTATCGATGAAAAATGGTTTTTTGGAATATGACTGGAAAAACAACGGAGAAGCGATTTCCCGGAAAAAAGCGGGCTATCTTGCCTATTTCGAGCCTTGGGATATCATGGTTTGGGCATCCTCCTATAAAAATGAGTTTGTATCATTGATTGATAGGGACAATATCAGAAAAAATCTTTTGGCTATCAAAGTGGGTAAAACGGGGTATCCCTATGTTTTTGATTCTAAAGGAACCGTGATATTTCATCCGGAACTGGAAGGAAAAAATATAATCAATATTCAGGATGCAGAGGGAAATTGGATTGTTCAGAAAATGATTTCGGACAAAAACGGGAGCATTCAGTATTTGTGGAAAGAGAGTGATTCAAAAATAAGGGAAAAATACGCTTATTTTCATTATCTTCCTGAAATGGATTGGTATGTTGTTATTTCTTCTTATAAAGATGAATTTTTTGATATTGTTGAAGTGGTTCAAAAAGTAATTTTCATTTCATTTTTTGTGAGTCTGATGCTGCTGATCCTGATTGTGTATTTCAGCACTAAATCACTCAAAGGATTGATCAATCAATTTCAGGAAGTACTGATAAAAGCATCAAAAGGGTTTTTAAATGAAAGATTTAATCTTCCGAGTGTCAAATGCAGTGATATCATGAAGTGCAGTCATTCTGAATGCAATGAATATGTAAAAGATAAAAATATCTGCTTTATCAATGCGGGATCCTATGCGCCTGACTTCGGAAAAGAAATCCAATGCCCGAGAATCATCCAAGGGGTTTATAAAGACTGTAAAGAGTGCAAGGTCTATAAAAAAATCTGTAAGAATGAAATTTATATGATTGCGGCCTGGTTTAATAAATTTATGGCTTTAATGTCTTCCAGTATTCAAGGACTGAAAAAGAACTTGGTACAGCTTTCTTCTCATTCCCAGACCTTGTTTTCCCATGCTCAGGAAAATGCCGCCAGTATTGAGGAAATATCGGTTTCTGCCAATTCAGTAGTCAACAAAGCGGTGGTACAAAAAGACGATACGGCGGAAAATAAATCAAATATTCAAAAAATTTATGAAACAATTCACCAGCTTTTTGAAAAAACAGAGAAAACAAAAGATGAAATATCGAATTCGACTTCCGCTATTGAACAGATGGCTGCCAATATTTCCAGTGCGGCCGGGATGTCAGTCAATGCGGATCAAGCGTCTGCGCATCTTCTTTCTGTATCGGAAGAAGGCAGTTCCTTAATCCATAAATTATCCGATTCAATTCAGGAAGTAGCGCATAACTCTGAAAAAATTACCGAGATGGTTCAGCTGATTATGGATATTTCAGAGCAGACCAATCTTTTGGCGATGAATGCTGCGATTGAGGCTGCCCATGCCGGGGATTATGGAAAAGGCTTTGCTGTGGTAGCTGAGGAAATCAGAAAACTCGCGGATAAAAGCGCTGGCAGCGCAAAAGAAATTCAGGGAGTCGTGAAATCAATTTCTCAAAGCATTCAAAATAATTTAAATCATTCAGATAAGACAAAAGCAGGGTTTGTTCTCCTTAAAAAAGAGGCGGAAAAGCTCAGACAGATCAATAAAGAAATAGCTTCCAGCATGGAAGAGCAAAATACGGCTAATCAAGAGGTTTTGAAATCTTCTTCAAACATCAATGATTTAGTTCAGAATATGCTTTCTGATTTTGAAAGTGAAAAAAATCTGATCCAATTGGTTGAAAGCAAGGGCGGTGATCTGTATTTGATGAGTGAAGATATTACAGTAGCGATTGAAGAAGAAGAAAAAGCTTTGGAAGGGATGGCTTTGTCTCTTGAAGAATTGTCTAAAATAGCCAATGACTTGAAACAAATAGTGGATGAAACAGATGCAAATTTTAAATTTTTTAAAATTGAAGAGTAGGTTTATTCATCTTCTACAGAAAAATGTTCCCAGAAATTGAGCAGGTCAGAAATTTCTTTATGGAGACGGCTTAAAATTTCTTTGTTGATTTTTCTGTAGAAACTCTCTTCCATCTGTTTTTTTGAAGCAATAGAATCTAAATTGGAATGACTGACAGACTTTTCGATAGGACTCATTTCTTTTAATTTAAGATTTTCTTCATTTTTGACAATATTTCTCGGTTCTTTTTTTTCTTTTTCAAGTTCCTGAATAGCGCCTTTAATTGTATATCCATCGTTATAAAGCATTTTTTTTATTTTTTGAAGGATTTTGATTTCGTCTATGCCATAAACTCTTCTTCCGCTTTTTTCATTTCTTTGAGGTGCCAAAACTGAAAACATCTGTTCCCAGTAACGGATCGTGTATTCCTTGACATTGAGAAGATCGCTGACTTCGCCAATCGAATAGTATTTTTTATCTTTTTCGTCTGCGTGCATTAGGAAACCCTCCACAGGCAGTGCTTAAGAATGGTGTTCATTGTGATGATCGTCGGTTTTATTTCTTCTGGCATTGATTTTTTCAAGCCTGGCTTTTGTTTCTCTTTGAATATAATTCATAGCTCCCATCAAAAGCCCTAAAAGAATAAATCCTCCCGGAGGAAGTAAAAAAATAAGAATCGGAGCTTTTGCTCCCTTTGCATCGGTAAATCCAAGAAGACTGAAGGAATCCTGAAGGTCATAAATTTTTCCAAAATCGGCGATCTGCAAAGTGATTTTCCCGGCTCCGATGACTTCCCTGACAAGGGCGATAAAGGTTAAAACAAGCGTAAACCCTATTCCCATTCCAAGCGCGTCCAAAATAGAACGGCCCAAAGAATTTTTAGAGGCAAAGGCTTCTGCCCTTCCCAGGATAATACAATTGACCACAATGAGGGGCAGAAAGATTCCCAGGGCTTTATTAATATCGGGTGAATAAGCGGTCAGAAAGTTTCGGATCAGGGTGACAAAAGTAGCAATAATGACAATATAGGAAGGTATCCTGATATTGGCAGGAATAATATTTTTCAAAAGAGAAATAATAATATTTGAACCGAGTAAAACAAAAGTTACAGCCAGCCCCATGGTAATTCCGTTGATGGTCTGGGTGGTTACTGCCAGAGTAGGGCAAAGTCCAAGCATGCTGACCAGAATGGGATTTTCCCGGTAGAGACCTTTGATAAAATCATGCCATCTGCTTTTTTCCATTTATTTCTCCTCTTATATGCGGCGGGGGTTTCTAGTTTATTTCTTCGAAATATATTGCGTGAGTTTTTATAAACTTCTGCCGGAGCACATTTTTGTGCCAGCCTTGATAGTTATCGCCTGTTTTACCGATTGCGTGAACTGTGGCCATAGAAGTAATGGTAGCTCCGGAAATTGCGTCAATTTTCAGTTTTTTCTGAAAATCTTTTTTAGAAGCAGGGAGTTCTTTTGATAAAGCTTTTACACCTTTAAAAGCCTTTCTAAACCAATCATCATTTGCCTGGCTTCCAAGACCCGGTGTTTCCGAGTGTCCGTCCAGCATTATAAAATCGATAATTTTCCAATTAATATCGACAGCAACCATAAAACGGATATTTCCTCCGTAGCCGTTGCTGTCTTCTGCAAAATAGATGTATCCTATTGTTTTCTTTTTTGAGTTTTTGGCAAGAATAAAATCGTCTTCAATCTTTTCAAATGAAAGTGCATCAGGGAAAAATTTTTTTTGAATTTTCAATTCTTCGTTTTGTTTCGTTACCGCTCTTTTTTCAAATAAAAGAAATTCGAAACCGCTGATGAGTAATGCTGAAACAACTGTAATTACTGCCAAAACGATGCTTTTATTCATTGTTTTTCCATCCATATATTTTTGGTTTACTCATTTTATCAATGAAAGGAACTAAGAGCTCCATCAAAAGAATTGCGAACATAACGCCTTCCGGGTATCCCCCGAAAATCCGGATAATAAAAGTCAGAAACCCAATACCGAAAGACATAATGATTTGCCCTTTCAAAGTCAAAGGAGTGGTAATCATATCGGTTGCCATATAAAAAGCTCCCAAAATCAGCCCTCCGCTTAAAACATGCAGATAAGCGAATAAAAAAGCGTTTTTTACTGCCCCGTATTCAGGAACCAGAATCAGGTTTTTGGAAAGGGCGTATAAAAAAGTCAAGGCAGCTACGCTTCCTATAAAAACAGCTGGAATGTGCCAGTAAATATACCTTCTTTTGAGAAGCCAGAGACCTCCCAGAAAAATAAATAAAACAGAAACTTCCCCGATACTTCCCCCTGCTTTTCCAAGAAAAAGATCTTTTGTATAGCTTTTATAATAAAGAAGAGAAGCGGAAGATTTTTCTTTTTTTGAAATATTTAAAATCTGTTTTAAAGTTTCTTTCTCATTGGAAGAAAGATCTTTTTTCAGCTGATATTCAGTTTGACTCGAATCAAGCTGATAGAGATTTAAAAGAGCAGTCTGGTTATTTTTATCCTGATTGTCCAGAATTTCACTCTCAAAAAGACTTTTTGGAAAGCTGGCCGGAATGCCGTCTATTACTGAATCATCACTGGTCATATCTTTGTAATCAGGTATGGGAGAAGAAATTTTCCCTGAAATATAGTTTTTCAACATTCCGAGAGGAGTGGCGGAAGAAATCGCTTCTAAAGTAATCGCTGATTTTTCATTGTCTTTATAATAAAAACTCTGATCGGCCTGAGGAATAAAAAAAGCAGTAGAGGTCATCGCTCCTACCCAGGCAAACATGACAAAGACCCGGCCTGCAAGAGCGGGATTCATAATATTAAATCCGATTCCGCCGAAAAGCTGTTTTACAATTCCAATTGCAAAAAAAGATCCTGTAATCGGAACATACAAAGGCACATAAGGGGGAAGGGTAAAAGCAAGAAGAATTCCTGTTACCGCAGCGCTGCCGTCTCCGATCAGTTTCCATGAGTTTTTTCTCCAGACAGAAAAAACAGCTTCTGTGATAAGACAGGTGAAAACAGAAGCAAGAATGACATTTAATGCCGGCAAACCGAAATAAAACACCCCCCACGCAGCAGCGGGAAGAAGGCTGATAAAGACAATCCACATAATCTTTGAGACAGAGTCGTAATGATGAATATGAGGAGATGGGTCAACAAAAAGTTTATTTTTCTTTTCCATATTCAAATCCTTTAACTCTTGGTATCTTGTTGAGAGAGAGAGAAATATTTCTTTTTAAATTCAGTTTGGCAGATTTAAAGTAATTCACCAGCTGAATTTTAGAAGGGCAGATAAAGCTGCACGCTCCGCATTCAATACAGTCTTTTAAACCTATTTTTTCAGCGCTCTGCAGATCATTGATGCTGATATTATTGTACATAATATTCGGAAATAAACCTACCGGGCAAGCCTGCATGCATCTTCCGCAGCGGATGCAGGGTTTTTCTTTCTTAAACTTGATTTCTTCTTTCGAAAAAACAACGATTCCGGAAGTTCCTTTTGTGATGGGAGTATCATCTGTCAGCTGGGAGTAGCCCATCATCGGACCTCCGGAAATAATTTTTGCCGGATTGATAAAAAGCTGGCAGTCATGAAGAAGGTCGTGAATCAAGGTACCGATTCTGACTTTGTAGTTACCAGGCCATTTTACAATCTGACCGCTGACTGTGACAAGTCTTTCATAAAGAGGTTTTTCAAAAAGAATCGCTTCGTAAATAGCATAAATAGTAGAAATATTGGCAACCACTACCCCCACTTGAAAAGGGAGAGCTCCGCTTGGAACCTCTACTTTTAAAACCGCTTCAATGAGCTGTTTTTCTCCGCCCTGAGGATAACGGGTGCGTAAAGGGACCACTTCGTATTCATTGGCGGAATTTTTCTCAAGCATTTCAATTGCTTCAATTTTATTATCTTCAACGCCGATAAAAATTTTTTTAGGGTTTAGAATTTTTTTCAGGATTCGAATCCCTTCCCGAAGTTCAACAGCTTTTTCAGACATTAAACGGTCGTCAACGGTCAGAAACGGTTCGCATTCCGCCCCGTTGATCAGAAGCGTTTCAATCGGTACAGGGGGTTTGTATTTCATATGAGCCGGAAATGTCGCGCCGCCCATCCCCACGATTCCCGCATTTTTAATTCTTTCCAAAAGTTCATCTTTTGAAAAAAGATCCCATTTTGAGTTTTTAATTTCCCAATATTTAATATTTCCTTTAAATTCAATTTCAATATATCTGCTTTTTTGGGCATTAGGATTGTAGATGTCTCCTATTCCAATTACTTTTCCGGGAATGGAGGAATGGATATTGGCAGAAAAATCTCCGTCCATTTTCCCGATCAGAGTTCCTTCTTTTACTTCGTCGCCGATTTGAACAACTGGTATTGCCGGTTTCCCAATATGCTGCTGGAGGGGAATCTTAACTCTTTTAGGTACAGGAGCGTTGATAATTTTTTTATGCTCTGTGGTTTCTTTATGTTCAGGGAGTTTTACTCCGCCCCTTTTAAATCCCTTTTTGAGTAGGTTCATCTTTTTTCTTTTTCTCCTGCTATTCAAGATTTCCGTCAATAGGTCAGGTTTTTCCGGATAAAACAGTAATAATAACTGCCGAATTTTAAAAACCCAGATAACAAATTTAACTAATTTTTCATTGATTCTAAAGAGAGAAATAAAGGAAAATAAAATTTATCAATCTCAGGAGTTAATCCAATCTTTTTATCTCTTATCAGACAATTTTTTTTTGTTTTTCAATTCATTGATCACAATAAAAAAAACCAGAATAACAATATAAACATCAGCCAGATTGAAAATACCGGTTCGTAGAGTTGTTCCGAATCCCATATTCATAAAATCAGTTACTTTTCCATAAAAAAAACGGTCAATCAGATTCCCGACAGCGCCGCTGGTCAAAAGAGTCCATATGAAACGATAGTAGGAACTGTTTTGCTTTGTCTTAAAAACAAAAACACTAAAAATCACCACCGCAAGAATGGGGATAATCAAAAAGAAAAGAACCCAGAGCGGCTGGCTCATTTCATCTCCCATAGAAAGAAAAGCGCCTCGGTTTTGAGCGTAAAGGAGGATGAAAAAATTACCGATCAGATGAATGCTTCCTTTTCCGGCTAAAAACGAGTCGGCAAGAAGTTTTGTAACTCTGTCCAGTACAATGAGTCCAAAGGTGAGAGAAATTGCGGGCAGCATGTTTTTTATCTTATTCAAGGCTTATTTCCTCCCGATTGTCATAAAGATAGTGAAAGTTTTCAGGCTGCCGTCTTTTGAAGGTTTGGTTACTTCTGCGGCGGTAAAAGACTGGACAGAATGAAATCCGGCTTCCTGAAAAAGTGTTTCAAAACTTTTTCGGTCAAATCCGGAATGAAAAACGCCGGCATTGTTTTCGTGAAACTCCCCATTATCCAAATCCAGATCGGCAACAGCTAAAATTCCCGAAGGAGACATTATTCTATAAAATTCTTTCAGAACAGGGTTTATTTTTTCTATGTGATGAAAAGTCATATTGCTGATAATGATATCAAAACTTCCTTCAAGACTGTCGCCTTGCTCAATATCTTTGTGCTTTAAAAAGATATTATGAATTTTTTGATCATCAAGTTTTTTCCGGAGAATTTCAAGCATCCCTTTTGAGCTGTCAATTCCTGTAATAGAATGAACAAAAGGTTTCAGATAAAGCGATATCAACCCTGTCCCGCATCCGAAATCCATCATCTTCATATCAGGAGTGATTGGCGCATGAGAAAGAAATTTTTCGCTGACATCTTTTGCCAGTTTGACTCTGACCGGATTATTGTCCCAGAGAGCCGCTTCTTTATCAAAATTGCGTTTTATTGGTTTTTCTTGCATTTAAAGTCCTTTTTATGTGTTTTTTCAGAATAAGGTTTTATAAAAACAGTTCAAAGATTATTTTAGAGGCGAAAGATGATGGCATGTCAATTTTTCTTTTTCCTGAAATCTTTCAAATGCCGCATCTGAAAGAAGATCAATTAAATCGGAAGGGGATATGTTTTCTTCCTCCCAGAGGCGGTTGAAAACACTGTGTCCGCCGAAACCGGGAATAGTATTGACCTCATTTAAAACAAAATCTCCATTTTCATCGATAAAAGCGTCAATTCTTGCCATTCCGGAAAGATTTAACGCACGGAAAACTTTGATAGAAAAATCTTGAAGGTTTCGAGTTATTTCTGGATCCAGAGGGGCAGGAATGGTATCTTCCATTCCATCAGGACCGAATTTAGCTTCATAATCAAAAAAATCATTTTTTGAACGGTCAAACTGAAACTCTGCCGGAACGCTTGCCCGGGGATCTTTATGCCCGATAATGCCTACACTGTATTCCTTGCCTTTGATTTCTTTTTCAAGAATGACTTTATTATCATAAAGGAAAGCTTCAACAATTCCAGCGCTTAATGTTTTACGGTCTTTTGCCTTTGAAATTCCGATAGAAGATCCCAGTTCAGCGGGTTTGACAAAGATAGGGTACCCCAGCTCTTTTTCAGCCCGATCCAATACAAGGCTTTTGTTTTCCGTCCATTCCCATCTGTAAATGCGGGTAAAAGTCCCTGCATTTAATCCATTGGCTATGGCAACTCTTTTTGTCATCCCTTTGTCGATTCCAATCGCTGAACCCAGAATACCGCAGCCGATATAAGGAATATTAAAAGTTTCGATCAAGCCCTGAATAGACCCGTCTTCCCCGTTTCTTCCATGGAAAACTGGAAAGATCAAATCGTAGTTCTTTTTTAAAAGATTGTCAAAAAAACAGATTTTTTCTCTATCACTGTTTTCAGGGCAGAGGGCAAAATTTTTAATTTTATCAACAAAGCCTTCCGGTACTGCTTCATCTTTGGGAAAAACATGGATATCAGGGTGATCAAGCCATTTTTCAATTTTTGTGATGATTGAAGACGGAGAAGTAAACTCCCCTTTTTCGTTGATATGAACAGCATGAACCTCGTATTTTTCCAGATTGATGTAGGATAAAATATGGAGGGCTGATTCAACCGATCCTTCGTATTCAGTTGATCGCCCCCCAAAAAGAACAGCAATTCTTATTTTATTCATTTTCTTTTACTTTTGAAGTTTTCATTTTTCTCATATTGCGGCTTAAAAGAGCAAACATCCCGACTCCTATCAGGATAAAAAAGCCCATAAAAACAATGCTTTTTGAATAACCTAACGCATTGATCATCATTCCTGCAATTAAAGGCACCATAATAGCGACAATTTTTTCATAAGTAGTGTAAATGCTTAAAAGCTTGGCTTCACCCATGGATTCGGCTTCTTCTGATGAAGTAATGTAAGATTCTTCTGTTGCATCAACAAACATTCCCCCGACCCCGATCGCCATAATGACAAAAATCAAAGCGGTCAATTCCTGAGTGAAGAGGAATACAATGAGTCCAAGGCCTGTAATCAAATTTCCGATAATAATATATTTTCGTTCATTCTGGCTCTTATCCGCCATTTTCCCGATATAAGGAGTTAAAAGGCTGATAACAGCATAAATCGTGAGGATCCGTCCGATATTCGATGGTGTTACGCCCATATCACTCATAAAAAGGGGAAAAGAGTACTGGAAGATTCCAATAAAAGCAATTTGAACCGGAACGCTGGCAAAGAGAAGGGCGGCTAAAAGGCTTTTATTTTTGAAAATAAAGAGAAAGTCTTTAAGCGATAGTTTGACTTTTTCCATTTTTTCAGCCAAAGCTTTTTTGATTTTAGGACTTTTGACAAAAAAGAAAACAAAAAGTCCGAAACAAAATGAGAAAAACATGGAAACAAACATTCCAGCTCTAAATCCCAGCCTTTCTGCAATCACTCCTCCTATTGCCGTAGCACAGATAAAAGCGGCCGCATACCCTGCCGACCAGTAGCCGAACCCGGCAGTCCGGTTGCTATGGGTAGTTTTTTCTACGATCAGGCTGATTCCGTTAATAATTGTGGCGCCATAACCCATTCCTGTAATAAATCTTGCAACCGTCAGCATGAACACATTGGTTGAGAGACCTGAAAGAAGGGAACCGAAGAAAAGAAGCGGAACGCTGATAAAAAAGATATTCCGGCTGCTCATTTTCTTGGATAAATGTCCGGCAAGAAGCACGAAAATCGAAACTCCAAACATATAAGCAGAAATCGGGATGCTCATCAGAGTTTCTTCCGAAAAACCGAAAAATGAAACAGGGTTTTCTGCATAGACTTTTTGAATATAGATAGGCAGAAAAGAAAGAGGGAGCGATTCGCCGAAAAAGAATATAAAAGAGGTAAAACGGATAATATTCATACTTTCGGTCTCTGTTTCTTCTTCCTCCCTTTCTTTTCCGGCAGTTTTGTTCATAAAAAGAGAAAAAAGAGCCAAAAGCTGAAAGCTGAAAACTAAAGAGATAATGATCACCGTCAAGGCATCGAGAAAGATTTCTCTGATTTTACTCTGAATCAGGTTTTTGTTTTGAGTCAGGAAAAGATATCCTTTGACTGAAACTCCCTGAGAATCGACAATCGTTTTTTTAATCAGCCCTTGGGTATTTTTTTCCTGAAAAATTTCATCAAAGTTCTTGTCAAAAACAGTTCCCAGTTTTTTATTTTGGTCGGCATAATAAAGAATTTTATAATTTAAATCTGTTACCCGGATTTCCTGACATTCAGGAACAATCTTCAGTTTTTCATACAGAAGAAATTCTGCTTTTTTAAGCCGCTCTATTTTTAATCCCAGCTTGGTGTATTTTTCAAGATTTTCTTTGATAATACCTGAAAAATCATTTAAGTTTTTATCAATGATTTCCACATATTTTTCTTTGAAATAATTCATGTTGAGAAAAGTGTAAGAAAACTGGGAAATCATTAAAACCAGAATGACCGCTGTGTTTTGAACAAATTTGAGCGTAAAGTTTTTCTTAAATCTGAAAAAGGTAAAGCTGTCTTTGTTTTTACTTCGGATAAAAAGGAGGAGGGCAAAAAGAATGAAAAACGCTGAAAGCAAAATAATTGAAAAATAAAAAAGATTGTCTTTGATCATCCCATTGACTTCTTTATTAATCACTGTTTTTGAAAACTGGAGGACTAAATGTCCGACAACTTTCATATGGTTTTGATAGATTGGAAAAGCGATGAAATAGTGCTCTTCTTCTTCAATAATCTGAATCGGTTCTTCTTCCTCTCCCTGTTTCAAAACAGGCTTGAAAAGAATTGTGTCTTTTTGAAAAGAAATCTTCTTTTTGATCTGGGTTTGATCTGTGCTGTAAAGAGTCAGGTTGTCCGGCTGGGTAACTGTGAAATGAGTGATATTAGAGTCTTTCTGCTTGAATATTTCAAAAAGGTTTTCCATTCCGGCAAATTTGTAAATCGGTTTGCCGAAATTGACCGAAGTTTCAATTTGTTTTTTAAGCTCTCCGCCCAGCACCTGATATTTTGAAATCAACGATGAACGGTAAGTATGTTCAAAAGAAGAGACTGCTAAAATCAAATTCACCGTCTGCGCCGCAATTAAAATAAAAACAGCGCCGAATAAAATCATTTTAATGCTATGATGTTTTTTTGGATTTTTCCCTTCCATTTTTTCCGCCTTTCTCAATCTATGGTTGTATAAATTTCATCAGAGCTTCCAATAATATCAATTGGAATATCATAATCAATGAGTTCCGCTGCTTTTAAATTAATAGCAATATAAGGGAAGTCTTCAAAAATCTGGTTGAGGCTTCTTGGTTTTTTCCCTTTAAAAATCTGCACTATTTTTTTGAGATTATAAACCCCGGTCGATTTCATTTCATTGTCGGAAATTCCGAATAAAACCCCTTTTTTCACAAACATCGATCCTTCCATTGCAAAGGTGGGAATCTTGTATTTATTGATAATCGTCATAACATTTTTAATATTGTTTTCAGTCAGTCCCGCTTGAATCGTCAAATAAAGAGCATCTACCTTAGGGCAGAGTTCTTCCAGAGCTTTTAAATATTGGGCTTCTGCCAAGGGGATCTCTTTTTCAGGAGGATCTTCAATTGCATTTGTGTTTGCAACCACTTCAAACTTTTTTTCTAAAGCAGTTGCTTCAACATCTTTCAATGCTGCGTAGCTTTTACCGGTTGGCGTGTTTGTGTAAATGATGCCTAATTTTTTAAAACGGACCACATCGTAAAAAAGCTTTATTTGTCTTAAATAGGCACCCGGATCACAACGGACGGTCAGGTAGTTTTTACCTGAGTCTTCATTGGATGCAATCATTCCAGCTTCAATCGGATCTGAAACAGAATCAATTAAAACAGGAGTTTGAAAATCCTGATCATGAAAAGAAGACAAAACCTGACCTGCAAGAGTTCCAAGTCCAATGATCAGGTCAATATTTTTACTCTGAATTTTTTTGATAAAATCAGGGGATTTTGCTTTGGTGTCTTCCCAGTTGAAATCAAAAAACAAATCAGCAGAGTTGAATTCCAGATATTCACTCGAAGTATTGATAACATTCAAAATGTCTTTCATCAGAGTGTTTTTATCGGAAGGAAGCGTAATTTCATTGATCCATCCTGCGTTTATCATGGCAGATAAAATACTTTTAAAAGTGTCTGTATAAGAATAGTATTCTCCGGATTGAATCACCAGAACCCGCCATTTTTTCCCATCATTTTTTAAAAAAGGCTTTACTTCATCCTGTTCGTTGACGGTTGATTTTTCGATTAAAACAGAAGCCTCTTTGAGTATTCCAGGATCTTTTTGTTTCTGACAGGCAGAAAAGATCAAGAAAAAAGACATTAAGCTCAGAATAGAAATTTTTCCCATCGCATTCTTCCCCAAAATTTTTTCGTAATAGAAATTAATCATAAATTTAATAAATTGATATGAATTTAAATAAAAACTTTTTTAATATAAGGAACCAGCATCCCGTATTCGGTTATGTCATAACAGGTATAAAACTGAATTTCGCCTCCTGTCTTATAATGTTCTTTTGAGTCAGTCAGGTCTACTACTGTATGATTATGGGAATTCCCAAAAATTTTTATCCCGTTATCTAGAGGGATTAACTGCTTTTTAATATCGTCTAAATATCCAAAATCTAAAACAGCGAGTTTTCGAATGCCTTTTTCAGGATATTCTTCTGATTTATTGCCGTAGGAATTCCAGCCTGTTTTTACTTTTATTTCAATGTTTTTATTTCTAAGCTCAAGAATTTCTCCTTTTAAAATCACAGCGCCCTGTTCCATTTCTTCAATATTTTGAGCAGTATAAGTATTGTAGCCGAAAATAAAAGCTTCTCCCATCCGAATCTGGTTGCTCAGTCCTTTTATCTCCCCATTTTTAAAAGAGTCGTAAAAAATTGTACCGCCTACCGAAAATACATTGGGAATAATCCCAAGCTTCTCAGAAACAGCCTTTGCTTTTTGAAAAGTTTCTTCCACTGCCTGCATATCAGGGATGACTCCCCTGATACATCCGTAATTTAAATCAAATCCTTGTATTTGAATGTTTTTAAGATGAGAAGTAAAAGTTAAAAAATTTTCCAATTCCTCAAGGAAAATTCCGTCTCTCAATTCCCCGATTTCTATGGGAAGAATAATCCCAATTTTATTTTTAAGACCGAGATTGTTTATTTTTTCTATAACAAAAATATCTGATACAATAACTGAGTCTATGATTGTCAGAGAGCTTTTAATAATTGAAGGCGAAATTGAGAGCAGATTTTTCTTCACAGGAATCTTTTTTTTCCAGTTTAATAAATTGAAAAAATGAGCTTCTGAAATTTCTTCACATCCGGCTTCAACTAAAACCTCGATTAATTTTTCATGAGACAAAAGACATTTGGTAACCGGCAGAAACTGGATTTGATATTTTTCTGCGATTTTTTTTAAAAGCCGATAATTTCTCTCAATTTTTTTTAAGTCAATCTGTAAGGAAGCCAAATTTGTCCCTTTTATTTTTCATCTAATTTTTCAATTCCGTCCCAATCTTCTGGAACGCCGAACTTGATAATTTTTTCACAGCGTTTTAAATAGATTTCAGAAGCCTTGTCTTTAGGATTCACAGAAAGAATTTTTACAAAAAGAGTCAGCGCTTCTTTAAAATCTTTTTTCTGATAAAAGCTTACCGCTTCTTGAAATTTTGGATCTAAATCCAGTTTTTTCCGCATAAATTCATTTTCAAGATCTCCAAACACTTCATAAATGAAAACCGGATCATTTTTTCCTTTGACTTTCACCTGATCTAAAAAGCGGTTGTGAAAATCCAGATCCGGAGAAATGTCTTTAATTTTTTTCAAAGTACTTTCGCTCATGACAATAGATGCACCATACATTTTAGTCAGACCTTCTAATCGGGATGCAAGATTGACCGCATCAGAGATGACGGTGCTGTCCAGTCTTTCTTTTTCTCCGATAATTCCAAGCATGAGGTTTCCTGTGTGCATTCCGATTCCGACTTCAATCGGTTGTTCTCCGGCTTGTATTCTTTCTTTATTAAAGTCTTTAAGAGAATGAAGCATCTCAAAGGCGGCCTTGAGGCAGTTGGCAGGGTTTCCCGGAAAAAGCGCCATAATGGCATCGCCTATGTATTTGTCAATAAAACCATTATGGTTTCGAATAGCGGGTGCGACCATGCTTAAATAAGTGTTTAAAAAATTAAAATTTTCCTGAGGGCTCATTTTTTCAGACAAACTGGTAAAAGAACGGATGTCGGAAAAAAGGATTGTCATTTCTTCCTGGGTCTGATCGCCCAATGTGACATCCAGAATACTTTCTTTTTTCAGGAATTTAAAGAACTCGGTAGGTACGAAACGGGCATTTGCCTTATTCAGATTGATGATTTTTGTAATGGTTTCCTTCAGTTGTTTGGACATTTTATTAAAATCTTTTCCAAGCTCTTCAATTTCATCTTTACTTCTAATCTGAATGTCAATATCCAGATTTCCCATAATGATTTTATGGGTTGCGCTTCGCAGTTTTTTGATGGATATCAAAAGAAGATAGGAAATAAGGATAAAAATAATGATAAAAACCAATACAGAAAAAGTAATTCCGAAAAGAAGATTGTTTTTATAGTTTGCGTTGAGTTCTTCAAATATCATAAGATCGATCCCGATATCCAGCACCCCGACTATTTCACCCTTGCTGTTTTTGATCGGAGCAATTCCCGCCAGATAGCCCCCCATTTCGTCATAATAACGGGTGACGCCAATTTCTCCCTTTTCAAAGGCTGCCCGGTGTTCTTTCTGAACTTCAAGATAGGGATACATGACCCCGTAAAAGCCTGAAAGAGTGTAATCTATATAATAGATTCCATCTTTGACCCGGTAAATGACCAGATAAAAAGAATCGTTCCATTTATCCTGATTTTCGTTTAATATTTTTTGCGCCTGATGATCAATGGTCTGGTAATCTTCATTCATAAAATCTTCCGGAGAGTTGATTTTTTCCAGTGTATTTCCATTGATTAATTGAGAGCTCAATCCAGCGACATTTAAAAGTTTATAATAGAATTCCTGCTGGTACTTCTCATAAAGATCCTGATAAATTTTATTTCCTGTGAAGACTACCGAAGCAATAATTAAAGGTGTGAAAATGATAATGTTTTTTAAAACAAGCGGTATTTTTTTCTTCATCACGATTTTATAAAAAAGAGAAAGGGTGTATAAAAGAGACAATACAGCAATTATTCCCATAAACCAAAGGATGTAACGGACTAGAAGATAAAAGGTGCCGTAAAAACTCTGGTTAATCAGAGAAAGCTTTTTTTCTTTTGAAATACTTAAAATATTTTTATGGTATTTATCAACAAAGCTTAAAGTATTGTTTTGATTCAGGTAAAGGAATTCCAATAAAATATTATTCTGATTCTGAGGAAGAGAAATAGAATTCTTGGTAAAATAAGCTTCGATTTCTTTTTTTTCCAGATGTATTTTAAAGATGCTCTGCTTCACCATATCAGCGATAAAAAGATTTCCATGCCGATCCATTTCAATGCCTGCAGGTTTGATAAAATTCTTTTTTTCAATTGCGATGGGGATATTTTTCAGATTTTCATCCATCTTAAAAATCAACCCTTTTTTTGTGGTGAAATAAATATTTCCGGGCTCTGTGCCTGTGATATCTACAATATCTTTTTCAATTTCTCTGTCAAATACCGTTTTAATCACGCCTTCACTTGTTTTTGCCTCGAATAAAGCAATTCGCTTCTCTTCTTTATAATAAAAAAAGAGAGAATCGTTTTTGACATAAAACTTGATAATGCTTTCTCTTCTTTTTTTTGATTCTTCGCCATATTGATAGCTGACCAGTACTTTATCAAATTTTCCTTTTGGACTAAAGCGGATGATTTCTTCTCTTTCTAAAAGTCCGTCTGTGATATTAGGGACAAAATTAAAGACATAGAGAAAATCTTTTTCATCAATAAAAATTTTACCCGTATAATAAAAATCGCCTTTTTCTCTTTTTCCTCCTTCCAGAACAAAAAGAACCTCGCCGTTTTTTTTCATTTTTGTAATTCGGGTAGTAGCCTTGTCAATCAGATAAATATTCCCTTCAGAATCCTCGGCGGAAAAAGAAGGATAATTAAAATGATAGGATTTATCAAAAGGATTTTCTATCAGATAGCCTTTTTTGATAAAAAGAAGTCCTGACAGAATTAAAAAAAGAGCGAATGAGAAGATTAATTTTTTCATTGATTTGTTACCTTTTCAAAATCATTTCAATCGAATCGATGCTGCTCTATAAATATCGTTTTTATGAGACTATAAATTTATCTAAAAATATCTTATTAAAGGATAAGATGTTTTTTAAAAAAAAGCAATGAAAAAATAAAAAGTGTGTTATTTGATGTTTCGAAAAAAAACGGGGGAAAGTTTTAGAAAACTTTCCCTTTTTCCATTTTTAAGAATTGTTTAAAATTTTAGTTTTTGTCCTGATCGACCATTTTTTCTTTCGCTACCCAAGGCATAATGGATCTCATCTTTTTCCCGACTGCTTCAATCGGATGTTCTGCGCCCATTTTTCTTAAGCTTAAGAATTTCGCTCTTCCGGAAGCGGTATTTTCAGCGATCCATTCGCTGGCAAAAGCCCCAGTCTGGATTTCTTTCAAGATTTTTTTCATTTCTTTTTTGGTTTCTTCAGTCACAATTCGAGGACCTCTTGTATAATCGCCGTATTCAGCCGTATCGGAGATAGAGTATCTCATGCTGGCAAGTCCGCCTTCATAGATTAAGTCTGTGATCAGTTTCGTTTCGTGAAGACATTCGAAATACGCCATTTCAGGAGAGTATCCCGCTTCAACCAGAGTTTCAAATCCTGCCTGAATCAGTGCAGAAATTCCTCCGCATAAAACTGCCTGCTCACCGAAAAGATCAGTTTCAGTTTCTTCTTTAAAATTGGTTTCAAGAACCCCTGCTCTGGTTCCTCCTACTCCTTTTGCGTAGGCTAAGGCGATGTCTTTTGCATCTCCGGTTGCATCCTGGTGGATTGCAATCAGACAAGGAACTCCTCTTCCTCTAGCGTACTCGGCTCGAACCGTATGTCCGGGACCTTTTGGGGCGCACATGCAGACATTCACATCTTTTGGAGGAAGAATCAGATTAAAATGAATATTAAATCCGTGAGCAAAAAAAAGTGATTTTCCTTTTTTCATTTCAGGAGCAATTTCATTTTCATAAACTTCTTTTTGATTCTGATCTGGTAAAAGAATCATAATCACATCAGCCATTTTTGAAGCTTCCCGAATTGGTTTTACAGTCAAACCGTAATTTTGCGCTTTTTTCCATGATGACCCGTTTTCACGCGCCCCGACGACCACATTGACCCCGCTGTCTTTTAAATTTAAAGCATGAGCATGTCCTTGTGATCCAAAACCAATAATAGCAACCGTTTTCCCATTAAAAAGGTTTAAATTTGCATCTTCATCTCTATAGATTGTCATTGCCATTCCGCACTCCTTGTTCTTTGTCAAAAGAAAATAATAAGTGTAAAAAATTTAAAGAAAAAACCTTTGATTTCCAAAAAAAAGTTATTTATCCCCGAGTTCAAAGGTAGCAATTTTTTTTTATGGCAAGGATTAGGAATCTTTGTTCTATCAATCTGTTTGTCAACTCTGGAAAACCCTAAAGATTTTTTACCCACAAACCCCCAGCCCCTTATCTCCCAGAGGAAGACAAGGGGAGTTTTTAAGATGAATCTCTGTTATTTTTCAATATTTTTTTTCACAGTACCTGACGGT
>Ga0209518_1000471_pt1 | contig 52676 bp, 54 predicted proteins | sample RifGroB1_FD_183993 | JGI IMG/M metagenome (GOLD analysis project Ga0209518, IMG submission 183993) | Groundwater microbial communities from Rifle, Colorado, USA - Groundwater B1 (SPAdes) (version 2) | ecosystem: Environmental > Aquatic > Deep subsurface > Groundwater | place: Rifle, Colorado...
TTCACATGCATTTGTATAAAATAATCGATATCCGGAACCAAACGGGAATATGCGTTCAGCTCACCCAACAATCGTGTCGCTTCCTCAAGAAGCATTATGGTCGACTGGTCCTGTACGACAAACGGACGATTAACATGTGCAGGGAAAAAGCTTGTATATTCACTATCTTCTCCTGAGTGTATCTTTTTATATGTGCCGGAAACAAATGGTTTCATACGGTAAATATACCACATCTTATTATACTTTGCAAGCTTAAAGGTAAATAAGATATATCATATTATACTTTACTCATGCCGAAACGCTTCTCTATGCTCTTGAAGCGAAAAATGTTTGTTTCAAAAGGAATTAGCAAGCCAGAACAAGCTATTCAACGATAGCATACGAGTCTGTCTGAACTATAGGCCTTCTGCGGAGAGGAGGGGACTCGAACCCCTAATCCCGTTTCCAGGACACCCGCTTTCCAAGCGGGGCGACTACCAATTATCACACCTCTCCAGATACCCAAAATTATACCATTAGGGGGATATATGCACCGCATCACCGTTTAAACTCCTCTTCCAGTTCTTTTTGCACATCAGCCCACCATTCCTGAGAATCAGTGGAAAGAAGCACTGCGGCAAGGCGCACTGCCTCCGGAATCCGTATCCGTGATTTGTTCATCATCCATTTCTGGGCATGCGTATCCCCGCCTTCCGCAAGCGGTTTTAAACGAACAAGAAGCGCGATGATATTTGCCTCAAATACCACACGCGCTTCTATGGTTTTTTTCTCTTCATATTCGCGAAGCAGTACCACTAATTCCTCATCAACTTTTCCAAAGATATCTGCGTTTGCTTTCTCCTGATTTCTGGTAATGTATTTGAGGGAGAGTTTGTGGGCATCTCCTGTCCGGGTTTCGTGAAAATCATGGAATATACTCATGGTAAGCACTTTCCCTGTGTCAAGGTGAAGTTCTTTTGCCAAAAAATACGAGATAACCGCAGTCATAAAAGAATGTTCTCCGATACTCTCTTCTCCGTGGCCTAAGATTTGGAATCCTACCCGCTTCATCCGGGCAACCGCAGCTGCTTCGTAAATACTATGTACAATCCGTTTTGTTTGGTTCATACGCGCACGAGTCTATCCACCACAAAGCGGGGTCCTGCTCCGCGGGATATGCGACCCTTCCTCGCCTCGTATTATATCATTTAAACAAGATATATCGTGCTATAATCTCACTATGTCTTCCCGCTCACGTGCATTTTTAGCAATCATCATCGCCTCCGTTCTGTGGGGAACAGCAGGGGTTACCGCAAAAACTCTTGTCAAAGGAGTAGATCCATTTGTCGCTTCATTTTACCGATTTTTGATCGCCTCACTCCTCATTCTTCCTTTTTTTCTCAAAGAGAAGCGCGTTTCTCACCATGTGTGGCGAGATCTTTTTCCTTTAAGTCTTATTGGTGCGCTCAATGTTCCTTTCTTTTACCTTGGAATCAAAACAACAACTGCAAATTCCGCGACCGCGATCTATACCGCTATACCGCTCACCACGGCGCTTTTCTCATATATTCTCATTAAAGAAACACATTCAAGGAAAAAACTTATCGGGATATGTATCGGCCTCATCGGCGCACTTCTTATCACCTTTCTTCCTTTTATCGAAAAGGGCAATCTCATCATGGGTGATTTTATGGGCAATTTGTTTGTCGTTTGCGCTATGCTCTCTTGGACATTGTATTCAATCGGTTCACATCGGATCCTTATAAAAAACAGGTATCCACCGCTTACCGTCACATCTATGTATTTTTTTGCAAGCGCAAGTATGTCACTCCTATTATCTGTTCTATCAAACCGGCAACTGATTCCACCTAATCTATTCATGCCAACCTATATCGCCGTACTCTTGTATTCAAGCATTTTCATCACCCTTATCCCATATTTCCTTTTTCAATGGGCAAGCAAACGAGTCAGCATTACAACCGTATCGCTCAAACAATACGTAGAACTGATAGCAGCAGTTTTTCTCAATTCCCTCCTTCTCGGAGAAATACTATCAGGAGGATTTATTATCGGAACACTGCTCGTCGTTCTTGGAGTAATAATCGCAACAGGAACACAAATACTGTCAGCCATAAAGAGGAAGTTGCTGCATCTATAGAATTAGCTTCGCAAGGCCAGGCCTTGCGAAGCTAGATTCGTCCTCCGCATCTTTCCACTCGCCTAAACTATCCAAAGCGCCCTTGGCGAGAATCGAACTCGCATTACCAGCTCCGGAGGCTGGTGCTCTATCCGTTAAGCTACAAGGGCATTGTTCCGCGTTCTACCCGCCTCGCGTCGAAGAGCGAACGCGAGCTCGCCTCGCTGAGTCGAAGCGGGTCCAGGCGGGTCCATTATCAGCCAAAGGTTGATCCGCCTCTGGCGGAAACTACGAGAGCAACGTCCTATTTTACCCTATTTTCCCCAAATCTCCATCTATAACCACAGGCTTCATGGAGTGCATCTCGACAGCGTAATCCATTGTCGGCACCGGATTCATAAGATAGATTTTCTTTCCCAATCCAAATGCATACCCTATTTCCAAAAACGTATTGCCGCCGATATATCCCGGAATACCCTTTTTCTCATAGTTGAGAACAATAACCGCATCTGACTGTTGTATGAACTGAAAATGCTCCCGAATGAGATTGTTCTCAATTTTAAAGGTGATTTTTTCTTCTTCAGTTGAAGCGTAAAATTCATTTTTCGATATATCATATGCCCCGGATGGAATAAATACCGTATGACCTTGCACTTCAAGAAATGCTTTTGCTTCGAGCATATCTTTATGAAACTGCATGCTCCCGCAGATGGTGATTTTCATAGAGCGTCAATATGGTTATGTCAGTTTACTTCCCTTTGAGTTGAGTTTGGCGGAGTTTAAGTTGGCTAATACGCTTGATTGAAAATAACTCATAATCGTCTTTTTATTCTCTTGTCTTTCCTCGGCAAAACCAATTAATAACCTCAATAATTCATCAAACTCCACTCCGCTTGCTTTCCAAAGATGGTGATAGAGGGTTCCGGGCAACGGATTCACCTCGGCGACAAATAACTCGTTGGTTTTTTTATTCAATAGAAAATCGACTCGAGAAATACCGCTGCATCCAAGCGCTCTGTATACCTCCTTTGCCATTTGTTGAATTTTTCTCATCATCATGTCGCTTACTCTTGCCGGAATAACAATACCGGATTTCGATTTTCCCAATTGGCTTCCGCCTTCTTTTAAATATTTTTCGTTAAAATCAAACAGATCGGATTGAAATGCGGACTCCTGCAGAGCGGATGCCTGTAACTCTTTATTCCCAACGATACAACAGGTCGCATCCATGACATTTTCAACTCCCTCTTCCACGAGAACCTTGTTGTCATAGTACAACGCTACATCAATAGCGTCTTCAAGATCAGTTCCTTTTTTATTTTTCACTTTTGTTATGCCTATTGACGAGCCAAGGTGTACCGGTTTCACAAAAAGCGGCCATGTAAGTTTTTTCGCAATCAAATTCAATAACATTTCTTTATTTTCCTGCCATTCGTTTTTGTAAAAATATACATACTTTGTAATGGGAATTCCATTTGCCTGACAGATTTGTTTTGTTAATGCTTTATCCATAGCAAGTGATGACGAGGCTACATCACATCCTACATACGGCACATCAAACATCTCAAATATCCCCTGAATTATCCCGTCCTCGCCATATGGGCCATGAAGCGCAGGAAATGCAATATCAATTATTACGGTTTTTCCGGAAAATCCTTTCTTCTTCAACACTAATTTCCCGTGCGAGTTCTCCAGGTCAAGGAAATATTCCTTATATACATTGTTTTCCTCAACTATCTTTGTTGGATCAGTAAATCGCTTTAATTCCCCGAGTGCTTCGTCTATCATCCACTCGCCTTTTTTTGTCAGGTACACAGGAACAACCGGATATCCTAATCCTTTCAGGCCTGAGATAATAAGCTGGGCGGTGATAATGGAAATATCATGTTCCGTACTTCTGCTGCCGAAAAACACGCCGATGGTTTTCATACATATCTCCTTTCAGACATATTGATCTCCCCAATCGTTTTGAAAAAGGACGACATCATTCGGCCGAATAATATCCGACAACTTGTTATGTGTCTCCGTAGCTGTATTAAACCAGATAATATGAGATTCATCAAATTTTTTTTCTTTGAGGCCTTTTTCTATAAAGGGCGTCACGCTATTTTTAATTAATATAACCCGGTCTGCAACTCCAGCTAATTCCCGGCCAATGGTTTCATGGACTATCGAAGCTTTCATTCCCATCTCCACAAGCCCGGGAGTGATAAAAATCTTTCTTCGTTTTTTGAAATGAGATAGAACGCGAATCGCCTCACGGACACCATCTGGGTTGCCATTATAACTATCGTCAATAACCAAGACTCCTTCTTTTCCCTGAATCGGCTCCAACCGATGGGGAATAGGAGAGAGGGAATTAATGCCCTTAGTTACTTCCTCGTTATTCATTCCCAATGATTTTCCAATAAGAATGGATGCAATAACGTCTCCGAGTGCATACTCTCCAAGAAGACGCAGGGTAGTATTTCCAACTTTTTCAATCGTACACACCCAACGAAGGTTTTCTTCATCGAATATTTTTTTTGTTATTTTTAATTCCGCTAATGAATTATTGAGAGAACTATAGAAAGAGAGTTGTTTGTCTTTTCTGTATTTTCTATATGAATTCCGTATGTGCTCATCGTCGGCATTAAGAATAATATGCGCATCGGGTTTAGCATGTTCGACAATTTCAAACATGGTGGCAATAGATGTCTCTAATGTTTTTAATCTCTCCAGATGCGCCTCATTAATTCCAGTCAAGATTGCAATATCCGGAGGATAAATTTTACAAAGGCCTCTGATGTCTCCTCGATAATGCTCTCCCATTTCAACAATCACGATTTCCGCCTGCTTTGTTAACGTTTTTATAAGCCATTGGGCAATACCTATGGGGGTATTCACACTTTCCGGAGTTGTAATCACACTGAACTTCGTTGATAATACCGAGGAAATGACGTTTTTCATCGTTGTTTTTCCATAGCTTCCGGCAATGCCGATAATTTTTACATTCGTTGAGGAAAGTTTGTGTTTTGCCCGTGTGATAACGATGAATTTAATAAGTGTGTCAATCGGAAACAGGATGCAAAGCGAAAACGTATAAAACACAGGAAAAAGAAAAAATCCAATGATAAGAGAAATAAGTGCAAATACTAATGACGTTGAAAACAACACAATTACCAAAGCGCCAACATAGCAAAGAACTGCTAAGGTCAACATACCAATGGCTTTTTGTGTCCACACGATTGATTTCCGCAATGGTTGGTTTGAAAATATGCATCCCTTTTGAAAAAGGAGTGGCCAATAGCGGTTAAGTTCATAGTTTTCAAGCTGAAGAAGATAGAGCTGATATATAGGAATAAAGAATGGATTCATGGGCTATGTTATAAACCGGATTAACGCCTGATAAAACTCAGTTGGTTTATCTAAAAAACAAAAATGTCCTGCATCCTGTAGCACCACTAATTGAGAATTACGGATTTTTACATGCATCTTTTTTCCATACGATACCGGAGTGTCCATATCCTTATCTCCCCATAAAAGAAGTGACGGAATACGAATGTTAGATAGATCACTAGTCACATCTTCTTTAATAACATTAAGGAACGTTTCCCGTAAATATGGTGTTGATACATAATCTTCTGCTCCCATTTTTTTATAAATCCATGTTCGAATTCTCTGCATCCATTTCGGTTTAAACAGGGGCTTCACCAATTTCGCATAGAGCTGATATCCTTGCTTTTTCATATTCACAAATCCAGCGCTGTCAACGAGAACAAGTTTACTCACTAATTCCGGTTTGGCGGAAGCAAGTTTAATAGCAATCCTTCCGCCGAATGAATGTCCCACAAGAATAGTTTTTTTTATCTTCATCTTTTCCATAAATCCGGAAACGATATCTGCATAGTCTGAAATGGTAAACGGAGTTTTTGGTGCGGATGATCCGCCGAAACCCGGCAGATCCAATGCGTAGACGGAATAATTGTCTTTATTTATTTTCATCGCTATATCGTTCCAAATCGATCCATCCGATCTCCACCCATGGAGGAAAAGAATGGTTTTTGATCCTTTTGAGGGGTAAGAATGGTACTGAATAAGACAATCGTTAATGATGATGGTTTTTTTCATAGAAATGTTCTAACGGTGAGTGTGGCCCCTATTCCTTTATGTTCTCCTCAATCTCGATTTTCCACACTCCTTTTTCCCGAAATGCCGAAATGGTCTGCCTTCGGGCTGTATTAAAAACAGCAGATGCCCGAAGGTTCTGTTTGCGGATGTAGTCTGACAACAAAACAATTGTTTTCCCCTCCAGATACGTAATTCTTTTGTGAAGTGATTCCAGTAGTGCAAGAGATATTACTTTTTCCATGAGTTTGGTTTTTTTGTCATTCTGATACTCTGTAAAGGCGCGATAATACAATTGTTTATCCTTCTGCCGGATGATGATCCGGGGGAACCCCAACCGGATGAGCTGATAATTGGTAAGCACCCTGCCTAATCTGCCGTTTCCGTCATTAAACGGATGAATCGATTCAAACGCCAGATGAAACATAGTAATTTTTTCCAAAAAATAAGATGATAAATCACTGGTATATTCTACCAGTAGCTCTTTCATTCTTGCTTCTACATGCTCCGGCGGTATGGCAACATAGGTACCAATCCGCACATATTCATCATTTTGCCGAAATCGTCCGGCAATTGCATCATTAATCCCGTTCATCAGTACTGTATGGAGAAAAAGCATCAGCTCAATGGTTATATCCTGCTCGTGAACCTTATTTTTTTTGTATTCAATGACTCGGCTTAGATTTTTCGCCTCAAAAAGCTCACGAACAGTCACTTTTCGGGACACCTCCAGATCCATAAGAATCCGTTCTGTTTCTTTGAGGGTGAGCGTTGAATTTTCAATCGCGTTTGAGTTGTAGATGTTTTCCGGAAGTTCAGCTTCATCAAGCACTGTAAGAAGCGATTCTTTACCAAACCGCAGCGTGTCAAATATTTCTTTCAGTTTCTGTATCCGGTTTTTCACCGAAGAGTGGATAGCCATGATTGATAGTATACCAAATTCACTCTATTTTGTCAATATATAGTGAATTTGACTGAAAAATAAGCAAAATTCACGGTGTTTTTGTTTAATACTAGCGGAGAGGGTGGGAGTCGAACCCACACGTCCCTTGCGGGACAACAGTTTTCGAGACTGTCCGGATAGCCATTCCCTGCACCTCTCCATTGATATTTCTAATCTCTCCTTCGACGAACTCAGGATCAGTAAGATATTTCTAGTGCGTCCCCGGACAGAATCGAACTGTCATATCAGCCTCCGCAGGGCCGCGCTCTATCCAGTTAAGCTACGGGGACACAATCTGTATTTTACTCCATTGGGATGCGAAAAACTATTGCGGTGAGGGGCGTTCCAGAGGGATTTTTGAAGAAAGCCAGGAGGAAGCGTTGTCCATCCATGTTTTTTCCGGAATCTCCCGAAACGGTATGTGTTTGGCCAAAAGCTCCCGGACCTTGTCTTTTTTCTCTTCTCCCAGAAGAATGACGGTGCGTGTACCAAAAAGCGGTTTTAACATAAGAAGCGCCTGCCCCCACTGGTTGTCAAACCAAAATTCCGACAGCTCTTCCCACCGGTAGTAATGTCCGGCGCTCTCTATCCCGAGATTAGTTATCCTGTGGTTTACGTTTTCCGGCGGTACGGTGGAAAGGACATAGACAAGAAACACGATCGAAAGCATGGCAAGAACGAGCACAAATTCACTGGCAAAAACAAGAATGATGGTCAGAAGAAAAACGATAGCGCCAATGGTTTTGTAAAACTCCGCATCCCGCCGCTTAAACAAGCGCGAGGGAGAACTCCAGGAGAGGTACACTTCCGGCTCTTTTTCTGTTTCCGGTTTCCCATCAATGTCCATAGAACCAGTATATACAATTGGGGGAAAAAGAAAAGAGGAGGGAAGCATCAACGAATAACGAATTTATACGAATTTACGAATAAATACATTAAAAAATTCGTATATTCGTAGGTTTTATTCGTAATTCGCTGATAAGGATGCCAACTCCCGAAAGGCATCACTCCCGATCCAGCGTGCTGATTTACTTTCCCGCTTTTTAAGCTTCCGTGCAATAATCATCGCATGTCTGCAAAGGTTTGCATTCCGTTTCCCGATTTGCCGTAAGGCCCAATTGACGGCTTTTTTGACAAAATTACGCTCATCATCCGCATATTTTTCAATAAGAGGGAAGAACTGCAAAAAATCCCGATCTGATGCCTTTTTATCATGAACCGCAAGAACTGCCATCAGGGCAAATCCCGCTCTCCTTTCGTATTCAGGATTGTGCGACGTCCATGATTGTGCTTTTTGATGCGCGTACGCTGTTTTATCAAACACATTCATGCATACCTGATCGCACACATCCCAGCTGTCAAAATCCCGTACCCACCCGTCCATCTGGATAGATGTTACCAATTTCGGGTCGTCAATAAGACCGGCAAGAATCCTTGCTTCGTGGATACTGGTTTTCCATAACTCAAGGGCAAGGAGATGATTTTTGCCAATTTCTTTTGCTAAGGACCGCAGAATAGGAATGGACACGCCAAGGGTATTTTTCGGATTTATCCCAAATCGCGCCATACCGGCAATATTGTGGGGATTGGAATGGGATTTAAGGTATGAGATAATGGTGGCAATATTCTTCTCCATAATACAAACAATTTACTCTGTCATCCCGCACCTGATGCGGGATCTTAGTAAGATGCCGGATCTCCGTCAGCTGACGGACCGGCATGACAATACTATCTTGTTAAATAATGTACGACATCATATTACCCGTGAAACATTTTCTCGTTTTTAAACCGTATGAGCGCTAAAATCACCGCATGGGTGTAATATTCCGTCCTGTCAATCACATTACCTGTCAAAAGTCCAACTGCTCCCATTTTCTTTTTGGAATCTGTTTGCCCAAATACAATGTCATCAGCCTCTCCGAGTTCTTTCCCCTGCCGAATAAGGGCTGCAACCTTCGGAGGAAGAATAAATGTTCCCGTTCTCCCCTTCCCCACCTGGCCATCCTTTGATTCAACAGCAACCCAGGCAAAAGCCTCCAACTTCGCTCCGCCTTTGGCGGAGCTACGCTGGACACGGTCCATTTGTTTACTACTTTCCTCTACTCCCCCTTCGATACCAACCCAAAAATCCGCTTCGGGACGGGCTATTTTGGCATTTTTGACACGCGACGCGGCGCCTTTTTCCGTCTCGCTGTTGCTCATCGGTTGGTGAGAAACACAGGAAGAAACCGAAATACCCTCACACCTGAACTTCCTGTTCGGAAACGTTTTGGAGAATCCGTTCTTTACGCTGACAATTTTGACGGGATTTGTGGAGGCGATGATGATGGTGTTCATATTCTGCACTATTTTATCATGTATACCCTGTTACCATGTTTCGAAACATGGTAACAATACGGATCCATCGGAAAGAGAAAGCAAATTTTGATATAATCATCCATATTGGAGGGTTGGCTGAGCGGTCCAAAGCGATGGGTTGCTAACCCATTGAGCCCACAAAGGCTCGCACAGGTTCAAATCCTGTACCCTCCGCATCGATATTTCTTTGCGATCCCGAACTTGTCGAGGGAGAGCTTAGAAATGACGATGCCCACCAACAATCGCTCCGTGAGCCGTCTACGAATAGTAGTGAAAAGGCGAACGGTAAGATATGGTGGGCTCTCATAAGAAACTAGCTTCGCAAGGCCAGGCCTTGCGAAGCTAAAAATGGATTGTGTAGGACTTCCGATGAAATACCGATATTTGCATGATATAATCCAAATAGCGTGACGCCATAGTATTAAATAAACCAAAACGATATTGGACTTGTCCGCCGGACATACCAAGAGAAATTTCAATACCTCATTGAGACATTAACTCCTGAAGATCGGGACAGGGTTATGGCTAAGCTTCAGAAAATTGGGATAACAATCCGTACACGGTTTCATGGCCGATGATCATGGCAGATCCGACGTATCCAAAGGACAAATACTATCAACTGGCTCTTGCCCGGGCAAAAGCATGGACAGGATTTGCCGGTGACACGACAAAAACCGCAACATCAGAGCGTAATGCTTTAAAAAAACATTTCCTTCCTGCAGCATTAACAGGTGCAGGATATGGTTCGGTTGGCGGAGCTGCTGTGGCAATAGCTGTTGGCGCATCTCAGGGAGCAAAAGTTGGAGTAGCCGTAGCAGGACTGGAAGGAGCTGCGGTCGGGGCAGGACTGGGAGCACTCATCGGAGGGATATCCAGCCTTGCCAAAAGAATTAAAGACAAAATTATCGGTCCGCCGGTTGCATATTATAATCTTGATGCGGGAGGCGCTGCTGTAAAAGTATCGTCTCAAGTAAGTAGCAGAGGACTCTCTCCTATACCCGCTCCCGGTCTTCAGAATGCATAACATGTAACAATATGGATACTTTTGATAATTTGCTTACAAATATAATAATAAGAGTACAACAATCATCGCTCGGTGATGAAAAAAAGGCAGATATCTATGCCCAAATCAGTATCGGATTGCATAAGCTCGTATGGTCAGTACTTATCTCCTATATTCCGGAAGATAAATTGAAAAAAATAGTTGCTCAATCACGGATGACGATTGATCAGTATAGTAACCTTATTGATAGTGCCCTACGAAACCCCAATATTTCAAAGGAACTTCACGCGATAACTATAGACTCGCTCTCGGAAATTGACGCCTTTCTTACCAAAAACGGCATTCCTCAAATGACCGGCTGATAGCTATTTCCTGGTTTACCGTCAGTACCCTTCCGTCACCCTCATACGGTATAATAGGACAAGATTTTCTTTTAGGAGAGGTCGCATAGCGGACTAGTGCGCTATGTGGTATACTGGTTAAGTGCCTGAGAAATATAGAAGAAATCCAAATACAAATTGTAGTATCTGCGGTAAGTCGATTTATAAAAGGCCGTCGCAGATACAATTAAATCATGGAAAAGTATATTGTGGAATGACATGCTATGGTGTTGCATGTAGAAAAGAAAAACCGTGCATTATTTGTGGCAAACTAATACTAGCTGGATTAAATAAAAAAACATGTAGTAGAGGTTGTGCAAATAAATTAAGAATAGGGATAAAGTATAGACAAAACAAACCCAGAGATAAAGTTAACACATATAAACAATTAAAAATACGTTTACTAAAGCTTAGAGGAAATGTTTGTGAACGATGCGGATATAATAAGCTTGAAATTTTACAGGTTCATCATAAAGATAAAAATAGAGACAATAACGCTTTGGAAAACCTGGAGCTAATCTGTCCCAATTGTCATTTTGAGAAACATTATTTAGAAAAAAGTTGGCTCAATAAAATTACGTGAGGAGGGGTGCTCCGAATGGTAAGGAACCAGTCTTGAAAACTGGCGCCCGAAAGGGCTTGCAGGTTCGAGTCCTGTCCCCTCCGCAGAAGGCCTATAGTTCTAAGCGCCTCGTATGCTATCGTTGAATAGCTTATTGTGGCTTGCCATATCCTCTTAAATAAAACATTTCCCGTTTTAAGAACCGAAGCGTTTTGGAGGCTATGTGGGGGTAAAGTATAATATGATATATCTTATTTACCTTTATACTTGTAAAGTACAATAAGATATGGTATATTTACCATATGAAAACATTTGTTTCAGGTACATATAAAACGGTACATTCAGGGGAAGAAATTGAATATAAAGCTTTTTTTCCTGAGCATATTAATAGACCGTTTGTCGTACAGGACCAGTCGACCATAATGCTTCTTGAGGAAGCGACACGATTGTTGGGTGAGCTGAACGCATATTCCCGTTTGGTTCCGGATATCGATTATTTTATACAAATGCATGTGAAGAGCGAAGCCGTAAGCTCTTCACGGATTGAGGGTACGCGGACGGAAATTGATGAGGCGCTGCTTCCTGAAGAAGAAATTGATCCTGAACGGCGCGACGACTGGCGCGAGGTGCGCAATTACATCACCGCCATGAACTGGTCGGTTGAAGAGTTGGCGCGTCTCCCTGTTTCTGCGCGACTTATGAAAGATGCTCACGCCCGATTGCTTACGGGCGTTCGGGGAAAGCATAAAAAACCCGGAGAAATCCGCACAAGTCAAAATTGGATCGGCGGGTCTTCTATACGGACTGCACATTTTGTACCGCCTCCGCATGAAGCAATTGGCGAATTGCTTTCTGACTGGGAAAAATGTTGGCATAATGCATCGCTGAACATTCCTATTCTTATAAAGATTGCGATTATGCATTATCAGTTTGAAACCATCCATCCTTTTTTGGATGGGAATGGCCGCATTGGACGATTGATGATTACCTTACAATTAATGGAGCGTAAATTTTTAATGAAGCCGGTGCTGTATATTTCCGATTATTTTGAAGAACACCGGCAGTCGTACTACGATTTATTGGATCGTGTTCGGCAACAGAATAAGCTGGAAGATTGGGTGCGTTTTTTTCTGGAAGGCGTAGTAATGACCAGTACAAAGGGGAAACAGAAATTTGAAAATATCATCATACTTCGTGAGCACTATGAACAGAAAATATCGACGCTCGGTCGTAAAGTCCCGCGTGCAAAACAATTATTGATCTATTTGTTTTCACAGCCTATTATCAGTGTGAAAGATGCAAGCAAAGCGATCGACGTGAGTTTTCGGACGGCAGGTGAGCTCGTTACTGATCTGACACATCTTGGAATTTTGCAGGAAAAAACAGGATACTCCAGAAACAGGTTGTTTGAAATGAAGGATTACGTTGCATTATTTAGAAAATAATGTATGAAAAAATCAAAAATTTACACTTTTATTTCTGACACATATCGCAACAACAGAGGCGGTTGGAGTAGATTTCTTACTATTTCATGTAAAACATGCAGAACATTTTTATTCCATTATCAGAAAGATGGTTCTGGTCCATTGAAACGTTGTTATATTGATAGAATATTAAACCGTAAGCCTAAGTTTCAGAGGAATGGATTTGTTTTTTGTCCTCATTGTAAGGTTTGTCTTGGATTCAATGAGCCGTATTCTAAAGAGAATAACCGTCCTGCTATCAGATGGGCGGTGGAGGCAATAAACCATAAAATCCTTCCGATTTCGGAAACTACCGTGTAACTGAAGCTAAAATTAGACAATAATTCACTTGCCATGGACTGTAAAAAGATCTAAAAAGTATTTTGAGTGCTGGTTCCCTTGACGTCGCACAAGAGGAGATTTATGACACCACGTGCTAAAATAGTCGTATGACAACAAGTTTTTACGATAAAGTTGCTAAGAAATTCGGTGGGTATGCTTTTAGCACAGGTCATGTTGACTACCGTTCCGAATATCCGAATAGAGACCCGGAAGAAATTTTTAAGGAAAAACTGATTGGCTTGGCAAGTAAAAATAAAAAAGCTCTTGACGCGGGGTGCGGTGATGGAAAATTTGCTTTCCAAATAGCAAAATATTTTTCATCTATAACAGGAATTGATACGTCCAAAGAGTTATTAAAAATTGCCAGACAAAAACAAAAGATATATAAGGTAAAAAATATTACTTTTACGTTTCAAGACGCTCATAAAACATCATTTTTCGATAAATCCTTTGACATAATTTTTTCCCGTCGGGGACCAACACCTTTTTCTGAGTTTCGACGGGTATTAAAACCAGGTGGTTATTTTATTGGAATAAATATCGGCGAAAAAGATTGTCAGGAAATTAAAGAAATATTTGGTCGTGGTCAGGGCTATAAAGAATGGAATACTTCCAGATTAGAAAAGGAAAAACAAGGGCTTAAAGACGCAGGGTTTAAAGTAATTTTTGCTCAGGATTATTTCTATGACGAATACTATACATCGTTTGAGGATTTTGACTTATTTCTACAGGGAGTGCCCATATTTGAAGATTTTGACTCCAAAAAAGACAGAAAGTTACTCGAAGAGTACGTGGTAAAGTTTAAGACCGACAAGGGTATTAGATTTCCACGGCATAGAGTCGTACTTGTGGGAAAAAAGATCTAAAACTATTTTGAACTTACATATCGCTTGGAGTTAGCTTCGTCGAAGTCCCGTACGAGTATCATCATTTGTACCACGAAGTCCGTAGATATACATGTTTTTGTTGTTAGTTTTTTCATCGACATACCCTTGAAATTCAACTATATTCAGCCCTAACCCTGCAAAGAAATCTAGCCTCCGAAGTAACTGGACTGTTGTATCTTTAATCTGATTCTCCAATGTATTCAAAACGGACATGATTGTATCTGTGTGTTTCGGATCGCCTTGATAGGCGGAACCAATTTTCAGATCTGTCCTGTCCAAAAATCCTGTTGGTTGGTAAAACGATTGGAAACGAACGACATGATCGTCTCCTTGTTCCATACGTCGATCCAACTCCCGTAATCGGTTGGTACCAATTGTCATTTCATTAATGAGCATGATTCCAGACAATTTAATGAGTTAAAGCAGTCCCAACTGAGGCGAAAAACGAATTGATTCAGATGCTCTTCTTTCGTTCCGATTTGCGGCGGGTTACTCATGAGAATGAGCTGTCCAATGTGATAATTATTTAAAGCGGCATCCATACGCCACGCGGGAAGCGTCGTTTGAAGGAAATTTTGTGCTTTATCCGTTGTGTCAATTCCCAAATCCCATTGAGGCTTCGCACCGCTAAAAATTGGTCTATCAGCAATCGTGCGGATACCCATGGAATGGTTCGTTTCTATTCCGTTCATCAATATTGATTCGATAGTTTCAGTATCATCAGCTGCTACTATCACCCGTGGGATTATTAACTTGTCAGGGAAAAATTCAGCTCCGCTCGTCAGAAATCGTTCAACATTCGCTTTTGGTCCATACACCGGCTTTTTATCCCATTCTCCTTGTGCTGACAATAAATATCCAGGGAGCTCCTCCGCAGGAATACAGTTGTTCCCATTCACTCGTTCTTTATTCAAATACATAGAATTATTTCGTCTTTATTTTTTCTTTCCCTCTTTTTTTCCACGTGCCGACCGCGATCGCAGCGTTTTGATCGTGACGGATTTCATTCGGTAATTTACCTTTTCTTCGTTCCTTCTTTAGTCCCGATGGTTTTTTCTTGTGAGCAAATTCCAGATTGACTCTTGGAAGTTCACGCTCAAAAAACCTCACTTCAGGATTTTGGTGAAACTGTTGTGGTCGTTGTTCCATGCCTCTCGTAGTATTAGTGTAAAAAATTAGTTTGCCACATATCATGTTGTGAAAGCAAGCCTTCAAGTTCTTCGGGACTGCATTCACCGAACTGTTGAGTAGGCAAAACCTCATGCTTTGCCCGTTCACCTTCACCTTCAGCATGCATGGACAATAATTCATCTTCTGAAAAACCTGATTTGACCAAATAGTTCCATTCACCAGTTGCAGGATACGGACGAAAGATAAAAACGCTGGATCTGAAAAAACCCACATGATCTTGAGAAAGTTGTTTAGCAAAATCTAATGTACTCAAAGTTTCAGCTCGAGTTTCGGTTGGAATTCCAATAACGAAATACCCCTTTACTTTAATTCCTCTGCGGGTTAATTCATTGACACTTTTTTCAATTTCCAGCAGGCTAGCCTGTTTGTTAATCCTTTTCCTTAATCGTTCTGACCTCGATTCAATTCCGAGTGCGATTTCACTAGCGCCATTAGCCTTGAGATAGTCAAATAAGTCGGGACTGAATTTCGCTAAAATACTCGCTCTGCCTGTTGAATCCCAAAATAGATTCGAAATTCCGACATTATTCATAGCATCAAGAATGGATCTGACCCGTTTTTCACTTGCGATAAATAGATCGTCAACAAATCGGATTGATTGTACATTATCATCAGTAACTAATCCTTGTATTTCTTGAGCGACATTTTGGGCGTTTCTGTTTCTCACTGGTAAATCTAAAACATCTCTTGCCCCAGCACAGATAGTGCAATTAAATGGACACCCTCTTGAGGTTAATACACGCGATTCAATTCGACCAGTATGACGATCAACGGACGGATCATTGGCTAAAAATTTTCTGCTTAATTGCGGTAATTCGTCCAAATTGTTGGGAACAGATAACCCTGGGGTGTAACTGAGGCGTCCGTTTTCCAACCAAAATGCCCCTGGTATTTGTTCTGCTCTTTTACCGTCCAAAAGCGCAGTGACGGCGATTTCTGCTTCACTTCGAATGAGGATCACTTTGCTGTGAACTTCTGAGAATTCCCGTAACGTTCTTTCCGTCAATGTTGTTGCATGCGGTCCGCCAATAATCAAGAGAAGGTCAGGAGTCAATTGTTCAGCAAAACGTAAAGCCTGAGTTCGAGTTGGAGTAAAAACGTTTATTCCTACGTACCTTGGATTCAAGTTATTAACCATGCTTGCTAATCTTGCTTGTTCCAGGCCGTGATGTTCCGCATCAATTAACCCGACATTATGACCATGTTGAGCTGCATGGGTGGCAATATACGCTAACCCCATCGGAGGCAGCACTTCATAATCATCTTTCGGTCTCTGCCCATAGTCTCTCAATGGAGAATTGACCAAGACCATATCGGCATTACTCAACAGATTTAAACCTGAAATTAGTTCTTTTTGTTGCATAAAAAAATAAGCTGGAAACTAGTCCAGCTTAACGATTATTATATTATAGGCTAGATTGGTAAAAATTGCAAGATGACCTTTTTATACTGTCTTATTTGTCTCACTTCGACTTCGCTCAGTGCAGGCATTTAGCCACGACTACGGGACACGAAGTTCATTCAAATTTGATACAATACTCAGCTAGGAGTATAGAGGACTAAGGGACATAAGAATTCCCAACTCGTATGCTCCAGCAAAAATAAACCGGAGAAATTACATAGGTAGCTATTCCCGGTCTCTTGAGAGAACACAATACGCTGTTCCCTTGTGGACCGAAATATCCGCAAAATCGGAAATGATGACATTACTTACCCCTAATGTCGTCCCCTTTTCCATACGGTATTTTTCCAAAGGATATTTACATCCTTTAATCGTAACAATAATTTCATCCGTTGCCGGAAGAATAGATAGATATGGAAAATCTTTTGTTTTTGGTATTTGGTATTTCCCGCTAACGAGAGCCATAAAGTTGTGTTCGTCTCTTACACTCGCCCGACATTTGTGTTCATGAATTGTCCGTAATAAATGAAGCGCGGCTAGAGATTGATCAAGCCTGCCTCCGGTCACTCCAAACAGCGCAATCTCTTCGGGATGAATTGTGAGCGCGTATGTGACTGCAAGCTCCAAATCCGTTTGGTCTTTTTCCTGTGGATATTGTTTAATCGTTGAGATTCTCGTTCGGATTTCATTCATTTCCTTTTTTGTGACTGAATCAAAATCACCGATCGCTAAATCAACGGATATTCCAAGCTTCAATAACACATACGCGGCACGGTCAACACCGATAAGAAACGAATAGGATATTAAATCAGCTTTCGAAATCCACTCAACATTACTATGGGCAACCAGAGCAATGGTTTTCCTTTTCATAATGCTCGTATCCTACCACATAAAAATGCATATTAACCATTTTTCTGCTCGAGAACCTACATTATCTCATATGCACGTGCATATGAGATAATGTAGGTGTAATGTAGGGATGTTATTGCGCTATTGTTATTCCCCAGACAAACGGTGCGCCTGCGTGTTTAAAAACGGATGCGGCGGAGCGAAGAGTGGCGCCTGTGGTGAAGACGTCGTCTATTAGCAAGATCGTTACATTGTTACATCGCAACATCGAAGAATTGTTCTTTACTGTAAAAACGCCTTTCATATTCATTAATCTTTTATCTCTATCCTTCATCTCTACCTGCGGAGTAGTTTTTTCCGTACGAATCAATAATGTTGTATTAACGGGAATATCCAATCGTTTGCTCAACGCGCTTGCAATCACTTCTGCCTGGTTAAATCCTCTGGATCTGTAACGGGATGGATGGAGAGGGATGGGTACTAAAATACAATTCATAATTAAGAATTTAGAATTAAGAATGTTTTGAAAAATTGAAAACGAAGAGTTGGGAATAACGTCAATCACTTCTGTAACGATATCAGTAACATAGCGGTATTTTATGGTTTTAATTGCTTTTTTTACTATTCCGTCGTAGCGGAAAAAACTGGTGAGGCCGTCAAGCGTGTATTTTGTCCGGCATCGGGGATGCGTCATGCCGTCAACTGCCGGACGTTCACACACAGGGCATTTGAGATATGGTAATAGCTTTATGGAATGAAAACATGAAAGGCAAATGTATCTCCCCCACTTCCCGCAACCTAAGCACCGTTTGGGGAAAAGGAGATCGAGAAGGTGCATACATCGAGCATATCATAATGATTTATGAACCTCCTCGCAGCAAGCTGCGAGGTATCTGTCATTCCTGCGAAAGCAGGAATCTCTAGATCCCTGATCAAGTCAGGGATGACGCGGCAAGCCGCGGGGAATTACTGCTTCGCAGTATCCCTAAGACAGATTAAAGGAATTTAGAGGATATTTCAAAAGACATAAAGTGCCAAAAACGTTATCTTTTCCCAATAATTCGATTTAAATTTGCGATTACTGCCTCTGGTAAGTCGAATATCCATTTTTCTTGATCTGATGCTAACCTTTTTTGAGCTTCGGTTCTCCCAACCCTGTTCAATCTTAAGGCAGCAGCTTGTTGAAAAGGGATATAACCCGCTCCCGTTTCTCCTGCAGCCATTATCTGCTCCAACTCTTCATTAGTTAATTCGCTGAAGTTATATTCTGGTGCCATATTTACTCCTTTGTATTTAATGAATGTATTACCATTAAACTCTTGCTGTGGCGTCCCGACGTTACGTCGGGACATCTCCGCAGGAGTTTGAGATTCGCTTCTTAAGCGAAAAGCATTATTCCTGAGGATGCAGTGTACTCACTGCCACAGCAGTAAGCTGAGCCTTCAAAAACAAATGGCTGTGGCGTCCCGCTTTGCGGGACATATTTGAGTAAACTCACTGTGGCGCCGCGATTACGCGGCATCCACAGCAGTAAGCTGAGCCTTTTGGCTCAGCAACTGGCTGTGGAGATGCCGAGTGTTGAGCTCGGGTCCAAACTATTGTTCAAAACACATCTACAAGCATAGTCTGTTTGATTCTTTCCAGAAAAAAGAACAGACAAATATTTCTAGAAAGGGTTGACCAAATGGATTACTCCAAAATCGGCTGGTCATCCGACTTCTGACGTTCCGGCTGGTTTTACGCCCTTCTATCCTTCACCGGAATAAAGAAATAGAGGACGGGTCTTAGGCTCGCGCGAACGCGAATTGTCGACCCCTCAAAGCTAATCGAGCTTCCAAAGAAGCAAGTTTTGCCTCGAGTTTACTGATGACGTTGTCAGCAGTTAGTGTTTGATAGTTCTTTTACGACGATCCATCAACGTCGGCTTGCAGTGTTAAAGAGCAACAATCTGTCGAACCGATCATCCCCATTAGTGACACTCAACGAGTGATAACGAGCATAGTGTCACTTATGCCCGCCGCTCACGCGCTCTTTGAGCCGTCTACGAATAGTAGTGAAAAGGCTCAAAGGAAGCGTAGGCGGGCTTACATTATACCTTATATTAAAAACTCTTTATTGTCTCCCGTTTATTGTCGCTGCTAATTTATCCAGCCTAAGCTCTTTTTCAGATTTTTTCCGCAACGCCTCTTCATACTCCGGTAATCCGCCACGTCTTCCCACATTATTAGCTAGTGCATTATACACAGCAGCTCTTAACTGACCCAGAGGAGGCGTTTGGGTTTTAGCTGCAAGAAAATTATAGACAGCCCTCCCCTCAACATCTCTCAATGTATCTTCAATATTTTCAAGCGTGTTTTTAGGCATACTTTACTTCACCTTCCCCCGAAACTCCCGTTCCAGATCCCGTTTCATGTCTTCTTTTCGGATTTTTTCCCGCTTCTCGTACTCTTTCTTCCCCCGAGCCAACCCAATTTCGAGTTTAATTCTCGGACCGATAGTATACCAAGACAGGGGGACCAGGGTCAAATTCCCGCTTTTCAGCTTCCCTTCCAGGGATATAAGCTCCCGTTTGTGGAGAAGAAGCTTTCTCGTCCTTTTGGGGTCATACCCTTCGGGCCGGCTGAATTGGTACTGCGGGATCTGGGCGTTAATAAGATACGCTCCTCCGTCCATAAGCCGTACAAACGCTCCTTCCAGCTTCCCGTGTCCGCCGCGCAGGGATTTCACCTCTGATCCCATGAGGGAAATACCCGCTTCAAAACGGTCAAGAATGGTGTAGTCATAATGGGCTTTGCGATTTGTGATTTTCATAGATAACAGTGTCTATACAATATGTCATTGCGAGGATCCCGACGTCACGTCGGGAGACGCGGCAATCTCTATTATAAAGATTGCTTCGCCTCATCCCGCAAGGCGGGATTTCGGCTCGCAATGACAATGTACATTGAAATGCAGTGCGCGTGTCCTGCTATTGTTTAAGATTGACAGTATAGAGCTTTCCTTCGGAAAAGAAAAACAGTACCCCAAGCTTTTCTGAGGCAGCGATGGTTTTGGGGACAAAGGTTGACGGATATTTATATTGGGATTTGTACATGCCGTCTTTCTCCAATACCACAACCCTTTGGTTTTGGGAATCAAGAACATACACGTTCTCACAGTTGTCATCCGTATACACAATGACGGTGTTGCCAAACGGCGGATCAACGCCCTTTAGTACAAATGAGTCTTCTTTCCCCTGGGTAAACCGCGTAACGGTCCCGTTTGTCGTCCCCAACCACACGGATCCGTCAATAACCATATTGGCGGCTTTGGATAAATCCGGAAAGAAATCCGGCAGGAGAAATTCCCGCAGGTCTGAAAACGCACTTGCCGTAGCCACATATTTCCAAATGCGGCTTTTCCCCGTATCAAGAAGATAGATGTTTCCGCCAAATGCCGTCATGGCTTTTATCGAAATCCAGTCTGCTGCCTTTTTTATGACAAACGGTTTTACGGTTTTATCCTGTACATTGAAAACGTGGATACCTGCCAGGGTAAATACATACACTCTGTCTCCGTGAATTGCCACGGTTTCGGATCCGTCAAGCGTTCCCCCGCCTCCGACAATTTGCCCGTTTTTGGTTGAAAGCTGGAGGGTAAACACGGTTTTGGAATGTGTATCCAGAAATGCCATCGTATCTTCATATAGCCCGAATGAACTGATAGAGCTTCCTGCTTTGAGAAGTGACGCGTCAAAAAAGAGTTCCGGAGCTACTTCATATTCTTTCGTTGCTTTGGGAAGCGCTTCAGCAATGTTTTTTTCCAAACTCACAAGCATTCTTCCTTCTTTTGTTTTTGGGGATACTGTTTGTTTTGTTTTATCAACGAGCTGTTTTGCCTCCACAAGCCGTTCCCTGCTTTTAATCACATTCAAATCCAAAAGCGCCACCCCCTCATCGTACAAACGCTGTCCTTCCTGAATGGTTTTCATGACTTCGGTTGATTTTTTTCCTGATCGTTCCCTGACTATCCCGACGCTGATACTGACGACAAATAAAACAAGCAGTATGCCGGTAATCCGGATATCGACAGTGCGAAGTGTATGCCAAAACGCTCTTGCTCTCCGTTTAATGCCCTGCACATGAAGGGCATGGTGATACGCGTTTGGGTTCCAGCGTAGTTTTTTCCGGACGGGTTCCTGCTCATCCGTCGGAAAAGCTTCTTGTAAACCTCCTTTCACTTCCACAAACAATCCCGCGTATCCGACCGTGTCATTTTTTTTGTGCAGGTGGAGGGTCAGTTTTTCCGCAATATCCGCGACCCCCATGTGGTCAAAAAACGAAAACAGTTCTTCTTCCGAAATGCCATTGAGACACGTTTTGGAGGAGAGGAATAGAATGTCCTGGGGATACACAACTCCGGAAATTGTCCCTTCGCGGGACCGGAGGCGCGCAATATGACCATCACGCTTGAGGTACACGACCCCCGTCCCCCGCAATATAACCGTGATGGTGTTGCCGATCGGCACACAAAGGAGGAGCGTCTGGATGTTTGGATTCCACAGGGAATCAATAAACGAAAAGAGGCGTTGTATCGAAGAAACGGGTTCTGATACTTCCCTCGTCACGCTGTGAATCAGCTCCATGCCTGCTTTTTGGGCTTTTCCCTCATCATCCTCAACCTCCACAACGCCAAACGCATACGGAGTTTTTATCACCTGTCCCCAATGGGTATCTGATTTTTTACCAACCACCGTGCCGGTATCAAAACGCTCATCCATTACTCCTATCGTAGCACAAAAACGCACCTAAAAACGTAAATGTGGGTGCATCAGCGAATAACGAATCTGTACGAATATACGAATAATTAATTGGATTTATTCGTATATTCGTAGGTTTTATTCGTAATTCGTTGATAGCGAAGTAAATCGTCAGAGGATAAGAAGGGCAAGCATAAAAACCACAACAGCAGCTCCTAAATGAAGCCACGTAAGTATGGAGATAATTCTTTCGGATGCTGCTTCCAGTGTTTTTGACATGAGCTGTTCCTGACGGACAATGATAAAGGCAAACACGATATAAATCCCCAATCCAACCAGCATCATCAGTTTCATACCCAGCCATACTATGGTGTCTACATCGGGCGTCATACATTCCTTCCTTTTTTCCGGTTTTCCGTGAGATCGCTTATGACATGAACCACTTCGGAGGGCCGCGGTACTTTCTCAAAAACGAAATTCGGCAATTCACTGGCAGTCTGAATCAGGACATCGCCGTAGTCAAAGACGGTTGCCATAATGCCGCCGGTTCTAAATGATATATCCTGAATTTTTTCAATTTTTGCTTCGGCAAATTTTCTGTAAAGAAGAAAGAGAAAATCAATATCGATAATCCGGTGGTTCGTAACAATAAAGATATTGAAATGCCAATGGAGAAACGTGGTGAGGAGATATCCGAATGTTGCCACATACCAAAATATTGTTCCGACAACCACATACCCGGAAGGTATCTCTATCGGACTTTGCAAAAACCGGACAAGCATGGGGAAAAGAATGAATGGCATGAAGAAAAAGATAATTCCAAGAATAAATGGCGGAATAAGTACGATAATATGCTGGCGCAGAAACAAAATCACTTCTTCATCCGTACCTTGCGTTTCAAACCGGATATCTTTCGGGTTCATCACGTATGCGGTAAACGGCGTGGAAAACGGGTAAACAGCCTGTCTGCCTTTTTTTGAAGTTTTTTTCGGAGCTTGGGATGGCGCCTCAAACAAGACTGGCATGACTATAAGTATACAAAACTACATACAGTAAGACAATAGACCGACGTCTTGCGAGCCATAATGGGATCCCTTTATTAAATGTTGTCACCCCAGTACCAGTCCCGACGTTACGTCGGGACGGTACGGGGTTTCACTCCGCATCAAATAATGCGGAGTTCACTTTTTTTCCACATTAAACAGCGGCCCGACAATCTGAATATTTGCCGGAGCCCGCAAATTAAAGAAGTCTTTAAATTCCGCTCCGTCAAATGAAGTGCTTCCGGCGTCCCCTGATACGGAAACCTGTGTTGTCCTCCCCACCCCAAAATCCACACCTGAGGCAGATACGTCGGAAACGGAATTATACGGGGTGATGTTTCGGCTCCTCAACTCATCTTTTACCTTGTCTCTCCCCCATGTCTCTTTCCCTCCAGGGTTTGGCTTATCCTGTTGGTACAGATGTTCCCGCGTCCCGGAATCAGCTTTTGAAAGAAGGATGACATTGGCTATGTCCGCAACCTCCTCGGACTTGAGCCATGCGGATTTGCCGAATTCACTCCGCCAGCCTTGAGCTGCATAAAAACACGGAGAGTCACGATCATAGGCTTTAGATAATAAATCGGAAAAACTTCCCACGTCACCGTTTGTGTCCCGCGTCCGTTTTGTCCAGGATTTGTCGCTCCCCCACACGTCGCCGGAGGAAAATGTATATCCGCCGTCTGTTGAGGAATACCACCCTTTCACGGTTTCTCCGCCGGAAACCATCACCTCCCCGGTGGTCGCACGTACCGCCGATTCCCAATTCCCTCCTTTGTTACCGCCTTTATATACCTGACAGGCCTGAGTGGTACAAATCTCGTTGGCACCATTGTTGGTATAGGAAAGAGCGTAGGAGCGCGCGGCGACCACTTGGGCCTTGAGCGCTTCAATCGGCCATTCACCGGGCATTTCATAAATGCCCAAAAGATAATCTTCAAGTCCCATTTCTCCATATCCCTGTACTTTTATGCGCATCCCTTCGCGCTTTTCAATAGAAAAATTCGCAAAGTAGGCATTCAGGATATCCCGATACTGTTGTCCGGCTTGGGCCCGACCCAAAGCTCCATACTGATTCATCCCGACGCGGTGCGGAATACCGAACGTAAAAAATGCAAATGCAGGCCGAAACCCGGGATCAAGCTTCCTGTCGTCCGTACAAAACAAAGGCCCGGCGCCCAAGCTCGTCGGAAGGTTCAGTCCTGCAAGTTTAGCAGCCAAAAACGATTGCTGCTGGGCAGTGAGTGAAGCGATAATGCCGGATAACTTTGTCTGGTACGCCGTAGCCTCACCCACGAGCTTCCGGACAGACACAGCCCGTTTATCCAAATCTTCTTGCCACACTATCAGCGTTCCTTTTTCTTTTTCCAGTTTCTTTTTTTTATCTTCTAATTCTTTTACCAACATGGCGGTTTGGGTGATCACTTTTTTGTCTTCTGACGTTACCGCCTGCTGATAGGCATACGTACGGAGTGCTGAACCGATATTTGTAGAAGAAAGAAGCGTGAGCATGGGAATCGATGATGAGGTACGCATGTAAAATTGACGGATTCGGACGCTTGCCACCAGTACAATCTCTTCCAATTCTTTTTCCCCTTCGGCAATTGCCGCTTCCTTTTTAAAAAGTTCTTTCTCGATGCCTTTGATCCTTGATTGAAATGCGGCGATGTCCGCTTCCATTTTTTTAAGTGCGTCAGCGTGGGGTTTTTTGGCTTTTTCCATGGAACTCCATGCCTCCTGGCATTTGGCAATTTTGTCCCGGCATTCATCCATACTAGCGCACGATGGATCGCAGGACTGGGCAACCGCCTTGGGGACAATGGAAAATAGACAATAGACAATGGAAGAAATAATAATAATTCTCTTCATATAGTATATCTATCATACTAAACTTCTATAGAGGTAAGCTACTAAACCAACAGATTGAACTAGGAGCTATCTCATAAATCGTCACTCTGGCTTGTCCAGAGTCTCCAAATAGCGTTTAGGATTCTGGACGCGTTTCGGCTTGCCAAAATGACATCAATTGATCCTCGCAATGACAATTTCGCTATCCATTTTCCATTTTCTATTCTCTATTCTCCAATTATCTCCCTCCTCTTCCTTTTCAAAACATGCTTTGTTACACTTAAAGAATCATGAAACGCATATTTCTTATCATATTGATCCTTTCTGGCCTTGTTTTTCTATCTCCGCGCGGTGTTTTTGCCGCCTCTCCCTGTGATTTTGCAGGAGACAAAACGGGTGAGTGCAGCGCCTGTATGGGAGAGGGCAAAGAGGCTGTCTGGACTGCATTCGGGTGTCTCCCAACATCATCAGGTGAATTTGTTACCAAACTTCTCAAGTTCGGTTCGGGCATTGCCGGCGGTATTGCGTTTCTTCTTATCATCATCGGCGGATTTCAGATGGTCATGAGTGCGGGCAATCCGGAAAAGCTCAATGAGGGGAAAGAGCTGATCACGTCGGCAATTGTAGGACTTCTCTTTATCATTTTTTCCATATTTATCCTGCGGCTTATCGGTGTTGATATTCTTGGTATACCGGGATTTGAATAACATCGCTGTCATCGCGATCCCGATGCAATCGAGAGAAGCGATCTTTATAATAAGGATTGCTTCGCTTACGCTCGCAATGACATAAAAAATTGGTATACTGTTTTTATGGAACACATATTTGCACAAACTCTCAAAATCGGCGGAGGAGACCAAACATATACCATCGACAGTGGTTTTACCGGATTGCCAACTACCATAAGCGAGATCGTAAAAAAAGCTTTTCCTTTTATCTTTGCTCTTGCCGGCGTTGGGCTCCTCCTCATGATCATTGCCGCGGGTTTTACGCTCATGACGAGTGCTGGGGATGCTAAAAAAATGGAATCCGGAAAAAACAGGCTCACCTTTGCCATCGTGGGGTTCCTTGTGATTTTTACCGCATTTTGGGTGGTTCAGCTGTTCGGAATAATGTTTGGCGTAGAACCGATACAGAAATTGTTTTAGTACAAATTTCTTACCCCGATAGCTCTTTGAATCCAAGGCTTAGCTTTGTTAAACAAAGCTAAGCCTTTTTACACGTTGGATGGAAATCATACTACGGGCAACTGCTACGCCCCGAATCTCCGTTTCCTTTTCTGATATTCTTTAACCGCTTCGTCTAGTTTATCCGGTGTAAAATCGGGCATGTAGAAAGAAGGGAAATACAGTTCACTGTACTGGGACTGCCACAGGAAAAATCCGCTCAACCGCTGTTCCCCGCCGGTCCGGATAATGAGTTCGGGATCCGGAACGTCTTTAGTGTCAAGATAATTGTTAAATTGTTCTATTGTTACACCCGCCAGCCGGCGAGGCAGGTTGTTACATTGCTGAAGAAGCTTTTCTCTGTCTATATTCGCATTCAAAATATCGCCAACCAATCTTTTAGTCGATCGTAAAATCTCATCGCGACCACTGTAGTTTAAAGCAAATATTGTTGTAATCCGTTTGTTGTTTTTCGTTTCTTCAACGACGTTATGAAGCGATTCCTGTATGTCCTCAGGAAATTTTGAAATATCACCGATAATTCGGATCCGTACGCCTTTATCCGAAAGCCTTTTCCAATCTTTCTTTACCACCTGCCGGAAAATGTTCATAATACCGCTCACCTCTTCCGGTTTTCTCCCCCAGTTTTCCGTTGACCATGCCCAAAATGTCATATAGGAAACGCCGATGTTGGCCCCATGTTCAATCAATGGTTCAAGAATATCATCAGCCACCCGCTTATGACCCATGAGCTCCAGAAGCCCGTGCTCTCTCGCCCACCGCCTATTGCCGTCCATGATGATTGCGATATGTTTTGGGATTGAATTCATACTGGTTATCTGTTTTCAGTTTTCAGTTGTCGGATAAAGGTCAGTCAGTTGTCGGTCGATCGGTTCCCGAAACAGATAAACAGAAAACAGATCAACAAAAATCTGAAAACGGACAACAGAAAACCGATAACTGAATCATATCGGCTTCACCTTTACTCCGTACGGGATAATCCCTTCTGATGACGTTTCTGAAATCCGGCGAAGTATGACTCTGACGCGCTGACCAATACGACAGTGTTTCGGTTCCCAGTCAACCATCTGTACGCTCATTCTTTTTTTATCCTCAAGATCTACCACCACCACCGGATATGGAGCCTGGTTGCTAAATCCTTCAGGTGGCACACGAACGACTGTCCAACTGACAATCACACCCGTTTTTCCTAAAAGGGCTTGTACATTTTTCTGATTCCTCCAAAGTTTAACAGGACTGTACATACAAAATAATTTTCAAATTCCAATTTTCAATTTTCAAACAAATTTCAATGATTCAAATATCAAACGGTTTATGATTTGTTACTTGATATTTCTTTGTAATTTGTGATTTGAATTTTGAAAATTATATTCCTTTCAGTATGTGTACTACGCACGTTCCTCCGGATCCCCCCACATTATGCGTCAAACCAATACGCGCTCCGTTGACCTGCCGCTTGCCGGCTGACCCTCTCAACTGTTGGGTAATTTCCACTATCTGCTTGACTCCTGTTGCGCCGACCGGATGACCGCACCCTTTTAACCCTCCTGATGTGTTGACCACCAGTTGTTTTGATCCGAGCGTCGTTTCTCCTCTCACTAGGGCCGGCGCAGCTTTGCCTTTTTCAAAAAATCCCAGGTCCTCCATTGCCAAAATTTCTGCAATGGTAAAGCAATCGTGGACTTCCGCAACCTGAATGTCTTTCGGCAAAATGTGTGCTTGTCTATACGCTTTCTGCGCTGCCACCTCAGTTGCCTTCAGCGTTGTCAAACTCTTCCTTTGGGCTACTCCTAAAGTGTCAGTGGCCACCTGAGAGGCGATTATTTGCACTTCTGTCTTCCGTTTTCCGTTTTCCGTATTCTGTAAAATAACTGCTGCCGCACCATCGGAAATCGGCGAACAGTCCAGTAATCTCAAAGGGTCTGCGACGCATGCGCTGTGCATAACTTTTTCAACAGTCAGGAGAGAATGGAATTGGGCTTTCGGATTTAAACTCGCGTGGTAATGATTTTTTACGGCAACAGAAGCGAGTTGTTCTTCTGTGGTTTTATAGCGTTCCATGTGAGCTTTGGCAAGAATTGCATATGCTCCCGGAAATGTCAGACCTGACAATCGCTCTTCGTTTGTACCTGCTCCCATAAGCGCTGATGAAACGAGTTCGGGCTTGTGGTCCGTCATTTTTTCTATCCCTAACACCATAACGCGCGTATACTCTCCACCTAAAAGACTGTTTATTGCCGTATGCACTGCTAATCCTCCGGACGCGCACGCTCCTTCCACTTTGTATGAAGGAATATGGAAAAAGTCCAATTCTTCAGAAAAGAATGCTCCCAGATGCTCCTGTGCCCCAAGCATTCCGGAAAGCATATTGGCTATAATCAGACAATCAATGTCAGAAGGATCAAGTCCGGCGTCTACAAGCGCTGCTTCGCACGCCTCATGAGCCATGCTTCGCGGAGAAACACCCCATAGTTCCCCGAATTTGGTGATTCCTATTCCAGTTACAGATATATTCATAATTTTCAATTACCAATTTTCAATTTTCAATAGTCGGTCTTCAGACCGAATAAGTTTAAAATTTAGAATTTTAGATTTCTTTGTGATTTGAAAATTGCGATTTGAGATTTGTTCTCATATCTTGTGTGTTTTTTTCAAATATTCAACGTAATCAATATACGCTTTCTTATCCCTTTGTTGAGCCACCAACTGATTGTTCTTTTTCCTTTTCTTTTGCATGTCTGCAAGCTTGTCCGTTGTTTTCCAAATAAACCCGTCGCTTCCGGCGCCGGATCCATAGGACACCATAAAAATAGTTTTCCCCGGTTTTACGATATCCAGCACAGCAGAAAGCCCGAGCATGGATGAAGCGGCGTATGGATTTCCGATTGAATCAACAATAAGAGACGGAAGAAGCTGCTCCATGGTAAATCCCAACCGCAGCGCCGCTTCTCTGGGGAATCTGCCGTTTGGCATGTGGAACACGCAATAATCAAAATCCGAAGGCTTTTTTTTCGTCTGTTGCAGTAGGCGCTCTGAGGCTCCTATACAATGATGAAAATACGCCGGTTCTCCGGTAAACCGTCCGGCGTGGGACGGATACCGTATACCGTCCCGCCTCCAAAAATCCGGAGTGTCGGATGTAAATGAGGTATAAGAGAGAAGTTCGGCAACCCCCCTTCTATTTCCTAAAAGAACGGCAACAGCTGCGCATGCTGACGTGTACTCCAAAACATCATGGGGTTTGCTTTGTGCGGTATCTGAACCGATTGCAAGTCCAAATTGTATATGCCCGGATCCCACGAGTCCGGCAACCATCTGAATGCCGGCGGTCCCTGCCTTACAGGCAAACTCCGTATCTGCCGCGACATACGTATTTCCCAATCCCAAAAACTCTCCGACAATCGTGGAGGTCGGATTGACTGCATATGGATGGCTTTCGGACCCGACGAACAGCGCTTCAATGGTGCCAGGAGGAATGCCGGAATGTTCAACGCATAAGGATGCTGCTTCATACGCAACCGTTACTGCATCCTCGTCTATCCCGGGAACGGATTTCTCCGTAACTCCCAATCCGGATGTAATCTCACGGCTGTCTTTTTTCCACACTCCGGCAATATCCGCAATTTTTATGCGGTACTTCGGAATATAGGTGCCGTAACTGATGAGATGAACCATAAATAATTTTTAAATCACAAATCTCAATTTTCAAAGAAATCTCAAATTTCAATTTTTCAAACCTAATCCGGCTTCGCCGGACTATTGAAAATTTAAAATTGAAAATTGAAAATTTATTATCTCCCTCCTCTTCCTAACTTCCGGTGTGCCCGGGCTAATGTCCCTTCGGATAATGATGCTAAAAGAGAAATTTCTCCTGCCAAGACCGCTCCGCCGATAATTTCAGCGAATCTCTCTGCATTTTTCCCGTCATTCCCGCCCGCAACGCCTAAAATCTCGAACGCCTCTTTCTGTGTCGCAAGGCCTGTTCCGCCACCAACAGTGCCGACCATTACATCGGGTAAATATACACTGACATATAGGTCTTTTTCTTCAGGTTTTACCGTTGTGATACCAAGAGAACATTCACTAATGTGCGCAACGTCCTGACCAGTTGCTATAAAAAGAGCGGCAAGAATATTAGCAAAATGCGCATTAAAAGCCATACTTCCCGAAATTGCTGACCCAAGCATGTACTTGTTTAACCACACTTTATACATAGAAAATGCAGTAGTTTTAAGTGTCATACATATAACTTTTTCGGGGATATGAACTTCAGCCCAAACCTTTCTCCCTCTTCCTTTTATGGAATTAAGCCACGATGGTTTTTTGTCAACATCAAAATTTCCTGCGACAGCAATGCAGGAAACATTCATTTTTCCCTCAATGTATTTTGCAAGTGCTGTAGCTGCAATCGTCACCATATTCATCCCCATAGCGTCTTTTGTGTCAAAATACCATCGGACAAATATGGATGTTCCTATGTGTTCAGTATCCGCTTTCAGAAGTGTAAGGTGAGATGATACGGAAGCTGAAACGATCTGAAGTTCTTCAAAATGATCCGTAATCCATTTTTCAAACAAGAGAATCTCATGAAGGTCTTTCGCCACATAGATTGAACCTCGTGTCGTGCCAATATGTTGACTTACCACATCTGCTCCCCCGCTTTCGGTAATTGCCTTACAGCCTCTGTTTACCGAAGCAACTAAGGCTCCTTCTGTCGTAGCTAAAGGAAGATAATAATCATATGTATGAGAGAGTTTACCCTGAGCGAACGAGGTGAGTCGAAGGGGGCCTGCTATTCCAAGAGGAATTTGCGTCACGCCGATCATGTTCTCGCAGTTTCTGGTTGAAGCTATTTCTTCATCAAGAGAGTACGAGCCGGTGTGATTCAAATCCACTCCTAATTCCTTTTCTACCAACCCACGCCGGTCTTTGATGGTTTTACAGTTTCTAAGGTTCATATATAGAAATCATCAACGAATAACGAATCTGTACGAATAAACGAATTAATACATTGATTATTCGTATATTCGTAGTTTTTATTCGTAATTCGTTGATATCTCACAGGAACGGCACCCTGAATATCCCCAGTCGGTACATCCCAATGCTGTATATCCCGATAACAGGCGCACAAATCAGAAGTATGCCAAGAATTCTTACTAGATCCAATTTCAACCCAAACCGGAGAGAAAGGTAGGAAAGAATGATTTTCCAGAAAAAAAGCACTGCGGAAATTGTCAAAAAAACAAGAGACAATGCGACACCTGTCGGGTGCGTTGTCCTCGGAGGAGGTATGATTACGTACAGAAGCGACGTAAAAAAGAACCAGCAAAGGGTCGGGATGAGCGTATACGACCACCCCAACAAAAACCGCTTATACTCCCCTTTTCCTCCGAAACATTTTCCGACAATCCACAGTAACCATGATACAAAAAGTGCGGTAACAAGCACTGCAACTGACGTTTTTACAAAATGCCGTGTTAGGACGAATGGACGGAATGCCGGAGTTTTCACTATGGCATTGACGGTAAAATAGACGGAAAGCAATGCTCCAACAAAGAGAAGCTCCCACGATGTCCCTTTCAGGATAATACGTCGGTATGTCTCATAGGGACGGACAACAATGCCAACGAGCGTTCGGATGAACGAGTACAAACTAACAATGAGAGCGTCTGACATAAGCAGGGAGCGATGCAAGCCACTTTAACGTGTTAATACGTTAAAGTGGCTGCCTTTCCTGAAAATACACTCTTCGTGTCACCTAAGATATTTGTCGTACCCGGAGCCTAAAACCCGCGCTGGAGAAGGGATGTGAGGAACGTTATGCCCGAACCGATAAGAAAAAACAGACAAATGATTAAAGCCGTGCTTAAAAGAAAAAGAATAGGAAGAGGCATAACCTTCAGTTGTTTTGTCACCATTTTATAGTACGGAGTCAGGGGTCCGACGGTCTGGGGAGGCAGATCCATGGTTTGGCTCCATTTCTTTTGAAACCGTTCATACAGCGCATCTTTCATAAGGCAATAAATGCTTTGATAAACGCTTTCCGGGCACGGAACAATAACGACTCTGTTTTTTTCAACGTCCAGGCGCAGCGCCTGGCTATATCCCAAACCGATTGGTCATCGATGTATTTAAGCTCCAACACCAATCTATACCTGGGGAGAATCCGGGCAAACGCCTGTTTCAGTTTCTCTTTCAACACAATGGCATCAAGCTCTTCTTCCGGATTGAGAAGCGGAGACACCAGTTCTTCAAGGTACGGAGTTTGGGAAAACACAAGGTTATGCAATTTCTTCCGTCTGTAATAATCAATAACTTTATACTTACAGATAGAAAAAAGGAATGTAGAAATGGTACAACTCCCGTGAAAATCCCGCAACGCCTCCAGAAATGCAAAGAGCGTATCCTGAAGGATTTCTTCCCCATCGTGCGGGTTTCCCACTTTCCTCGTTATAAATATTTCCAGTTTTGGTTTGTACGTTTGATAAAACTCGTGAAGCGCCCGTCTGTCGCGGTGAAGGATCTTGTCGATGAGATCAGTCTCTTCCATAAGAAGCATTATATCAAGAATAATTTTCAAATCACAATTTTCAAATCACAAAGAAATATCAAATTACAAATATTAAACTTAATCCGGCTTTGCCGGACTATTGAAAATTGAAAATTGGTAATTGAAAATTTCTGTCCTCCCTCTTGAACATTCCCCACTCTTCCCCTACACTAAAATCATGCATTCAGTATTTGCCGCCGGAGAAACTACAGTAAGATTAGATGAATTTTCTATTTCAAAAAGCATTCCTGATCTTGGGACACTCACTAATGTCATTCTCCGCAATGCGTTTGTTGTGGCGGGGATTGTCGCTCTCTTTTTGTTGATTTTTGGCGGATTTGGCTTTATCATGTCAGCAGGGAGCGGAGATGCCAAGGGCATGGAAAAAGGCAAACAGGCCATCACCGGAGCGCTCATCGGACTTGCACTGGTTGTATTGTCTGCGTCAATTGTTGCTCTTGTCGGGACACTCACGGGAACAAAAGGACAATTGTTGGGACAATAAATATGAAATTATTAGCTGCTGCAACAGCCACTAATCCCATCGGTACAAAAATTACTCCTCCAACCGGAGGATACGGCGGAGCGGAAGGCGGGATTGTCCTTCTTCTCACCAACGTCCTGCGCCTGGCTTTTGCTGCAGCGGGGATCTTTGCATTTATCAATTTCATCATCGCAGGGTATCAGTATATGACCGCAGGAGGCGATTCAAAAGCTTTAGGCGCTGCATGGGCAAGAATCTGGCAAACACTCGTAGGACTTTTGATCATTGTCCTGTCATTTGCAATTGCGTCGCTCATCGGATATCTCATGTTCGGAGATGCAAATTTCATTCTGAATCCGAAAGTCTACGGACCGGGACAATAATATGGAAAACGTATTTGCAGCTGGAAAATCTCTAGGAACTATCGGCGGAGAGGGTTTGGGGCCGTTTGCCAAAAAAACCGGCAACCCGATCGCCAGCATCACATCGGCTATTTCCGGAGTTATCGGCATTCTCACGGTTATTGCGACCATCTGGTTTCTTATCCAATTCTTAATCGGCGGCATTGCCTGGATTTCCTCAGCTGGAGACAAAACCAAACTTACGGAAGCACGCGAACGGCTGACGAATGCGTTTATCGGGCTTCTGGTTGTGGTGGCAGGATGGGCAATATTGGCAGTTGCCGGGCAGTTTTTCGGATGGACCGACATACTGGCACCTGCAGGACTCTTGGAAAAAATTAGGTTTCAATAATATATGGAAAAAGTATTTGCGCAGATCTGCAACCCTGCTCTTCCTTCACAGCTGGGAGGGTGCGGCGGAGGTTCTGTGGAACAGGGCGGCAAGGTTGTCGGAGGCCTCATCAGCGGGATCGTCGGAATAGTGTTTCTCTTTGGTTTTCTTCTCACGCTTGCCTACCTTCTCACCGGCGGCATGCAGTGGATCACCTCTCAGGGAGATAAAACCGCTCTAGAATCAGCACGCAACAAAATCACCCATGCGATTATGGGGCTGGTCATCGTTGCTTCGGCGTATGCTATATTTAAACTCATCGGTAATTTCTTCGGTATCGAACTTCCAAATATCAAGATTCCAACCATCAGCGGGCAATAGGTCAAATGTCATTGCGAGAATCCCGATGTCATGTCGGGAGACGAAGCAATCTTTATTATAAAGATCTCCACGTCCCGCCTTGCGGGACTCGCGCTGACAGATGACAAATGGTTTGTCTCACGTCTATTCAAGGGTTGACAATATCAAATTATTGCGTCATGCTGGAAAGTAAGGTATACTTACAAAGTTCATAGGAGGTGATTCTATGTGGATAACAAAAGTTTTTGCAGCTGATATTACGATTGCCCAACCAGCAACAGTAAAAATTACGGAAATCGGAACGCTCATCAGCGCAGTCGTGGGAACAATGCTTATCCTTGCAGCCCTTATCACATTTGTGTACCTTATTTTAGGCGGTATCCAATGGATCACCTCAGGCGGGGACAAAACAGCCATGGAGGCGGCGCGCAATAAAATTACCCACGCCATCGTCGGACTGGTCATTGTCGGATCTGCATGGGCGATCATGGCGCTGGTACAAAACTTCCTTGGAATCAGCATTATTGGTTCAGGCGGTATTAATCTTCCGAAACCATATACGCAATAATTCCACATTGTCATTCCTGCGAATCCGTCAGCTGACGGAGGGAATCTAGATTTTACTCTCTGGATCCCTCATCAAGTGCGGGATGACAAAATAAGAATAAATAGAACAAATCCGTGTGAGAAGCACGGATTTGTGGTATATAATAGGTTTATGATGAATATTCTTCCCCATATTTATGCTGCAGAACAATGGTCTGGGCTGGAAGGACCGGATAAAGATGTGGCGAGTATCGCATCACTCACTTCCCTTTTCAAAAATGCGGTCACCGGCATCACGGCATTTGCAGGCGTTGTGCTGTTTGTTGTTATCGTCATGGCAGGTTTTACATTTTTATTTTCCGGAGGCGACGCAAAACAGCTGGAAAAAGCAAAAAATACATTTACCTATGCTATTCTCGGTTTGATTGTGATCGTGTGCGCATATCTTATACTCCAGCTCATCGGTCTTTTCACCGGAGCCAATGTCACGGAATTTAACCTCAATATCGGCAAATAGTGGCCAGATTTCAACTATCAGACATCAGACATATAAAAGCATTATTTTTTTTCACCCGTCTATTGACTACTCCTCACTCCCCTTGCGATAATAGAATCATCGTATGAGGAGACTGTCCTTTGTATTTTTCGTTGTTATTACACTTCTGATTGCTCCGGTGGTGCCTTTCTTCGGATATCATCCGATTTTTGCTCAGGGAAAACCTCAGGGCACAACTCAAGGTACAGGTCAGGGAACAAGTAAAACCACAGACTACGTCGATCAGGATTTCCCGGACGCGATGGATGCTGCCAAGGAAGAAAGCAAGCGGGACATGAACGCAGTTGGGCATGTGGCAAGTGTCAACACCACCATGTATTCAGATCTCATCCGAAGAATAGCCGGACCCATCAAAGGAGTAACCACAAATTCCACTGATCAAGCATATCTTGAACAAATGTACAAAGAAAGTTTTGCCTACGGAGCGGATTCTGCTCTTGCATACCTCTATGCACATCCGCCGGCCAGTACGTATGCATTTGTGAAAGACATGGGGCAATCTCTCGGATTTATTCCCAAATCCGCATACGCACAGGGCGTGGGGTTCAGCGGACTAACCCAGCTTCTCCCTATGTGGAAAGCATTTCGGAATATTGCATATCTTTTATTGGCAATATTCATGATTGTTATTGGGTTTCTCGTTATGTTCCGGAAAAAAATCGATCCGAAAACCGTCGTCACTGTCCAGAACGCACTCCCAAATATTGTTGTTACTCTCCTTCTCATCACGTTTTCCTATGCTATCGTCGGAGTGTTGATTGACTTCATGTACCTTTTTATCATGATTGCCGTTTCCATACTTCAACCCATCAGCAACGGAGCAATTGATCAAAATACCGCAAATACGTTTGTTTCGTCGAATTTTTGGTTGGTTTTCAGGAAAATGCTCGGAGGAGGATTGAGTTCTATTGATGATATTGCAGCCATGTTTGGTGATTACATCCCCATTGTGTCCATGGCGGTTCCCGGCACTATCGGGCTCATCGCAACGCTGTTTACGGGAAATGTCGGTGCGACGGTCTTGGGGGCCGTCGCTGTACCGGTTCTTCTACTTGTTATTATCTTTTTTGCATTTCTTATTGCCATTGTCCGCCTTTTCTTCCTTTTGGTAAGTGCATATATTCAGATTATTTTAGCTCTCCTCATCTCGCCGTTCCAGCTTTTGCTGAGTGCGTTTCCCGGAAGCCACGCGTTTGAAAATTGGATAAAAAATCTCATTGCAAACATTGCTGTATTTCCCATCACCGCAATCATGCTTCTTGTCGGCACTATTCTTGTTAAAGCTGATTATGGCGGAGCAAGGCTGTGGGGACCGCCGTTTTTAATTCCTGCGGGAACTGGATCTGCCGCCGGAGGCGGTATGGGCGGAGTCATCGGTCTTGGCATTCTCTTTGCTATTCCGTCTGTGGCCGGATCAATCAAAGAGGCGCTTAAGGCAAAACCGATGGTGCAAGCCGGACCAAGCGCGATACTCGGGCCTATCGGGACAGGAGCAGGACAGCTCATGAACTACGGATACCAACTTTCCATGATCACTCATTATCTTCCGCAGAAAAAACCTTCAGCAGGCGGTAAAGCCGAATAGTCTCTTTTATCGTTTCTTCTCCTCTTCCAATCCCTCTTTGGCTCCAATAATCGCTGCAGCAACAGGCGCAATCCACCAATATTTCCAGGCAAGCCCTAATATCTGATACCCCAAACCGCATTTCATTTCGTTTCGCAGATCATGATAAAGTGCTTCATCTGAATTAAAAATTCCCATCATGAGCATTTCATCTAAAACTTTATCAAGATCCTTTGCGTCAAACGCGTTCCCCCGGGGACCGGTAAACCGCGTTGCATAGGAGATAAGTTCTCCTGCCTTATGAGGCATTTTTTCTAGCGTACGTTGAAAAACGCTCTTTTCAAATTTTTTTCTCAACTCCTCCTGAAATAAGTAGTGCTTCTGGCCTTTTATCTCAATTTTCAGATCAACAAATTTTTTTATCAGAGAGTTTCTGGTATCCAATTCCGAAAATACCTTTATTGTCTGTTCTGCAAACGGTATCCCCTGAATCCAGCGGTTTCTATGTTTGTTAAACTTGAGCCATGCATGTGCAAGCTCGTACGTTGCATTTTCTGCTGCTCCTCCGGTAGTATAGCTATTCACCCACGTCCGGAATTCTTTCAGTTTTTTTAATGTTTCTTTCGGATCTTTGTTGCAGAGAAGTTCAGGATCTGAGGACATCTGATTCCAAATTTGCATTGCCTGAGACATGCCATACATATCACGGCCTCTTCTGTCATTTGCGATATTTCCTGTCTGGAACATGGCTGCATCAGACCAGTCAACATCGTTTATGGAAAGTGTAAACGGCCAGTCGTGTTTTGCAAACCCCAATGCTTTTTCATCAAACTTTTTTTTCGCTTCCCCTAAAACTGTCAGAAGCCCGCTTGCCTGATCTTTAGAAAATCCGTGACTTTTTAAAATCGGTCTTAAAAGTGCATCAAAATGAGTTTTTTCGGTCAGGTCCACATCCTGAAACACCAAATGTCGATTATCTCCCGGCTGTTTTGTGTCCCAGGTCTTTATCTGTGCTGCTGACAGTGCCTGTCGAAACTTGTGCTTATCCGCATCCGAAAAAAAACCATGATTGCTTAAAATATTGTCAAATTCTCTGTTTAGAAAAAAGTAAAGTTTTGAAGGATCGCGTTTAACCATCCTTTCAAGAATTTCTTTTTTACCTACCGTATCTTTCCCTGATAAGAACTGTATACCAAGTCCCTGATTGTCCAGTTGTGCATTTTCAGGAAGCAGATTGTTTTTCTGCATGTCCAAATATTTTTTCCTCATTTCCTCAAGAGTCGCTATCTGGAGTCTCCAACCGGTTTTATCAAAAACACCGCCGGCCTGAAAAATACCCTGCGTAATCATTTCCGAATATGGAATACCTGTATCATCCTGGACCTGACGGATAAATTCCCGCGTTTCCCGCTGTGTCTTGTCCATATCCTTCTCATCATCTCTTCTGTATTTTGGGTCGTTTCTAAATACGTATTTTTTTCGTTCCAGGAGGCTTCTGTCAGTAAGAGCATGAAATGTTTCTCCTATTTTATCTCCCATGCTAAACCGGTCCTGGAAAAATTCCGGATTGAGCACTCTTTGAATGTCTTCGAACGCGGGCGCTTTCATGACGTATTTCCCCACGTCAATACCAGCTTTCTCTGCAAAGTGTTTAAACTCATATGCAGGACGCGTTGACATACCGGCGCTAATCGAAACAATATGTGAACTACCGATTTCCCATTGTCTGGCAGCCCACACAGCCATATTCAACTCCCATTCAGATGGTTCTTTCTCCGGATACCGGTCTTTGAGAAGCAAACGAAGCCGCTCTTTTACATCTATATCCAATTTTGAAAGTCCTTTGTTATTGTGTTGGCCCTGCCGGAGTTTTTCACTTTCATAATCCTCATCTGTTTGTATGCGCTGCAAGGTCCTATGCTTATATTTAATCTCAGATTCTAAGAGGGTTTTCCGCTCTCCTTCATCTGAATTTAATCCTTTACTCGCCTCTTTGATTTTAAGCGCATCCAACTCCTGATTGAGAACGCTAATCTGAAGGTCAAGTTCTGTGTAGTTTTGAACGTCAGAATCCCACAAATTAACTCCGTACCCGACAGTGTCAATTGTATCCTGGAGTTGCTGAAACCTCGTTTCATCCACAACAGACAACCGATCGATTTTCCGTTTAGCTGCAAGGTCATTATATTCGTTAAATGTTTTTGTCCAATCCGCCCCTTGTTTTAAAGTATCAAGTGCATTCAAATATTTCACTTTCCGCTCACTCAACAGATCAAACACTGCCTCGTCATATAAAGACAATGCGTAATGGGAATATTTAAAATTTTTCGTGTAATGGTCAAGGTCAGCAGGAGTCAGAAATTGCAGATTTTTCAGTTTTTCCTTAATATCGCCCGGCGTATAGAGAAGATTTTTTATAATCTGATTGTGTTTTGGCATTTCTTTCCAAACATAATCATGTAATTGCGTATAGTAGTTTGTATTTTTAGGATGAGACCACTTCATAAAATCAATATATTCATCAAATTTATACATTTGCGGCAATTCGGGCCGTTCCGGCGTCCGACCCATAGAATAAATGTCAGTGATAAATTCATAGAAAAACTCATTTGCGCCCTCTTCACCTCTTCGAAGCTTCGCTATTTCATCGTGGGTAAGATGATTAAAACTAAAAACATCTCTGTCCGTAACCTGATCTTCTTTCAGAATCCATTTTTTAATTTCATCATATTCAATATATTCTCTGCCGCGGCTATCAGTGTTTGCTTCTGGCTGTCTCGTAAATTTATTTCGCACTGTAATCAAACGATCAACTGCCTCTTTGACCTGCATTCTGGATACGCCGCACTTATCAGCAAGCTGTTGAAGACGAGCAACGTCATATTTCAAATTTTTTGGATCATCAAAGTATTCAGGATCTGTATACAGTTTATTGTTGATTTCCCGCAGAAGTCGGATAAGCTCCGGGTCAGTAACGGTCTCTTCTTCCGGCTTATCCTCTTTAAACACATTCTCCGGCGCAGAAATAGCTCCTCTCATCGGGCTCCCATACAGCGCTTCGTCAAACGTAGTATTGGCTACCCCCTCAAATGCCTGGTCTCTCATCATCTCCTGCAGTCGGCTCCCGACTTTTACAACTGCGGCGTTGATTTCCCGCCGAGCTTCAGGCGTCGCGTCTGCCCGCACGCTGTAGGCTAGTTCCACGGTTTTTGCTAAAAGCCAGCGGGGATCGTCTTTGAGCTCTCCTGCTTCAGCAAGTCTTTTTGCAAATACTGCCAGCTCAGGAGAATACTGTATGTCATCAGCTGATGTGATAAGCCAGCTCACCTCGCCAATAGGAGCTGCCCTGAGGGTTGCTTTAGCTGCATCTAAACTTTCCAGCGGAGGATTACGGAGTTTTTGTATGGCTTCCATCCGGACGGCCTCATCTTTACTCGTTACGTCCCTGATTGTCTTTTTTGCCTCATCAATAGCTGCGTCCTTCGCGCTTTTTGCCGACGCTGCTTTTTCGGGCTTCTTCGGCGGTTCTTTTGACGGCGGTTTATTTCCGGTTCGTTCAACCATACATAATAAGTATAGCATAGGAGAGACGGACAACGCTTCTGTCAGAATTGTAGGAAAATAAAGGAATTTAGAGGAAGTTAGAGAAAATCAACGGGATCAGCGTCGCCATTGGGTGTTGCCGCGAACTCGGGCTTTTTCGACCTGATAGGATTTTCTGTCACTGTCTAGTTTGTTTTCCAAAGAAATCACCAGTCTTTTTAGATGCCATCTCGTTTTATTGATAAGCTCAATAAATATTTCATACGTAAAACTTTGAGCCTGAAAATCATCTACAGGAGAATAAAGGAATTTAAAGGATTTTATCCTTCGACTCTGCTCAGGACGAGAAGGAGATGGAGAAAAAATATTATTTTCGCGAACATATCCTCTATCCTCCTCTAAATTCCTATAATTCCCTTTAGAATCCAGAGGTTTGGAAATAACCGACTGTTTTATCGCTTCATGCCATTTTGAAAGATGAATCCCGATTTCTGCAAGACAAGAGTGCGATTTTGATAAAAAAAACCCGTCCTGCAAACACCGCTCGATATCTCCCTTTACCTCAATCAGGCTTGCTTCTGAATATCCAAGAAATGTCAGGTATTCGGACGTGGTTGGACGGGCAAACCCTTCTTCAATATTAGCAATGATGGAACGTGCGGCGTCATCCAATTGTGCTTTCAGGCGATATTCGGATTTCGGAAATGTGTCCGTAAATTTTCGGATAAGGATCCGCAAAAGTTGAGCGTTTGACCATGCTATCAGATGAATATACCCATTGGTCGTCGTGGCAACACGGGATCGGGGTATTGGTTTTTTGGGTTCGGCAAGTTCGCGGAATGTTTTATTGATTAACTCCCGGACGATTGGATTGGGGTCCATGTTTTTAGCGTACGGATTTTTGTAAAGAAAGTAAAGGAGATTAAAGGAGTTTAAGGGTCATTACCCCACATTGTCCTTCAACTCTCCGCCGGTTGATGAATCGATCAGGACTACGAGGGGCGAAGGGGAGATTTTATACGGCGTCGTGTGTTTGAAGGAATTTTTACTGACTCTCGTTTGAATTTTTTCAACGAGAGTACGATCAAATCCCACCCCCACCACCTCTTCAATGGTCTTTTTTTCATCATAGAGAAGTGAAAGGATATGATCTGCGTCTTTATAGGAAAATCCAAAGTCTTTCTCATCGGTCTGTTCCGGCCAAAGGCCGGCTGTGGGGGGCTTTTCGAGGATTGATTGGGGTATCTGAAGGTGTTTTGCCAATTCAACAACCTGGGTTTTATACAGGTGTGCGAACGGTTCTATATCACTTGCGCTGTCGCCATACCGGGTAAAATACCCCAACACGTGCTCGGTTTTGTTTTCCGTTCCGACAACAAGCGCGTTTCTCTTTTTTGCCTGATCAAACAGATAAATCATCCGGACACGGGCCATGATGTTGCCCTTTCTCACGTTGTCCATGCCCAACATCTCTTTCCCGACAATTACGTCAACTGCGGGTTTAATGTCAATCCGGACAACATGGGTTAACGGAATATGAAGTTGATTGATTGCCTCCATGGCATCCAGTACCCCTTGTGTATTTAATACTCCATAGGGCATAAGAATCGGAAAAACATTATTCTCGCCTAATGCCTTTACAGTAAGAGCAAGGGAAACTGCAGAATCAACCCCCCCTGACACGCCGATGACGGCCTGTGAAAAACCGGCTCTCTCAAAGGTTTCTTTGAGAAAAAAAGCAATTCTCTTAGCCTCCCGGGAAACGTCAATCTCCTTCATAAAATAATTTTCAAATCACAATTTTCAATTTTCAAAGAAAACTGCAAATAACAAAATTTAAACAATTATTTCGTATTGCTGAGTATTTTACCAAATATCATTATTAATTCTCCAACTTCCTTCCGCAACACCCGACAATCATCTTTCACCAATTCACTTGAATGGGCTAATAACCGTAACCAATACAGGGTCTCACGGGCTTCTTTCTTACAAATATAAATTTTATTCCGGAAATCCTTTTTGCTCGATGCACCGTTCGCTTCAAAGTAATTAGCACCTATGCTTGTTCCTGACCGAATCAGTTGATCGATAATAGGCGCGGTAATCAAAGATTTTGGAGTTTTTTTCGCAATATCAATAATCAATTCAGAAAATTTCGAAGTTCTTTCTTCAAGATCGTATACTTTTGTTGTTTGATTCATTGTAATTTCTTTGTGGTTTGAAAATTGGAATTTGAAAATTACCGGTACAGTCCGTGTTCTTTGATATATTTACCGACGCCTGGCGGAACAAAGTGGTCAATGGGCAATCCTCGTTTGACGCGGTCGCGGATTTTTGTGCAGGATATATCAAATGAAATAAGTGCGGGGTGGGTTACCACACTCATGTGTTCAAATAAAGGTTCCACAGGATGCCCATACCTTGGAAACACCAAAAACGGAAGTTTCTCAAGAAGTTCTTTATAATTTCCCCACACGGAAAACTTCGGCAGCCAGTCTGATCCTATGATAAACCGGTATTCATGCTCTTTGGGTAAATACGGCAGCAAATGAATAGTTTTCCCGTCTAACTTATTATCAATCTCGAGAGTCGAAATGCGGGTTTTTGGCACATGAATCATCCCAACCATAGAAACGCGGTCTTTGACAGACGCCACATCAGATTTGGGGGGATGTTGGCCGTAATTGGGTAAAAACCATACCTCTTCACAATCGGTAAAATCCAATATTTGCTGAGCAATTAAAATGTGTCCAATGTGCGGAGGATTAAACGTCCCGCCGAGAAGTCCTATTTTCATAATTTTCAAATCACAAATTCCAATTTTCAAAGAAATCTCAAATTACAATATTTCAAACCTAATCAGCCCAATGGCTGACTATTGAAAATTTAAAATTGAAAATTGAACATTTACACTTTCTTCGTATACCTCTCCCGACTGCTGCGGATAACCTTCTCCCTGCTCTGGTTGTGAGACCGGGGCAGAGGCAGGGTGGTAGCGGAAAAGGGAGGCGAGGTGTGATTATCAATGGAAAGTTTTAACACAATCTGGTAATTTCCAAGTCCGACCAGTTCCTCTTCCTTATATTTGAGTCCGAACTCCCGGGCAAGAGGCCGGGCGTCCGTTGCGCCGACCCCAAACGAAACAATGGATCCGGCATTGCCGAATATCGCATCCTGCACTTCTTCCTCAATCTGCCCGATATACTGGTTGGCAAGTGTCAGATCCAACCGGTATTTCCTAGCCTCTGACAGAATTTTCACAAACGAGGATGTCGCAAAATTTTGAAACTCATCCACATAAAGGTAAAAATCGCGTCTCTCATGCTCATGCTGATACACTCTTCCCATCGCGGCAAGCTGAATTTTCGTAATCATCATGGCGCCTAAGAGCGCACTATTGTCCTCTCCTAATTTTCCTTCAGATAAATTCATAAGAATGATCTTTCCGCCGTTCATCATGCTTTCCAGATTGATTGTTGATTTTGGATATCCGACAATATTTCTCACGGTCTGAGAAGAGAGAAATTGCCCGACTTTATTTAAAATTGGCATGATTGCTTCGCTCCGAAGCTGTGGGGACATTTTGCTAAACTCATTCAGCCAGAAGTTTTTCAATACCTGATCCGGCAATCTCTCAACGGTCTTCTGACGATACCCTTCGTTGGTGAGAAGTTCCGGAACCAACAAAAGGGTGGATTGCGGAACATAAAGAAGCGTTAATATGGTGTTACGCAAAATATATTCCAATCTCGGTCCCCACGAGTGGGCATAAAGCTTGTAGAAAATCGATACAATGCCGGATGCGACAATTTCCCGCTGGACAGCGTTGTCAATTTCCAGAGGATTCAGGTGAAACGGATGCTCTGTGTCCGAAGGGTCAAGATACGCTACATCGTTAATCCTGTTTGAAGGGATATAATCCAACAGTGCGTTGCTTAAATCGCCGTGCGGATCAATGACCGCAACCCCTTCCCCATTCCTCATGTCATTGATTGCCATGTTGGCAATCATCGTGGATTTTCCCGTACCGGTTTTTCCAATGATGTACAGGTGCTTTCTCCGGTCTTCCTTTTTAATGCCAAATGTTACTGTTTTATTCTTAAACTCCGTTCTGGCAAAAAAGTTGATTTCTTTTTTTATTTCCTCTTTCCCGCCAGATGCCGGAAGATTTTCTGGTGCTTCGCCGATAAGCTTACTGCCCCAGGAAATATTTTTGATTGATGAAAGCATGAGTCCCGGCGGATGCCACAAGGATGCAAGTTCGCTTGAACCGAAAATCTGAAACCGGGGAATAAGGTCGCCTTTTCGAAAATACATGGCTTCTTCAAATTTTTTCCGGTTCCACGAACTGGGATCGGACAAGGTTAGCCCGTTGCCGTCTCCAGCTGCAAACACCCCGTATGAACCGGCAAGATCCCGAAGAAGCCGCTCTCTCTCGTCGGAAGTTTTACCCGCAACCACAAGCCGTAAACCGACTTTAAATCCGACTTGATTTAATTTCCTTTCAATAACCCGCGCCTGAGGGTGAGCCTTGGTTCGGCCGGCAATCACCGGATCGGGAATTCCCCGAGCCACCACTCCTGCCGCAGTTTGTTTCCATGAATTGCCTGCCGGGGTAACCCACAATTGCACCGCTGCTGACTGATTTTCTTTTAATTTTGCCAGTTGCCCCAATGGTCCGGACAAAAGATCGATGTCTTTAATGTCCGCGTACGTTTTTATAGGCAGATAGAACGGTTCTGTAAAAATCAGTTGGGATGAGAGGTGAGGAAGAGAAAATACATGGGCCAGTCCGTCAATCCCACTAGAAAGAACAACCTTCGGATATTGCGTGGTAAGCTGACTTTCCAGATAGGATAATTCCTGCTCCGGCGTCACGATATAAAAATGAATAACACCGGACAACGATACAATCTCAAAAGAAAAAAAATGCATTGGTTCGGATTTTCCAAACAACATAGAGAGGAGCCCGTGTTTTTGTTTGCCCATACCCAACACGGCAAATACCTGCTCCATAGCGGCAGGCAGTTCTTCGCTGTCCCTGCTGTTTTTCACTTCCCGCAAAACGATTTGGGTTGTCATAAAAATTAGATTGTCATTCCAGCCCCCGAGCCCGCCTGCCGGCGAGGCAGGCCGGAATCTTTAAGATGCCGCATCTAGTCCGGCATGACAATAAAAACATAACCTTCTTTATTAATTCTTATCATATCACACTGAATGTGTATTTTGTGATTGTCGTGAAATGTTACAAATGTAAGTTTTCACGATTCCGACGCTCTTTTCCTCTTGAAGTATATCCCGAATGTTGTTACACTAAATTTAGTTTATTTATTGCACACGCTCATACTGTTTTTTTGCTCGATTAGCACATGATGACAAACGTGATGAGCACATGAAGTAATCTCACGTGCTTATCGTGTGGTTTTTAATCACGTGCTCATCATATGGAACAACATCCTGTCCCGCAAAACATCACTTCGTTTCAGTTTCGCCTGATCGGCGACATGACCATTAAACAATTCGGGTACCTGGCCGGCGGCATTATTTTAGCGTACATTTCCTACAAACTTCCGCTCCCGTTCTTTTTTACCTGGCCGATGGCAATTATTTTTGCCTTGACGGGATTCGGGTTTGCGTTTGTCCCTGTTGAGGAGCGGCCTATGGACATCTGGTTCTTTTCTTTTTTAAAAAATGTGTACAATCCGACCATCTTTCACTGGGAGCACACCGACCCCTTGCCTGAACCGCCAAAATCCCTTGTTCCGCCTCCCCTGAAGGCCCCTGTTATTTCTGTTCCCGCTGTTCTTTCGGCCACCCCTCTCCGGCAAACCGTCGCCTCCCAAACAACCGGAACAAAACCTGTTCTTTCCGCACCGGGAATCGCCAAACACCCCGCCGTTCTTTCTGTTCCCGTTGCACAGAAGCAAAACCAACAGGTTTCCTTCCTTGATTCATTTTTTTCTTTTATTGACAATTTGTTTGTCGCGCGTCCCAATGCTCCCCCCGCGTACGTTGTTCAGCCGCAACCACAGGCAAACATCGTTGCTCACCCATCGACAAGTCAACAGGTGTCCCGGGGCTATCAGCCGATGCGGGTTCCGACGATTCCCGTGCCTTCTATTGTTGGGAGAAGAATTCCCGAACCGCAGGCCGTTCAACCGGCTGTTCCGGAAAAACAAATAACACTCCAACAAAAACAGAAAACAGAAGAAAACCTCAACGGTCTGAAAACACAGCTTGAAACGGTCCAAAAACAACTCTCGGAAAAAACCGTAGAAGAAAAACGGTTTTCGGAGCTTCAGGGCCAATTAACCGAACTCATGGCAGAACGGCAGAGAATGGAAAATGAGCTTTCTGCTCTTCGGTCCAAAGTGCAGTCTCAACCCGCACCGGTGCCTCAAAAGTTCCGACCTGCAGGCGTCGTATCATCCCAAAAACAAAACGAGCCGACAGTAAAGATCATGAATCCTGATGTTGCGACGCGGGCCGGGCTTCCCAGACTTACCACGTTTCCAAACGTCGTTACCGGAATCATCAAAGACTATGATAATAATTTATTGCCCGGAGTTTTGGTCACGGTAAAAGACAAAGACGGAGTTCCACTGCGCGCCCTGAAAACCAATAAACTCGGACAGTTTGCTGCGTCCACTCAGCTCTCAAACGGCACCTATGTTGTGGAGGTTGAGGATCCGAGAGAACGCTTTGTGTTTGATCGCGTACAAATAACAGTAAACGGAACCATTATGCCCGCTTTGCAAATTATTGCAAAGAGCAAACGGGCTCTTGATAGGGAAAAACTGGCAAAAGAAATATTTGGAAGTCCGAATGCAAGCACATGAGCGCCATATGGAACAAGTTACACCGATACGATCAACAACGCAGAAGTTTACGGAAATTTCGGATATACAAAACGACCTTATCCTTTTTAGTGATGGATCGTGTGCTGCTATCCTTACGGTTTCTGCAGTCAACTTCAGCCTTCTTTCCCAACGGGAACAGGAGGCAATGATTTATGCCTACGCCGGAGTCCTCAACTCCCTTTCGTTTCCCATACAGCTCATCATTCGATCCCAACATAAAGACATTCGGGCGTACCTTAAACTCCTTGAGGATCAGGAGGCTGTTCAAAAAAATCCGAAACTCCAAAAAAGCATCCACGGATACAGAATTTTCGTTGCAGCAACCGTCAAGGAAAAAGAGGTGTTGGATAAAAAATTTTATCTCATTATTCCATTTTCCGCTCTTGAGCTGGGTGTCTCGCCCAGTGTCTTTTTCAGCAGCAAAAAGCGGGGGCTCCCTTTTCAAAAATCCTACATTTTTGAACGAGCCTTGGTGGTTCTCACGCCAAAAATCGATAACCTGATCCGGCTTTTGGCAAAAGTGGGGCTGCGTGCCAAACAACTCACGGGCGAACAGATAGCACAGCTGTATTTTACATTTTATAATCCCGACGTTCCTCCGCCGATCATAGAGCTGGATAAAAATAAAGAAGGTACAACAATTATTAAAACGGGTGGTTTAAAAAATCCCTAAATCCTATGGCTATTGCCCTGCCGAATATCATAAAAACCTTTGTCAATCTCCAGCCGCCGAATCAGGTTCGCGGAGGAAAACTTTCCAAGGCTCCCTTATCAATAACCGATCTTATCGCCCCTCCGATGATCGAGGTGGATTTTGACAACATCAAAATGGGAAATTATTTTTTCCGGACGCTATTTGTTGCCGGATACCCCAGATATGTCAACGCAAATTGGCTGGAGCCGCTCATATCCTTTAATCATACGCTTGATATTTCCATGTACATCTACCCTCAGCGTTCTGAAGAAATTTTGGAAAACATGAAACGGAAAATCGGAGAAATGGAGGCAACCATTCAATCAGACATCAAACGGGGGCACGTTGTCGAACCGTCTGTTCAAGTGGCTCTTGAAGATGCGCTCGGCTTGCAGCAGGAAATTGCCAAAGGAGCCCAGCGGTTTTTCCAATTTGCCCTCTATGTCACAATCCCTTCGCCAAACCTGGAGAACCTCAATAAAACCACGCGCCAAGTAGAAGCAACGCTTGGATCCCTCATGATTGTTACGAAGAAGGCCGTGCTTCAAATGGAAGAAGGGTTTAAAACCACGATGCCCGTAGGACAAGACCGCCTCATGATCACCAGAAACATGGACACGACGTCTCTTGCCACCACATTCCCTTTTACCACGTCGGTACTCACTGCTAACGAGGGAATACTCTACGGCCTTAACGAAGGAAACGGCAGTTTGATTATTTTTGACCGGTTCTCTTTGGAAAACGCAAATACGGTTGTTTTCGGAAAATCCGGTTCCGGCAAATCATACATGGTAAAGCTGGAGGTCATCCGATCTCTTATGTTTGGGACTGAAGTCATTATCCTTGATCCGGAAAATGAGTATGAGACGCTCACGCGCGCCCTTGGGGGTGAGTATATTAAATTTCAATTCGGCGCAGGCACGAAAATAAATCCGTTTGATCTGGGATTGCTGCGCGTTGAGGTCGGCGACGAAGAAAACGAGCTCAATCAAAAAATCCTCTCTCTCCACGGATTTTTACGCGTCATCATGGGCAAGCTCTCTGCTACGGAAGACGCAACACTGGACCGGGCGCTGGTTTTGACCTATAAACAAAAAGGCATTACCCCGGACCCCGCGACGCAAACCAAGGAATCTCCCCTCATGGAAGATCTTTACAAAACATTGATCGGCATGGAAAATCAGATTGCCATAGGGCTTGCGGACCGGTTGGAAAAGTTTGTCAAGGGCAGCCTCGTCGGCATTTTTGACCAGCAAACCAATGTGGAGATTACAAACCCGCTTACCGTCTTTTCCATACGGGACCTTGAAGACGAACTCCGGCCTATCGCCATGTACCTTATCCTCGACTATATTTGGACGAAGGTCAGAAGATCCATAAAGCGAAGAATTCTCATTGTGGACGAGGGGTGGTATCTCATGAAACATCCTGATTCGGCACAATTTCTTTATTCCATAGCCAAACGAAGCAGGAAGTACTATTTGGGGCTGACCACCATCACCCAAGATGTTGAAGATTTCATGGATGTAGATCTGGGGAAAGCAATTATCCAAAACAGCTCCCTCCAGATCCTTCTCAAGCAATCCTCAGCAGCCATTGACAAGGTTGCGAAAGTCTTTTACCTCTCCGAGGGGGAACAGCATCTTCTCCTATCCTGTGAAACAGGACAGGGCTTGTTTTTTGCCGGGCCGGCGCATGCTGGCATCCGCGTCATAGCAAGCCCGGAGGAACACGCTCTGGTCACGACCAAACCGCAGGAGCTGGAGGCGATGAGAGAAAAAGCGAAGTTGGAAAAATTAGAGATCGCCTCTCCTCCTCCCAGGCAAACAGCAAACACATTCGTTTCTCAATCACAATTAAAAACGCCCCCCATGACAACTGTTGTTGTTGAGGATTTACTAAAAAAAGAACCAGCTCCGCCTCTAACCTTACAACCCGGAATTGAGGCGCCTGGCGCGCCGGCAATCAAATTACCCGCTGCAATTCCAGTTGAATTTTCTCCTGTCTCTGGGCCGGCTGCCGGTAAACCCGCGAATGAACCAACGACCCGCCCGTTATTTACCGTGGAACCAATTGATAATAAAACAAAATAATATGGCCGACCAAACGCTCAGTCAAACCAGTCCCGCAATGAAAGAAGCAATAGCAATTCTGTACACCGCTCAACACGAGTATTCAGCAAAAAACGACTACGAAAGATTCTGCAATGAAGTTTCCACCCAGCACATTCCCTGGGACTTTGAAGACCGGCGGTTCTTAACCGAAATTAAAAAACTCAAAGAAGACCTCGTCGCCCGGTTAAACCTGAAAAACGAAGAGGGTTTGCAGGCCGCCGCCAATGAAGTCCTCTCTCAAGCCCTTTCGCCGGAAGAACTGGAGGGAATGGAGCTGGGACTACAAAAGACCCAGCAATTAAAAAAGGATCACAGAGAACACATCTTCCAATATACAAAATCCGTTGTTGACGGCTATGTACAGCAGCTAAAAGAACAAAATGCTCCTATTACCGAAGAACAGGAGTGGTCGTTGCGGTCCTCGGTTGCCCGCGCTGCAGAAGAGGCAGCCGGCGTAGGAGACGCAGCGGAACTGCAGAAAACAATTTCATCTCTTATCTCTTCAGAGGTTGAGGTTCCGGAAGAAATTCAAACCGCGATATCAAACACCAGCCGGTTATCAAAAATAACCGAGACGGTGTTAGCCGCGGGAGACGAGATTCATAAGGGCATGTTGGTTGAACAGTGTCTTGGTAACCCAGCCTTCTCACCCGAAATCATCGTCAATAAATTCAGCGGGCTTCGGGAGGCAAAAATACTTTCCTTATCTCCGGAGGTTCGGGATCAAATAGAAACCGAGCTGGCTGATCCCAACATGCGAAGGGCTGCATTCGAAAAGGCAGCAATAAATGCAAAACAGGGAATATCCCAGCCGATAAACGACGTGATAACCGCCATAGGAGGCCCGCAGGGAAAAGAATTTATTTCAAGCGTTATTGATACGGTGTTGGGAACTTCAATTGAAGAAGTAAAATCGGGCCGCCCCATTGCCGAACGCCCGTTACCGTTGTCTTCCAATCCCCTGATGCAGGAAAAAATTCAGCAGATGGAGCAGTCGCTTATTCAAAGAAAATCAGCGCGGGATGCTGCACCAAAAATCTCAAAACCTGCTTTTCGGCAGGAAACCATGAACTTTGCTGCGGGTCTTTGGGGGCCGCAAATTCAACAGGGACTTCTTATATACCTGCAAACTGCGTCTCTCGGCGTGTCTGACCGGGCTCCCGAATATCTTCATTATTTTATACTCGCCGGAACCGATGTGTGGAACGCTATCCTCGGCAGATCCACAAAGGCAGCGATAAATAAGACGGTAAAAAGAACGGCTGTTAAACTTCTTGAGGGGGGCGCCCAGACCACCGCAATGAAGGCTGCTGGCGGTGGAATATTTGGAGGCCCTGTCGGCCTTGTTGTCGGAGCAATAACTGGAAAAGTATTTTCTGTTCTTTGGGGCGGCATAAAGGGTTTTTTTTCGTTTCTCCCGTTTGGAGAAATTGCTAAGGGGATTACCTTGGGGGCAGGAGTGCCAGGCCAAAAAAAACCATTGTGGGAGAGGGATTTGGGTTTGGTGGTGGGAATCATAATTGTTCTGGTTATTCTGTTGCTGACCGGTCCCTTGGTGGGGTTTGGCAGTTTTACATCCATACGAGAAGACAGCACCACTGCGGCAGTTGTTGATGAATATGAAGAGGGTGGGGCGTCTGAAGGAACACAAACACCAGGAAGAGGTTCCCCCCATGGAGATCCGGCTGCGGATGCGGAGTGGAACGCTGCTGTGGCCCGCGAAAGCGGCGTAAAAAGAGAAAAGAAAACGCCGGTAGATTATACTGCTGATCCCGAAAACGCTGAGCGGGTTCGCGCGTTAGAGGCCAGTCTTGATGTCACGCTATTGGTCACGTCCTCTGACCCCAACTATACCCCAAAAATTACGCAGATGCCCGGAGGGTCATACACACATGGAGGTGTAAATGCTGTAGATGTTGGGGCTCCACTGCAGTCAATGGTGCATTCGCCTGTGGCCGGCACGGTTATATACGTTGTCAACCTATATGCAGACGGTTCCGGCTTTGCCGGCAGCACCGATGGAGGCGGTTATGGAAATTATATAGACATACAAACACCGGAAGGGTACGTTCTCCGCGTTGCCCATTTAGCTTTTAACAGTATGCCCGCTGAAGGAACCGATGTTTCTGTCGGAGACGTCATAGGAAGAAGCGGACAAACAGGAAATTCAACCGGTCCCCATATTCATTTTGAATACAGAGGCAGCGGCGCTCCAAACATTCTCATAATTTTTAAATAAGGTATTAGCGTCTTTTTT
>Ga0209518_1000477_pt1 | contig 52209 bp, 78 predicted proteins | sample RifGroB1_FD_183993 | JGI IMG/M metagenome (GOLD analysis project Ga0209518, IMG submission 183993) | Groundwater microbial communities from Rifle, Colorado, USA - Groundwater B1 (SPAdes) (version 2) | ecosystem: Environmental > Aquatic > Deep subsurface > Groundwater | place: Rifle, Colorado...
GCCCATCAGGATGTTGGCGAGCTTCCCTGCCATTCAGGAAGGCTACCCTCCCTTGACGGCTGGAAAGTAGAGACGTTTACCCAGAGAGGAGCTCGACGAGCCCCTCCACGCAGGCCCGCGCGCGCTTCCGGGCCCGCTCCTGGTCAGCGCGGGGCAGCTCGGCCCAGGCGCGCGAGCCGTCGACTGCAGCGACCCGCTCGGCGAGGTGGTCGAGGAGCTTCGGAGCGGTCTTCAGCCGCTCCAGGTCCGCCGAGAACGCCAGGCGGGCGACGAAGCCGACCGCCTGGCCGGCGACGTTCGCGCCGGAGCTCTTCCCGCCGCGGCGCCGCGCGGCGGTCACGCGGCGGCCGGGGCCGCCTCGAGCTGCAGCTCCGGAGCGGGGGGAACGCCGTTCATCGGCGGCGGCTCTGCGGCAGCCTCGGGGACGGCTTCCTGGACGGCTTCGAGCGCCGGCACGGGCTGAGGCGGCTCCGGCGGCGTCTGCTGCTGCTCCGCCATGCTCTCGGCGATCGCGCGGTCGGCCTTCGCGATCGCCTCCTCCGCCGCACGACCCAGCGCCTCCATCTGGTCCTCGTCGGGCGCGGCCGGCGCCGCTGGCGGCGGAGCTGCGACCAGGGCCGGAGCCGGAGCCGCCGACGGAAGTCCCTGGGGCGGTCCGGACGGGAGCCCCGCGGGCTGCAGCATCGCCGGGCCGTCCTTCGCGGCCGCCAGCGCCGCCGCCCGCGCCTCGCGCTCCTCGTTCTGCTGCCGCTCGAGCTGCTCCCGCGCTTCCGCGGCTGCCTGGGACGCGGCCTTCTCCTCCGCCGCCTCGAGCCGGCGGTAGATCGCCAGGATCCGCTTCAGGCGGAGCGGGTCCACCGCGGAGCCGTACCCGATCGTCTGGAAGACCTGCTGCACGTAGTTGGCGAGCTGGGTGTCCTGCTTCGTGCGCAGCAGCAGGCCGATCTTGCGCGACGCGTCGTGGTAGCCGGGGTCCGACCCCGCCGCCTGGTTGAAGCTCTCCATGAGGGAGATCAGGCACATCCCGACCATGGTCTCGCGGTCCCCGTCGCTTTCGGGCCGCGCCTCGGCCTTCAGGAGCTCGTCGATCGCCTCGCGGACGCCCTCGGGGATCTTCGCCTTCGCCGTCGCGTCCGCGGTCTGCTGCATCGCCGCCTGGCGGTGCGGGTCCCCGCCGGAGAGCTGGGGCGGGACGACACCCATCCCGAGGAGCCGGGTGTTGTAGTAGAAGCTGAAGATCTCGGGGAGCTGCTTCACGAGATCCTTGCCCACCTCGGTCAGCGCGGTGGCGATCGCGTTGCTGCCCTCGCCGGCGCGGCGGTTGAACGGGTCGAACCCGAGGAGCTCGCCCACGCCCTTGAGCTCGGCGACGGCGCTCTGCAGGGGCGACTTCCGCTCCCCGAGGAGCTCCTTCAGGGTCGAGGCGATCTTGTCCTCGATCCTGTCCCGCTCGCCGCCGCCGCTTGGGCCCGCGCCGGTGAGCTTGCGCATCGCCTCGGCGATCCGGCCGATCTTCTCGATCTCCTCCTCCAGGTCGCGGCGCGGGTGTGCCGGCGGCGGGCCGGCAACCCCCGGGGCCGCACCGGCGTGGGCGCCGTTGCCGTTCGGCTTCAGCCCCTCGAGGGCGATGTCGAGCGCGCGCTCCGCCAGCCGCCGCTCGAAGGGCTCCTTCTCCGGAGCGCCGCGCGGCAGGTCCTCCGGCGGCTTCGGGACGGGGGGCTGGGCGACCTGCGAGCGCTCCGCGGCGAGCTTCGCGCTGTTCGCCGCCGCCACCATCAGGTCGCGGGAGCTGCGGATCTCGCCCATCAGCGCGTCGTACTTCTCGGCCGCGATCGCGTCGCGCCGCTTCGCGTCGCTCAGCCCCTCAGCTCGCGCATCCAGGGCGGCGACCGCTTCGGACCAGCTCACGAAGCCCGCCGGTGGCTGGGCCGCCTGCGCGGGAGGGGCTGCCGCCGGAGCCGCCCCCGGCGCCGCGGCGGGCGCGGGGGAGGTGGGGGCCTGGAGCACGGACTCCGAGGGAACGTCGACGGTGATCGGGGGCTGGGCGAGCTGGGTCAGCTCCTCCCCCTGCGGGTCGAGCAGGGCGATCGTGAAGGTGACGGTCTCCTGGCCGTCCCGCCGCAGCTTCGCCGCGAGCGGCGGGACCACCACGGTGGCGAGGAAGTGCTCCATGGTCCCGAGCCGCCGCACCTCCTCGAAGCCGAACTTGCCGGCGTGGATCTGCGTGGAGCCGGGCCCGAGCCTGGTGAACTGGACCGAGACCCCGGACTTCAGGCCGTGGAGGACGTTCTGCTTTGGCGCCACCGTGCTCTCCCTTCGCTGCTCTTCCGGTGCGGCGGCGGGCGGCGGCGCGGCGGCGGGGGCCGCCTGCGCGCTGTCGTCGCCGTCGTTGTCGCCCTCGTCCCCTTCCTTGGGATCTTCGGGCTCTTCGTCGTCCTCTTCCTCGTCGTCCCCGTCGTCGTCCGAGGGCTCGAGGTGCCCCGCGGCGGCGGCCGTCGCCTGCGCGTCGTTGGCGGCGCGGGCTGCGGCCTCCGCCGCCGCCTCTGCAGGCGCCTGCATCGGCTTGAAGCGCTTGCGGATCGGGAGCTCGAGCTCGGCGACCGGCTGGCCCTGCTCGACGAGCCAGGACAGGAAGACGAGGACCGCGGTCTCCCGCTTGTTCGCGTTGCGGAAGTCGGCAGTCGTGATCTTCTGCACGATCGAGGTCTGGTAGAAGTCCCGCGGCAGCGCGTCGACTTCGAGCCCCGCGGCCTCGACCGCGCCGACGAACCCCTCGAGGGCCCGCCGCCAGTGGGTCCGCGTCGCCGGGTTGATCCCGCGCGGCCAGGGCTGCCCGGCGGGGAGCGCCGCGATCAGCCGCTCGAAGGTCTCCGCGTGCGCGCGCAGCCTCTGGTTCGGCGCGCCGCTCTCGGGGAAGGTGAGGTGCCCCCGGTTCACGTCCCGTCCCCGCGCGCGGCGAGCGTCCGCAGAAACTCGGAGGACTCGAGCTCGAGAGTCTCGAAGGCCTCTCGGCCCGCGGAGCTCTTCAGCGCGATCGCCTCGAACAGCGGAGCGGTCTCGGTCTCCACCGACTTGGTGCACAGCAGCTCGAAGTCGTCGGCGGCGGTCGCGCGCGCCAGCGAGATCCGCTCGAGGAGCGTCGCCGCCCGGTTGAGCCGGTCGGGCGCCCCGGCCTGCGAGAACACGCGCACCAGCAGCTCGGCGCGCCCGTGCAGGGTCACGAGCCCGTCGAGCAGCGCCTTCGCGGAAGCGCGGTCGCTCGAGACGCGCTCGGCGGCGCCGGGCTTCACGCCAGGGTCGAGCCCGAGGTGCTTGCGCAGCTCCGCCATCGACTCCGGCCCGTCCTCGGCGAGCTCGGGCGGCGGCGGGTCCGGGGGGCGGCTCGCAATCTCTGCGACGGCGCCCTTGCCGAAGAGCGCGAGCCGCGCGGAGTCAGCGAGCTTGTCCTTCCCGTCCCAGCTCGCTGCGACCACCTCGAGCGTGGACCGGAGCTCGGGGAGCTCCTGCTCGTCCCGGAACTCCCGCGCTTCGGTCATCGCCACCAGGATGTCGTGCTTCTTGATCGAGCGGCGAAGGTCGGTCTTCTTCATCACCGAGATCGTCGTGTCCTCGCCGGTCCCCCACTCCATGTAGATGAAGACCCCGGGGTGCTTCTCGAGGATCTGGATCACGGCGTTGACGACCACCGGGTTGCACTTCAGGCCGATGTTCCTCGAGTGCCCCCGCGTCGCCGATGGCTGGAGGAGCTCCCGCACGACCTGATCGGCCAGGAGCTTGGCGTTCTCCCAGCGGATGCCGATCTCGACTGCGCTCATCGACTGAAGTCCTCTCCGAAGAGCTGCTCCTGAACTTCCTTCGGCTGCTCGCTCGCGAGCGGGGCCCGCGACACGATGATCCCGCGGGTGCAGAAGACCGGCTCTCCGGTCGTCCCGTTCTTCCCGCCCACGTAGAGCCGGGTCACCCGGCCGCCGGGCGGCTCGTTGTCGCACAGCCGCGCCATGAGCTGCCCGACCCCGTCCTCGATCTTCGCCTCGACCTGGCGCCCGGTAAGCCCCGCGATCTCCTCGCGGTAGAGCGCGACCTTCTGCGGATCGGCGCCTTCGCAGTGGGCCGCCATCCACAGCGTGGCCAGGTACTCGTTGTCCGAGAACTTGTCGAGGTAGAAGACCGGGGTGGTCTCGTCCTGGGGGATGGCGCGCCCCTGCAGAGAGCGCCGATCGTTGGCTGCCATGCGCGGCAGTATGGCTGCCGTGGCTCGTCGGTCAACGCACGAAATTTGGCTGCATTGTTCCAGATTCGCGCGCGACCTCACGCAACCATCGGCGCTGACGCTGGTTTGCCCTTGGGCCTGTTCGACGAGAAATCGTCATCGTTGCGAAGTTGACGGCTGCTCTGCTACGGTGGTCGGGCCTGGGTTGGTTCCAGGCGGCCCGTGGCGGAGCACCTCCTGCCGCCAAAGCCGGGTCGTCGGTGGGTCATCGAGCTTGGCGGCTTGGCCTGGGGCGTCCCCCCGCACACCAGGCCCGGACCCAAGAGCGGTGAGACGGTGGAGGGAAGGGGGAGCCCTCGGTCGCCCACGCCGAGGGCTCTGCCTCTCACGGGGCAACGGCGCCGTTGGCGCGGAGCGGGGGAGCCAATGCCGAAGAGCAAGCGGAAGGTTGACGCCGAGAGCGCCGTGGCCGACGCGCTCGTGAACGAGCTCGTGCGGACCATCAACCGCGGCCCGTCGCCCCCAAGCCGGAAGCAGATGGTCGACGCGGCCTGGGCCGGCCTGACCGCGATGAAGGCCCGCGCGCCCGGCAGTGCTTTCGTCGGGCTGCTCTGGGACCCGTCCGGTGGGTCGCTGCGGCTGCTCCCGGCAGGGTTCAAGATCTTGCCCGATGCCGGTGCCGGGATCGTCCAGGCCACGGCCGAGGAGCTTCTCTTCTTGGCCGAAGGCCTGCGCGCCTCGGCGCGCCGGCGCCACCGGGCAAACCCGCCGCTCTGGCTCGAGAGCGACAAGAACGACGTCCGGCTCGTGAGGGTGACCGTGCCGAAAACGGCACGGCGCAAGGCTCCTCGTCCGGTCAACAACCTGAAGCGGCCGTGGGCGCCTTGGAAGTCCCGGCCCGCGAAGCACCCGCTCGGCCCGGTCAAGAACCCCGAGGCGCACCGGCGGGGCCGCAAGCTCGGTCGGGAAAAGGGGTAGGTCGTGCCGCTCTACGACTTCGTTTGCGAGGCCGGCCACGTCGAGGAGCGGCTCTGCTCGGCGGCGGCGGCGGCGGAGCCCGGCCCCTGCCGCGCCTCTGTCCCCCTGCATGTCCCGCCCGAGCTCGGCCTCCCGCCGAGCTTCGCGCGCCAGCCTCTCGTCTGCGGCAAATCCATGCAGCGCCGCCTGTCCGTCCCGGCCCCGATCTTCCCCGGCGCCGATCGCTGGAGGAAGTAGGTGGAGCCGCTCTACTTCGGCTGCTGGCGCCAGGCCGGGCACTACCTCTTCCGACGCGGGATGAAGAGCGGCTACGGCGCGGGCCCGACGTTCGCCGGCCCCGATGGCTGGCAGCTCGACGTCCCGAACCCGCGCAAGGGACGCCCCAGCTACCAGCCGCTCGAGGTCCACACGGCCCAGATCGAGGGGCACGCGAAGCTCTCGCACGTCGAGCTCTACACCGTGCTCGGCTTCTGGGATCGGAGCGTCGACAAGCGGCATGCCTCGCACAGCACCTTCGTGCTCCCGGGCCTGCTCTCGTTCTCCGAGGCCATCGCCGCCGCCCGAGCCGCGTTCCCCGAGGTCTTCGCGCGCATCTCGTTCGAGCTCGTCCTGGTCGAGACCGCGGGCCTCACGTCCGAGGAGAGCCGCCGATGACGATCCTGCCCGCTTCGCCCGACGTCGAGCCGCGGCTCGTGCGGCCCTTCTCGCTCGATCCGCGGCTCCCGCCGGTGCTGAAGGCCGAGCTCGGGACCGGGCGCTTCCAGGTGCTGCTCTACGTCCGCGAGGACCTGAACACCCACGTCCGGATCCTCGGCAAGAGCTGCCAGCTCTCGAACATCCGCGCCTACGTCCTGAAGGTCGCGATCGGCGACGTCGTCGAGGTGCTCGAGGCGCCCCAGGTACACGACGCCGTCGAAGTGCCGCCGGGCACCCCGATCTTCCGGCAGACCGCAGCGCTGATCGACCGGAAGGCCTAGCCCCGCCTCGAGCTCCAGTAGAACGCTGCTTCCCTGGAGGGGGTCGCGTGGGGGATCTCCCACGGTTTCAAGGTCTGCCAGACCTCTCCCATCCGCCGGCTGATTTGCATCCACTCCTCTAGGGTGTGGAGCGGACTCTCCTCGAGACGGCGGAGCGCGTACGAAAGCATCAGGAACGTCCGGACGCGGTCGATGCGCCAGTCAGTCCCGCTCGCTCTCCCGCTCGCCATCGGCTAGCCCTTGCCGCCGCCCGTCGGCACCGCGATGAACTCGATGCGCGGCGGCCAGCTCCAGGTCCCAGGCGTGCGGTTCCGATCGTAGGGAACAACGCGGCGACCATGACCCGCTATCCGGCCGTCGGGGTAGGTCACTGCGAGGTTCACTTCGCCATCAGGCCAGACCGCGGCGATCGTCGCGTGCCAGGGGCCCTGGCGGTTCATCAAAGGCGCGAAGTCGCTGGCGCTTGCGTTTCCGAACGCGTCGCCCGTCACGCGACTCGGATCCGGGTAGTAGTGCACCGCTCGCCCAACGGTCGGCTGCTCCGCCACGGCTCCTCCGATCACGCTGCAGCGCGGCCCTGGTCGCGACTGCGATGCTTGCCCTTCTGGCCGTAGATCGCGCTGTTGAGATCGAGCCTCAGCATGATCGCGAGCCGGGCGACGACGCCCCACGGGAGCCGCTCCGCGCCCTCGGGCGTCTCCGCGCGGACGATCGTCGAGGGCGAGACGCCAAGGACCTCGGCGACGTTGCGGACCGAAAGGTCGTCCTGCTCCCGCGCGCGCTTCACGGCGCGAGAGACCGCCACAGCGAGGCGCCGGGCCGCGGGGAGCACATGCACAACCGAAGAAGTGGCCATCGACGCGGACTCTACGCGCCACAGGATCGGTTTGGCAAGACAGCGACGCGCAGCGAACAATCCACAGGGTTGAACAACCTGTGGATTGTTTCGTCATTGACCGATCGTTTCAGGCCGGTGTAGATCCGAGAACAGTCGCTTGCTCGTCGGGGGCTCGATCGTGCTGGAGCAGATCATCAGCGACCCCCTGATCGTTGGCCGGCTCCGGCTCCGCACCAGGTTCTTCGTGAAGGGCACGACGCGCACGAAGGGGTCGGTCACGCCGATCTGCACGGCGAACGGCAAGGGCAGGATCAAGCACAGCTCGGCCGACCTGAAGAACTGGGCGCGCACCGTCTACTTCGAGGCGGTCGGGGCGCGAAATCGTGCAGGCGTGTGCAAGGACGATGGCCCGGTCGCTGTAGCGCTCCTCTTCCTGCTGGGCCGCCCGAAGTGCCACTTCCTGAAGGACGGCGTCACGCTCGCTTCCGACGCTCCGCTCTTCCACACGCAGCCGAAGGACGTCGACAAGCTTTTCCGCGCGGTCGGCGATGCCCTCACCGACTGCCTCTACACCGACGACGGCCAGACCATCTTCGGCTGCCAGCTCAAGCGGTGGGTGGAGCGAGGAGAGGAGCCCGGGGTCTGGATCTCGTTCGCCACGGTCGCCGGGGCGCGGACCGCCGGGGATCTCCAGCGCGAGCATCTTCTCCTTGGGCAGCAGGCGACCTTGACCCGGATGATCCCTTGACCGCAACCCGGGCCGGGGAGCTCCGCTGCGCCGGGTGCGGGCGCCTCGTCGGGCAGGACCACGCGCCGCTCGGTGACCTCGTCCTCGTCGCCGGCGCCGAGAAGGTGCTCGAGCGGTGCCGCATCCTCGGGCAGGCGCTGATCCGCACGGGCCCCTTCCACCGGCAGACCGTCGCCTTCCGCAACCACCCGATCGCGTGCTCGGAGACCTGCCGCGAGCTCGTTCTCCTCGACCCGGCCTGGGCGGAGTACCCCCAGGCCGTCCGCTTCCACGAGGAGGAGATCTGGGCGAGGGGCGAGGAGTACGGCGCGCGGCGCGAGGGGCGGTCGGCATGAGCGCGGCCCGCGCACGACGCCCCGCCAAGGCCCCGACCTGGCGCGACCGGCCGGACCGGAAGGTCTTCACCACCTCGAAGAGCACGAACCACTGGACGCCGGCGGAGCTCTTCCAGCGTCTGCATGAGGAGTTCGGCTTCACGCTCGACCCGGCCGCCTCGCCCGAGAACGCGAAGTGCCTGGTCTACTACACCGCGAAGCAAGACGGCCTGACGCTGCCCTGGCCCGGGCGCTGGTTCTGCAACCCCCCCTACCAGCGCAAGCGGAAGGGGAAGCTCGGGGAGACCGGCGACTGGGTCCACTACGGCCTCCGCCAGGTCATGCTCGGGGTCTCCACGCTCGGCTGCTTCCTCCTGCCCAGCTCGACGAGCAACAACTGGTTCACCGAGCTGCGCCGGGGGATCGGCGCGACCGGCAAGGCCTTCTACGACGTGCGGAAGGATCGCCTCTGGCTGCAGGGCGAGCTGGTCGACGTCGGCTTCACCTTCCTCGACGAGCGCGTGGGCTTCCTCACCGACGGCAAGCCGGCTGAGGCCAACGCGTTCTTCTCCTCTCTCGTTGTCGTCATCGTCCCGACGGGCTCGCGGTGGTCTCCGCGCGAGCTGCGCCGGTAGAGGGCACCATGGCCGCGAAGCCTCCCGCCTCCCCGGACCCAGACCGCCGCCGCTACCGGAAGCTCGACGTCTGCATGTGGGGGGATGGGGGCTTCATGCAGCTCTCGCGGCCCCAGGCGCCGAACGGCCAGTTCCTCTGGGTCCACCTCCTCTCCAACCCCGACACCATCTCGATCCCCGGCATCTACCGGACCGGGCTCGGCACCCTGGCTGACGCACTGCGCTGGCCGCTCGGCGCCCCGGTCTCGGAAGCCTTCCGGGAAGGCTTGCGGGAAGCCTTCGCCGAAGGCATTCCGATCCGACCCCCCGACACGCTTCACGAGGCCTTCGCTGAGCTCGAGGAACACGGCTGGGTCGAGCTCGATCCGGTCGCGAGACTGCTCTGGATCCCGAAGGCGATCGCCCACAACAAGCCCGAGTCGCCCAACGTGGTGACGAGTTGGGGCCGCCTCTGGAAGGAGCTTCCGGAGTGCGCTCTCAAGCTCAAGGCCTGGCATTCGCTCAAGAATGACCTCGCCTCTGTCGGGCCCACCTTCGAGGCCGCGTTCGTCAACCGATGCCCGAAGCCTTCCTGGAAGCCTTCGGGGAAGGCTTCGGCGAAGGCTTCGCCGAAGGGTGGGGGGGGGGCTTTGGGGGAGGGTTGGGGGGAAGGATCCCCCGAATCAGGAACAGGAACAGGAACAGCATCAGAAACTACCCCCCTTACCCCCCGTTCCGGGGGGATGGTTGATCGCAACCCGCCTGCGACAGTGCTTCCGCTCCGCCCCGTCGCGAAGCCGGAGCCTGGCGAGGCCTCCGCGGGACGCGCTGCGGTAGCGCTCGCGGTGGTGCCGGACGGAGGGGCAGCGCCGGGCCCATCCGTGGAGGAGGGGATCGGGGAGGTCCGGAGCTTCATCCGGCTGCAGACCGGGGTGGACTACGACGATCCCGCCGCCTGGCGCGGGCTGAGGCGTCTTCTCGCTGCGGGGAAGCTCACCGCCGGGGACGCGCTCCTCGTCGCACAGTTCGCCTCGCTCGACCGGGAGTTCCTCGCCCACCCCGACAAGATCGGGCTGCGGCCGCGCTACCTGTTCGCCCCCTCGCGGATCTCCGAGCTGCTGCCCAGGGCCCGAGCGAAGCTCCGGGGCCGGTCGCCGGCGGCGCCGGCACCGCCGACCGAGGATCCCCCGACCCTCGAGGTGGTGCCGCCGCCCGAGCCGCCGGCGCCGGAGCTCTCGACCCTCGTCGATCCGGCAGAGCCCTGGGGGCGCGTGCAGGAGCGCTGGAGGGTGGCCACGATCGGCGCGGACCTGGAGCTGGGGCTGCGGCTGCGCTTCGTCGGCTACGACGTCGCCGCGAACGTGGTGCGGCTCGAGGCCCAGAACGCCGCCCACGTCTCGTGGTGGTGCATGAACGGCTCGCTGCTGCTCGACTCGCTCGCTCAGGCGGAGTGGCCGGGGGTCAAGGTCGAGGTGCGCAACCGGGACCGCGCGTTCGTCGAGCCGCGGCCCGCCTGGAGGCCGAGGTGATCGCGCGGGCACTCGCGCTCGCGTTGCTCCTCGGCGCCGGCGGCTGCAGCGGAGGCTGCGTCACGGCGGAGCTCCCGGGCCCGACGGCGGAGCAGCGAGCCGCGGAGGCCGGTCCGCCGCGGTGCTACATCGAGTTCGACGAGGGCGGCTACCGCGAGTACGAGCTGCGAACGACGCGGGGCCGGGTGCTCGGCCACTTCCCGAACATCGACGACGCCTGGCGAGCGGCGGCGCTCTACGAGTGCCCCGTCACCATCGACCCGACGATCGACCCGTGATCGGAGCCGTCAACATCGTGCGCGAGCTGCTGCGCCGCCACGGCGCCAAGATCCGGGCGCTGCTCTCCGACGCGAAGGCCGCGGCGGACAGGCTCGAGATCGAGCTGGCGCAGGAGCGGGCCCGGAGCCAGTACCTCGAAGGGTTGCTCGAACGGGTCTACAACGGGCCCGGGCGGTTCGGATTGCCGCGGGAGCTGCGGGACGAGATCGCAGGGAACATCCCGAAGGCACCAGCATCTCGACAGAGCGGCTGAAAGGGGCAGGCATGGAGACGTGGGAGGTGCAGAGGGCAGCCGAGAAGGCTGAAGCTCTGGCGGAGTCGGTGGTGAAGCTCGTGCGGCAGGCGCAGCCGAAGCACGCGCGCCGCGCCGGCAACGAGCTCGGGCTCTTGGTGGTCGGGACCCAGCGCCGGCTGATCGCCGAGACGAAGAAGTCGCCCCGGGGCACGGTCGAGGCGGCGCGGCGCCTCGCGGTAGCCTGGCGATCGGCCTGCGTGGCGATGCAGGACCAGCCGAAGATCGAGAAGGTCGACGAGTGGATCACGCGTCTCGACGCGCTGCTGCTGATCGGCCCCGTCGCGGTGCAGCAGAAGCTCGCCGCACGCCACCGGCGGACGACGGCGATCACGGTGACGCTCACGGTGATCGCGGCCGGGCTGGTGCTCGGGCTCGGCGCGCTCGTCGCCTTCTCGGTCTACCAGGCGACCGTCTCCAGTGCCCCGGCGGCGCTCCCATGAGCGTGGACTACTCTTTTTTGATCGTGGATGACGTGGAGCCTCCCCTGCCGTCGGGGCAGCAGTTCTGGCACGCGGTCGCGATCCTCCCGTTCGGCGATCATCGGAGCCTCTTCGCCGCCGCGGTGGTGTTCGACGCGAACTCGATCTGGCAGGCTGTGCCGCGGCGCCTCAAGCTCGAGACACACGGACTTGGCGCGAACGACGACTGGCGCCAGGGCAACTCCAGCGACGGGCAGCGCTTCGTCTGGACCATGCCTATCCGGTGCCCACCCATTCCGGCCGGCTCGATAGCGACCGATAATGTCGCCTCGCGCACGCGCCACCCGGTAGCCTGCGACGCATGGACCTCGCCGGGTGGCTCAACGACAGCATCGACTGGCGGGATCTCGTGACGACGCTCACCGTCGCGATCATCATCGCCCTATTCGTTTGGGGCTGGCGGCTTCGAGAAGCGCGGCTTACCGCAGCAAAGCAGCCGGGTATCGACGCCGAAAAGAGTGCCGCCGAGCTAGTCGAATGCGACTTCCCACGATGTACGCGTAGGACGCCGCGGAGCGACATGCAGCCGGTGATCGCGAACGGCGTACGGCAGCGTTGGTGCCCGGAGCACCCACGGGTTATCCCATCAATATTGGCGAAAGAACCGCCCGAGGATGGCGACGCCAAATGATCGCCAAAAATGCCGGAATGGGCGGGAACCGGATAGGCATGGGTTCTTCGAGGCCGGGCGCCCGGGATCGATTTTTGGTTGACGTTCTCTCCTGAAGTCTCCTAGTATGCTTCTGTCGCTGACGGGGGACGCCGGCGGCAGGAGAAGACCCGAGATGCAGACGCGTGCAGGTCGCAAGGCCGCTCGGCCCACGTTGCCCGAGCCGGCGGTTCCCGTGGCGCCTGAGCTCCTGAAGATCGCCTCGATCGTCGAGTCGCCCTTCAACCCGCGGACGGTCTACGACGCGGCGAAGCTCGCCGAGCTCGCCGAGAGCATCCGCACCGTCGGGCTCCTGGAGCCGATCCGGGTCCGGCGGCTCAAGGGCACGGACAGGAAGGGGAAGATCTTCCAGGTCGTCTACGGGCACCGCCGGCTGCGCGCCCACAAGCTCCTGAAGGCGCAGGAGATCGCGGCGTGCGTCGTCGAGGCCACCGACGAGCAGGTCTCCCGGCTGCAGATGGTCGAGAACCTCCAGCGCGAGGACCTCGACGAGATCGCCGAGGGCGAGGCGCTCGCCCGCCACATGAAGGCCTTCGGGAAGACCGCCGAGGAGCTCGCCACCGAGATCGGCCTCTCGAAGGGCTACGTCTACGCCCGGATGAAGCTGACCGCCCTCGGGCGGGAGGCGCGCAAGCACTTCGCCGCGGGCGCCCTCGACTCCTCGCTCGGGCTCCTCGTCGCGCGCATCCCCGCCACGCGCCAGGCCGACGCCCTGCGCGACCTGGGGATCGGCACCGACGGGGTGCTCTCCTACCGCCAGGCCCAGGAGCTGGTGAAGCAGCGCTACATGATCCAGCTCGCGAAAGCCCCGCCGACGCTGCTCGACGACACGAGCGACGGACGACTCGCCTGCGCCGCCTGCCCGAAGAACACCGACAACATGCTCGACGTCGGGAAGCGCGACGGGGCGACGCTCTGCACCGACCTCGACTGCTACCGCAAGAAGCTCGGCGTGGTCTGGGCGCGAAGGACCGCGGGGGCGGACGGGGTCAAGCTGAAGGTGCTCCCGGCGAAGGAGACCAAGTCGGTCTTCCCCTTCCCCGGGGACGAGTCGGTCGCCTTCACCTCGGGCTACACCGAGCTGACCAAGCCCAACTTCGCCGATCCGAAGCACCGCTCGATCCTCCAGCTCGCCGGGAAGCGGGAGCTCCCGATCGTTCTCGCCAGGCACCCGACGACGGGCCGGATCGTGGAGCTCGTCGAGGACCGGGTCGCGAGCGAGGTGCTGAAGGACTCCGGGGTGGTGAAGACCACCTCCTCGAAGGAGATGAAGGCGAACGAGGCGGCCGTCCGGAAGCAGGCGAAGCAGCGCGAGCTGGACCGCCTGATCGAGCGGGAGCTGCGGGCCGCTCTGGCGAAGCGCGCGGCGGAGCGGTCCCCCGAGGTGCTGATCGGCCTCGTGGCCTGGATGCTCACCCACCACGGCGATCGCGCCACGGTCATGGAGGAGATGGGGATCAAGCTGCCCCTCGAGCTGCCCGACAACGTCACGAACCGCCGGGACGCCGTGCGAGCCTTCCTGCGGACCCAGGAAGAGGGCCAGCTCCTGCCAGACTCCGACGCGATCCTCTTTCGGCTCGGGCTCGACGACTACCTCGACGACGTGCGGCACTCGGCCGACGCGGATGCCTCGGTCGCGGAGCTGTGCCGGAAGCTGAACGTCGACCGGGCGGCCGCGGTGAAGCGGGCGACGGCGGCGCTGAAGAAGCCCGGCTCGAAGTAGCGAAAGGACGCCCCCGTGAGCTCTCACCCCGAGCTACCGCTTCGCCCAGATCCGCCCGGAGAGGACGCCACCCTCCGGGAGGTGCGCCCCTACGTGGACGGCCTGAAGGCCGAGGGCGGGGCGTGCCCGGCCTGCGGCCAGTCGGTGAAGCTCTACCGGCGCAAGCTCGACGCGACGATGGCCCGGCTGCTGCTGCGTCTCGTGAAGATCCAGGAGCGCAACGGAGGCCGCGGCTGGTATCACGTCCGCGCGCTCGGCGACGAGACCGGCTGTCTCTCCCTTCTGGAGTGGTGGGGGCTCGTGCAGCAGGCGACCAACTCGGACACGGCGAAGCGCTGCTCGGGACGGTGGGCGGCGACCCCGCGCGGCGTCGCGTTCGCGAAGGGCCAGATCGCGGTCGCCTCTCACGTCTTCCTCTACAACAACCGGGTGGAGGGCTGGGGGGCGCGGGAGACGACGATCCGCGACGCGCTCGGGAAGAAGTTCAACTACGAAGAGCTCTGGCTCGCCGACGAGCCCGACGCGCCGGTGAAGGGGCACTGACCGATGGGACTTCTCGATCGCATCTTCGGGGCACTCGCCGGCGGTGCCGCCGGGCAGAATCAGCTCCGGGTGACGCTGAACCAGCGCGAGGCCGCGCTGCAGTGCCTGACCAAGCTGGTGCACGCGCTCGAGGATAGCCACTACCCGATGATGAAGGCGCTCTACAACGCCGAGCTCGAGGCCAGGCTCCGCGTCGGGATCGCCCCGCGGCCGAGCCCGGACACGAGCGCCGGGTGCGATCACGGCTACGTGCAGCGCGAGCACTGCTCGGCGTGCGCCCTGGCGGAAGCGCGGGCGCGGATCGACAACCTCCTCGCGTGCCGGGATGCCGCCTTCGATGCGCTGAAGCGCGCCGGGCTCGAGGGCGAGTCCATGTCCACGATGATCGACACCCTCGCCGCCGACCGTGATCACGCTCGGCGCGTGATCGCGATCGCGGTCGATGTCGACCGCATCTAAGAGGCCACCCATGCCCCCCGCTCCCCACAAGTTCCGTGCAGGCTTCCTCTTCTGCGGCCTCGGCGCCGGCGCCCGCGGCTTCCTTCAGGCGAAGGCCCGGCTCGGAACCGACACCGCGGCCTTCGAGAACGTCGGCGGGATCGACAACGACCCGCTCGCCTGCGCGGACTTCGAGTACCTGACCGGCGCCCCGGCCTTCCAGGCGGACCTTGCGACGATGCAGCCAGGGACCCTCCGGGCGGCCTGGGGCACGAAGGTCCCCGACGTCGTCTTCAGCTCGCCGCCCTGCAAGGGCTTCTCGGGGCTGCTCTCCAACGCGTCCTCTCAGCAGCCGAAGTACCAGGACCTGAACCGCCTGGTGCTGCAGGGCTTCAACCTGATCTGCTCGAGCTGGAAGACCCCGCCGGCGATGATCGTCCTCGAGAACGTGCCGCGGATCCGTTCCCGGGGCGCGCCGCTCCTCGCCCAGGTCCGGCAGCTCCTGCACGGCTACGGCTACCTCTTCAACGAGGAGACCCACGACAGCGGGGAGATCGGGGGGCTCGCCCAGCACCGCCGCCGCTTCCTGCTGGTGGCGCGGCTGCCCTCGAAGGTGAATGCCTACGTCTACCGGCCACCGATCCGCCGGGTGCTGCCCTGCGGCGACGTCCTCGGGCGCCTCCCCGTGCCGCACACCGAGACCGCCGGCCGCCTCCACCTCCTCCCGAAGCTCTCCGGCCTGAACTGGGTCCGGCTCGCCCTGATCCCCGCCGGCGGGGACTGGCGCGACCTGCCCAAGGGGGTGGCGCTCCCCGCGGAAAACCCGGGGCGGCACGAAGCGAAGTACCGGGTCGAGCGCGTCATGCCTATCCGGTTCCCACCCATTCCGGCGGAACCGCTAGCAGCCGATAAGGTCGCGCTCTGCGATCGACTCCAGGTAGCGTCGTGCGCATGGTACCTGTCCCCTGGTTCGTCCTCTCTTGGGGTCTTCCGTTCGTCCAGCGGAGGCTCGCCATGAGAGTGCTCACGCTTGGCCTCGGAAAACACACCAACGCTCCTGAGCACGATTGGGCTGAGATCGTCCACGCGCGGTTTGAGTTCCGGGAGGCGCGCTTCGTTCCCCCAAATGCCAAAACCGACTGCTCGGCAGAGTTGAAGCTGCTGGCTTCGGGACAGGTCTTTCGGTGCCACTGGACCGAGAATCCGCTGCCAGACATGAATACGGCGATTCCCGTGCAGCTCCTACGGTTCACGCCCACAGATGGCTCGGACATTGCCATCGCTGTGCGCCTTCGTGGTCAGTGGCCACCCGTTGTTTTCGCACCACACCCAGACGCCGGGATCTTGTTCCCGGGCTACGGCACGCCCACCCCCCTCCTGCCGGGTGAACACCGGCTCCTCGTCACCGTGCGCGCGCGTGGGATAGCAACCATCTCCCAAGAGTACCGGCTCCTCGTGCCGAGCGATGCAGGCGAGCGGATGCAACTCGATCTCGTTCAGGATCCGCAGTTGTTGCCTTGGTATCGTCGTCTACTGCCTGGCAGGCGAGGGCCCACGCATGGGTGAGCACCGGATAGGCATGGTCCGTTCCATGGGCGAGGGGATGTTGGTTCTCAACTCCGGGCCGGTCGTGGCGCCTGCGGAGAAAGGCCCGTGACGATCCCGACGAAGCCTCTGGGGCGGAAGTCCTACGGCTCGATCGGACACCTCCCGGGCTCCCGCCGCGGCCCGGGGGACCACGGCTGCAACCCGGGGCACGCGAAGATCCTCACCGAGACGGCTCGTGACGCGGGCGATCACATCATCGTCCAGGAGAAGCTCGACGGATCCAACGTCGGGGTCTGCAAGGTGGGCGGGAAGGTGATCCCGCTGAACCGGGCCGGCTACGTCGCGACGACGTCGCCCTACGAGCAGCACCAGCTCTTCGCCGAGTGGGTCCGCCGGGAGTATGCACGCTTCGATCCGCTCCTCGACGAGGGGGAGTCGATCGCGGGGGAGTGGCTTGCCCAGGCCCACGGCACCCGGTACGACCTGACCGGGCGCGAGCCGTTCGTGGTGTTCGACCTGTTCCGGAAGGGCGGCACTCGGCTCCACTACGACGCTCTGTGCTGCCGCAACGACTTCAACGGACTGCTCTCCGACCTGAAGCCGTTCACGCTGGCCCGGGTCATCCACCGCGGCGGGCCGATCTCGATCGAGCGCGTCGTGGAGCTCCTCGAGCCGTCGGGGCACGGCGCGCTCGATCCTGTCGAGGGCGCCGTGTGGCGCTGCGAGCGCGACTCCAAGGTGGAGTTTCTGGCGAAGTACGTGCGGCCGGGGAAGGTCGACGGATGCTACCTGCCGGGCGAGAACGACCGTAAGTTCGCGCCGGTCTGGAACTGGAGGCCGTAGGTGGCTCCCGACCTGCGCTGGCTCGGTCTGTTCACGCCGCCGCCGCCGCCCTACTTGCCTCGCACCGGAGACTCCATGGACCTGCCGCAGCCAGTGCCCGAGCACACGCACAATTCTCACTCTCACTCTCACTGGAGCCTGTGGTTCGTCATCTTCATGGTCGCGAACGGCGGATTCGACTGCCGCGGGGTCGGCGGTCGCGTAGAGAAGCTGGAGGCGAAGATCCAGCGCCTCGATGCCCAGGTCCGCCAGCTCGTCGTGGCCCTGCCCGCGCAGGCTCCCGCGCCCGCCCTGTCCGCGGAGCCCCAGCCCGAGATCGTCGAGGGCTTCGAGATCGTGGCGCCCTGAACTCACCCACCCCAAAGGAGAACCGATGGCCGACCCGAAGACCGACGCCACCACCAGCGCCGACCTGCTGCGCGCGAGAGACGCCGCGCTCCAGGCGTACGAGGATGCGCGCGACCAAGATGCCGGCGAGCCCGGCGCGAGAGGCGTCGACAGCGCTGCGTGGGCCAGCTACCAGGAGGCCGAGAAGGCCTACCAGGCTTCCGTCGTCGGCGCCGGACCGACGGCCAGCGTGATCCAGCGCGTGGTTCGCTCTCTTCTCGAGGGGCTCAGGGGCACCGCGCTCGAGGCCGTGCTTCTCGTCAGCCCCGCCGGCACCGCGGCGGCGCTGCTCAAGTCGGAGCGCGAGGACTACAGCGAGGAGGGCCCGTCGCGGGCTGCGACCGCCACGATCGGCGTCTTCACCGAGCGGGGCGCGATGCGGCCGGCCGAGGAGCGGATGATGATGATCGCCGGCTACATGGCTCTGAAGGGCCGGTCGCAGCAGCTCCGGGGCCCCGCCGGCGAGGGCTACTGCGGGACCTGCCAGGACTTCACGATCATCGAGCACCAGGGCGCCGGGCGCTGGCTGGTGAACCACGACGCGGTCCAGGTCGCGAGCCCCCCGCAGGTCGGCCAGCCGCTCAGCGTCGTCCGGGGGAAGGGCAAGGGCGGCCTGCGGTGGCCGATCCCGGGGGCGCGGAAGGTGTGGACCTGCGCTCGGTGCGGCTTCTTCGAGCCGGACCCGCAGCTCGTGTCGGACCTCGCAGGCATCCCGCCGCCGATCGCCTACCAGATGATCGTGGCCGGGCAGTGGAAGGTCGAGAACGAGACCCCGGCGCCGGCGGCGAAGGCGTAGGATCCGAGCCTCCAGGAGGGCAGCATGGACGCACCGAAGACCCGCACCGAGGCCGAGCACGACACGCTGATGGCCGAGGCGGCCGCGATCTCGCAGAAGCTCGACGCGCTCTTGGTCGGCACGCCGTTCGAGGCAGTCGTCGTGGTGACGCTGAAGGGGACCGCAGAACGACTCGCTGACGAGGTCCAGAAGCGCGGCTGCGGCGCCACTTTCGAGCTCGACATCGCCCATGCGTGCTTCGCCGACGGGCTTCCTGACGGCGAGGTCATCTCGATCCGGGCAGGACGCCACGCCGAGCAGACCTACGGTGCCTTCCAGGCGGCTCGGTGGGTCATCGAAGAGGCTGCTGACGCCGTGCGGGGGCCCGGCGGGGAGACCTTCTGCCCGAAGTGCGCGACGTTCACCTGTCTGCCGGCGACGGCCGAGGCCGTGCCGACCTGCGGCAAGTGCGGCGCCTCGCAGGACGCCGACGACGAGTCGGGCGAGCCGGCGAAGCCTGCGGTACACTGAGCCGGAGCGGCCGGCCCCAACGTCTGTCCCGCCTGGTAGGGTCCGTGGATGCCCGACGCGCTCGCCAGGTCGCACGAAGCTCGCAAGGCGCTCTTCAAGCGGGGGCTGCGCCAGGGCTTCGTGACGGCGGAGGAGCTCGAGGAGGCGATGCCGCATGACCGCTTCGAGCCTCTCGAGATCGCGACGCTCGTCTACTCGCTGCAGGCGTGCGGGATCGAGATCCGGCCGGCTTCAGGAGAGCTCGCCCATGCCGGTTGATCCCCATGCCGTCGCGGTGGTCGAGGAGATCAGCGGACATCTGCTCGAGAGCGTCCGTGTGATGTGGGCGGCCGGCGACTCGGACGAAGAGCACGACCGCTGCTTCGACGCGGAGGACGACATCAACCAGCTCTGGGTCGACCTGGGAGCCGTGCTCACCCACGCCGACCCCATCGGCGCGCTCTGCCTGATGCCGATCTTCCTGTCGTTCATTGCCTCGAGGCTCGTGATCGCGCTGCTCCGGCTCTGCTGCCTTCCGCTCGACAGGCTCACGAAGGTGCGCTGGATCGGCCGGCCCGTTCTCTGGTTCGCCGACAACCTCAGCGTGACCTCGGAGCTGATCGTCTGCCTGGAAACGCTCTGCGCGCTCCCCTTCGTCCGCCTGTGGATCTGGCTGCGCCGGTAGCTACTCCGCGCCGTCGTCGGGGATCACCAGGCCGAGCCGCCGGGCCCGCCGGCGCTTCCGGTTCTCGCCCCCCGGCGGCCCCTTCCACCAGTCGGAGGGGAGGAACGAGCAGATCTCGAGGGTCTGCGGGTCCCAGGCGAGCGTGAGGCGGCGGCCGCCGTAGGGGACCGTCCAGATCTCGCGGCCGTTCTGCTGCAGGCTCTCGCGACGGCCCCGGCTGCGCAGGATGCGGCCGGAGATCGCCTCCCGGATCGTGGGGGTGTAGTCGATGCCGTAGCGCTGGGCGGCCCGGAGGCCCGCGTGGAGGCGCTGCTGCATCCGCCGGAGGTGGAGCCCGCGCTCCTCGGCGGCCGGGTCAGTCCCTGTCGCCCCAGAGCCCCCCGAAGACGCCACCGCCACCGCTCTCTTCGTCATCGTCCACCTTCCGGAGCGGCTCGGCCCTGGGGCGTTCCTCCGGGGCGGGGTCCTCTGCGCGCGGCTTCGCGGACGCAGGCGCGGTCACGCCGTCGATCAGGGCGCCGAGGGCGCTGCGCAGCACGGTGCCGCCGACGCCGGCGGCGCGTTCGCCGAGGAGCCCGCCGAGTTCCTCGCGGCTCCTCGCTGCCCGGACCTTCTCCTCGGGGAGCCCGACCGCGTCGACGAGGGACCGCACGAAGAGCTCCCGGAGGAATGCCTTCCCAGCGCTCATGTCCTACCTCCCGCGGGCCGCCCGCGACGACACCCGAACGATCCACGACTCCAGCGCCTCGAACGTGATGGGGTACGGCAGGCTCTTCGCCGTCGTCGACCCGAGCACCGTCCCATCCGCGGAGAGCAGCGCGAAGGCCGGAAACTCCGAGACCGCCACAGGGAACGACTGGCCCTTGCCCACCCGCCGGATCACCACCTTCAGGTTCGGGGCCTCGCGGCGGACCTGCTCGACGGCGGGGAGCGCCGCCTCGCAGAACGGGCAGTCCTCGAGCTTCCCGAACACGAGCTGGGGCTTGCCGCGGGGGGAGCTGAAGAGCCAGAACGCCACGTCGATCTCCTCGGGGCAGTATACCCCGGCCCCAGGCGCCTACAGCGCTCGAGCAGCTCCGGAGAAGGCTACTTGCCCCCGCGCTTCTTCTTCGCGGCGCGCTTCGCCGGGCCCCGGTCCGCCGGCGGCTTCGTCCGGTCCCAGGGATCCTGGATCACGCCGACCAGGACGAGCCAGATGTCCTTCACCTGGGCGATCGTGGCCTTCTTCGTGAGGAAGTCGATGCCCTTCTCGAGGAACTCCCCGAAGGCCTCCTCCTTCTGCGTCGAGTAGGTGTTGTTGTCGTCGACGTCCCAGTCCTCCCACTTGCGGACCTCGGCGAGCTTCACCCCGGCGTAGCGGTAGAGGGTGCCGAAGCTCGCTCCGAGCATCCGCATTTCCTTCGTCTTCGCCCCGGTCCGGTAGGCGTCGAGGTCGTTGTAGATCTCGTCGCGCATCTCGCGCGGGGTCCGCTCGGGGATGTGGTGGCCTTCCCAGGTCACGACCTTGTCCCAGGGCGAATCGCTGTCCGTCTCGCTGCCGCTCCCGAAGAGCCCTCCGAACGTGATCGACATGGTCAGGCTCCAGGCTTCGTGATCGCGGTCTTCGGCGGCTTCTTCTTCAGCGCGGCGGCGACGAGCAGGCCGAGGCCGAGCACCATCCCGAGCTTTGCGACGGTCGGGATTGGGACGAAGCGGAAGCCGGGCTGGCCAGGCTCCCCGCCCTCGGGCACGAGCCACCACTTCGCGTTCGGGTAGAGGGTCGCGGTGATCGTCCAGGGCTGGACCCAGGTGATGTGGACGTTCGCCGGAGAGCCCGCCATCCGCATGATCTCCGCGGTCGCGGCCTCGACGTCGTCCACGTACTCCAGGGTGCACCCGACGAAGACCACCGCGGAGTCGTCCGGGATCCCCGGCGTCGGTCCGCGGGTCAGGTCGACGGCGATCCCTCGAGGGCAGGCGGGGCAGCCGGTCAGGTCGAGGCAGACGTCGCCGCAGCCATACGCCCGCATGATCCGGGTGTGCATCCCCGTGTCGGGGTCGCCGATCACCACGAAGGTGCGGCCGGCCGCCTGCGCGTGGGCCTGGGCCGCGGCGTAGGCCTTCTTTCGCCGGTCGAAGCGCACGAGGGCCCCGCCGCCCTCGGCGACGGCGATCACCCCGAGGAGCGCGGCGGCGAGCCCCACGGTCTACCTGCGGCCCTTCGAGGCCTTCGCGAGGACGCACGACTTGACCAGCTTGCCGAGCGACGCCTCCACCGCCTTGAAGGTCGTCGCGCCCCGCTTCTGGCCCGCCGGGTCCTTCGCGTGACCCGACTCGAGCTCTCCGGAGATCGCGAGGCCTCGGGCCAGCGTGAGGCTGCGGAACGCCTTGCGGCAGTCGCCGCCGGAGAGCTCCTTCTTCCCGCGCGCCAGGAAGCGTTCGCCGGAGCCGTGGAAGAACTCCGCCAGCTCCGCGTGCTCCGCGACGGGCGAGCCGAGCCGCCCTCGCCCCCGGCTCTTCTTCGTCGATCTCTTCTTCGTCGGTCGCTTCATGGTGGGGCTCCTACAGGCCGTTGAGGGCGCGCAGCGAGGTGATCCGCTTCATCCCGGGGCTCATGCTCTCGCGCAGACGCCTGCAGCGCCCCCCGGCGAGGCCCCCTTGAGCATCCTCCCAGTACCAGAGGTGCCCGGGGTGCGCCCAGGTGTGGGGAGCCCACCAGGAGGGCGTCACCACGAAGAGCGCGGCTGGGTCCCCGCCGGCGACGCGGAGCCACTCCGACATCGCCCGGCCCGGGTCGGGGAGGTGCTCGAGGATGTGGGAGGCGAGGACCGCGCCGAAGCAGCCGTCCGGGAAGTCGTGGAGGTCCTGGGCATCGGCGTAGGTGACCACCCCCTGGGTGCCGTGGGGGACGTCCCGGCGGCCCGCCAGGTCGACGTTGACGTGGCCGTAGAGGGTCGGGCCGAAGAGCGCGGTCTTCCCGGTGCCGGCGCCGACGTTCAGCAGGGGCCGCCCGGCGCGCCGCGCGTGCATGAGAGCTGCTCGAGCTGCAGCCTCACGCCTCGTCGGGACGTCTGCGACGTAGGAGCCGGCCGAGTAGGCCACAGCCGCGGCGAGAAGACCGAGCACGCATCCCTTTCGGCTACCGCTTGCGCTTCGCGGACGTCTTCGGCTTGCGCTTCGAGCTCGTGCCGGCGAGCCCGTGGAAGGCGCCCCGGCTCTTCGCTTCGATCCTCTTGCCGAGCTCGACGAGGGCCCGCCCCTCAGCTTTCCTGGGGTTCTCGGCGGTGTGGCACTCGACGTAGGAGTTGCGCTTGAAGGCGCGGTCCACCAGGTTGCCGCCGGCGGGGTAGGCGCAGGCGCGGAAGCGCTTCGGCCCGAGGTGCTGGACCTCGACGACCACCGTTGCCGTCTTGCGCTTCCCGGCCATCAGGCCGCCTCTTCCTCGAGCTCGGCGTCGGTGTCGTCCCCGCGGGTGAGCTCGGCGAGGCGCTTCGCCACCTTGGACCGCTTCGTGTGGGTCTCGGAGAGCCCGTCCAGGTCGTCACCGACGGCGCCGCTCTTCGCGCGCCCCGCCACCTTGATCCCGTGCCGGTGACCGAGCCAGAAGCCTCCTCCGCCGACGAGGAGGGAGTAGAGGAGGAGCGCGCCGCCGGCGAGGCCGCCGAGCTTCATCGCGCTGTTCTTCCAGTCGTCGGGCCCCGCGCGCCCCCCGGGGGCGATGTAGTGCGTCCCGAGCCCCTGCTTCAGGCGGACGATCACCGTCGGCTTGTAGGTCTCGAGGGCGTCCTTCTGCCCGGGCGGGGGAGGGCGCGCGGGACGGTCGTCGAACAGGTCGTCGGCGCTCGTCACCACCGGCGGGATCGGCGCCTCGGCGACCCGGAACTCGATGTTCTGGATCAGGAGCTTGAGCAGCCGCTTCTTGTCGACCGGCCCGCCACCGCTCGCAGCGTCGCGGATCGCGTCCTCGATGTCGGAGGCCGTGCTGGCGCTCTCGCCGCCCTCGGCGCCCGGGCCGGGGAGGAGCGGGCCCTCGCCCAGGAAGGACAGCCCGCCGCCTCGACTGGGCGACTTGAAGAAGAGCAGGCCCGGCATGGATGCCTCCGGCGGCAGGGGCCGCATCAGAAGCATGCTACACGGCAGGTTCACCCCGTTTTAGCGCCACTTACCTACTTCCGCGCCCCGGTCAGGAGACGGTCTGCTTCAGCAGCTCGTCGCAGTCCTGGCGCAGCCGGAGGAGCTTCTCGTGGTCGAGCTGCAGCGTGACCACGAAGCCCCCCTCGACCTCGACGGCGCGCCAGGACCCGACAGCGAGCACGGGGATCTGCTTCTCCGTCGTCAGGCAGAAGCCGCCCTTCTTCCGGCCGATCGCCGCGTAGATCCGCTTCAAGCCCTCGGCCAGAGTCTCCAGCGCCATGTCCTACCTCCAGCTCCGGAAGAGCCCGTCGAGCGCCGGGGGCACGACCCGCGGGGCGTCCTCGGCCTCTCCGGCGGGGACCTTGCGGTGGTCGACGATCTTGTCCGGGTTGTAGAGGACGACCCAGTCCTCGGTGCTGCGCTGCACGAGCTCGGCGTCGACCCCGTTTTCCACCAGGAAGCGGGCGAGGGCGGGGCCCTGATCGCCCTTGATCGCGTCCGCGTTCGACATGAGGTTCAGCACGACGCCCGGCCAGACCTCGCCGCCGTCCCCGTGGCGGGCCGCGGCGCGCTTCAGGTCCTCGAGGAGCTCCTTGCGGTGCCGCAGCCGCGGCAGCTCCCGCAGGAAGGCGACCGCGTCGGCTGTGGGCATCTTCGCGGTGCTGAGCCACCGGATCGGCAGCTCGAGCTCGATCCGGATGACGCTCCCGCCGCCCTTGGCGTACTTCCGGGCGGTGTCCGCCGACGTCGTCAGGTAGAGCCCGGGCCCGTGCATGATCGAGCCGGTCTTCGCCTTGCGGACCGCGCCGGGCCCCTCCCAGTCCTGCGAGCCGTGCCAGAGCACGAGCACCCCGGCGCGGCGCTTCGCCGCCGGGGGGCCGAAGAGCCCCGCGAAGACCGAGGCCACTACCGCGCACCGGAGAGCGTGGGAGGCGCGCTGCAGGAGGCCTTCAGCACGTAGAAGCCGCCCCAGAAGTAGGCCCGGTCGCGCTCGACCTGCTTCTCCCAGAAGGCCTGGGCCTCGGCGCTCCTCGTATCGTCGGAGGCGAAGAGCGAGCCCCGGTAGACGTTGCAGGCCTGGGCGAACGCCAGCTCGTACAGCTTGGTCGCGAGCCGCCGGCGCTGGAACTCGGGGTGGACCTCGACCCAGAGGACGTGAGCGACCCGGCCGCTCTGACCAGGCTCCTGGAGCCCCTCGTAGTGGATCGGGCGCTGGACGTGGATCTTGCCCACCACGCCGGGGTTCTCGAGAGCCCAGTTGGGCGCGTGCTTCGGCGTGAAGCCCGCGGTGGAGACGAGGACCCAGAAGCCGTCGCCGCGCTGCCGGACGGTGAAGACGAGCGAGTGGCGGCTCTTCTCCGAGCTGCTGCGCCGCTTCGGCGCCGGCGGGCCGAAGAGCCCCGCGAAGACCGAGTGCGACATGCCTACCTCTCGGGGGTCGTCCTCACCCGCCAGAGGCTAGCACGGGTGGCCCGCTCCTTGCCCGGCGAGAGCTCAGGCGGCGACGGGCGGCTCCCAGCGCGGGCAGCCCTCTCGGTGGGTGTCGGTCGCGGCTGCGGCGAGGCCCGAGAGCCCCTCGCAGGAGCACAGGACCGCGTTGCCGAGCTCCCGGCGGGCCCAGCGGATGGTCCGGCGCAGGCCGTCCTCGAGCCCGACCGTCGGCTCCCAGCCGAGCCGCAGCCGCGCCTGGGCGATGTTCGGGCAGCGCCGGGTCGGGTCCCCGTCGGGAAGCGGCTTCTCCTCGGTCCTCCCCACGGGGGCCCCGACGAGCCTCTCGATCATCGGTGCGAGGCTCCGGATCGTCATCTCGTCCGTGCCGCCGAGGTTCACCGGGGTGGGGATGTCGGAGAGGGCGAGTCGCAGCAAGCCCTCGACCAGGTCGCTCACGTAGCAGAAGCTCCTGGTCTGGTAGCCGTCGCCGAAGACCGGGAGCGGCTGGCGCAGCAGCGCCGCCTGGATCATCGACGGGACCACCCGGCCATCGTCGAGCCGCATCCCCGGGCCGTAGGTGTTGAAGATCCGGGCGACCCGCACCTTCGCCCCGCGGTTGCGCATGAACGCGTAGATCATGGTCTCCGCGAAGCGCTTCGCCTCGTCGTAGACGCTGCGGGGCGACGTGCAGTCGACCCGGCCCCAGTCGCCCTCGGGCGTCGGCACGATGTGCGGCTCGCCGTAGATCTCCGACGTCGAGGCCTGCACGAAGATCGCCCCGGTGTTCACGGCCATATCGAGCAGCGCCGCGACCCCGGCGCTGTTCACCTTCATCGTCTCCATCCACAGCCGGTCGTAGATCGGGGGGGAGGCCGGGGAGGCCAGGTTGAAGACGTAGTCGACCTTGCCGGTCCAGCGCGGCACCGCGCGGATCCCGGGGGCGAGGTGGAGGCCTGCGCCGAGCTCGCGCGAGAGCAGCCCCGCCGCCGTCCAGATCGTCGCCGCCGTCGCGGTCAGGTCGGCCTCGAGCAGCTCGAGCCTCTGCCAGCCGAGGGGCCTCCCCCGCTCGTACTCCAGGTTCTCCTTCCGGCCGGTCGAGAGGTTGTCGATCGCGAGGACCGACGCGCCCTCGCGCTGCAGGCGCTTGCACAGGTGCCCGCCGATGAACCCGGCGCCGCCGGCAACGATCACGCGCTTCCCGTCGAAGCGACGGCCGGTCGGCAGCTTGTCCTCGCGCTCGCCACCCGGCACCACGAAGGGCATCGTCATGGCCTACCTCTTCCCCTGCCAGTAGCTCGCGACGACCGCCCGGGACGCCTGGTCCTCCTCGCGGACCCGCTTCTGGTCCTCGAGCGGCAGGGTCGGCCAGATCCCCTCGAGGCCCCGGCGCAGGACCTCGTCCTCGTGCTCGAGGAGGCACCGGCGCTTCACCACGAAGGCCGCGAGCTGCGCCGCCGTGACGCCAGCCGGGACCTTGCAGGTCTCGTCGCAGGAGTAGTAGGAGCGCGGCAGCCCGCAGGTCCCGCATCCCCCGAGGTTCACAAGCTCGGTCTCGGTCACCATCTACGTCCTCCGCCGGAGAGCAACGACAGCATGAAGAGGGCGAGGAGCGCCAGGACGATCGCCTCGTCCAGGTCGCCCAGGCCGGTCAGCTCAGGTCCCGGTCGCCGCGGCAGCCCGGGGGACGTGCGGCCTGCGCCCGACGGGCACGTAGGTGACGCCGGCGGCGCGCAGCTCGATCCAGTCGAGCAGGTTGCGCCCGTCGACCACGAGCTTGACGCCCGCCTTGGCGATCAGCCCCTGGCGCTCGCGGAACTCGTCCCCTGCCGTGCACACGACCACCGCCTCCGCTCCGTCGAGCGACTCCTCGAGCGTCTTGACGGTCGAGATCGTGCCCGAGGGAAGACCGTGCTTCCGGATGCCGTCCTGGAAGTGGCGCCACAGCGGGCTCTCCATGTCGCGAGGGACCATCGGGTCGTACGCGGCCACCCGAACCCCGCAACGAGCGAGCGCGTCGATCACGTAGAGCGCCGGCGAGTCGCGGATGTCGTCGGTCTCCGGCTTGAACGCGATCCCCCAGACTGCGACCTTCTTCGGAGCCCGCGGGTGGAAGTGCTCCAGCACCTTGGCCACGAGGTGCTCGCGCGCAACCTGGTTCACGTAGATCGTGGCCTTCGCCAGGAACGCCCTGGCTCCTGCCTTCTGGGCGACGTCGACGAAAGCCGAAACATCCTTCCCGAAGCAAGAACCGCCCCACCCGGCCCCGGCCTCCAGGAAGGCTCCGCCGATCCGCCGGTCGAGCCCCATTCCTCGGGTGACGTCTCGCACGTCGGCGTCGAGCGCCTCGCAGACGTTGGCCACCTCGTTGGCGAACGAGATCCGCATCGCGAGCATCGTGTTCGAGGCGTACTTGATCAGCTCGGCCGACACGTTCGAGGTGATCACGGTGTCGCAGCGCACGATGCCGACGCGCTGCCGCCCGCGGTAGCCGAACTTGTAGAGCTCGACGAGCTTGCGCGCGGGCGCGGTGTCCTCGCCGCAGCCGATGACGACGCGGTCCGGGTGGAAAAAGTCGTAGACCGCCTGCCCCTCGCGCAGAAACTCCGGGTTCGAGAGGACCTCGCTGCCCGGCGGCAGGCTCGCCCGCACGAGGGCAGCGGTCCCCGGCGGGACCGTGCTCTTGATCGCGACCACCGGGCAGCGCCCACCGAAGCGCCCACCGAAGATGGCTCCGTGGTCGAAGATCTGCCTGATCGTGCCCGCCACCGCCATGATCTGCCGGGTGTCGGCGCTCCCATCGGGCATCGGCGGGGTGCCGACCGCCACGAAGATGAAGTCCGCCTCCAGCACGTCCGTCGGGTCGAGGTTCAGCGAGCTGTTGCGGAAAACGAGCTTCTTCGGCCCGCGCGCCTCCGCCAGGAGCTCCTCGAGCTCGGGCTCGTAGAAGGGGGCCTTGCCCGCCTCCAGGACCGCGAGCTTCTTTGCGTCGACGTCGACGAGGACCACGTCGTGACCGATGGCGGCGAGCCCCGCCGCCTGCACGAGCCCCACGTACCCAGCTCCGAAGACCACGACCTTCATCGGGAAACCCTCCAGGCGCGCCCCTCGGGGGCCCGCCGCAGTCCTACGCCAGAACCCCATCGGCGACGAGCGACGACGGGCTCGCCTGCGGCGCCGGCAGCGCCACCCCGGCCCGCCGCCAGCCGTCGAAGCTCGGGGTCGTGAGGTACGGATCCCCGCCGTTCCGCCGGCGCACGTAGACCTGATCCATCTCGGTCGCCGGCACCATGACGCGCTCGAAGCCGCTCGAGGTGGCGAGGCCTCGCAACACCACGAGCAGAAGGCTGCTGATGGGCAGGGGGCGCCAGGCCGGCTCGTCGAGCGCGCTCTGCCCCAGGTACTCCTCGAGGACCAGGTCCCGGGGCCCCCGACCGTCGGCGACGCGCGGCGCCTTCCCGAAGACGACGATGCGGATCCGGCCCGCCTCCGAAGAGCTCCCCTCCCAGGCGACCATCGGCCCGGTCGACTTCATGTCGCCGAGGCTGTCGAGAACCGGGGTGACCATGACTCCGTCGCGTCGCTCCATGGGGCTCCTTCAGGTGGCCGAGATCGCGTCGCCTCGCACCACGGCGAACTGCTGCTCGATGTTGATGCCGGAGTAGCTCCGGAGGCTGAGGACGGTCCACTTGTCGGCGTGGACGTTGTCGATCACGACGGTGCCGTTGCGCTTGAGCCAGGCCGCCTGCGTCGTGGGGAGCGAGAGCCCGAGGAGGATCGTCCCAAGGTCGCCGCAGATCGCGTCGGCCGAGTGGTCGCCGTCGTGGAAGATAAAGCTCGCGTCCGCGAGCTCTCCCTTCCGCCCGTTTCGGTAGAGCGACAGTCGCAGGCAGCGCGAGAGGAAGCTCTTGCTGTCGGTGAGGAAGTGGGCGTGGTTCGGATAGCCCCGCAGGAGCGACTTCGCAGCCAGGTACTCGTCGTCGCCGTAGAGCCCGTTCTCGATGACGCAGTCCCCGCCGTGGTAGGGCTTGAGGCCGTAGGGGTCGACGGTGAAGAGCATCGGCTGGCACACCGGGTACATCCGGAGCAGGAGCTGCAGGAAGAGGAGCGCCGAGCCCCCCTTGCGCGTCCCGAGCTCGATCGAGATCCCGCCCGGCGCCGCGAGGTGGGCCTGAACGAAGAGCTCGGCGAGCCTGGCGAGGCACGCCGGGGCCTGATCGCTGTAGGCCTGGGCGAGCTCGAGGGCGTCGGCCACCTCGCCGGCGGTCGGGGTCTTCGGCATGCCGTAGTCGCTCACCGGACGCATCTCCTAGACGACCGGCCCGAGGATGTCAGCAACGAAGCGGTGGAGGCCGTGGTCCTCGCTCAGCACCTCGACTGGACCCATCCCCTTGTACGGCCGCAGGAAGGTCTCCATGACCCGCTCGACGTCCAGCCGTCCCACGATCCGGCCCTCGTCGAGGGTCCCGATCGCGAGCCAGAGCCGACGGCGCTGCGGCTGGTAGGTGACCCAGACGTAGACGCGCAGGCCGAGCTGGTCGCGGTAGATCCGCGACCGCACCGCCCCGGGGATGGGGTGGACGGCTTCCGCCGACGTCCACCCCTCGGGCGGCTCCTCCGGCACGAGGATCTCGTCCCAGGTCGCCATCTAGACCTTCGCGACCTCCACCATGTACGACCCCTCGGAACCAGCCTTGAACCACAGGCTCGACGCCACGCCATCGCCGGCGCCTCGCGGGAGGATCATGGTCTCCTCGATCGGGAAGCCGACCTCTTGGTAGGCGACGATCAGGGTGTCCGTGCCAGCAGCCTCGTCGGTCACGAGGGAAACCCTGTCGACCTTGACGAACGGGCCCTTCATCCGAGCGAAGAAGGTCGGCTGGTCGATGCCGCGGATGGGGTAGCCCTCCTCGGGCGGCGGGGTCCTCCCGCCGTACTTGTTCCAGGACGCCTGGATCTCGTCGCCCTTCCCCGGGAGCGCGCCAGCACCGAGCAGGGTCACGAGCAGCCTGTCGATCAGCGCCGGTGCTTCCGCGGAGTTGCAGTGCAGAGCGCCGAGGATCGCACCTCCGCGTCCGAGCAGCATGTACCCCTCGGGAGCGCGCGAGGCGATCTCCGACACGGCGAGGAGATGGTGGAGGCTGTTCAGCCTGGCGAGATCCGTCTGGCTCGCGACCGTGAGAACGGCGAGGCTGCGGGCGATCGCCATGAAGTGGGCCCCCGCGGTCTTCTCGAGCTCCTCGCTGCCAGTGGAGCCGCCGGCCGACTTCGTGCCGTTCTGACAGCGACCGCAGCCGTTGCCCGCGGTCGCAGCTCCGACCTGACTCTTCATCAGGTCGGAGAGCATGCCGAGGAAGCGACTGGAGGGGTCGGGCGGCTTGCCGCCGGACCCGGGCTTCGGCCCGATGCCGGCCGCCATGCCCTCGAGGACCGGGGCGAGGAGCTTCGAGATGTCGAGGCCGCCAGAGACCGCCATGCCGAGCCCGGCGACCGCGAGCGCCGCGCCGGCGGCCATGTGGTCGAGCTCGAGGATCAGGCGCACCGCCGGGCCGCGCGGCGCCGGCGCCGGCGTCGGGGTCTGGAGGAACCCCTGTCCCAGGGCCGCGAGCTCGCGCTCCGCGTTGGCGATCACCTCCTCCTCGGTCATCTCGCGCATCGCGGGGCCCGGGGTCGGGCCGTCGTCGGGGCAGGGCGGGGGAGCAGCAGGGGTCTCGGTCACGACGAACCTCGAGCGGGGGGCGGCCCCCGCGGCTAGACGGTGGAGGGCCCGGGGTAGGGGATCGACTCGAGGTCGAGCGCCCGGTTCAGGATCCGGAAGTAGCTGCCGCTCGGGGTCCCGATGCAGTAGCGGCTCCGCTTGAGCTCCGGGTCGTCGATCGCGAGCCAGCGCTCCGCGAGGAGCTTCCCGGCGATCATCTTCCCCTGGACCTCCTCCGGCTCCTCGTAGAAGCGCGCGTCGGCGCCGGTGTAGGTCTCGACCCCGAAGAACAGGACGTGCTCGGCGTGCGGCTCGGTGCTCGGCATGGGCTTCTCCTCTACGACGGGTCCAGCAGCTCCGCCCACTTCCAGGCCTCGACGTCGATCGAGTGGTTCCGGAGCGCCTCGCCGGCCATCCGCTGGCGGTCGGCCTCCGGGATCTCGACGGCGCGCTTGACCGCGGCGACGAAGCGCTCCTCGAAGCCGACCCCCTCGCTCACGTACTGGGTCAGGTCGCACTTCGCGGTCTCGGCGAGGGCGGCGAGCGGCGTGCAGACCGGGACGCAGCCCGCGGCGCGAGCCTTGATCGCCGTGAGGCAGCCGGTCTCGTGGAAGTCCGTCGGGTAGAGCCACGCAGACGCCTGCATGAACTCCCGAGCGAGAGCCGCGTGGTTCACGCGCCCGCACTCGATGATCCCCGGCATGAACTTCTTCACCTCCCAGAGGCTGCGGATCTTCCGGTACTGCCGGATCCACTCGGGGTCGGCGGTGGCGAGCTTCTCGCAGCCCTTCCAGCCGTAGAAGATCGCGAGCTCAGCGTCGGGGAAGACATCGAGGATCCGCGGCCAGATCTCGAGCAGCCGCCCGAGGCCCCGGTCCGGGCTCGAGGCGTAGACGAAGCGGTGCGGCTTGCGGGCCGGGCGCTGCGCCTCGTCGAGCACGAAGTGCTCGGGCAGGATGAAGTTGCCGATCACCTGCATGCTCTCGCGGGGGAGCGCGTACTTCTTCACGAAGTGCTCGCGGTGCCACTCGGTGAGCACCACGACCTTCTCGTACTCCGCGGCGATCTCGGGGGTCAGGTCCTCGTAGGCCGCATCCTGCAGCCAGAGGATCTTGCGGACCTTCCTGCCTGCTGCGGCGTCGACGGCCTTGCAGTAGGACGGGGCCCGGGAGACCACCACCACCGCGTTCTCCGGGAGGCGGCGGAGCTGCTCGTTCGGCCAGTATTCGACCGACTTGTGCACCTCGGCCTCGGGGACGGGCCCGTAGACCTGGACGCGCCGGGCAGGCTCCTCGGCGACGATGTGCCGCGCGAGGTAGACGATCGTCTCCTCGCTCGCGCCGATGCCGCCCGCCTCGACGCTGCGGCTGTTCCAGGTCTCCAGGGCGCCGGGGACGGCGAAGACGACCGGGCTCAGGTCGTCGCTGAACTCGAGGTGGTTCTCCCGATCGTGAGCGATGACGTGCATCGTGTTCCCGTACTCGGCGGCGAAGTGCTGGCAGTAGAGCTCGTCCACCGCGCCGCCCGCCCGCCGCACCGCCTCGACCATGTCGCGCGCGGTCATCGCCCGGACGTGGCCGCGGGGGTCGCGCGGCTTGTCGAACTCCTGGGGCGCCCCGTTGTCGAACGCCCCCCAGGGCGTCGAGAGAAAGAGCTTCCCGCCTCGCTTCAGGTACTCGAGGCCGAGCTCGATGAGAGCCTCCGGCGAGGGGACGTGCTCGATCAGCTCGAAGATGGTGACCGCGCCGAACTTCTTCCCGAACCGCGGCCACCAGTCCTTCCGCTTGAGCTCGTCGCCGTCGACGTCCTCCTCGAGGACGAGCTCCCCGGAGCCGGGCTGCGGCGCGATCGCCCAGCCCAGGCGCCGGTGGAGGCGCGCGGCCCCGTCGGGGACGAACTCGGCTGCGTACTCGCCGAACCGGGTGAGCGCCTCGCGCTGGCCGTCGATCGCCCAGTAGTGCACCCGCGGGCAGCCCGCGAGCACGGCGACGCCGCAGACCCCGTCGTAGCTGCCGATGTCGAGGAGCTCGATCGGATCCTCGTCCGGGAGCTGCCCGAGGCTCTCGATCAGCATCTTCGCCCGCGGGAGGCAGCCTGCGACGGTCAGCCACGCCGGCGTGAACGTCTTCGTGGGGACCGCGTCGGTCGAGCTGCCGACCTCCCGGTAGAACTTCTGGTAGGCCTCGCTGTCGGTGAGGTGCGTCTCGATGACCTTCGCCTGCCTCTCGAGGCCGAGGATCAGCGGGTGGTCCTCGAGGAGGTGGGGGATCGAGCCGAGGAGCGCCGCGGCCTTCTCGGTCTCGTCGTTGCGCCGCAGGTAGTCGAAGAGCTGGGCGATCTGGATCGCCGACCACTGCGCCTCGGCGTCGTTGCGCATCCAGTCGCGAATGTGCTGCAGCTCGAGCGCTTCCTCGGAGGCGAGCGGGTGGCTCGCCACCTCGTTGACCATCGCGACGGCGGCCCGGAGGTTGTCGAGCGCGCTCGCGTGCAGCCCGGCCCGGATCTGCGCCAGGGCGAGCTTGTGGCAGGCCTCCGCCGCCCGGACCGGCAGGTCGACCGTGACGTCCCGCGGGTTCAGGAAGGAGTCGATGTAGGAGGGCTCGAGGGAGATCGCCTTCGAGAGCCAGGTGGCGGCGCGGCCGAAGTCCTCGGCAGCCATCGCGGCCTCCCCGGCGGCGGCGAAGGCGTCGGGGCGCTGGGGGACGAGCAGCATCGCAGCGCCGTACTGCTCGAGCGCCTCCTGGTAGAAGCCGCGAGCGGCGTAGTAGCTGCCGTGCTCGAGGAGCGCGTGGTACTTCTCGCTCGGCAGCGCCGCAGACTCGTACGTCGCCATCAGGAATTCGATGTGGCGCTGCGGCGCCATCTTCGAGCAGAGCGCGGAGAGGTAGCGGCAGGTCCTCGTGGTCCGGTCCCCGGCGTCGTACTTCTTGATCAGGACGTCCCAGTGCCGCTTCGTCGCGAAGGCCTCGTCCTCGTTGGAGAAGCGCTTCTTGTGGACGTAGAGGAGCGAGGGCAGGAGCAGGTACTCCCCGCGGTCCTGCGAGGAGGCCGGCACGCAGAACTCGTGCGCCGCCTCGGTCCAGCGGAAGCGCTTGGGGTCGTCCCAGCGCAGGATCCGCTCCCGGTCGTGCCACTTCAGGGCCCGGCCGTCCGCGTCCGCGCGGTAGAGGTAGGGCGCCCAGATCTGGGCGATCTGCGGGCGGGCCGTGGCGATGGCCTCGAGGAGGTGCTCGAGCTCGATCGGCTTCCCGGCGCCTGGGTCCGCGAGGAGCTGCTGCGATCCCTTCGGGACGGGCTTGTAGCGGCCGTTCAGGCGCTGCAGCCGCTCGCGCTCCTCCGCGCTCGGGATCTCGTCGTCGGCGTCGACCCACATCATCCAGAAGCCGCTCGAGAGGTCCGCGGCGACCTGGCGCGCGGCGGCCGCGTCGGAGAACCACTCCATCTCCCGGGTCCAGTCGCCCTCCGGGCCCGAGTAGCTCACGAGGACGTCCGCGTAGCGCTTCGCCACCTCGATCGTCCCGGCCCCCGGGGAGCTCGTCGGCTCCGATCCGTCCCCGACGACACCGGCGACGAGCCCACCCCACCCGCCCCAGGCCCCGGCCTCCGGGGTGAAGGTGGCCGTGGGGTTGTCGGAGTCGGCGAACTTGAGCAGCGTCGCCTGCGGGTCGATCCGGATCTGGACGAGCCCCGCGAACACCCGCCAGTCCGGGAGGCACTCGACCGAGAGCACCTTGAACCCGGCCTCGGCGAGCTTCGCCTTCGCGGAGGCGACGTCGAGCCCGTCGCGCAGCCGGAGCTCCACGTCGATCCCGGCATCGGCCGAGAGGGTGTCGACGATGACGATCTCCGCGCCGGGCGCGCGCTCGCGCAGGGAGGAGAGGCAGCGCTGCAGCCCGCCAGGGAGCGAGAGCTCGCAGTTGCGCACGATCAGGCAGATCGAGAGGATCGGGCGCTCGACGGGCGAGAGCTTCGAGCTGGGGATCCGGAACCCCTGCGCCCAGGGATGGTGGCGCCGCTCGGAGAGGTGGAGGAGCTCCACGTTCGGGAGCTGGTGGACCCGGGCGGCGAAGTCGTGCCGGCGCTGCATCGCCGCTCGGGCCAGGTCGACGTCCGGCAGGGAGGCGGGGCCGTGATCGGCGTCGGGCGGGGAGGTCGGGGCGAGCTCGGTCACGCAGGGGTCTCCGGCCCGGGCGCGGCAGGCGCGCGGGCGTAGGCGTTCAGGAGGTGGAGGAGGAGGTAGGACAACCCGAGGTCTGAAGACGTCTGCAGGAGCTTCACGACCCGAGGAGCTGCGGCGGGCCCGGCCGCGTCGAGAGCTTCGCCGAAGGCCTGGAGAAGCAGCCGCGCGGCGCCCTCGGCCTCGCGCCCTGCCTCCCAGCGCCGGATCGTCTCCGGGCTCACGCCGAGCAGCCTGGCCATGGCCGTGGGGCCAATCTCCAGGCGGTCTCGGAGGGCGCGAACGTTGACCGAACTCATGCGCCGCGGAGGATGCGCCAAGGCCAACGCATGTGTCAACAGCAAAGCGGTTGTATCTGGGGTGCTACATGCACAAATGCGAAGGGCGCCGGCCCTTGCGGAACGGCGCCCCTCTGCTGCTCCTCGGCGGCGCCGGGGAGGCTACTTGACCATCGAGTGCACGACCCAGGCGACCAGGTCGAACGCCACGATCGGGCACGAGTTGAGGTTCAGCGACCCGTTGAAGATGCCGGTGGTCGCGAAGAGCGAGTGCCCCGTCAGCGCGCCGACCACCGGCACGCACGAGGCGCTGCCCGCCGAGACCATCTCCGTCTGCACCAGGTTCGGCACCGCCCCGAGCGAGTGCCGCAGCGTGGTGTAGCCGTCCGCGCCGGTCGTCCTCGCCGCGTAGGTCGCCCGAATCTTGTCGACGAACTTCCCCAGCAGCGCCATGGTCGTTCCCCGTAGGTTCTCGGTCAGGAGCGGTAGGCCCCGGCCTCGTAGTTCAAAGGCTAGACGGCAAAGAGCGGCATAAGTAGCGCCACTTCCCTACAATCCGGGGCCCGCCCAGGGCCTGCTACTTGATCATCGAGTGCACGACCCAGGCGACGACGTCGAAGGCCACGACCGGGCAGGAGTCGAGGTTCAGCGACCCGTTGAAGATCGCGGTGGTGGCGAACAGCGAGTGCCCCGTCAGCGCGCCGATCCCAGGCGGGCAGGAGCAGAGCGCCACCGAGACCACCTCGGTCTGCACCAGGTTCGGCACGGCGCCGAGCGAGTGCCTCAGCGTGGTGTAGCCGTCCGAGCCGGCCGTTGCGGCAGCGTAGGTCGCGCGGATCTTGTCGACGAACTTCCCCAGCAGCGCCATGATTCTCTCCTCACGAGGGTCTCGACAGGAGCGGCACGCCCCGGCCTGGTGACTCAAAGGCTAGGAGGTGGAGCTTGCGATAAGTAGCGCCATTGCCCCAAAATCAGGTTGTCGCAGGATTGGGACCCTCCCGGAGGCACAATGGCTGGCAGCACCTCGAAGCGGCGCGCGGCGCCGAAGCTTCGCCGCCCCAAGAACATCCAGTACGAGAAGTGGGAGAAGAAGGACCGGAAGCGGTTGACCTTCTACGCGCCCGACAAGATCGCCGAGACCATCCGGCAGGAAGCCTTCTCCCACCGCAGCTCCCAGAACGCTGTGATCGTGAAGCTCCTCGAGTTCGCGATCGAGAGCCGCCCGACGATGATCGAGCGGCCGGCGCCGGCCTAGCGCTTCGGCGCGGACTTCTTCCAGGCGAAGACGAGCCCCGCGGCGCCGAGACCTGCGAAGAAGAGCGCCTTCGCAGGCGAGAACCACCCCGCTGACATCGGGATCTGCTCCTCGGCGAGGATCGGCGGGCCGTCCTGGTAGAGCTCGAGGGTCGACTGCGACACCGAGTCGATCGGGATGGCGGGGAGCGGGCCGCGGCGCGGGAACTCGACCCAGCGCCGGATCACCAAGCCCCGCGGCTGCCCCGGCACGAGCCCGTCGTTCGGCTGCAGGTAGTAGAGCGAGCCCGACGCGTGCAGCAGCCCGTCGTCGCCCCGAAGCACCTCGCCGGAGCCGGTGGTCACGAAGACCCGGCTCCGCTCCGCGGGGAGGACGCCGAACCTCACCTACCGCCCCCTGCGGCGGTGTGAGGGCCGCGCCGGCGGCGCCCACGGCGGCGGGGGCGGCTTCGGGGGGCGGCGCGGCGGATCCCAGTAGCCGAAGATCGGCATCAGGGCCCCCGCTCAGCTCTCGCGAGCTTCTTCGGCACGGCGATCCCGCGGCGCGAGCAGAACTCGGCCCGGGCGGTGTCGGCGCCGGTCTCCGCGAGGCAGCGCGCCCGGTCGAACGCTTCGTCCGCCGCCATCATCGCCCTCTGGTCGGCCTCCTGGGCCTCCTTCGCGGCTTGCGCGAGCGGGAGAGCGCGGGTCATCGCGTCCTCGTAGTCGACCTTCGCGGCAAACCGGGCCTCGAGTAGCGCCTCGCGCGCCACGCTGCCCGCCGGCGGAGCCCCGGGGCCCATCAGCGCCTCGTTCAGCTTCTTCAGCGCTGCCTCGGCGCGCTGGGCTTCGGTCGCCGCCGCCTCGAGCTGCGTCTTGAGCTCGACGTCCACGGTCGAGACCCCGACCGCATCCTTGATCTCCTGGGGCACCTTCGAGATCGGGTCGGCGGCCGCCACGCCGTGAAGCGCGGCCGAGAGGCAGGTCAGCCCGACGAAGACCCCGACGATGACCTTCTCTCCCGGGCTCCGCGGCCACCACCACCAGGTCGTCGGCATCTTCCAGAGGTCCCACAGGCGCATCGAAGCCTCCACGGTTCAGTGCCGGCACTTCCCCGGCGTCTCAGGCACCCCGAGCTCGTCCCAGAGCGCCCGGTCACAGTGCCAGGGATCCTCAGCTCCTGCCACCTGTCCCTTCGCGTAGTACCTCGCCCGGTGGGCGAGCTCCTCGCAGAGCGCGGTGTCGACGAGCCTCGAGGCCACGGAAAGGAGCACCATGTCGTCCAGGAGCGTGCTCCAGCACCCCGCGACGAGCTCAGGGTCGGGGCGCGCGCAGGCCTTCGTCACGGCGGCGTAGTCGTCGAGGAACTTCACCCGGGCCCCGGTGAGGTGCCGCCCCCCGCCGATCGCGTCGGCGCAGCGACAGAGGAGCGTGTCGACCGTCGCGCGGTCGGCTTGCGATCCCCAGTCAAACTCGACCCCGTAGACCGTCTCGTCCGTTGTCCAGAACGGCCGCGTGCACCCGCAGAGCGAGACGAGAGCGCCGATGGCGAAGAGCGCGAGCAGCACGGCAATCAGCGCGTCGAAGCTCCGGGCGAAGGTCGACATGGACGGGCGACGGCTCATGGGACCTTGGCCTCGAGCTCTGCTCCGCCCGGCGGAACCGCGGCGACCGGCGCGGCGAAGCGGGCGCAGTAGTCAGCGACCTTGGCGGTCGGCGTCTTCGTCGCCCCACAGAGCGCTCGGTCGAAGTCGGCTTCCGCCGACTTCTGCGCCTCCTGCGCGGCCTGGAGGGCTCCCTGGGCGGCGTTCGCGGCGGCGCCGGCGGCCGCCCACTCCGCCTTCACGGCGAACCTGGCGGCGAGCAGCGCGTCGTGCTCCGCCGTGCCCGTCGCCGGAGCTGCCGGGTTCGAGAGCGCAGCGTCCGCGGCCTCGTAGGCGGCGCGGGCGTCCTGCTCCGCCTGGGCGCAGGAGGCGACGTCGGCGACTGCGGCGGCGCGCGCGACGGGCTCGACGGAGAGCGCCTGCTTCGTGGCGAGTGGGACCGACTTCATCGGGTCGGCCGCTTCGGCCTCGCCTCCCAACCCCGCGCCGAGCACGATCCCCCCTACGACGATGGCCGCGCCGGAGAACGCCCCGAGCCCCTTAAGCAGCTTGCTGTCCATGTGCTTTCTCCTTCTTAGCCGCAGACGTAGTAGCCGTCGCACAGCAAGCGCCAGCGCGGGTCCTGGTGCTCCGTGTCGGCTTCGCCAGTCTGCAGGTAGATCTCGCGGTGGAGTAGCTCGTGTCCGAGCGCGGTGTCCCAGAGATTCGCGGCGTAGAGAACGTGGATCAGGCCGGTGCCGGTATTGAACCAGCCAGAGGCGGCGCGCCCGTTGTGGCGCGGCCGCGCCATTTCCCCCGGGTCAGGGATGAAGATGACCTCGGCAAAAGGCGTGATCTTCACCCCGACGGTGCGCTCGAACTGTGCGACGTAGGTGCGGAGGCGCTCCGCCCGGTGAGCCGGGTCCAGGGGTGCCTGACGGCCCCACTCGACGCAGACGCCGATGTCGTTGTAGCAAGTGCCGCGCAGCCCGTTGGCGCATGCCACTCCAACGACGGCCAGTGCCGCACCGAGCACCGCGATCCAACCCAGGCGCTTGTACGAAGCTGGCTTCATTGGCTATCGAATCGTCCTGGCGCTGAAGGTCATGCCGTTGGTCGGATCAATCGCGCCTACCGTGGGGTTACACAGTCGATAGTTCACGCTGTCGGCTCCGATGACCCAGCAGCTCGCTGCGAGATTGAAGCCTGACAGGCCAACCGGCCATCCGCAAGCAATCGGATCTCCGACTTCTACGCCCGTGATCGCCTGCGTGAGATCGGCGCAAGTGCCGGCCGCAATCGAGCCGAAGTCGAGCGTCCCGCTCGTCCCGATCGACTCTACGATCTCGGTGGAGGCGCCTCCTTGTACGCCAACGATGAGTCCCGTCGTGAGAATGGTGCCCTCGCTGTAGATCGAGAAGTTGCTGCCGGGCGCCGCAGCCGTCCCCTCGATGACCCACATGCCGTAGACGTTTGTGATCGTTCCGTCAGCAGACGAGCGCGTTGGCGCGTCGATCTTGATCCCGGCGTAGTGCGGATAGGTCTCCCCGAGAACGGTGTTGAACTTGCCATCGATGTTGATCTCAGTGACGCCCTTGGTCGTGGCCGGTGTGTATTCCATCGCATCCATGTCGATGCCGTAGGCGTCGCCTGCGACGGAGTCGAGCGTGACTGCGAGCCGAAGGGCGTTCGCATCGCCGGTAGCCGGCGTGAGGGTGCCGCCCGTCTCGATCCTGTAGTTGGTCGAGGAGGTCAGCGTGGTTCCGACGGCGAGGTTGCCGTCGAGCTGGCCGTTCCCGAGCCCGTCCACCTCGAAGACGTAAACCGGGGTGCCGTCGCAGTCGTTGCAGACGGCGAAGTTGATCTGCGCGGTGGTTGTGTCGCTCGTTCCGACGACTACACCGTACTCGCCGGCTGCGTTTGCTGCGGAGTGAAGCCGCGCGTTGACGCCTGCTGTGGTGCTTGGACCATAAGCAATCCAGATACCGGCTGCGGACTGGAAGCTCGACGCGTAGGAAGTGCTGACTGCAACCGTGGAGCCGGTACTGGCAACGTAGAATTTCTCCGTTCCCTGGTTCTTCACGCTCAGCAACTTGTCGCCCGTCGTCGCCAGGTTGGTGGTGTCGAAAACGTGGGCCGTCATCGCGCCATTCGCTTCATCCGGGGAGATGAACGAGAGCGGGCCGAGGGTGGTAGTGTACAGACCGGCCGTGCCAGCAAGATTCAAATGATTTGGGCCATAAAACGAAGACACGACGACCATGCCAGCGCTAGAGCCGAGATTTCCAGCCCCTGTGGCGTAGAACAGCTCGGTCGAAGTATTATCGCGGAAGCTGAATGCCTTGTCCGTCGTCGAGAAGTCGGCAATCGTGCGGAAGATCATCCCCACATCCACGCCTGCCGTCGCTGTGAAACCACTTTCCAGGATCAGCGGCACGGCGGCGCCGGTCGAGGAGAACGTCCCGTTGCTCGACGTGAGCGCGCCGGTCAGCGGGGCGTTCGTGCAGTCGATCCGCAGGAAGGTGCCGTTGGCGGCGCCCATCGACAGCCCCCCGCCCGAGCACGTCGAGGTGCCGATCATGCCCTGAGCTTCGGCGGGCCCGGCGTCGCCGACGAGGGCGAGCACCAGGAGCGAGGCGAGGAGGCGCGAGAAGGTCTTCATGGGGAGGAGCTCCTACTTCTAGTTGCGCTGGATCGAGTGAACCGCCGCCGTCGCCGTACCCAGGATCCCGCAGACCTGGCCGAAGGCGCCCTCGGGGCCCTCCTTGCGCGGGAGCCGCAGCGTGACCGCCTCCCCCTGCTCGAGGACGTAGTCGGCGGTCGTGCAGCTCGCCGTGCAGGTCTCGTCGCTCTCCACCACGTTCAGGCAGAGGTCGGAGGTGGTCAGGTTCTTGACGTGGAACTCGCTCGCCGAGGTGAGCGTGGTCAGGAGCGTGCTCGCCGAGAGCACCGACACCGTCCAGCGATTGAACTGCACCTCGCCGGGGCTCCGGAGCGCCGACTCGTTGAAGATGTCGAGCGGGTCGTTGAGCCGGTCCCGGACCGCCGCGAGCGCCCACGGCGAGCCGAGCAGCAGCGCGATCACGACGAGGTGAGCTGCGGTCACCGGCTGGTTCACCCAGCGGAGGAAGGCGGCGGGCCCCGCGAGGAGCAGCACGCCGAGGCGCCGGGCGATGGTCTGGAGCGTGGTCATGGGGTCCTCGTGATCTTGTAGGTGAGGGTGGTCACCGCAGCGCCGACGACGACCCCGGCGCCGACGAGGATCGCCGGATGCTCGTAGAAGGGGCGCTCGGGGGGAGCCGCTCCGGAGGTGACCCGCAGCAGGCCCGCAAGCCGCTCTGCCGCCTGGGCCTGGATCTGGGCCTTCGCGTCGGCCGCGTCGACCCTGACCTTGCCGACCTCGGTCACGCGCCGCACCTCCCGCCGCACGACGCTGTCGCAGGAGTCGGCCTTGTCGCCGAGCTCGAGGGCCAGGTCGACGGTCAGGAGCTGCCCGGTGAAGGGGGAGGGCTCCCCGACCTTCAGCTCGAGCGCGCAGAGCCCGGGGCGGTCCGGAGCGCACACCGCCCCGCACACGAGTCCGGCCTCGCCGGGGTCGGCGACGGTGGCGAGGCAGTCCGCGCGGGCCGTGACCGGCGCCAGGGTGGCGGCCGCCGCGAGCAGCACCGCGAGGGGGGCGCTGCGGCGGGCCGCCCGCACGAGAAAGCGGCTGAGCGCCGCGGGGTCCTTCCGGAGCTTCTGGAGCTTCGCCTTGCGGGTCTCGTCCATCTGCGCGATCTCCTCCCGGTAGCGCCCCTCGATCGCCTCGACGGCGAGCTCGGTGCTGGTGTCCACCTCGAGGGTGCGGGCCTCGGCGCTCGCAGCGATCACGTCGAGCTCGCCCCGGATCACCTCGGCAGGCGCCGCCCCCCGCCGCAGGAGGTGGTAGGTGAAGACCGCGGCGACGGCAGCGAGGATCAGCCAGCCGTACCGCGCGATCCCATCCCAGAGGGTCTTCAGCCAGATCATCTACCTCTCCCGCCCGAAGGCCCGCCGATTATCTCTCGATCGGCGCCGCGCGCCTACATGTCGTCGGCAGCCTGGAGCCCCTCGTCGACCCCTTCCTTCGTGGCCATGACGGTGATGCCGGCGCCGACGACGACCCCGCCGGCGGCGAGGAGCGAGGCGCCGCCCGTGAAGGGCGCGAGGACGACCCCGACGCCGACCGCGCCCGCCACCGCCGGAAGGAGCGTCACGGCCTCAGCGACGGCGACGACCGTGCCGGCGTGCTCGACCGTGGTGTCCCACACGTCCTCGTACCACGCGCTCTTCGGAGTCGGCTTCGGCCGGATCGAGTTCCAGGGCAGCAGGTTCCCGACCTTCACCGTGGCGTTCCCGGTGACCGGGTTCCAGGTCATCTTCGCCTTCGTGAAGCGCTGCGAGGAATGGTGGCCCGCGTTCCTGGCCGCCCCGATGCCGATCGCCTGGCGCTCGATGTCGGACGGGCCCTCGACGCGGTGCTCGTCCTCGATCGGCCAGCCGACGCTCGAGAAGCGCTTCATCAGGTCGTAGAACCCGCCCCGGACGACGTAGGCGGGCATGTTCGGCCTGGCGAAGATCGCCGCCGGGTAGTTGCCGCTTCCGGTGAAGGTCTGGACGAACCCCTTGCCGTTGCCGAACCCGACCACGGGGGCGGTCGGGACCCCGAGGATCCCCTGGCCGTAGCGGTCGTAGGCGACCTTGATCGAGGCGATCGCGACCGGCTGCAGGCGCAGCGCGTTCAGCCGCTCGCGGTAGGCTGCGATCCGCGCCGGCGAGGAACCCATCGGCGGCGGGGGGCCCGGCTCGGTCGCCCGCTTCTGCTTCTGCTTCTCGACCCAGATCTTGTCGCCCTCGCTCGACGCCTGCGGCGCGCAGTGCTTCTGCGCCGGAGCGATCGGGCAGGGCAGGTTGCCGCCGCTCGCGGCGATCGCCTTCGCCTCCGCGGCCTGGGCCGGGGTCATGCTCTTCAGAGCTGCCGGGGAGATCGTCACCCGCGGCCGGGTGGCGACGTAGATCCCCGCGCCGGCGATGGCCGCGGCGCCGAGCAGCTTGAGGAGGCCCACGGCTCACCCCGGCGCGCCCGGCGGCGGCGCCGGGGGAACGGGGGGGACCGGGGCGACGGGCGGCGGCTGCTGGAGCGGGCCGGGCGCCTTGCGCCCGAGCCGGAGCATCGCCGACGCGGGGCGCTTCGCCGCGGAGTAGGTGTGCCCGACCACCGCGCCGAGGGCGTAGCCGAAGAGGACGTGGTTGAAGAACCCGCTCCAGCCCGTCCCGAGGCTTGCCGGCGCGATCCCCGGGATGAACGCCACCCCGATCCAGAGCGCGATCGGCAGGACGCGCAGGAGCCAGTTGCCGTTCTCGGAGGCGAAGAAGATCGGGAAGAAGCGCCGCAGGGCCGAGAGCAGCCCGGCAATGAAGGCGGAGGTCACCAGGAGCTCGGGCCGCGTGACCTGCCCGACGAGCCCGCCGAGGTCCGCCATCGCCTCCGGCGGGATCGCCGGGAGCTCGGGGACTGCGCCAACCTGGGCGAGGACGAAGAAGAGGGTCAGCATGTGAGCTCCTGTCCTACTCGATGATCATGACGAGCTCGCCGAGCCAGCCGCCGGACCCGCCGATCGCGCCGAGGCCTGCGAGCCCGCGCGGCGCGGGACGAGCTGCTGCACGCGCCTGCACGACGCGGAAGGGGAAGCTCGGCACCACGTCGTTGACGAGCGGGTTGAGCCGCGCGCACTCCGGCTTCATCGGGCGGGTGATCTCCAGGGCGGACAGGCTTCGGGCTCGCATCGCTAGCTCCTCAGCACGGGCAAGAGCCCGAGTAGTGCTCCAGCTTCACCTTGCCGCCCCCCAGGACGATCCACTTCGCCCAGGTCCCGCCGAAGTCGTAGACCTTCGCTCCCTCGTGCTTCCCCGCCGGCGCGTCGATGTCGGCGCCGAGGTGCGCGATCACCGCCGCCGCCTTGCCCTGCGTGACCACCTCTGTCCGGTACGGGGTCGCCACGGTCACGCTCCGAAGATCTTCGCCTCGACGCCCATCGCCGAGGCGATGATGTTCCGGCTGTAGCCCTTCTCCCCGTTCGTCTGCTTGTAGGGGGTCGTCGGGCTGTCGTGGTCCTGCCCCAGGGCGATCGCGCGCAGCACGTTCCCGGGCCCTGCGTTGTAGGCGGCGAGCGACGCCGCGGTCAGCAGGGGGTCTGCGAGCGGCCTGGGGTCCCGCACGTCGCCCCCGGCGCCGATCACCGTCCCCTTGACCGTGATCGGGTTCGCTCCGGGCCGCGCCTGGAAGAAGCGGATCGCGTCGCGCAGGACCTCCGCGCCCTTCCGGATGTTCTTCTTCGGCACCCACCACTCCGACGAGTTGATCCAGTCGGTGTGGTGGCGGTCGTCGATCTGCATGAGGCCGCGGCCGTGCCCCGCGTCCCCCGTCCCGGAGGGGCCCGGCGGGTCGAGGGCGGTCCCGGAGCGGCTCTCCCACTCCATGATCGCCCAGAGGACGACCGGGGAGATCCCCGACTCCTGGCCGACCACCCACAGGTCGTCGATGAACTGCCGCGATCGCTCCGGCACCGCGGTGCGGAAGAGCTCGAGCTTCCCGCTGTCCACGGCGCGACCGACCACGGCAGTCCTCGACGCGGCCTTGAGAAGCCCTCCCCCCGCCGCCAGGATGAGAACCCACTTCAGGAGGCCCACGGCGCTAGGCCGCCTTCTTCCGGGACATGAGGAAGGCAGCGAGCCCGCCGAGCACCACGAGCCCGCCGACCACCGGGACCACGGGGAACCCGCCGCCCGCCGCCGGAGCGCCCGGATCGGCGTAGGGGGTCTCGGGAACGGCCGGGCCGTACGCGTCCGAGCCGCCGGCGCCGCCACCGCCACCCCCCGCGGAGTACGGATCGGCCGGCGCGGCGGTGCCCTGGTACTCGCCCTTCTTGTTCACGATCGGCGGCGGGGGCGGGGCCCGCTTCGTGGTGGGAGCCCGGCCCGGCGGGGTCGCGGAGGCCGCGCTCGCCTTCGCGTCGGGCATCGTCCTGCCCGCGCCGATGCCGATCTTCCGCTGGGCCGGCGCCGGAGCTGCTCCGGAGGCCGCCTGCTCCATGGCCTTCTGCCTCGCAGCCTGCGCCTGCGCCCGCACGGCATCGTTGATGCCGATCCCGAGGGTCGAGCTCAGCTCCGCGATCGCCTCGACGCTCGAGATCCCGCCCATCCGCACGCGGTAGGCGCCGTGCTCGCCTGCGAGCTCGCCCATCACGGCGTTGAACTGGTCCTCGAGGGCCGCGAGCCCCTGCACGACCTGCCCGGGCGCGCCGCACTCGCAGGCGCTGAGGGTCAGGCCGAGCGGGCTGTTCCCGTGGATCCCGGCGAAGGGGAGCCCGGAGAAGACGTCGAGCCCCTCCAGCGTCACGGTCCCCCTGAGCCCCCTGGTCTGGGCCTCGACGAGGCGCGCGTTGACCTTCCCCGCGGCCTTCGCCGCTCCCTGGCCGTCGAGCTCCGGCGGGATCCGGGCGGGCGCGGTCTTCTGGAGCGCCTCCGACGCGCGCTCGAGCTGCGTCGCCTTGTGGTCGAGGATCATGGCGCGGGACGCGAGGCTCTGGGCCTTCCCGTTGTCGAGCCCCGGCCGGTTCGCCAGGCTGCGCATCTGCTCGGCCTGGCTGTGGAGATCCGCCGCGGCGAGGAGCTGGGTCGCCACGCCCTGGTTGCGCAGCGCCTCGTCCCCGGCGACGAAGGCCTCCCGGCGCAGCCGGACCGACTCCCCGACGAGCCTTGCTGCGTCCGCCCGGCGGGCCTGGGAGACCTTGCCCTTCGCCTCCGCGCCGTGCTTGCGCGCGAGGGCTGCCGCCTCCACCGCCCGCATCGCAGCCGCCCGCGCCGCGTTGAGGTACGGCACGGCCCGCGGGGGCAGCGTGAACGACTCCCGCTCCCCGGTCGACGCGTTGCGGCTGGCGGCGCGGTTCGCCCTCCACCGCATGAGGCTGTCCCCGCCGAAGAGCTCCTGGACCTCGCCGACGGTGAGGGTCCGGCGGATCCCGGCCGTGCGCGCCTCGGCGGCGGAGATCTGGAGGATCCCCCCGGTCTGGTTCGCCCGGGCGATCGCCGTCTCCCGGCGCCACATCGCCTCGTCGGGCCGGTCGCGGAAGTCGTCATCCCCGACGATCGGCGAGAGGGCGCCACTGGTGTAGACCCCCAGGTCGTTCCCGACCTGGACGATCCGCCCCTCCGTGAGCTCCTCCGAGTCGTTGCGCTGGGTCCCGGTCGAGGCGTTGGCCGCAGCAGCTCGGTCCGCGGCCCGACGCATCGCGTTGCCGAGGTCGCCGAGCCCCTCGAGGCCTCCGCGCTGGCTCGTCGAGGCCTGGTTCGCCCGGGCGCGCCGCGCGCGCTCCTCCATGCTGTCCCGGCGCCCGGTCAGCGTGAAGCGGATCGCGTTCGGGTTCACGCCGTCGCCGGCGACGAGCGCCTGCAGCTCCCGGAAGGTGAGCTCCCGCCCGACGAAGCCGCCCCGGGCCAGGAAAGTGGCCTGCTCGTTGGAAATCACGATGACGCGGTCGGCGCCCCCGGCGATCTGGACCGAGAGGACGCGCTGCATCGCCTGCAGCCTGGGATCTCCTCGCTCGGACGTCGAGGCGTGCACCCGGCCGCGCAGGACGATCGCGTAGGCCCCGCGCACCGAGAGGACCGTCCGGTCCGGCCAGGGCAGGACCGTCGGGGCGGCCTCGCTGCTGCCGCGCTGGTTCGTCGAGTTCTGGTTCGCCCGCGCCCGGTCTGCCGCCTCACGCATCGTGGCCATGACGCACCTCACTTCGCTGCTTCAACCCGCGTCGCTACGATATCAGACAGCGACGAGACACCCAACGCCGCGCCCCCGCATTTGGGGGCAAAATCAGCCGCTTCCGAACCTCAAACCGTTCAGTCCCGACACCGCCGCCGCAGGCCTCCCGCGGATCGCTGCTCCTGCCGCGCGCAGCTCGGTCCTGAAGCCGAGCAGCAGCGCCGTCCCCGCGAGGACCCCGACGCCGACCACGCCCCACTTCACGATCGCCGTCCAGTCGGTCTGCTTCGGCGCGTGCTTCATCAGCTCGTCGAGCTGGGCCTGCGTGCAGTGCCCGGTCTCGACGCAGGCGCGCATCTTGTCGACGGTGTCCGCAAAGGCGGTCGTCTCCGCGGCCTTCGCCTTCACCGACGAGGAGACCGACCACGCCACCACGACCACCGCGACCGCGATCGCCACCACGATGATCACGACCCCGGCCGCCGGCGCCGCGCCGAACCCCGAGAAGCCGATCGCCGCCGTCTGCTTCGGGAGGCGCTCGTAGTCAGAGTTCGAGATCACCTCGACGGCCTCGGTCATGTCGGAGATCTGCTGCAGCATCGCGTCGAAGCCCGGCTTGTCCTGGTTCTGGTAGAGGAAGTTGTAGAGCCGGAAGGGGATCTTGAACTGGCAGGGCGCGCCGAACACCGACGGGGCAAGCATGTCGTCGTAGGCCTTGCGCACCGCCGCGATCGCGAGCGCGAGCTGCTGCTTCAGTGCCCCGGTCGCCGCCGCCGGCGAGTGCTCGAGCCCGCCGGTCTGGTCTCGCTCGCCGAGCTCCGCCGCGAGGAAGTAGGCCGCCTGGATCCCGCGGGAGACCCCAACCACGAAGGTCTTCTGGTCTGGGCTCAGGTCGAAGAAGGACGAGACCCAGCCCGCGAACGACGCCCCGGCGCCCTCCGGCGCGGTCGGCAGCAGGCTGCCGGCGGCGGGGGGGGCAGCGAGAGCGAGCTGTGCGGCGAGCCCGCCCGAGATCGATCGGGCGTGCAGCCTCACCGGATCGCCTTCTTCAGCATGTTGATCGCCTTCGAGAGCGCGAGCCGCCGCACGATCACCGTGCACTGGGCACTGGCGGCAGGCCCGACGACCCGGCCGAAGATGCGGTCCCCGGGCCAGATGATCGTCCCGAACTCCTCCCCGGAGGCGAGCCGCTTCGGGGCGCTCGGCACCAGGATGACGTTCCCCGTTCCTGCCACCATGCCGAGGAGCGCCTCGCGCAGGCTCAGGTAGAGGTAGGGGGTTCCCGGCCCGCTCGGGAGGATCGGCTGGATCGCGATCTTCATCGGCAGGCTGGTGTCGTTCACCAGGAGGCGGAAGGTCTCGCTCGCCCGGGCGAGCGCCGGCGCCGGGGTGAACGGCACCAGGGACGCGGCGGGGATCAGGATCTGCTCGACCGTCGTGTCCTCGGACGCCCCGAGCTCGGTGCCGGCGAGCAGCGACGCTGCGGCCGCGACGAGGGCCGCGTCGACCGCGCCAGACGTCTGCTCGGTCTTGGACCTCGAGCCGATCTCGGCGCCAGGCGACCCCGCGGAGGGCAGCCGCCCCCCGGGGACCATCCACGACGCCTCGCCTCGCTCGAAGCTCCCGGGCATCGCCTACCGGCCCCTCTTCCCGTCGAGAGCGGGCTGGGAGAGCAGCGAGCCGTAGAGCCGCACGCCGTACTTCGAGCTCTCGCCCGAGAGGGCTGCGGTCTGGAGGGTGAAGTTGGCCTTGATCTGGGTCAGGGCGGGGATCGTCCAGCGCGGGACGCCGAAGGCGGCGACCGGCATCGGCACGCGCAGCAGCTCGTCGAGGCCGATCTCGACGTTGTCGAAGACCTCGGACCCGCCGCGGTCCTTCAGGTTCAGGGAGAGGCGGCAGTTGTTGGCCTTGATCAGCAGCCGCTCCTCGTAGCTCGGGTTCGTCGGTCCGACAGAGAGGGCCTCCGACGCGAAGTTGGGCAGCCCGACGAAGGCGCCGATCGCGAAGACCTCGAAGTCCCAGCCGTCGGGGACGTCGAAGGTGTCCTCGAGGGTCGTGATCACCGAGGTGAGCGACACCTCGAGCCCGGGGGCGAACGGCGTGACCTTCGCGCCGCGCCCGCTCGTGAACGCGTAGCCCTGGCGCCTCACCTCCGCCCAGTGCCCGCCGAGAGCCCGGACGTGCTGCAGGGCCGGGTCGAGCGCGGCAGCCGCCGCCTCGGAGATCCGCTCGTTCGCCTGCACCAGCCGGGCGATCACTTCGTTCGCGTCCATGGGACCTCCGTGCAGCTTGGTGCTGAAAACGCGAAGCCCCCCCTCCTGAGAGGAGGAGGGGCTTCAGGAGCCTCGTTGCACCGCCGAGCGGGCTAGACGCCGACCGGCTTGCGCAGCACACCCTGGAGGGTGTTGGTCACGAACAGGCCGCCGGTCGTGGTACCGATGGTCTGCCCGGCGACGGCCGCCCAGGCGCGGGTCGGGAACGAGAGCCCCGCGTTCAGGGTCATCTGGTCCGAGATCTCGTGCTGCTCGGCGAGCGCGGGGACCGCGGCCGGGGACGGGACGCCGAGGCCGATCAGGGAGAAGTCGTTCTTGGTGGAGACGCCGTAGTAGCCGGTGCCCGACGGATAGCGCCAGGCGGGCCCCTCGCTGACGAGCCGCTTGCCGAGGGAGAAGGCGTAGGCCCCGTTCTCGAAGCAGAGGATGGTGTCGATGCCGTCGACCTTCGCCCCGCCGTAGGCCTGGCGGACGTAGAGGCCGATCTTCGCGAGCTTCAGCATGTGCGAGCCGGGGATGCGCTTGTTCTGGCCGAACTTGGCGTCGTTCAGCTTCTTGTTCGAGGAGACGTCGAAGAAGAGGTACTCCTGGTTCGAGAGCGCGGTCGCGGCCGGGATCTCGATCGTGTCGAAGACCGCGTCGTCGAAGATCTCCTCGATGATCGTGGGCTGGCCGCTCACGGTGTTCAGGAACCTTCCGGGGGCGCCGGGGACCGGAAGGATGTCGGGACCGCCTGCCATACGGAAGGACCTCGTTCAGTGGGCCTTGAGCCCTGGGGAAGAAACTGTGCTGCGGAGCCGGTGCAAGCGTCTGCACCGACCGAAAGTCGGAACTGCAGGGGCTAGGCGAGCACCCCTGCGAGAGCGGAGCTGGCCGCGTCGGGCCGGCGAGCGGCGTAGCCGAGCCCCTCGGTGTAGCCACCGGCGGAGCGGGGCTGCCGGGTCTCGAGGTCGCCGAAGCCGCCCTCGAGCATGCGCGGCGCGCGGGTGCTCATGTCGCCCAGGTCGGCGATGCCGGGGGTGAGGCTCTTGTCGTAGCCGAACCCGGTGCTGCCGTAGCCGAGGCCCGCGACCACGGACGCCGGCATGAGGTTCGAGACGGTCTCGGCGACCGCGAGGCCGATCATCGCCCCGGCGATGCCGGCGCCAGCGCCGACGAGCGGGCTCTTCGGGTCCTTGCCGGCCATCCGGCCGACGCCGATCGCCGCGCCCCCGCCGACCACCGCGAGGGACAGCGCCTTGCCCCACCAGGGCAGGTTCGCGAGGAAGGGGATCTTGTCGAAGAGCAGCTTGGTGCCGATCATCGCGAGGCCCGCGGCCCCGCCGATGAAGAGGACCTGCTTCAGGTCCCCGGACAGCCCGTTGAGGCCCGAGAGCCGATCGATTGCGCGCGCGAGCTTGCCCATGTGCAGAACCTCGAGTGGGTTGTCCCTGCTTCGAGCCCCAGACTGGCCTTGACGGATCCGACTGGTCAACGGTTTGGCCCTGTATTTCTTCGGTGAAAAATACCCACTTCGTGTCTTTGTTTTAGGGACAAACCACCCGGCTTTTTGACCCCACAAAACACCAGGGCCGCAGCCAAGTCGGCCGCGGCCCTGGGGAATGCGACACGTCTACGACGCCTCTACCGGCGCTTCTTCCCGGCCGGCAGCGTGCTCGCGTTGGCGAGCTTCTTCGCCTGCGCAATCGCCTTCGCGCGGCCCCCGTCGGCGCTGTTCCAGCACCCCCTGGCCTGCTGGCGCTTCTCCGGCTTCACCGAAGCTCGGATCTTCGCCGGCACCTTCACGTCCGGGCCCTGGACCATCACGCACGACTTCGCCACCCCGCGGACGCGCATCTCGATCACGCGCGCCTCGCGCTTCGGCCCCTTGAACCTCTGCACCACCTTCGCGGCTGCCATCGGACGATCCTCTCTCTCGACTCGCGCGGGCTAGCCGCGTCTCCGGTTCGGCCCGGGCCCCGACTCGAACCGTTCGAGGCGATCGCTCAGGCTCAAAAGCTCTGCTTCGCTCTTTCCGCGGTACTCAGCTTCCGCCACCGTGTGCGCCTGCAGCGACCCGGCGAGGTCGTCGAGCTTCTTCGAGACCGGCTCGATCGCCTCCGTCACCCGCGCCGACAGCTTGTCGTCCCAGGAACTCACCTTCTCGAAGAAGGACCGCAGGAAATAGACCACCAGCGCGCCAAGGCCGACGATCAGCAGGCCTTCTGTGCCGGCAACCAAGGACCATGCCCACGTCGGCAGCTCCTGGGCGGCGGGGCCCGGCGGGAGCGGCTCGGGGATCTGGAGAAGCAGCAGCGCCAGCACGGTGCACCTCACACGCTGTAGTCGAGCACGCGGCTGATGATCCCCGCCGGGCTCTGCCCGGTCCCGAGAGCGCGCCCATCCGACGCGCGCCGCCCGGAGCGCGCCACGGTCTCGGCGCCCGGGGCCTCCCAGCCGGCGGGCTTCTCGGGCATGGAGGGATCGAGCGGCATCCACTCCGTGGGGTTGTCCGGCGGCAGCCCGGTCAGCAGGTAGATGTGGCTCCAGCTCGCCTTGCCGTTCGCGGCGACGACCCGCAGCCGCACCGGGTGCCCGACGCTCTCGAGGAGTGCGCCCTCAAGGATTCCGAGCCCATCGCAGTCCTCGCCGTGGGTGATGAAGGCGGTGCGGTGGGCGGCGGAGAAGGTGTCCGCGCGCAGCATGTCGCGCACGTACCTCGCCGCGGCCTTCTCGTTCGGGTCGCAGATCGCTCGGTGGATCGCGAGGACCTCGGCGCGCCAATCCTTCGGCGGGACGCACCACTTCTCGCGCCCGCTCGAGCCGTCCCGGCACTTCTGCGTGAGGATGATCTTCGCCTGCTCGTGGATCGCAGGCGTCTTCCCGCCCTTGCGCACGAGCTCGGCGATCATCTTCAGGCGGTTCTCGATCGACCCGCCCTCGACAGCGCGGCCCTTCGGCGCCGGGAGGCTGCGCTGCCCACCCTTGCCGAAGACGAGCCGGCCGAAGTCCGGCGCGCGGTCGACCTGCTCCTCGTCGGGGCCCGGCGCCGGGGCGCCCTCGTCGTCCTTCCCCGAGAGCGCGTCCACCACCTTGAGCAGCATCCCCGCGCCAAGGGCGGCGTACCCGGTGCCCATCAGGATGTTGGCGAGCTTCCCGGCCATTCAGGAAGGCTACCCTCCCTTGACGGCTGGAAAGTAGAGACGTTTACCCAGAGAGGAGCTCGACGAGCCCCTCCACGCAGGCCCGCGCGCGCTTCCGGGCCCGCTCCTGGTCAGCGCGGGG
>Ga0209518_1000480_pt1 | contig 52010 bp, 44 predicted proteins | sample RifGroB1_FD_183993 | JGI IMG/M metagenome (GOLD analysis project Ga0209518, IMG submission 183993) | Groundwater microbial communities from Rifle, Colorado, USA - Groundwater B1 (SPAdes) (version 2) | ecosystem: Environmental > Aquatic > Deep subsurface > Groundwater | place: Rifle, Colorado...
ACTTCACCGTCTGTAACAGAGATGTTTGAAGCAGTTGTGAAAAGACCAGCTGTGGTAATTGACCAGTTTGCATCGGTCAAAGCTAGGTCAGCCGCAGCTTGTCCGATTCTGATTACATCCACTCCAGTTGCACCGGTTCCGATATTGATTGTGTCAATTGCGGTACCAGTTCCAAGATTTATGGTTTTAGCTGTATTGCCGCCACCAATAGAGATACCGCCAGTATTTAACGCACCGACTGTAATAGCCGAAGCAGCGGCACCTTCTAATGTAAGCGCGCCACTACTTGTGATAGTTAAAGCATCAAGAGTAAGCGCAGCATTAGCTGTACCAGCTCCGACTCCTACGACGAGAAGAAGGGCCATCAAAACTAAACCCAAAAACTTAAATTTTTTAGACATGAATAATTTTAAACGAATGTAATGAGTATTAAAATCTTCACCCCTGTTAAATGTCCTTTAGACAATTTTTGCTTTGCAAAAATTATTTAACGGGGTTAGAAAATTATATTCGTTACACTCATTAATTTTCTAATAATAGTTAATAATAAAAATTTATTAGTGTATTCGACTCACTAATGTATTTTATAATTATACAACACTAAAAAATATTATGACACAAAAAAGTGGATAAGTTGGGGATTAATTAGGTTCTAGGTTCTAGGTTCTAGCAAGGACAATTTCTATAAGAAATTAGTTTTCCACAAAATGCTTGACTTTATATATTGGTTTTGCTAGCATATAAGTAACTTTGGCTTCGGCCTCCGAGAAACCCCCGCAAGGGGGTTTCGTTGTTTATATATAATTTTTTAATTCATTTCTTACAATTTTAAATTCTTCAATTGAGATAACCCCTATTTTACGGGCAAGCCGTCTTGTATCAAATAATTTTACTTGAGAAATAATAGCTGACGAATTAGTAGATTTTATTTCTACATACCAAGAACCTTTCTTTTTGTTTGAAGTTAATGGTACACCAATAAACGTGTTCAATGTAATTTCTTTAATGACAAGAACTGGACGTTCAAACAATTCGTGCTTGCCACTTTGCTCACTTCCAACATTGAGACCTACAGAACAAAACCATATCTCTCTTTCTGATACATAAATTGGATCACGAATATTAATTTTCTTCTTTAACTTATTCCAACTATCAAAATCTTTTTCCATCTTTATATTTTATCATAGAAAATAAAATAAAAATTGCAAATTCTCCCTCGTTAAAACTACGGATGGGCAACCAAAAAACCACCCCCGTCGGGGTGGTTTTTTGCAATACTTTTTAAGGCGTATTAACTAAATTTAAGCAAAAGCGAGTTGCTTATTTTCTCCTTTTCTTAATGATTGTTTTATAAAAGATGGTGTAAGTTGAGATTTAGCATTAAGAAGTTCTATTCCTAATATGTTTGACTTACTATCCAAATCAACAATTAAGTGATTTTCAAGCCGAAGGGTCTTAGCAACAAAATAATTTTTAATGTTTTTCCTTTTATAATTTTCTGTATTCTCTGTGTGGGAGGATATGACCATAAATTGGAAATCGGGGAAGTAATTGCATTTTTAATATCTGAAAGCAAATAAGTTAAGAATGATATTTTATATTCACTAAAACATAGGTAGTACCTTCAATGATAAAGTAAAATCTTACACCCTTGTCTACTCTGGCTTGCCAAAGATCTAACGATTCATCAAACTTTTTAGCATGAAGCGAGGAATGACGAATATTTCTAACGAGATAATTTATCTGTTTTTTAAGTTTTTTCTTGATTGGCTCCGGAAAATCATCAAGTGCTTTCAGGAAATCTTTGTGATAAAAAATTTCCATAAAAGCCTATAAGCCGAGAGATTTGAACAAATCACGAGTGTTGGAAAAAGGTCCAACTAGGTTTTTCCTAGCTTTTGCTTCTAGAGCAAGAGTGCGAAGATTTTTACCATGAGACTGATTGTCTTTTTGAGCAAAAGTCAAAAGACGCCCAAGCTCTTTGCGAGAGATAATTATAAGATCATCTGTTATTGATTTTTTAGGTATCGTTATTGTGGTCATACTTCTATTGTACCACAAGGTAAATAAGGAATGCAACCAAAAAACCACCCCCGTCGGGGTGGTTTTTTGAATACTTTTTAAGGCGTATTAACCAGAGATCAACCTACTAGACAACTTAGTTCATTGTCAGAGATTCTGAGTCCGACTTGTACGTATCGTCAAGAGAACCTTCGAATAGTCGGTCGCCAGCTTCATCATCTTCGGACCAGCCTAGACCTTCCAAAGTTACTTGAACGAAACTCGAGCCAACATCCGCAATCGCGTTAACCGCGACTTTGAATGTCCTGTTTTGACCATCGGGAACTAGCCATCGATCGGTAGACAATGTAGCATCGTCCGTAGTAAACGAACAAGTAAGAGCTATGCTTGCAAGCGTACCAGTTGTCTGAGAGTAGTTGAAACCATCTGGAGCGTCGCCAATAACCAAAGTACCATCAGCATCTTCAGTACAGGAGTTGTCGATGTAAACATCGCCATCAACTGCTGTAACTGTAAACGCTAGGTTATAGGTTACTTCGTCGTCCAAGGTAGCAGCACCTCCTTTACGAACCCCGGCATCACTCCAACCAGAAGTAGCCAGTGTGAACATTACATCGTAGATCTGATTAGCCTCACCGGTAGCAGTACCGGTAATGTCGGCAACTGCCAACTGTGTGCCGGTTTCATCACGAGCATCTATGTCCGTGAGAGCGGTACGCTGAGTAGCGGTAATCTGAGCGAGAATGGTGTCACCCTCGTCAAGATCGTCAATACCACCAGTACCAGTAGTATCGTTGATATCTACTTCAATGTAAGCGTCAATTTTGTCACCCGCTTTAATGGTGTAGTTAACGTCATCCCACATTATTTCTTCATCCACGCCTACGGCAAGTCCATCAGCGTCCTCAGCGTAAGTAGCAGTACCGTATTCCTCTCCATCAAGGAAGAGGCGAGCGGCTGGAGAAGTACCTCCCTGAATCACGCCATCAACATTGGTTGCTCCGGTAACTATGAAGTCAGCCAAGAATTCACGGATTTCGATATCTGAATCTCCTTCAGCTTCCAATGTGAAAGACAGAAGTTTGACATTATCCGTACCTTCGGTCGGATGTGAATTGATCATGTGAGACTTATTGATAGCATCAGCCGCAGAACCAGTCTTTTCAGCTATTTTAAGTTCAGTATCTGTGGATGTAGCGAAAGACTCGAATGAGAAGGTTCGAGTTACGCCGTTGATGTCGCCAGTCGCATTATCAGTAATGATAGCGCCGGAAGCATCTTCGAAGCGAACACTTTCGAACTCAACTGTCCAAGTTTCACCTACATCGTTAGTGTCAAGATTGCCTATGCCAGTAACTGCTACAACCAATTGACCAGTGTCTCCGGCCTTGATGACAGCTCCGTCATCTAAACTCAAAGTCTTGTCATAGTTGTTGTCATCGTTGAACGCATCTGCATCAACGCGAGCAACTTCCTCGCCCTCAAACCAGAGAGAAACTTCAGAAGCATAATCTTCGAAGTCCTGGTCAGCATCTCCTACAGTGAAGTCAAGACGAACAGCAGTAAGCCGAAGATCAGAACCATCATCGGCATCAATATCCAAGCCTGCTACTTTGACATCTTCTGCATCTTCACCAACTTCTTCTCCAGTGAGAGAAGAAACGAAGTCTGCATCTTCAATTGAACCTGCTCCACCTTCCAAAGCACCCGTAGGTGCAGGGGTTGAACCTGAACCATCACACTTTGCTCCGGTTGTTGGACTGTATCCTACAGTTGAACTACAACCTGCTGGGTAAGATGTGCTTGCTGCACATGATTGTCCAGTAGTTACGCTATAGCCAGAATTTGAAGTACAACCTGCTGGGTAAGTACCCGTGCTTGCTGCACATGATTGTCCAGTAGTTACGCTATAGCCAGAATTTGAAGTACAACCTGCTAGGTAATTACTACTTGATGGTACTCCTGATAGTACTGCACCGGTCATAGGACCGACAACACCATCTGCTACAAGGCCATTAGCTGATTGAAAAGCTACCACTGCAGCTTTGGTCATAGGACCAAAACTACCATCCGCCGTAACTCCGAGAGTTGCTTGAAGTGAAGCAACTTGAGAACCGGATGAACCTTGTTTCAAGGTTACTGAATGCATATATGCGGCATCAACTGAAAGAACTCCAACTGAAAGCACAAATGCCAGAACCATGAATCCTAAAAAGATTTTCGATTTTAATAATTTACTCATAATTTTTTTTTACGCCATTAATTTAGTTTCGACTCGCCCGCCTGTTTAATGGAGGGCAAAACTAAAAGCGTATTTTTCTATCACAATTTTTTATCTGCCAATAATTAATAAATGCTAATAATGCGACAGAGAAACAAATTGTGAACAGATTTAAACTAATACATTGAAAACAAAAAACTATTTTATTTTCAATGACCTTTCTTTTACCCGATCAGAATTATCATATAATGACGGGCTTGTTTTCCTTCAAGATTTTTTCGACGAAATCGTGAATGAAAACAAATACAATTTGCGAATACAGAACACACTTACAATGTGCAATCTGTAAACACTCAAACATTATAATATATAGCTCTAAGATAGAGCAACATATTATGTGGATAACTCAAAAATTAGGCTCTAGATACTAGCAACTAGTAATTAGAGAGTCAAATTCTAAAGTAAATCCATGGGTCTATTTTTGCATATTTCCTTCAAAAATGCAACCCATATATTACGACGTTTAAAAGTCCCAAATATTACCTGCAAATATAGTATAAATAAAGCCTAAATTGTTACTTTTTAAAACCGCACATATTCGCCTGCTGGCGAATTGCTATGCTCGGCTCGTCAGCCTGCGCAATGCTTTTAAAAAGCAACAATTTAGCTTTATTTACTTTAATTCAAAAAATACTGACTCCAGCGTTTCTCTCCAGTTTTCTTAAGGACATTGTCCTTTATCATAGAAACAAGTTCTCTTTGGAGAGTTTTTTCTCCACAAGAGGCAAGCGCCCCTGTTTCATTATCGGGCAAGTTTTTAGCCACATTTTTAATGTCTGTTATAGTAGCTCCTTCTATGTTACCAGCCTTTTTTATATTTTTTATAATAGCAATAATTTCTTCTCGTCTTTTGCTTTTTAATATTTCAAACTCCGAGCGAAAGCCCTCGGCTTCATACCGGGCAAAATTATTTTTAGGGGACATAGTAGAAACTTTATTAGACAGGGCTTTCAGTAAAGTACTTCCCTTTTGGACACCAATTCTAGTGCCTTGTCTTTTATTTAAAGATACATCTATTTGACTATTAGATTTTAAATGTCCGATAGAAGAATTTGTTTCCACTGGATGTGATATAAACTCTTCAAGCCAAAGATGGTTTTGTGTGGTGAATCCTTGTATAGATTGCTTCAATTCTAAAAATTCTTTTTTTAGGATGTTGCAATTCATTTCAGAAAACATTCCAACATCAGAAGCGATATTTAAAAAGGACAAAACTGTATTAATTTTTTCATCGAGATTACTAAGAACACCTTTTTGTAGAGAAGCGGAGTCCGATAAAATTTCTATTCCCAGCGTCCTTAATTTTAGACGTATTGGTTCTTCTTTATCTATCGTGTCTGTTACCATATATAAAGCGGTTATAAGCTTATTTGTCTTGGTATAAGAAACAGGAGAAAGGGTCTTGTCCTTTAAGGCAAGATCTAGGGTAACAGTTGAGTCCTTTATATCTTTTCCGTCCTTTATCATGTTGTCCATTATATGTAGGACACGCATAAAAGTCAAGTCCTTTTGTAACAAAATATTGTGTTTTGTTTTTGGAGCAAACTATTATATTTTTCACAGAATATTATATTTTACTCGGGTCCTCGGGTCGCCCCCATTAAGTCCGAGGGGCTCAACCAGACCAGCTCGTAAAACATAATATTCTGTTTCAAATCAAAAAAGTAGATTATTGTTTTAGACTGCCTTGGGAGCGCGACGGCGCGAGCACGAGGAATTTTTTAGTAAAAAAATATCCGTGCAGTATAAAATAATAATCTACTTTTTGATACAGGTAATTCGTGATAAAATAGTCATATGACAAAGAAAGAGAAACGAAAGCAAAAATTTTACAAATCTACCTTATTTGAAAATAGGTTAAAAACCGAAACTAGACATGGCATTTGGGCTATTCTTTTTTTTGCTCTAGCCATGTTTCTTTTAATGTCCATGTTCTCTTCAGCGGGAAAAGCGGGTGATTTTGTTTATGAATTTTTAAATTATTTTCTAGGCATCGGATATATTCTTTTTCCTCTTCTTTTTGTATTACTCGGGTCTTCATTTTTAAAATCAGAAGCTCCGGATATCGGATGGGCGCGCGCCATAAGCGGAACAATGTTTTTGCTTTCCGGTCTTGGTATGATAGATGTAGTTTCTTTAGAACACTCTGGCGGATTTTTAGGAAGAATTTTATCTGCTCCCCTGGTTTCCCTTTTTGATGTTTATGCAAGTATAATTTTTCTCGGCGCAATTCTGATAATTTCAATTCTTGCAATGTTTGACGCAAAACCAGACCTTGCTCCATTTTTAAAAAATATTTGGAATTTCATCAGAAGAAAAAAATCTTTTAATAATATTGAAGGCACTTTGAATGAAGATGAAAAAGAAAAAATTAAAAAAGCAGAAGAACAAGAACCCCTTACATCCCCCTTGTCAGGGGGACCAGAGAAAGATTCCTTTCCTGACAAGGGGAAGCAGGAGGGGTTAATGGAAGAAGAAGATTTGCCAATCAAAAAAAGGAAGGGTGGATTAATTTCTACTTACGTCCCTCCTCCACTTTCATTACTTGAAGAAGACCAGGGCAAACCGAATACGGGTGACATAAAAGCTAATGCAAATATTATTAAACGCACGCTGGCAAACTTCGGCATTGAAGTGGAAATGGATGAGATAACAATCGGGCCTACGGTAACACGTTATGCATTAAAACCAGCTGAAGGAGTAAAACTTTCGCGTATTGTCGGTCTGCAAAATGACTTAGCCCTTTCCCTAGCAGCACATCCGATTCGCATAGAAGCTCCCATACCGGGCAAGTCATTGGTTGGTATTGAAATTCCAAACAAATCAAAATCAATAGTCGGACTAGCTACTCTTTTGGCAGATAGTAAATTTCAAAATTCTTCCAAACCTCTGACTATAGCCCTGGGCCGTGAAATTTCAGGTAAGGCAGTATTTGGTAACCTTGGAAAAATGCCACATTGTTTAGTAGCTGGCACAACAGGTTCTGGAAAATCAGTTACCATACACTCTATGATTACTTCCCTGCTTTATAGAAATGGACCAGATGATTTAAAATTTATATTGATAGACCCAAAACGGGTAGAACTTACTCTTTATAATAATATTCCGCACTTGCTCACCCCTGTCATAACTGATGCCAAAAAAACCATTCTAGCTTTAAAATGGGCAGCCAGAGAAATGGATCGTCGTTACGACATTTTGGAAGCGGAATCTGTACGGGATATAGAGTCTTATCATGCGAATGTATGGGGTTCAAAGAAAAAAACCCCCCTTAGCTCCCCCTTGTCAGGGGGAGAAAATAAGGGAACCTTCCCTGACAAAGAGAGTCAGGAGGGGTTGTTGGACCGCTTACCATACATAATTATTGTCATAGATGAACTAGCGGATATTATGAGTTCTTATCCAAGAGAATTAGAATCCGCCGTAGTCCGTTTGGCCCAAATGTCCCGAGCGGTCGGCATACATTTAATACTTTCTACCCAGCGTCCAGAAGTAAACGTCATTACTGGTTTAATAAAAGCCAATATTCCAGCTCGGGTCGCTTTGAAAGTTTCTTCCCAGGTAGATTCACGCACTATTTTAGATGCTGGCGGAGCAGAAAAACTTTTAGGCGCCGGAGATATGCTGTATTCTTCAGGGGAAGCTCAACCGGAACGTTTGCAAAGCGCATTTATATCAGAATCTGAAGTAAAAAAAGTTGTTAAATATTTAGCGGATGCATACAGAGATGAGATATCTGAAGAAATTTCGTTGACCACCGGTTCTATATCCGCAGACAAGAGTATTTTTGAAAGTACTTTGGATAACGAAGAAGATGATGACGATGAAATGTATGAGGAAGCAAGGTTGTGTGTGATAGAAGCTGGCAAGGCATCAACTTCCTATCTTCAAAGAAAATTAAAATTAGGTTATGCTCGCGCAGCGCGATTGATGGATAAATTAGAAGAGCGTGGAGTGATAAGCGCAGGTGACGGCGCTAAACCAAGAGAAGTGTTGGAAAAAATCACGCATGACGAAAATGGAGAAAATGTTGTGGAATAAAATATTGTGGATTTTTCTTTTTCTCGGGTCCTCGGGTCGGCTACACTTTCGTTTTTTATTTGTGTAGCCTCAACCAGACCAGCTCAAAAAAGTAAATTCCACAATATTTAAAAACAAAATAAAAAAAATGAAAAATAATGCAAAAAAAATATTAAAAATAGTATCTTTGTCAGCTTTTTTGCTTTTCATTATTATTTACGCTTTTTTTAGAACTAAAGATTTAATTTTCGGGGTAAAAATAAAAGAGGTAAATATAGTAGATGGAACAAAAGTTACAGATAATATTATGAAAATAACAGGCAATGCTAAAAATGCAGTTAATTTGACATTAAATGACCGTGTAATTTCAGTAGATCAAAAAGGTAATTTTGACGAGACAATCGCCCTACTTTCAGGTTATAATATAATCAGTATAAAAGCCCAAGATGAATTTGGAAATAACGACGAGAAAAATTATAAATTAATGTATTAAAATAATGAGCGGAGCGAATATATTTTAAACACCCTGTTAAATGTCCTTCGGACAATTTTTGCTTAGCAAAAATTATTTAACAGGGTCATGATTTTTATATTCACTTCGTTCATTAAAAATCTATGAAGAAAAAAGAAAAAAAAGAAGATAAAACTGTAGGAGTATCAATGCTTGATGATACTATAAAAGCAATACAAGCAAAATTTGGAGAAGGATCCATAATGAAATTCGGCGACTCGCCAAAAGTAGATATAAATACGATACCAACAGGATCTATCGGACTTGATATGGCACTCGGAGTGGGAGGAATACCCCGCGGAAGAATCATTGAAATATTCGGACCTGAATCTTCCGGTAAAACAACTCTCTCTTTGCATATCGTGGCCGAAGCGCAAAAACTCGGCGGAGTTTGCGCGTACATAGATGCCGAACATGCCATGGACCCAGATTATACAAAAAAACTTGGAGTGAATATTGATAATTTACTTATTTCCCAACCGGACACTGGAGAACAAGCGCTTGAAATCGTTGAAAGTTTAGTACGGACAGGAAAAATTGATGTCATTGTTGTTGATTCAGTGGCTGCTCTCACTCCTAAAGATGAAATAGAGGGAGATATGGGGGCATATCACGTAGGGAAACAAGCGAGATTAATGTCTCAAGCCCTTCGTAAACTCACTGCTATCGTAGCCAAAAGCAAAACAGTGGTTATTTTCATAAATCAAATCCGCATGCAAATTGGAGTGATGTTTGGCAACCCTGAAACTACCCCGGGAGGAAAAGCATTAAAATTTTACACTTCTGTCCGGCTTGATATCAGAAAAATTGCTCAAATTAAGAAAGGAGAAGATATCGTTGGCAATCGTACACGAGTGAAAGTAGTAAAAAACAAAGTAGCCGCACCATTTAAACAAACAGAATTTGATATTATTTACAATGAAGGAATTTCCAAAGAAGGCGAAATCATCGCTCTAGGTGAAAAATTTAAAATTCTAGAAAAAAGTGGAAATTCATATTTCTACCTGCCTAGTGGAGAAACAAAGGAAAAAATAAAACTAGGGGTAGGTTATGATTCTACTCGTACATTTTTAAAAGAAGAGAAAAAAATAGCGGGACAGATATTGAAGGAAATTCGTCGACACTTCCAAGAGGAAAATTAACTAACCGTCAACCTGGCAGGTTGACTAGTTTCTTGATCCAACTGTCAAGGATTTTCTTAAGTTTGTTTAAGTGCTCTATTTCCTTAAATGTATGTGGCGCTCCAGAAACGACATAAAATTCTTTTGGGCCAGGTACTAAATCATAAAGAATCTTTTGATGTTCTGGTGGACAGGATTCATCTTTTTCTCCTACCACAAAAAGTACTGGCATAGTAAGTTTCGAAGCGTTTGGTTGTAAATCATGTTTTAATCTTTCTTTCATGTGAGACCAAGGCAATCTTAATTCTGTTCCTGGTTTTGATGCACTTTGACGAGTAGCCCAACCTGTTTTTTTCCAATCAGTAATTTCATTAATTTTAAACTTCTTTGACGCTTCAAAACTAAGTTTACCAGAAACAACTAAAGCATACGGAAAAATTGCTTTTACTTCTTGTGGATATTCTTCAGCATATTTGGCCACAGCAAATCCACCTAAACTATGCCCAGCTAAAACAAAAGGTTTTTTATACCAATCTTGTGTTTTTGACCAATTTACAACATCAACTAAATCTTCATAATGATTTCGCATGGTGGCGTCTTCATACTTCCCTTCACTTTCACCAATTGAATTAGTTGCATCAAAATTTACTACTGTGTAATTATTTTCAAAAAAAGTTTTAGCGATAGTTTGAATGTGATTTTGCTGTCGGAACCCCCCTAATCCATGTAATACAAAAACAAGTCCGATTGATTTTTCAGGAATCGAAATTTCACCTACAATTTCTAAATTTTTTCTATTTTTTATTTTAAATATTTGCATAACCTATTTATGGTCAACCTGCCAGGTTGACAAGTCTTTTATATTCTTTATCTTCAAGAAAATCTTTAATCTCAACCATATATTCTCTTGAAGTCACATCAAAAGTTTCATAAAATAAATCATTATCAATAATCTTTGAAAATTCAGAAGTTTCTTTGTTAAAATAATCTCTGAAACTGGACCATCTATAATTCTTCAAAAATTCTATTTTCTTATTTTGACTGATATCTTTTTTAAGTAAATCAAGAATATTCAGATCTATATAAAAAGGTATATATAAAAAATGCCGATTATTGGTTATCTGAATTATTTTTGCAGAATTTTGAAAAAGATAACCACTTGCTCCCCTTTTTATATTTATATATTTAGTAAATGAATTACCGAGTCTTTTAACAAACTCTAAAACTCCGCCATCAACTTTTTCATATAAAAGAAGATGATAGTGATTTGGCAGTAAGGTCCATTTTAAGATTTCAACTATCTTTTCTTGGTCAGGAAACAAATTCACAGACTTATAATGTGGATACATTCTCAAACTTTCTCCTTTGTTGTTTAAACGATAAAGATTTAAGACAAACCTAAAATAATCAGAATCATTATCAAAAATCTTTTCCTTTCTTATACCCCTATTACAAATATGATAAATATCTCCAACCATGGCTTCTATTATCTCAAAAACATATCCAACAGTCAACCTGGCAGGTTGACTGTTTAGATGCGCTCTACATATTCCCCTGTTTCTGTATTTACGCGAATTATATCTCCTTCTTCTATAAACATCGGAGCGTTTAAGGTTGTGCCGTTTTCTAATGTAATTATTTTATTTCCACTTTTAGAAGTATCCCCGCGGACCGCCGGAGGCGCTTCTTTTACTTTGAAATCCATTTTAATAGGCAAAGTTATTTTTATTGTTTTTTCTTCACCATCATTATCCCAAATTAAAGTAAAAACAGTCCCATTTTCTTTAAAAAATTTTCCGGCATCACCTACTAGAGCCGAGTCTAATTCAAATCTATTCTTAGGATTATCTATGTCACAAAACCAAAATTCACCCTTATTGTGATATAAAAATTTGACTTCACGCTTCTCTATGTCTGCTTCATCGACAGTATCTGATACGTGAAAAGTGGCTGCCATTGTTTTTCCAGAAATTAAACTTTTTAATTTCACCTGATTTTGAGGTTTTCTCTGTTGAGTGCGAGCCACATGAGAATCTATCACTTCACAAGGTTCATTGGCATAAATTATTATTTTTTTTTCTCTAATTTCGTTATATTGAAGCATGTTCTTTCCACCTCCATATTTAAGTATGAAGGTCTGTCTATAATTTAATTTATTTAGCAACAAAAGGAAGCAAACCTAAAAACCGCGCGTTTTTGATAGCACTGGCGAGCTGACGTTGGTTTTTCATTGTCACGCCGGTACGCTTGTGATTCATTATTTTACCATTGGGATTCAAAAACTTTTTCAAGATTTCGATATCTTTATAGTCTATATATTTTATATTGTTAGCTGAAAAATAATCTTGTTTCATATTTTTTATTAAAATGGAATATCTTCGGGATTAATATTTTCTTCCGGATATTCTATGGTGTCAATTTCTTCAGAATTTTTTTCACTTGATATTTTTTCAGAATTTGTGCTTTGTACTGATGCATTTGTGCCACTACTTTTGGGACCAAACTGTGTGCGGTCTGCTACTATTTCCGTGCGATATTTTTTTTCTCCGCTTGTTTTGTCTTCCCAGCTTCTTGTCTGCATCCTGCCTTCAACTAGTATAGAACTTCCCTTTTTCATATACTGGGCGACCGTTTCTGCCTGGCGTCCAAAAACCACCACATTATGATAATCAGCAGATTCTTGACGCGCGCCATTTTTGTCTTTCCAAACACGATTGGTGGCGAGAGAAAACGAACAAACTTTTATGCCTGAAGGCAGAGAACGAAGTTCTGGATCACGAGTAAGATTTCCTATTACGATTGCTTTATTTAAATACATAGTTTTTTACTGATTATTAATAATTTTACACTGCGACCATAGCGTCTATTTCTTTATCTATTTTTTCTTTATCGATAGGGATAGGCGGACTATTTTCTCCTTCCTTTCTTACAGTTGGTATTTTTCTTCTAGAATCCTTATGTATGAATCTCTTAGCAGCAATGGTATTCTCTCTTACTGTTTTTAATATCAAAAATCTGATGAAATTCAAATCAATATCTAGCTTTTTCTTCAATTCTAAAACTTTTTCCGGATTTATTTCAAATTTGACCCAGCCAAAAAACGCCGTGTCGAATTTATTTCGTACATTTTGAGTAACTTTAGACATGGTATAAGCGAGAGAAATCATCTTGGGTGTTTCATCTGAAATTATTTCTCCCCCCAAATTAACAACAAGATCCTTCAAGTTATTATAAACAACTGGTACGTCTTCTTCAGAGATAGCAGGCACCAAAAGGTAACCGAGTTCATAAACTCGTCCATCTGCACCTTCAGCATTATTTTGAATTAAACTATTGCCGTTTTTATTTTTTACCTCTGACATAAATATCATACTAGCAAAAACACCAAAAGAAGTAAACCCCACTGCTAAATCCTAAAAACTCTTTTCGCGTTTGCTATGATAGCTTTTGTGATTTCTTCTTCAGGTAAATTTTTAATTAAAGCTATTTTTTTTACAACTTCTTTTACATAAGAAGGCTCATTGCGTTTGCCACGATATGGGACGGGAGCGACATACGGCGAATCTGTTTCAGACATAATCATATCAAGCGGAGTATTTTTTATAATTTCATCATAATCATGGGTAAAGGTTATAACCCCAGTAAAGGACAGAGTAAAACCATAATTTAAAAAGTCTTTTGCATTTTCTATGCTCCCTGCAAAAAAATGCACATTTCCTTTTACTTTAGAATATTTTTTCAAAATTTCTAGTACATCAACATAGGCATCGATTTTTTTATCTTTCGGATTATTGCGAATATGAAGCATCAATGGTTTATTTATTTCATTAGCTAATTCTATCTGTTCAATAAATGCTTTTTTTTGTTTTTCTATTGATCCGGCTTCCATATGAAAATAATCTAATCCGCACTCGCCTATGGCTAGAACCTTGGGATCTTTCAAAAGTTCCAGGTAAACATTTTTATCAAAAATTTCACCGCGTGAAGTAAATTCTTTTCCCGTCTCACCCAACTCCTCCTCATTATGATAAGAAATATCCGTATGTATCGGATGCAATCCTATGATGGCATAAACCCCTTCTTTATATTGATGCGCTATTTCAACTGCCTTCTTAGAAGTATCTACCTGGGTACCAACATTTATCATCCAAGTATTATTATCAAGGGCTCTTTTAATAACTGCCTGCCAATTTTCATCAAATGCCTTAAAATTAAGATGCGAATGTATATCTATATATTTGAGCATATTATTCTTTTCGCAAAAACAGCGGCTGCTTTGGTTTTTCAAATTTTTTTAGTAAATTAAGAATTTTTTTAGAAGTTTCAGGCATTGCTGGAATAAGCATGTTCGCAATTATAGATAAATCTGTACATAAATCAGAAACAATGTCAATTGCAAAATCTTTGTCTGTTTTAAAAAGTTTATATGGCTCTTTCTCTTGAATTTTTTTATCTAAATCTTGAATCTTTTCCCATATTTCATCCATATATTTTCTAATATCAAAATTATCAAGATTTTTATTATTTTTTTCTAATTCAAGTGAATCAAGATGGGACACTCCATAATTTTCCACCATTGTAAGTATACGAGAAGTAATATTTCCCAACCCATTCGCCAGACCTGAATTATATGAATTTTTAAAACGCTCAATGGTGAAAGGACTGTCTTCAAAACTGCTCACCTCTTTCAAAAGAAAATATCTCAATGCATCCGTGCCATACTCTTTTACAATATCTCTCGGGTCAATAACATTACCAAGAGTTTTGGACATCCTAACTCCTTCGTTACCGGTAATAAAACCATTTACAACGATTTGATGAGAATTCGGCAAATTTGCTGCCATAAGCATTGCTTGCCACATAGCCCCTTGAAAGCGAGTGTTATCTTTACCACAATATTGTGTAGGACTGCCATTTACCCAGTATCTTTCAAAGTTTTTCGTATCTTCAGGCCAACCGAGAGTAGAGATATAATTAATTAAGGCATCGAACCAAACGTACATTACGTGCTCTGAATCTTCTGGCACCGGCACTCCCCAAGGCATTTTCGACTTTAATCTAGAAATTGAAAAATCTTGCAATTCATTTTTTACAAATGTTTTTATTTCATTAAAACGAAAACCCGGCACTATAAAATTCGGATTTTTTTCATAAAAATCAAGAAGCTTATCTCCAAAGGCCGAATATTTAAAAAAATAATTTTCTTCGTTAATGACAGAAATTTTCATACCCGGATGTTCCTTGCATTCATTATTTTCTAATTCGGAATTGGTTTTCTCACTTTCACACCCAATACAATATTTTGCTTCATAATTTTTTTTATAAATGTACCCATTTTTAAATACTCGTTTCCAAAATTCTTGAGCCGCAGACTGATGATGCTCATCTGTAGTGCGGATAAAATGAACATTCTCACTAACACCAAACATTTTTAACTGTTCTTTGAAGGTTTCAAACCCTTGGTTGACAAAATCTTGTACTTTTATATTTTTTTCTTTAGCTTTTTCATACACTTTGATACCATGTTCATCCGTACCGGCATTAAAATATACATCATAGCCTACGAGTTTTTTATAACGAGCTATCGTATCTGCGCGCACAAATTCAAGGGCATGTCCTACATGAAGGGGCGCATTTACATAAGGCAAGGTGGTAGTAATGTAAAAACTATTCGTTTTCATCCCGTTAGAAATTACCATAAATAAACTTAAATAATTTATTAAAATAATGAGACATATATTTTATTATTTCTAACGGGATTCATCTGTTATTTTAGAAGAGATTTTCTTTTTTTCAAGATCACTCACTAATTCCATTATAAAAACAGCCACAGGAATAGCCAGAACCAACCCCCAAAATCCTCCTAACTCAAAACCTACTACAGCGGCAATAATTACCACCAGTGGAGAAAGACCCACCACGCTTTTTATAACAAGAGGAGAAAATAAGAAAACTTCAAACTGGTGAAGTATAATGTAAGCTCCAGTAACCATTAGCGCGCTTGAAAGACCTCCAGAAAGATAAGAAAAGGAGAAGGCCGGGATAAGGGCAACTAAAATACCATAAGGTACAAGTTCCATTATGCCTGCAATAAGAGCCAGGAGAAGAGCATATTGAATCCCCATGAGAGAAAGCATCAAATAGGTTAAAATAGTAATAAGAATACCTAAAAGCATCTGCCCTTTCATCCAAAGAGCTATCTTACGGCGTGAACGTTCCCATAAATCTACCGCGTATTCTTCGTATTTTATAGGCAAGATAATTCTTAAGAATTTTTCTATTCCTTTCTCTTGGATTGAAAGATAAAAAGAAATAAGAACGATAAGAATAACGTTAAAAACACTTCCAAAAGCCACACTGAGAACTTGAAAAAAACCGCCAGAAAGATTAGTAACAAAAGCTTTGGATGTTTCTAGAAGAGTGGTGAGAGACAAACTGTGTGAAAGATTATTTATAATATCTTTGGCTCCTGAAAATGCATCATTTTTAAAATAATTTAAAATCGAAGAATCCGGAATGTAGGAGGATAAGAAAACAGAAAAATTATAAACTTCAGTTATCAAAAGCGGGGCAAAAAGATAAAATAAAAGAGCTAAGAAAAGAACAGAAGTAGCATATATAATAACTACCCCAAAAACTCGATTGATTTTTAATCTCCTAAAATGAGGAACAGCTGACTCCACAAAAGAAGCTAACATAATAGCAGATAAAATAACAAAAAACAACTCCCGCAGATACCAGATTGAAAATAAACCAATGGCCACTAAAAAGAAACGAATTATTGTGCCGGTAGTCATTGAAATAGGAGTGATATGATTTTTCTCAAACATATAGATATAATACCATAAAAATTAAAAACATCCACTTCGGGAACATCTAAAATCTTAATATTTTAAGAAACTTCATTTTGCTCTTTGAAGGTCCGATGAGTGCTAAATTGAGTCTGTTATTTTTAAAAATATGATTGGCTAAAATTTGCACTTGGTTTACTGTCACTTTTTTGATTTCATTAGCTTTTTCTCTTATTTCTTTTATTTCGTGTTTCAAAAGTTCCTGTAAACCATAAAAACCCGCGATATCATCGCTTGATTCAAGAGAGAGTTTCATGTTGCCTACTAAAAATTCTTTCACTTTGTTTAATTCTTCTTTAGAAATTTTCTGATTTTTTAATTTTTTACATTCTAAAAGTACCGCTTCTACAACTTCATTTATTCTTTTATTATCTACCCCGGCAGAAATTTGGAGAAATCCGTGATCGGTATAAGCATCGTTATAAGCTCGCACATAATAACCAACACCCATTTCTTCACGTAATTTCTGAAAAAGTCGCGAACTCATGCCACCACCCAGAATTCCAGCTAAGACAGAGAGTACGGCATTTTTTTTATCAAATAAATCATAACTGCGCACCCCTAAAACAAAGTGTGTTTGGTCTGTTTTTTTGAAACTGACTAATATTTCTGGTTTTCTTTGTATTTCTTTTGTTTTTAATTTTTTCGCTTTCATCCCGCGTGGAATTTTAGCAAAAACTTTGTTCACTTCTTTCAAAACATTTTTTTCTGTTATTTGCCCAGCAACTATTATTACAGTGGCCTCCGGTAAATAATGCATTCTTTTATATTTTACAAAATCATCACGCTTCATATTCAAAATATTTTTCTTCTGACCGGTAATATTCCATCCTGCCGGTTGATTGCCATAAAGAAGCTGCATCATTAAATCTTGAACATGTCGATTGGGCATGTCTTCATACATATTTATCTCTTCAATGATAACTCCTTTTTCTTTTTGCATCTCAATCTCTGGAAAAGTAGAATTCAGATAGATGTCCGAAATTACATCAAAAATTTGGCTAAAATGTCTGGCATCAGATTTTGCATAATATCCTGTATATTCTTGCGCCGTAAAAGCATTATACTGAGAACCAAGAGCATCTAATTCTTTTGAAATATCTATTGCTTTGGGTCTTTTGATTGTTCCTTTAAAACACATATGTTCCAAAAAATGCGACAAGCCATTTATTTTTTTTGTTTCATATTTAGATCCTGCTTCAACTAACACTAAAACAGTAGCCGTCGGATTGTCTTTCATCGGTACTGTTATCACTCTCAAACCGTTTTTTAAAACTTTTTTAGTAAACCTCATTTATATTTTTTCCTTTATATAACTTTTCAGGTTTTCTACTTTTATTCTTTCCTGCTCTCCCGTATCTCTATCACGGACAGTCACGGTGTTGTCCGTGAGTGTATCAAAATCAATAACAATACAAAATGGGGTGCCTATTTCATCTTGTCGACGATAACGTTTGCCTATATTGCCATTGTCATCCCATATTACACGGCCAAATTCTGCTTTAAGCGGGGCAAATACCTTCGTATTGGCATATTCCACAAGTTCTGGTTTATTTTTAAGTAGCGGCGAGACAGCGCAAATAACTGGTGCTATAGAAGGCTTAAATTTTAAATGGGCTCGAATTTCTCCCCCTTTTTCATCTTCACAATAAGCAGAAAGCAACAATACGAGCATTGCACGGTCAACGCCAAAAGTTGGTTCTATGACATGCGGAATTATTTTTTCTGCGCTTTCTTCGTCAATATAATCAAGTTTATGGTTTTTCAAATCAAAATCCGTTCTATAAGCGAGACCGAAAAGTTCTTTTCTGCCGAAAGGATAATCAAATTCAAAATCCACCGTTCTTTTGGAATAATGGGCGCGATCTTCATCAGAGACCTCAAGTTCATGAATTTTCCCCATATCTATGCCTATTTCTTCCATCCATTCAAGCATTTCACCTTTCCAATATTCAAAATATTTTTCCCAATCTTCCTCGCGAGTAAAATATTCTATTTCCATCTGTTCAAACTCCCTTTGACGAAAAAGAAAATCCCGCGGAGCTATCTCATTGCGAAATGCTTTACCGATTTGAGCCATGCCAAAAGGAAGCTTGGGATGAAAAGCATCTACGGTATTTTTAAAATTCACAAACATACCCTGTGCCGTTTCGGGCCGTAAATAGGAAACAGCCACTTCCTCTTTTTTTGCTCCGACCTGGGTCTTAAGCATTGTATTAAATTTTTTGCCATCAAGTGAATCCGCAAAATTAGTTACATGCCCAGCCGCTTCCCAAACTTTACTATTCATAAGTATGGCTGTATCAATACCATACATATCACGTCTATTATCTACAAATTTTTTCCACCAGGATTGCTTGATATTATTTTTTAAAGCTAATCCAAAATGCCCCCAATCATAAGTGCCGGCCAGCCCCCCATAAATTTCTGAACCAGCAAATACAAAACCCCTTCTTTTGCAAAGCGAAACTATTTTTTCCATTAAATTATTTTTTGTCGCGTTTTCTTTCATCTTTTTACTTTATAACTTTATAAACTTTCTACTTTATGGACTATTCAATTACCCTGCTCCCATTGCCTGGAAAATCGGGATCTTTTAGAAGCCGGATATCAAGTGGTATTTTATTGACCTTCACATCTACATTAGCAAAATCATCGTGTCCGGTCAAAATTGTATCATTTACAATAACAGGCGTGGCGCCAACTTGAGAAAGTGAAGGAGTTAATTCCACCTGAAAAGAAACCTCCTTCCCTGCCTGAGTGATACCGGTATCTTTAGCAATTCCACCCACATTCCAAACTATTTCTCTTGAAGACTCATCATAAAACAAATCCTCCGTTGCTGGAGAAAACGAACCTGCAAACCGCACCCACGATGGAAGAGTAGAACGTACTTGCGCTTTTGAAATATTATTTGCCGTATTGGAAAGAGACCAAACAATAGTATAGGTAGTTTTCTGTTCTACTTTCGGGGGTATCGGCCCGCTATTTTTAAAAGGCCCGGAATAATAAAGAGCTTTAGTTGAAAGTCCAACATCAGAAATAATTTTTATAACTTTTGACTCTGAATTGCTTAATTCCGTAATAATACCACCGCTTTGTGCCTGCCGGCCCGTGACAAAAACATCTATATTGATAGTGGGAAGAGAAACAATTCCATCTGCAGCAGAAAAGAGAGGGAGAGAAGAAAGAGAAAAAGACACAGTTCCAAAATCACCCGGGTTTACTTCTTCAAATTTGCTTTGAGAATTTTTATCCCAAATTATCAAGTCTTGCGATGAATTATAAAAACCTTGCGCCACAGATATTGTCTTGCGATTAACTGCATTGCCATAAATTTTTGCCCGAATTTCCAAATTATTTATTTTTGTTTCCAAATTATTCGTCCATTGTATTTGTCCCTGAATTGGAGTCTTAGTATCTATTACATATTCCCTTTGATATACACCATTGATAAGAAGCTCCGCTCCGATTGAGGATTTTTTTATCATCACAGCATGTTCCAAGGAATTAAAAACAATTCCAATCAAAGACTTATCCGACAGAGATTGAGATCCACTCCACACACGAAATATTTTTTCTTCTCCATCAAAAACATCAACCATTTTGCCAAGGATAGAAATATTGCGTTCCGCACCAGGGGCAAGATCTCCCAAGTTCCAAATATTATTGCCTAAAGACGGTGCTGGAGTAGATTTTATAAATTGGAAACCAACTGGATAATCAACTTTTAGAAGTATTTTGGAAATTGATTTAGTAGAGTTTAAAGTAGCTTTTACACCAAGAGTAATATCTTGATTTGAGCTTGCTTCAGCAGGAGCATTGACTAAAAGATTTATCGGCGTGGAATTTATAGAAACAATATAAAGTTTATCTTTTACAAAAATGGCATTCGATCCTTCTACTCTATATTCAAGAGAAATTTTTATCTGGCGAGTACTTCCCTGTTCTCCAAAAAGTACTAATTTTATATTTTCATCTTTTACCTCCCCGGCAGAAATTGTCCCCAATGATATGCGAATATGTTCGTTATCTTGGGAAAAACCGACCTGGGAACTCTTTGGGTATTCTATGACAAGATCGACAAGCTCAAGAGAGGAGCTATTCCTATTTACTATTTCAAGCAAAAGAGGATACTCTTCTCCACCTGCGGTGAAATCATTACTAAGCACAGAAATATCAATGTTATCGTTAGAAACGGTGTTGCCCCTGGCAAAAAACATATAGGAAGCATAGCCTAAGGCTAATATAAAAAAGACTATTGAAAATATAAAAAATTTTTTAAACATCGATGTTTTCATAAAAAATTTCTCTTTAAAATCAGGTTCGGCACTTTCTTTTTTTTCCCAAAAATCCATCACTTTTCTTTTCTGAAAATGTGGAAAACTATCGTGGTGTTCAATTCTAGTCTGATAATTTTTATTGAAAAGCTTGCTTTTTAGTTCTTCTATCTTATTCAGTTTATCTTTATCATGGAGTAGCATTTCTTAATTATACCACCCCGAACAAGATTTGAAAAATCTTTTACGGGGCGAGTTATTTTACAAGTGTGTCTCCCTGAGTGCTTTATTGATTTGATACAATATTTTTGTCCTGCTTTCTGAAACTTTAAATATTAAATCCTCTTCAAATGGTGATTTAACAAAATCTTTTAGCATTTCATTGCTTCCTATGTATCCTAAATTATTAAGAATGCGTAAAACGATGATAGCTTCAATATTATGTAATTCTTCTCTCGTTTCAGATTTCTGCAAGATAGACAATCCATTCAATAAATCTGCAAACAAATCTTTGTTGGGGTCCTCTCCAGCCAATAAACGTTTTAATAATTTAGAAATATTCACAAAAATTTCAAAAACTCCCGGTTGGGATAATTTTTCAAGTTTATTTGTTTTGACAGTATTTGTAATTCGCCAAAAATCTTTTCCTTTCACCAAATCAATTTTTAGATAAGCAAAATCTTGCAAAACAAAGCGCAATTTTGAAGACATTTTTCGCACTCCCTGAGCGGAAGCATGAATCATCCCTAAATCACGAGTAAAAATAGAATAATATTTTCCGGTTTCTCCGAAATTTCCGCTTCCCAATATTATTCCTTCTGTATGATAAATATGATGCATTTAAATTTCTCTTTTTTATTTCTTAATTCTTATTTTAAATACTAATTCATCAATTTTTGTTTCCTCTCCGTCATTTTCCTTGAATTCAATTTTTGAAGCAAGAACTATCTTTAACAATTCAACTTCAAACTTTTGAATCAATTTTTTACCTATATCGTTCGTTTCAATTACCAAAGAAATTACATCATTTGGTGTAAGCCCAATTTTTTTGCGCATATCTTGTACAGCCCTAACCAATTCACGATAGTTTCCTTCTAGTTTCAATTCTGGAGTTATTTTTGTGTCAAGCAAAACTTCACCAAGGTCGGACCTTTCTGAAGATTTAAGTTCCGACCTTTTTTCAAAAATTATTTTTTTTACATTTAACTCATCTTTGATTAATGTTTCGTATTCATTATCTAGTTTGTAATTTTTTATTTCTAATTTAGCAAGTGGTTGTCGAACTTTTATTCCTGCTTTCTGCCTAGCTTCCAACCCAAGAGTTACAACTTTTCTAACTACTTCCATGTTTTCTAGAATTTTTGACTTACCAAACGAAAAAAACTTGAAAGTTTTGGAGGGCCAACTTTCCAGATGTACACTTTCCACATCATTTTCATTTTTTAATTTCAACCAAATGTCTTCCGCGGCAAAAGGGGCAAATGGGGCCATTAATTTTGCCAAGTTTTTTAAAACAAAATACAAAGTCTGTTTTGCTTTTTCGTCACCGTTCTTTATTCTGTCTCGTGAACGACGTAAATACCAAGTAGATAAATCCTCAATAAAAGACTCAACTGGTCGTGTAGCTAAAGATATATCATATTTTTCCATTCCATTGGTCATTCCGCAAATAAGTTCGTCTAATCTGGTCAAAATCCATTGGTCCAAGATATTTTCTGATTTTTTATGTTCTAAAATTTTTAATTGAGGATCTCTATATAATTCATAAAATGCCAAAACATTATTAAGTCTGCTGATTATTTTATTTGAGATATCTTGAACAGATTTTTCAGAAAAATTGATATCTTCCCCTTTCATTACAGGACAAGACATAAGATAAAAACGAAGTGCATCTACTCCATATTTATTAAACAAAATCCATGGATCTGGAAAATTATTTCTGGATTTTGACATTTTTTCTCCATCTTCCGCTAAGATAGTTCCAGTGGTAACAACATTTTCGAATGGTGCTTTTCTAAACAAAATAGAAGAAATAACATGAGTATAATAAAACCAAGTTCTCGTTTGAGCGATATATTCTGCCACGAAACCAGCTGGAAAATTTTTCTTTTTCCAATCTAAATTCTCGAATGGGTAATGGTCTTGTGCAAAGGGCATTGAGCCGGATTCAAACCAACAATCTATAACTTCCGGAATTCTCTTGTATTCTTCCCTTTTTTCATCGACAAGAACAATATTATCAATATATGGTCTATGCAAATCTAATTCATAATTGTCATTATGCGGAAGTGGAATAAAATTAAATTCTTTTATTTCAGCGTTCTTAAGTAAAAAGTTGTTTTTTATATCATCCATTGTTTCCTCTTTGTTCAAGCCATTAATGGCAGAAAATAACGCCCATACTGTATCCTCGTGGGTAATAATCAATATATTTTTATTCTGATATTTCCGGTCAATTTCATAGATAAATTCACCCACTCTTTTTTTAACATCAACCAAGCTTTCACCTCCTTCAGGCGCCCCGTCATATTTACTTAAGTTATTATTTTTAAAAAAATCATGGACTTTTTGGATTGGGCCATCAGCAAAAATTCCGTCGTTTAATTCAACCAGACGTGAATCTATTTTTATATTTTGCGAAGGAAAATTTATTACTTTTTTGATTATATTTGTAGTTTCTTCGGTGCGCAAAAATGAAGAGGCAAAAATCATATCAATATTTTTATCAACTAAAGATTTCACCGCTTCAGTAACTTGCTTTTTACCTTTCTCTGTAAGGTGATGAATATTGTCCGGTGCGCTTGAACAAACTTTGAGAACATTATTCTCCGCTTCGCCATGTCTCATTACGAAATACTTATTTCCAGATTTTTTTGTTTTTGATTTGAGATCCTCTATTGAATTTACAAACATTATTTTCCCAGAACTAGATTTCCAGAAAGGCAATGGGCTAGCCCAATAGCGATTGCGTGAAATAGTCCAATCTGGAGCAGATTCCATTGTATTTTTGAAACGTCCACCTTTTAAATGAGACGGAACCCAATTCATAGATTTAGCATTTTTAAGTAAATTATTTTTTACTTTTTGGATATTCACGAACCATGACGGCAATGCGTAATACAGAAGAGGTGTCTCACAACGATAACAATGCGGATAAGAGTGAACTATTTTTTCTTTTTCAAAAAGTTTTCCATTTTGAGCCAAATACTTAATTATTAAGACATCAGCCGACTGATGATCTTCTTTTGGTTTAACTTTAATCCCGGCAAAATCTGTAACTTCTTTTGAAAATGTACCATTCGGTTCAACATGTCTAATAAATGGAATATTGTGCTCTTTGGCAAGACTCATATCGTCTTCTCCGAAAGCAGGAGCCTCATGAACTACCCCGGTTCCTACGTCTGTGGTAACAAAATCCGCATGCCAAACTTTCCAAATATTTTCTTTATTTAGTGTGTCGATATTTTTATAATAATCAAATATAGGTTCGTAAGAGAGACCAATAAGATCAGATCCTTTTATATCATCATACACTATTTCAATTTCTTTTCCTTTGAAAACTCTTCCAACACTTTCACTGGCGACAATAAGTAATTCTGGAACTCCTTTAATTCTAAGCGCTGTGTAATTTATATTTTTCCCAACGGCAACCGCTGTATTCCCTGGTAATGTCCATGGAGTAGTCGTCCATGTAATCATATATACAGAATCTTTTGTCTCTTTTCCTTGTCCAAATTTTTGTCCCGATTTTAATTTAGATTTTACATAAACAGATATGTCGGTAATATCTTTATAACTGTTATCCATCGCAATTTCAGAGTTAGCAATCGGCGTTTCACATCGCGGACAATAAGCAAGCACTCGCACACTTTCATAAAGCAATCCTTTTTTATTTAATTCGCCAAGCGCCCACCAAACACTCTCAACAAAAGTGTTGTCCATTGTCTTGTATGAATTATCAAAATCAACCCATCTACCAATACGATTTACGGTCTTTTCCCATTCAGCAACATAAGTCAAAACTTTACTTCTGGCATATTCAACGAATTTGTCTATTCCCAATTCTTCGATAGCTTTTTTCCCAGAAATATTTAAATCTTTTTCAACAATATTTTCAATCGGCAATCCGTGACAATCCCATCCCCAACGACGTGGAACCGAAAATCCACGCATAGCCTGATAGCGTCCAATGACATCTTTAGTCACACTTCCAAGTATGTGACCGTAATGAGGAAGACCAGTTGCAAAAGGTGGACCATCATAAAAAACATAATTCCCTTTGGGTGAAAATTTTTCCAGGGATTTTTTAAAAATGTCATTGGTTTTCCAAAATTCCAAAACGCGCTCTTCCCGAAGCGCTGTTTCAGATTTTTTTGTCCCGAGCGAAATCGAGGGATTTGTCTCATTTTCAGCCATTATTGACTGATTCTAACATAAAATTTTTATTTTTACATCCTGTTGTTTAAGACAAAAGCTTTTGACCTCATTCACCACAAATTATCAACTTCAGTTGGGTAAAGCAGATTGTTTTTTGTTTTTAAATAGAAGAAAAATAAAATATACAATTGAAAATAATGAAGACAAAATTAAAGCCGAAGTGCTACGATCATAACAAACTATTCCCGAACATATTGGATTAATTTGAGATAATATAATGGTATCTATTATAATAAAAATTATTATAATTAATAAAACTGATTTGTATTTGATGTTTTTTAAAAAACCAGAGAAAAGTATTAATATTGTTAATGGTAACAGAACTCCAAACATAGGATGAAATAACTCAGTATTATAAGGGTTTAAATACGGGAAATTCATAATAATAATGAATAATATTAAAACAAAAAATACAATATTGATAATAAGTGGTTTTTTCATATTAATTTAAATTATCTAATAATTTATTCAGCATATCAAGTAAGAGTTGAGCATCGGTCTTTGATAATTTCTTTAGTTTAGGATGTTTAGAATCTGGCTTAGATAATTTCTTTTCTAGAACAGACTTAAATCTATCTGCTTTTAATTTTGCTTTATCTATTTTACCCTTTTGTATTGATTTGATTATATTATCTATCCTTTTGTTAAAAGCTTTAATTTTAGCTTGAGGTAAATCTAGAGAATTAATCGTCGCTTTCATAATCTGTAGATATGTAATTGGATCAAAAGTCACACTTGGAGCTAACATAAAATCAGTTACTCCGTCCCCTGTCACATCTAGTGCTAGCTGTGGTACTCGAGTATTTGAATTTAAAGTAACTTCTGCTTGCGTTTGGGTTGTTACGGGAATATCAACAAAAGATGAAATAGTTGATGAGCCATCTGGTAAAACTTTTTCTGATTCGTATGTAAATGTCCCTATATCTATACCTTGAAGTTTAATTTTAGACATTTGGTCTTCTGGGAGATTGATGTATTTACCTTCGCCAAATTCCATGTATGACGAGTTTGCAATATTTTCTTCAACATAACAAAAATCAGAAGTTGGTGGACAGATTTTTCCTGTGTGATTTCCATCCACATCATAGGCATCTAATGTAACTGGTGAATGTATTGAGATACGAAAACGGTTTTTTATGTCTATAGGAACTGTAGTATTTAAGTATGCTGAATTAGTAAAAGAAATTTCTTTAATAACATTAGAAATGAACTCTAAAATAGGTTGGGTTTCAAGAATATTTTTATGTTTGCTATTTATGGCAAGTGGAAATTTGTCATTATTTATCTGAAATAGATTCACCCAATACTTCTCTGTATTTTCTAGAAAACTCATATATTGAGCACTTGGTACAACTACGGTTCCGTCTCCATCAGACGTGAACCGAGGTTTTTCGTCTAATGTAAATTTGCAACTTGAACCGGTACAATCTAACCTTGGATAATATTCAAAACTTGCCACAGTATCTAATCCCCAACCAGCCACTTCTATTACTCTCATACTAGATGGTGGTGTAAAAACGTCTATACTATCGTGTAAACTTTCAGCTTTAGAAAATAAACTTTCTGATAAATTAATAGGTAAATTCGTTTGATTGATAGCTGGATTTGTCCTTCCTTCATTTCCAAAAAGAAAATCTTTGTATTCAGAATAAGAATTAATCGCACTGCCGAAAGTTTGGACCATTTCTGTTGTTACATTGGAAGGAATTGCTGTATCCACAAATGTTGCCGGTGAAGCGCTAATATGATTTATGTATTCCTTGCTTGGCAAAAGTCCAAAAGCACTAAGCATATTTCGTCCGAGTTCACGAGCACGAGTTTCATCTACAAGCCAGCCACCTAAAATACTCTGGTCGTATCCATGCATTATCGCAGGTACAGCCACAGCCGTCCCTATTTCTGGCACAGCAACCAAAATTAAAACATCTACATCGTCAATCAAATTATTAACACCTGCTATTTTATCATCTTGCAATCTTTTCAAAAGTGCCTTAGCTAAAAGTCCACCATTACTATGCGCAACGATTGTTACTTTTCCATTCTTAGATGAATCAACCAAGGATTGAAGTGTCTCAACAAGCGATAAATTTCCGTTTTGATAATTAGTTCCACTATTTACAATATCATCAACACTTTGTCGCCAATCATAGGCAAATGACTTCCAATCAGCAATTTTCCCATCATTAACTAAATCGTCCATAGTGTTAGAAAAACTTTTATAAATACTTTGTACAGTTGGACCTGTTGGAATTGGTATATTTGTTTCTTTTATAATGTCTCTGGTGTAAATACTTGAATTTTTACTAGTTCCATCAGTATTCAAATACAAATCCTCCACATCACTATTTGCATTTGGTTCCCAAAGCTGATCTTCACTTCCATTGTTCTGATAAAGTCTACTAGCCTTAATCCCTGGTAAAAAAAGAACATTGGAGAAACAATCAACAGTACAAGATTGTTGTAATGGGTCTGAAATGAGCCATGGATCAAAAAGAACTGGCGCTTCTCCTTCATCATCTTCGACTCCGTTACCAAGACCATTGGGATTTAAAGTTCCATGATGAGGTCCTGATGGATCACCCCACCAAGTATTGCGAAAATCAATAGTGTAATCATATTGAGGTTCTTCTATATCTTCCTCTCCTTCTTCCTGAGCGATAGCTTTTTCTGTTTTAAATAAATTAAAAAACCAAGCAAAAAAGCTTCGCTTCTCGGGTTTTAAAGCGAGCGGAGGCATAAGAATGTTTGAAATTCCACTGTAAGTGTTTCCGTAAATACTCAAACCTGAAACCGTAAATATTGAATTCGGCAAAGATTCAAATTGATTTATCGATATTCCATGATTATTACTTCTAATTATACTATCTGAAATATTTACTGAATTATTGCCATTAGTTGAAATCCCTATAGAATTTTTCTCAAAGATAGAATTTGTCACATTTACTCCATCATCCTCACCCACAGAAAGACCATAATATGCATAACTTATAAAAATATAATCAAGTGTAACACTCGGGTTATAGTTCTGCGAAGAAATAGATATTCCGCCACCTAGATATTCTTCTGTTTTAATATTCGGCACTGTTGTAATTTCTATTCCTTCCTCGTTATATATCTCTCCGTCAGTGTCTCCACCCAATTCGTCATCAAACCAACTAGTAAAATGAACTTTCTCGGATTCTGTACCTTGCACGTTCAAAGTACCTAGCACATAAAGTGGATTAGATGCTTTTACAATCACGCCTTCTTTTATAGTTAAGGTCACGTTCGGAAGTACTGCCGTGTAGTCATCCAAAATATACGGATTATTTTCTTTAGTCCAAATAGTATCTGTATCTATATCTCCCGATATATGGGTTTCGGCAAAAACTTTCGGGACAGAGATAAACAAAACACCTAAAAAAATAAAAAAAGGAAACAAAAAAATTAATTTTTGTGTACGCATTTAATTTAAAAATTATTTATATAAATTTATTATCTCACAAATTTAAAAGAAAAAGTATAAATATGTGGAAAACTACATCCTCTCTGGAGCTTTGATGCCGAGCAGATACAATCCATTTTTTATGACAAGAGAAAAAGCTAAAGTAAGAGCTACTTTGTAAGGTGAAGTCGGATCATTTTTGTCTATAATTTTTGTACTGCCATAATAAGTATTATAAGCACGAGCAATATCTATCAAATAATTGGCAATATAATGCGGTTCAAATTCTTGGGCTGACCTAAATACAATCTCGGGAAATCTATATAATAATTTTTCAACTTCCGTTGGAGCAAAATCATCTGACATAAAGCCAGGTAAAATATTTTCTTTTTTTGCTTTCTCCAAAACAGAATTAGCTCGAGCAAAAGAATATTGCAAGTACGGTCCAGAATCTCCTTCGAAAGAAATAGATTTTTCAAAATCATAAATAATATCGCCGCCGATATTTTGTTTCAAAATTGAATATTTCAAGGCGGAAACTCCAACATCTTTACTAATTTGCTTTTTTTCTTCTTCCGTAAAATCTCGGTTCTCTATTTTTTTCAAAATTTCATCGCAGGATTCCAAAATCAGAGATTCTCCGGTAATAACATTTCCTTTCCGAGAAGACATTTTGCCAGAAGCCAGACGCATCATGCCATGAACAACGTGCTTCATTTTAGAGGCAAATTCGGGACTTATTATTTCAAGCGCTTTATTGACTACTTTCATATATTCTTCTTGTTCGTGGGCTGTTATCACCACTGATAGGTCTAAATTTTCTTTCTCGAATTTCATTTTAGTGAGTCCTAATTCTTTGGTCTCATAAGTGGGCAAGCCCTGCGAAGTGATAAATACTCTGGTATGAAGTTTAGGGTTGTATTTTTCTGCACGAAAAACTATTGCCCCGTCGCTCTTTTCAAATACATCAGATGAGGAAACAATCTTTTCTCCGATTGGAGCCACGATGCTCTCAAAAAAATAATAATTAAAACTGGTGCCGAGTATTTTATAAATTTCTTCAAATGCCTCAAGAGTTATTCTTCTGCCCCAGTCATAAATCTCATTTATTTTTTTATCACTTTTATCATAAATTTTTTTATTTATTTCTTCAATTTCTTTTTTAGCTTTTTCGTCAGTTTCATAGACATCATTTCCTTTAGCATAAAGATTTCCAATATAACGAGCTTTCTCGGAAACTGATTTATCTTCTTCAGGCAAACCTGATTTTAAAAGCTCATAAATAGCTTTGGCTACATGCGGACCAATATCACCTTGATAATTGGCACGGACCATTTTTGCTCCAGAAAATTCTACAATGCGAGAAATGGACTCTCCTATAGTATTGCTCATTAAATGTCCAATATGAAAAGGCTTAAAAGGATTTGGCTGAGTATATTCCACCATTACTTTCTTTCCTTCAAAAATATTATTTCGTCCAAAATTTTTATTTTCCAAAATTTCTCTGGTGGAATTAACAAAAAATTCTTTAGGTAAATAGAAATTTATGAATCCAGCTCCAGCTATTTGGATTTTTAAAACTTCTGTAGGTAAATTTTTGTTTAATTTTTTGACTATTTTTTCAGCAAGTTCTTTCGGGTTAGTTTTATTTTCCTTCGCCAGAACCATCGCTATATTTGTAGAAAAATCTCCCATTTCTAAATCTACAGGATGTTCGAGTGAAACCCGTCCGAACGGATGTTCATCCGGACGGATATCTTTAGCTTCAATATTCAAACTCTTGAGAGTATTTTTTATCAAATCTTCAATTTTTTCTTTTATATTCATTCTATTTTTTACCAGTTGAACCAAACATTCCTTTTCCACGAGCCGATTCACTCAATGTATTAGTCTCCTCTAACTCTACAATCTCTACAGGTGTAATTATAAGCTGAGAAACTTTATCGCCCTCCTCAAAAGTATAAGGCTTATCGGATAAATTCACTAGCAAAGTATTATATTCACCACGATATCCGGCATCAAAAACACCACCCATATGATGAAGTCCTGTTTTTGAGATACCTCCTTTATCCATAATAATTGCTCCATATCCTTCTGGAAATTCCAGCGCAAAACCATGCCAAAAACGATAATGCCCCATGGGTGGAATCGTTATTGTTTCCATGGCATATAAATCCATTCCAATATCTCCCGGATGGTGATATTTTGGTAATTTTGCATCTTTTTTTAATTTTTTAATTTTTATTTTCATTCTATTTTTTTATTAAAACTTTTTTCACTTTTTCATAAATTTTTTCATGGATATTTTGACGAGATAAAATTTTATTTTTCGGTACACATTCAATTTTTATAAAATTCGGAATTTCTTTTACTAACTTCAATGCGCTTTTGCGGGAATTTATTAAAAAATTTACATCTGTTTCATGCACATCTTTTCTCTTCTTCAAATAAGCTCTCTTCATTTTACTACTTTCACGGCCTTTTAAAAGCTGAAGAACAATTTTTGTTGGAAAATCTAAATATAAAATTAAGTCTGGTTTCGGAATCTTAAAAACTTCATACTCCATTTTTTCCAGCCATTTCATAAAATTATTTCTTTTTTTTACGCTTTTAATTTTCCCCGCTTGATGAATTTGGTTAGCCGAAACATAACGATTAGCAATGACAATATGTCCCTTCTTTAACCAATTTCTCAATTCTTCACTAGACTCCCAGCGATCTGCCGCATACAATACTGATGCGATTTTTGGATGAACATTTAAAAATTTATAATACTGTTCACTTAAACAGTGTCCAATAAAAGCTCCAAAGAAATTTTTATAGTATTCTGGAAAATCAACTATTTTTACAGTTTTTCCTTCTTTTTTTAATCTTTTTGCTAAAAGTTCCACTTGGGTCGCTTTGCCACTTCCATCCGTGCCGTCTATGACTATCAATTTTCCTTTGTATTTTTTCATATTTCTAAAATCTTTAATCCCCTTTTAATGGCTACGAATCCATACCCCCAAAGAAATGGAAGCCACAATGGCATCAAGCCAAAAAGCGAATTCCTGACAAAAGTTTCAACACCAGTACTAATAAAAATCATCTCAGATAGTATCATCACAAAAAATCCGAAGAAAAATATAAAAATATCGCCCCTCTCTTTTTTAGCCAAAAAAGAAATAAAAATAATCCCTACATATAAAACCGTGAGAAAATAATCATTTTGAATAATAGGAATAAGTCCAATCATCACAAGAATTGGAATTGTGTTAAAAATAATATTTATTATTTTATCTATGAGTTTCATTTTTTCTTTCTTAAAATCTCATCGATTTTTTCTGCGATTTTTATCATATCTTTTTCTTTTTTGCCACGGCTAGTTTCTGCACAAGTACCGAGACGAATACCGGAAGGATCCATCACAGAACGAGTATCGCCTGGAATAGTATTCATATTTACTATAATTCCTTCTTTTTCTAATTTTTCGCCTGCTTCCTTTCCCGAAATACCTTTTCCATTCATCCATGTATCTACAAGAATCAAATGCGAATCCGTGCCACCAGAAACGATATGCCAACCAAGTTTTTGAAGTTCTTTTGCCAAAACTTTGGCATTTTTTACAACTTGTTTCGCATATTTTCTAAACTGAGAAGTGCTTGCCTCTTGAAGAGCAACAGCTGCAGCTGCAATATTGTTTTCATGTGGCCCGCCAAAAAGTCCGGGGATTACTGTTTTATCTATTTTTTTGTCAAATTCTCTTGCATCTTTTTTTACAAATAAAATTGCGTGTCTTGGACCACGAAGACTTTTATGTGTGGTGGTCATAACAGAATCGGCATATGGAAATGGCGACGGATACACTTCCCCCGCCACCAATCCAGCAAAATGTGACATATCAACATGCAAAATAGCTCCACATGCATCTGCTACTTCTCTGAATTTTTTGAAATCAACAAATCTTGGATAAGCCGTAAAACCAGCCACAATAATATCCGGCTTTTCTGTTATGGCAATTCGTTTTAATTTTTCATAATTAATAATTTCAGTTTTCGGGTCAACTTCAAACTGTAACGGTTTCCAAAGCTTGCCGGTCATAGAAGCTGGATGTCCGTGAGTCAAATGCCCGCCGGAAGTTAATTTCATTCCCATAATCTTTCCACCGATTGAAACCAAGGCTGAATATAAAGCAAAATTAGCGGGAGAGCCGGAAAGAAGTTGCACATTTACATGCCATTCTTCGGGTTTTAATTTAAAAAGTTTTAAAGCACGTTCTTTGCAAAGATTTTCTACTTTATCAATAATAATATTTCCGCCATAGTATCGCCTACCCGGATACCCTTCTGCATATTTATTTGTAAGCACAGATCCTAATGCATTTAAAACATCCCTAGAAACATAATTTTCTGACGCAATAAGATTAAGGACATCTTTTTGTCTTTCATTTTCTGCCTTTATTAGCTTTTCTATTTGTTTATCACGCATTCATTTATTCTAGCACATTTCATAATTATTGTTCCCAATAAGTCGGTCCTAAAAATTTTTGCACCAAACAAAGAAAGAACATCTAATGTTTCTTGATGTGGATGACCATATTTATTATTTTTTCCATCTGAAATAAACGCATAGGTGGGAGAAGTAGCCTTTACAAATTCCGGGGAAGTAGAAGTGCGCGAGCCATGATGCCCAACTTTTAGAATATCACTGTTTAGTTGCGCTATAGAATTTTCTTCAAGAATTATTTTTTCTGTTTTAATTGTTGCGTCTCCGGTGAGCATTATAGAAGTATTACCATAAAAAAGTTTAGCCACTATTGATCCGTCATTTGTGGACCAAAAAGACACATCCTGATCAGGAAATAAAATTTGAATAAATACTTCACCGCCTAGATTTAATCTCATTCCTTTTTTTGCTAAGATACTTGGGATATCTTTTTTCTTTAATTCATCTTTTAAATTTTGATATACTTTAGAATCAGTCAAGGTTCCCGGTTCAAATACTTCATCCACTTGATAAATCTTCAAAACGTCCAGAAAACCACCGATGTGATCTTGATCCGGGTTGGTAATAATAAATGCGTCTATTTTTCTGTCAAAAGGAGACATTACTTGAGAAAGTTGATTTAAAATTTTTCTCGGTGGTCCACTATCAATTAATATTTGTGTTCCAGTTGGAGATTCAACAAAAAGGGCATCCCCTTGACCGATATCTAACATAGCAAAAGTAAAATCTCTGTGATAATTTTGCCAAGCAAGATAAAAAATAAAAATATTTGCCACCAAAAGCAAAAAGGCGGAGAAAAACAGCCAATATTTTTTACAATTTTGAAACATGTTATAATACTAACATGCAAACATTCACACCAAAAATTTTTAACATACAAGAATTAAAAGGGCTATCGGCTAAAAATATAGAGGAGCATTTAAAGCTTTATGCCGGATATGTAAATCAGGCTAATCTTGTGCTTGAAAAAATCAAAGAGTTGTCGGAAAACGCTGAAACAAACATGGGTATTTTAAGTGGTCTGCAAAAAAGATTTGGGTTCGAATACAACGGTATAAGAAATCACGAGATTTATTTTGATTCATTATCCGGCAACGCAAATACCCTAAAAGAAAATAGTGAGTTTAAAAAGGCTTTCGTTTCAGAATGGGGTTCATTTGAAAAGTGGCTTGCATTATTCAAAGCAATCGCGACAACCAGGGGTATTGGTTGGGCAATGCTTTATTATGATAAGAAAGAAAAAAGATTATTGAATGCTTGGGTTGATGAACAACATTTAGGTCAGCTTCAGGATTGCACGCCAATTGTAGCTTTGGATATGTGGGAACATGCTTATCTTTTCGATTATGTTCCGGCAGATAAGAAAAAATATATCGAAGCTTTTTTTACAAATCTAAATTGGGAAGCAGTAGAAAAAAATTTCACCCCTTAAAAACATTATTCTTGAGTTTCTAAGAAAAATCTCTTTATACTTTTGCCAAAAAGTTTATAAACAAAATAGACATAGATTAGAAGCGTAATAAGAAATGGAAAATCTGGTATAGATAATGCAGCAAATGGAAGATGAGAGAAAAAACTTATGACAGAAAGTTTATAATGTAATAAAAGATAAGAAACAAATCCGAACGGAACTGCGAGCATATATGAAATAATTCCTGCGAAACCTGTTAGAAAACCCAAAATCATAGTAAATGGAATAAAAGGCAAAATCAAGGCATTGGCCGGCAAGGCCACTAAAGAAAGATTCCCCATTTTGTAAAGAATAAAAGGTAAAACAAAAATATAAGCCGCACATGTGACTGAAATAACATCTCTTAATTTAAAGCGAGGTGTAATCCATAAAAAATATTTTTCAATTTTAGGTGTAAAGAAAATCACTGCAACTGTAGCAATAAAAGAAAGCTGAAAAGAAACGTCAAAAACTAAAATTAGAGGATTAACTAAAACCATAATAATTCCAGTCAAAACCAAAGCTCGCGCTACATCGTAATTTCTACCTATCACTCGGGCAAACAAGGCTAAACTAGCCATAATCCCCGCTCGTACCGCCGTAGAAGATCCGCCAGTCATTAAGACAAAAAGTAAAATAGAAAAGATTCCAATCCCGATTCCGATGTTTTTAGGAAGGGAATAAAAAATTTTCATGATCCATTCGGCAACGATTGTAATATTGTATCCGGAAAGCGCTACTATGTGAATAGTGCCTGTATCAACAAAACTTTGTCTTAAAGATTCACTAAAAGAAGATTTTTCTCCTAAGATAAGCCCACCCATCAGCAACGACTCCGGTTCTCTAATTGCTAAATTCATTTTATCTAAAAATTTTTCTTTGGCATAAAATAGTGCGCTTTTCATAAGATTACCATTCTCATGCGAGATAATTTCAATTTTCGGATAACTCATTATATAAAATATCCCATCTTTCCTTAGATAATTTACATAATCAAATTCCTTCCCATTGTCTGTCATAAAATTTTCCGGTTTTTTAAGAATTCCTTCAACATTTACTTCGTCTCCATATCTAAAATCTTTATCAAGATTAACTATTGCTAAAATTTCTGTTTTTTCTTCATTAATTTCTATCTCTAGAATTAATTTCTGATTATTCTCTGTAATAGTCGGCTCATCTATAATTTCTCCGGAAAAAGAAACTTCTTGGTCAACTTGTGATTCAAAAACACTGGGTGCTGGAACATCAGCCATTTGAAATCTTAAAACACCGAGAGAAAAAGCCAGAATAAATATTCCAGTAACTATCCCCCACTTATTTTTTGAAACAAAAATATGAAACAAGATAATGGCAAAAGCAACTATTCCAAACAAAATAACTAGATATAAATTTACAAAAATAAATGAGCGCAAAAGCACTCCTATTATAAAACCGAAACAAAATACATAAAAAATTATGTTTTGCATTTAAAAATTATAAAAAATCATTTCTCGTTTTTAAGTTCTATTCTGTTACTATCCGCAAAACTAGTGGCTATTTCATCTGCCCGTTCATTATATTTATCGCCATTATGGCCTTCTACATAAATCCATTTGATTTTAAACTGCTGAGAAAGTTTATAAAGCTCTTGCCAAAGTTCTTTATTCAAAACTGGTTTTTTTGCAGCATTTTTCCAATTTTTTTTCTGCCAATTAGAAATCCATTCGGTTATTCCTAAAATCATGTATTTTGAATCTGAAAAAACTTCCACCAACACATTCGTTTTTGTTTTTTTAAGATACTTAAACGCTTCAATGGGCGCGATAAGCTCCATTTGATTATTAGTGGCATGTTTGGACGCTCCACCAATTTCAACAACTTTATTCCCTAAAATAATAACTACCCCCCATCCAGCTTTCCCTGGATTCCCCCTGGCCGCCCCATCTGTATAAATAATTATTTTATTTTTCATAAAGATTTACCAATTTTTTGCTTTTATTAAATCTGGAATAATTTGTTCTTCATTAATTGTAATCATCGAGTATTTTTTCGTTTCAAAGTCTTTTTTGGAAAACCAAACAAAATCTTCAATTTCTGCGTCTGGTTTTACCCCCCCCTCTATAGTTACGATATACACTCTTTGATCATAGACTATCTCTGGATTATAAAAGGATTTTCCAGGATACTCCCCAAAAAATTTTGAATTAATCAAATCAACTCCAATTTCTTCTTTTAATTCTCTTTTCAAGCAACTCTCATCAGATTCTCCTTCTTCAAGTTTACCTCCGGGAGTCCAAAGTTCTTTGTATCTTTTACCTTTGAGCATTAAAATTTCTCCATTCTGGATTATAATTCCAGCAATTCTTGTTCTTGTTTGCATAATATAAGTATATCAAAATATACAGGAACTAGCTAATTTTTTTTACTTGGGAGCCGAGCTCCCAAGTAATCATTCTAATAACATATTTTCCAGTTCTTTTTCGTTCTTCTTTCTTTCTAAAATATCAAGCAAAACTGATTCACAAAAATTTCTGTATTCTTTTGAATTAGAAAATTGTTCTAAAACAATATTTTTAACACAAAAAATCTTTTCTGTTTTTCCAATATATTCATCAAAACTTGATATGGGTAAATTTTCCATCCATTTCTTATTCAAACTTTTATGTACTTTGTAATTTAAATTCACATATACACTTAGATGTAAAAGGTATTCATCTGAATTTATATGTACGGCTTTATACTTACCTTGGAACAACGATCCGTTGCGTTTATATTTCTCATTAAAATAATTTGTATATCCAGTAGATAACTTATGCATAAATTTTTGTATTCCATCATCTACAAGAGGTTCAAGTATAAAATGATAATGATTCTGATTCAAACAATAAGTAATAAAATTTACTAATTTACTTGACTTGGGAGCTCGGCTCCCAAGTTGATAAAAAGAATTTTCAAAGATACTCCCTATCGGATCTGGAACATTAAAATCATTCATACTCTTAAGAAACCGACATAAATCTTCGGCATCCATAAATATGCTTCTTTTATCTACTCCCCTATTGTAAATATGGTAAAATTCTCCGATAGTAAATTTTATATTTCGCATATGTATAGTATAACATAAATCACTTGGGAGCCGAGCTCCCAAGTGTTAAAAAATATCTTCTATTCGTAGACGTAATTCTTCCCTGCCTCGGAATCTAGATAAATCAAAAGTGGCTAGAAGATTTACTTTTTTACCTTCTGCTAGGGAAGTCTTGAAAGATTCACTGTTCGAGAAAAAAGAAATAGCTTTAACTTTATTTTTGCTTGTATCGGAAAAAGTAATTTCCAAATGCTCCCCAGAGCCATTTTTGCCAAATTTTTTGATGTTTTCCACTTCTACATTCTCAAAAAGAAAAATCGGCTTAGGATTAGCCAATCCAAAAGGAGCAAGTTTTTCTATCTCTTTCCAGTTTTTTGTATTTACTATACTTAAGTCAGATTTAATATTATAAATCATCTCATTTTCTATTTTATCGCGTTTTACTTTACTAAAAGAAATAGACAAGGCTTCTTCTAGAAAATGAATTTTTTCGTTCTGAACTGTAAAACCGCCGGCAAATTCATGTCCGCCAAATTCCATAAAAAATTCACGAGTTTCAGTCATAAGTTTAACCACAGACACTGAACCATCTGACCGACAGGAACCTTTTATAAAGTCATTTTCATCTTTACCCCAAACAAAAACAGGTTTTTTGTATTCATCCGATATCTTACTTGCTACCAGGCCCAACACTCCCACCCGCCATTGCGGATTACCTATGACGATGACTTCTTTCATTTCACGTTTTTCAAATTTTTTATTCACTTCGCGCATAATACCGGCAACCATCGTTTTTCTATCATCATTTATTTTTGACAGATGACCTGTAATCACTCCCGCTTTCACTTCATCTTCTGTGGAAAGAAGTTCATACGCTTTCATCGGATCATCCATCCGCGACGCCGCATTTAGTCTGGGCACTACCATAAAACCAATATCATCTTCGGTTAAATATTTTTGTTCAATTTTCATTTTAGCCAGAAGTTTCTGCAAACCGGGACGAGGAGATTTCTTTAAAACTTTCATCCCGAAATACGCCATAGCCCTATTTTCTCCCAGAAGGGGCACAAGGTCTGAAAGTGTAGCCAAACCTGCCATATCTAGCAACCATTTTTCCCAACCTGTATTTATTTTATAAAATTCTCCGTATTTTTTTACGAATCCTTGTACTAATTTAAATACCACTCCTGCACCACAGAGCATTTTCTCAGGATAAGCATCCACTTTAGGATTTAAAATCGCATAAGCGCGAGGAAGAGTCGTGTGAGGCAAGTGATGGTCTGTAACAATTACATCAATCCCGTCCACTTCCGCCTGTGCAATTTCAGAAACCGCCGTAATGCCAAGATCAATAGTTATTAAAAGTTTTACTCCTTTTTTAGCAAATTGTTTTATAGCCGGAAGATTAAGTCCGTAACCTTCAGAATTTCTTCCTGGAATATAAATCTCAAGATTTTTATACGGAATCTTTTTCCCGCCTGGGATAGACCCACTTATGATGGAAAATAAATCGTTCAAAATAACCGCCCCTGGAATTCCATCACAGTCATAATCCGCATAGACAACTATTTTCTCTTTCGCTTCTATCGCTTCAAAAATTCGGACACAAGCTTTTTCCATATCTTTCATCAAGAAAGGATCATGGAAATCCCGCTCATATTTTGGATTTAAAAAAATATCAGCTTCAGCTATGGTTTTTATACCTCTTTTTTCTAAAATCGTTCTTAATAATTCAGAATACTGATGCATAAAGCAAATTTTAACATAATTTGATATAATATTCGCATGCAGGATTGCATTTTTTGTAAAATTTCAAAAGGAGAAATTCCGTGTGATAAAATCTATGAAGATGAAATATCTCTCGCTTTTTTGGATATTAATCCAGTCAACCTAGGACATGCTTTGGTCATTCCCAAAGAACATTTCCAAAATATTTATGATTTGCCCGAAAATATAGCTGCCCATCTTATAAAAATTGCGAAAAAGATAGGTACTGCTTTAAAAAAAATCGGGTCAGACGGAACTAACATAACAACAAATAACGGAGAAGCTGCAGGACAAATTATTTTTCATTCTCATATTCATGTTATACCAAGATTCATAAACGACAATTTATCACATTGGCCAACGAAAAAATACAAAGAAGGAGAAGTTAAAAAAATAATAGAGAAAATTACCCAAGCGCTTTAATTCCCGGCAATGTTCCAGTAGCCAGGAAATCCAGCATCGCCCCACCGCCAGTAGATACAAAAGAAAATTTATTTTCTAGTTTCATTTGAGAAACCAGAGCAACAATATCTCCTCCACCGATAATGCTTTCGGTTTTTGAGCTCGCGACTAGTTTCAATATTTTTTCAGTCGACTTTGCGCCGCTAGATTCATATTTACCCAACGGTCCATTCCAAAGAATAAATTTTGATTTTTCAACCAATCGTACTAGGTTTTTTGTTGTTTTACTCCCAATATCCAAAATAATTTCATCTTTTTTAATTTTATCTACTCTCTTGTTAATTAATCTATTTCCGGATTTTACAACAACATCTTCTGGTAAAATCAGTTTTCCGTTTTTGAGAATTTCTTTGAAATTATAATTTGTATCATCAACCAGAGATTTCCCTATTTCGTACCCTTGGGCTTTCAAAAAATTATTGGACAGTGCTCCACCGACAAAAACACAATCTGCCGATCTTAAATACTTTCGGATTAAGGGTATTTTGGTAGAAAATTTAGCACCGCCTGCAATACAAAGAAATGGGTGTTTGGTTTTTTTAAAAACTTTCGAAAGATTTTTTATTTCTTCCTCTAATTGAAACCCGGCGTAACTAGGTAAATATTTAGGTAATCCAACAATCGAAACATGTATTCGATGAGAGACAGAAAAAGCATCATTAACATAAATATCTCCAAGCTTTGCAAGTTTTTTTGCAAAATTCAAATCATTTTTTACTTCACCGGGAAATTTTCTAATGTTATCTAGCAAGGTTATGTTTTTTTTAATATATTTTTTAAGACAATCAGCTACCGGTTTCATGCTTTCTGTCCCATCTTTGCCCAGATGGGAAATTAGAATCACTTCGGCACCTTTCTGCTGTAAGAATTTAATGGTTGGCAGAGCTTTTTTAATTTTAAAATCATTAAAAACTTTTCCATTTTTAATAGGCACATTAAAATCCACTCGCACTAGTACTTTCTTATCTTTTAAATTTTTTATTTGTTTGAGACTTCGCATATTTTAACGATTCTAGAAAACTTTTTTGAATCCAAGCTAGCACGGCCGGGAAGCAGACCATCTATACCTCCTTTTTTAAAAAAGTTTTCTGCATCCCGTTCATTGGCGGAACCCCCGTAAATAATTCTCATGCGAGATGTTTCTTTCCCGAATTTATCAGAAAGAATTCTCCGAATGAAAATGGTCATTTCTCGGCAGTCATCGGGTGTAGCATCCTTGCGATCGGGAGTGCTGGAAATAGCCCAAATTGGTTCATAAGCAATTATTATTTTTGAAATTGAATTTTTAGAGACTCCCAAGAGACATTCTTCCAATTGGTTTTTAACTAAGTTAAAATAGTTGTGGCTTTCATCACGAACATTTTCCCCCACGCACAATACTGGCCGAAGCCCAGCCACAAGCGCTGACTTGATTTTCTTGTTTATCTCGTTATTATTTTCACCCATCATTCTTCTTTCTGAATGGCCCAATATCACATATCTGACGCCAATATTATAGAGCATCGGAGCTGAAATTTCTCCAGTAAATGGACCCTCATCTCGCCCGAAGGCGTCTTGTGCGCCTAAATATATTTTTCTAGATATTTTTTTCAGCTTTTCCAAATACAAAAAAGGTGGACAGATCACAACTTCCGTTTTTTTAATATTAGAAATAGATTTTGCTATATTATTAAACAATTTTTCCGCTTCTTGCAGAGAAAGTGGATTCATCTTCCAATTACCAATAACTATTTTCTTTTTCACCATATGGTAAATTATATCATAATGCGTTAAAATATGGATAAGGTATGATTTTTAATATTCATAAAAGGGGTTTTACTTTGGTTGAAACATTAGTGGGAACTGCGGTGTTTGTTTTAGTTTCATTGTCTGCTTACAAAGCTTTCGGAGTACTGATGGACGCTGTATCAGCATCACAAGCAAAAATTGCCGCCACTTCTGTGGCAAATGAAAAATTTGAAATAATCCGCAATTTACCATACGAAAACGTGGGCATACCAAATTCAATTCCGACTGGAGAAATACCCAGAAACCAAAGTATCACGAGAGATGGTTATTCTTTCGATATTTTAACCACCATAAGAAATATTGACGATCCATTTGACGGCACTATCGGGGGCACACCTTCAGACAGTTCGCCAGCCGATTACAAATTGGCAGATTTGGATATTACTTGCTCAAATTGTAAAATTTTTCCCCCGCTTAAATTCATTACTTTAGTTGCACCACATTCTCTCGAAACCGTCTCTTCTAACGGAGCTTTATTCATAAGAGTTTTTGATTCCGATGGTTTAGCCATTCAAGGCGCCTCAGTTAATATTGAAAACACGCAAACAAATCCAGATATTATTATAGAGGAAACAACCGACAATGAAGGATGGATAAAGATAGTAGATGCCCCGCCTGGAACAAACGCTTACAATATTATCGCTACAAAATCAGGATTTTCAACAGATCAGACATATCCTATCGGGGGAGCAGCCGGAACAGACCCAATTTCACCTGATGCTACAGTTGTTGTCCAACAAGTGACTCAAACAAGTCTTTTGATAGATAGAGTCAGTTCTTTTACTGTTCAAACAGTAGATTCTTCCTGTGTAGTATTACCGAATATAGATTTCTCTCTCACAGGAACAAAAATTATCGGCGCACCTTCCATTTTAAAATATGACACGCACAACTTTAGCACAGGCAGCTCTGGAAATGTAACTATCCAGGATCTGGAAGCAGATACTTATGAAACAGTACTTACGTCAATATCATATGATTTGTCTGGAACAAGTTTTTTCCCCATCTTTACTATCAATCCGAATGAAAACAAAACTTTACAAATGGTAGCTGTGCCTCATGCAGGTATGGCTCTTTTAGTGTCAGTCAAAGACTCAGCGGATTTGCCGATAAATGGAGCAACCGTGCAACTGGAAAAAGGTGAATTTAATGAAATAAAGAGTACAAATTCCAGCCCGTGTCAAACCCCAGGTCAAACATTTTGGAATAATTTAGCAAGTGGTTCGTATACTTTGACTGTTTCAAAAATTGGGTATCAAACATCTGTCAGCACTATAGATGTTTTAAATAATTGGCAAAATCAAAATATAATCCTCACGCCTTAGGTTATGCAAAAAATATTAAAAAACAAAAAAAAATCAGCGGGCGGGTTTACCATTATAGAAACGCTTTTCGGAGTCTCAATTTTTGTACTAGTTATGCTGGCATTAACTTTTTTTTCCAGAAATATTTGGTCTTACAGCTCTTTTATATCAGCCAGTTTAACCGATGCCGACACCGGAAGACAAACTATAAAAACAATGACCTCGGAAATACGCACCGCATCCGCTGCTAATACAGGAGCATATGTTATAAGTCTGGCTAATGCTGACGCTTTCACTTTTTACTCGGATATAGATGATGATGGACTGAAAGAAAAAGTAAGGTATTTCTTAAACGGCCCACTTTTGCAAAAAGGAGTAATCAAACCGACAGGAAGTCCATTGACATATAGCGGAACAGAAACCATTTTAACTCTCGTATCTAATGTTACCAATTCTTCTGTTTTCGAATATTACAACAAAGATTATGCCGGTACAGAAGCACCACTTTCTTTTCCTGTTAATATACCTTCCGTACGTTTAATAAAAATAACTGTAACTACAGATAAAGATGCAAACCGCCCCCCTGCCCCGATGACATTTTCTACTCAAGTTTCTATCAGAAATTTGAAGGACAATTTATGATAAAAGAAAAAATAAAAGAAAATAAAGGCATCATTGTAATACAAACTTTAGTTTTTGGAGTGGTAGTAGTCATAATAATAGGAGCTCTGTCCGGTTGGGCTGCAACGACAACAAAAGCGGGAAGAATAGCCTTTAACCGTGAACAAGCATTCCAGTCTGCTGAAGCAGGAGTAGATTATTATCGCTGGCATTTAGCACACGCTTCGACGGACTATCAAGATGGGACAGGAACAACAGGTCCATATATTCACGACCTGGAAGACAAGGACGGAAATATTATTGGACAATTTTCTCTTGATATAACCGCTCCGGGATTGGGTTCCACCCTGGTAAAGATAAAATCTATAGGCACTTCTGCATTTGATTCTTCGTATCAAAGAAAAATACTAAGCCAAGTTGCCAAGCCTTCTATCGCCAAATATTCTGTTGCGGGAAATAACGCTATGCGTTTTGGCGCAGGTACGGAAGTTTTCGGACCAATACATGTAAACGGTGGAATTCGCTTTGATGGATTAGCGCATAATATTGTTACCAGTGGGGCCACAACCTATACAGATGGAGACTGGGATGCCTGCACCAAAAGTAATTCCTATGGCGTGCATACTTGCCTGTCTCCGGCGGATCCAACATCCCCCACAACACTGCCTTCGCGCCCAGACGTATTTGAAGCTGGGCGTCTAATAAGCCAGCCGACAATTGATTTTTCCGGATTTACAACCGATCTTGCAATCTTAAAATCAAATGCCCAAACTAGCAACGGATTTTATAGGGATGCAGCCGGAAGCGGATATGTGGGTTATCATATAGTTTTAAAAACAAATGACACTTTCGACTTATATAAAATAAATAGTTGGGCCAGTTTAGGAGATTGTAGCGGAACGAGCTCAAGCTGGAGTGTTAACACTCAAACTTTACAGGGTAATTACCAATTTCCTTCTAATGGAATAATATTTATAGAAGACAATGTTGTAATTGACGGACAAATAAATGGAGCAAGACTCACCATAACCGCGGCTGATTTGCCTGTACCTTCTAACCCTGCCAATTATAAAAATGTAATAATAAATAATGATCTTTCATATACTTCATATGACAGTACAGACTCCATAGGGCTCATAGGGCAAAAGGGGGTCATGGTCGGCATGATAAGTGAGGATAATTTAAAAATAGATGCTGCCCTTATTGCCCAAAACGATAGGGTTGGAAGATTTTATTATATAGGTGGAAGTTGTACTTATAAAAATCGTTCAGTTATTTCACTTTTTGGAATGATCGCCTCATATACCAGATATGGGTTCGCATATACAGGTGGGACAGGTTATACTACAAGAAATATAACCTACGATGCAAACTTGCTTTACGCTCCACCACCTAATTTCCCGCTCACTTCCGACCAATACCAGATATTGTCTTGGCAAGAAGTAAAAAATTAGTAATTATTTTATATTATCCATTATTGAATACAGAGGTGAAATCATTGAAATGGCAAAGAAGCCAACGGCTGCGCCAATCACAACCATCAAAACCGGTTCAATAACTATTGAAAGATTTTTAGTTTTGTTTTCTATCTCTCCTTCATAAAAGGAAGCCACCTGGAGAAGCATATCTGATAATTTGCCGGTTTCTTCTCCCACTTGAATCATCTCTGACATCATCACCGGAAAAAGATTCGGGTTCTCTTCAAAAACTTTAGAAAACGGAGCCCCTTTTTCTACTTCTTCTTTGGCTTTCTTCAAAACTCTTTTATAATAAATATTCTGCACCACATCTTCCGTTATTTCTATAGCCCGAGTTATAGAAACTCCTGATAATAAAAGAGAGGACATGGTACCGGTGGTCCGAGCTGTATTTAATTCTTTAGATAAGTTGCCGACAATAGGCAATCTTATAATTATAAAATCAACGTATTTTTCCATAAAAGAAGCGCGCACTAAAGAAATTATCCCGGCCACTGATCCTATTATTAAGGCAAAAGACAAAATTAAATATTGAGAAAAAAAGTTGCCTAATGCGATTATAAACCTGGTAGAAACCGGCAATTGCACTCCCAGTTCTTTGAATGTGTTAGCTAGAGTCGGTACGACAAAAGCAAACATTAGAATTCCTATTAAAACCATAGCGGAAAGTATCACCCCTGGATATATCAGAGCTCCCCGTATTTTTTTGGTCAAAGAATGCGACTTTTCCAAATTTACACCGATTTCAGAAAGAGCATTGGAGAGATTGCCAGATTCTTCGCCGGCACGCGTCATTGAAACAAAAAGTTTTGAAAAAACTTCCGGAAATTTTTCAAGCCCCGAAGAGAGCGTTCCGCCAGCATTTATTTCGTTAGAAAGCGACGTTAAAATTTTATCAAGCGTGGTATTTTTCGTTTGTTTTTTTAAAACTGACAATGCCCTGAAAAGTGAAAGTCCAGCTCGGAGCATCCCACTTAAATTTTTAGTGAAGATAATCTGTTCGTCGGCTTTTACTCTTGAAAAGATGCGCCCCAAAATTGACGAAAGATCAAAAAAGTTGCTTCTTTTTTCTGTTATGGATATAGGAGTATTTCCACGGGATTTCAATTCGTGAGAAAGCGAAAAACGATCGGTCGCTTCCATGGTACCTTCAAAAATTTCTCCATTTTTCAGTTTTGCTTTATATGTGAAAAGCATGATTTAATTTAGTTTTTTAAAAAACTACTCTGAAACAACTCTAAATACTTCTTCTAAACTAGTATTTCCTAAAACTGCTTGAAAAACTCCATCTTCTAAAATTGTCATCATTCCCTCTTTTTTCGCTTGCGCTTCCAATTCATCTTGGGAACTTCCACGAATAATCATCTCCTTTATAGAAGCCGTAACTTTTAGGACTTCGTGTATCCCTATACGACTCGAATATCCATCCGGGGATTCGTTATTTTTTACTGGTTTATAAAAAGGAACAGTTTCCCACGTATCTTTCGGCCCTATAATTTTTTCATTTTTTAATATCAGGAGCATACGATCCAAATCAATGAGTTTCACCAGATTTTTTATTTCATCTGCAGATAAAAAATATTTTTCTTTACTTGATACAAGTCTTCGCACTAATCTTTGCGCAATAATCGTTTTAACTGTCGAAATTATTAAAAACGGTAGTACTCCCATATCTATTAATCTCGGTATTGCTCCCGAGGCAGAGTTAGTATGGATGGTAGATAAGACAAGATGTCCGGTAAGTGAAGCATTTATGGCTAATCCTGCCGTCTCACCATCACGAATTTCTCCAACCATTATTATATCAGGGTCCTGACGGAGAAGAGAACGAAGGCCATTTGCAAAAGTAAGACCAATCTCCGGTTTTACCTGAGTTTGATTTACTCTGGGCATTTGATATTCAATTGGGTCTTCTACTGTAGAAATATTAACTTCCGGCCTATTTAAAATTTCAAGCATGGTATAGAGTGTAGTTGTCTTTCCGCTCCCTGTAGGTCCGGTGGCAAGCACCATGCCTACCTTTTGTTTTAAAGAATCATGAATCCTCTCTAAACCTTCACCATGAAAACCCAATGACTCTAAAGAAAAACCGTGAGCATTTTCTTTCAAAATTCTAACTACGGTTTTTTCACCATAAAAAGTAGGCAAAGTAGAAACACGAAAAGAAACTTTCTCTCCATTTTGGTCTATTTTAAACCTACCATCTTGCGGCAATCTTTTTTCATCAAGTTTTAAATTGGCTAATACTTTTATACGAGTAGTTATTCCGGGTGCAGTATTTTTATCTAATATCATTGCATCATGCAGTATGCCGTCTATTCTGTATCTGACAGTCAGTTCATTTTCTCCCGGTTCAATGTGAATATCGGAAGCATTTTGTAATATTGCGTGAAAAATCAAAGAATCAACGATTTTAATTACCGGCAAATCCTCAGCCAAGGCCTTTAATTCTTTTTCAGTTTTTTCTTTGTCTTCTTTTTTAGAGACAGTTTTAAGCGAAATAGATTCTTTTTGAATAATATTATCAAAATCGGCTTGTAAACTTTTTCTATATTGCACAAGGGCAGCTTTGATCGAAACAGAATCAGTCAGTCGCGGTAAAATTTTTTCTCCTGAACGTTTTTTAATAAAATCAATCATCGGCAAATCGTCAACATCTAACATTGCTACCTCTAGGCCTTTTTCGCTCTTTTTATAAGCAATAATGTTGTGGTTCCTGGCAATTGGTTCGGGAATAAGAGAGAGAATAGAAAAATCAATTTTCTTGTTCACTAAACTAATAAAAGGTATCTCCAAAACAAAAGCTTCCATTCGTTTTAAATCAGTCTCCGATATTTTTCCTTCTGATAGCAAAATATTATCGAGCTTTTGTTTTTTTGTTTCAGCTTTTTTAATCAATGCATCAAGCTCCGAACGTGAAATAAGCTTTGACTCTAAAATAACTTTTTTTAATTGCTCTTCGTTAACTTGCATGCTTACATTATAACAAAAAATCCCCCAGATAGGGGATTTTTTGTTGTCTAATTAATCCTCTTTAAATATTGGAACATTATCCGCTGTTGTAACAGTTACGGTTGCTTGATCTATGGCTTGTCCTCCAGGTCCAGTACAAACTATTGAATAAGTAGTAGTCGATAAAGGACTAACCGTAGCATTATCAGAGGTAGCACCTCCTGTATCAAAACCTGTTCCGGTACAAGATGTCGTATTAGTGGATGACCAAGTAAGCACAGATGAACTGCCGATAACTATTGTTCTCGGAGAAGCGGTAAGAGTGGCAGTCGGGGAAAATACAATACAGATACTACCGTTCCATGAAGTTCCAGAAACACAATCTGAAGTAACAGTAACACCAGAACCATTTGGAGACTCAGAAGTAGGAACAAGTGATTTGGCATTATTATAGAGATAAAATATTCTAGGACTAGAAAGATAGGGAACAGGTAAAGATTGATTACCCGAACTTCCACTCAAATTAACGTCAGTCATTTCATTGGCTGTAATAGCGGTCGTGGCTCCTTCGGGATTGGTTATACTCCAAGAAAAATTTATATTACAACTATTATTGCCTGAAGCAATAACGCAAGAATTTGATTCTGGAATGAGGGTACCGAACATTACAGGAGCACCAACCGTTACAGTCGTAGAATTTGAAGTATTCCCTCCTGCTCCAGTACAGGTAAGAACATAGGTTTTTGATGAAGTTAAATTACCTGTTGATTGAGAATGAGGACCCCCAATTGCTTTTGCTCCAGACCAATCACCAGTGGCAGTACAGGATGTAGCATAGGTTGATTCCCAAGTGATAATTGAATTTTGATTATAATCAATAGATGACGGACTGGCAAAAATAGATACGATTGGTGGCTGAGCACCAACAATGACAGTGGCGCTGGCTGGAGCAGAAATTCCTCCCGGTCCGGTACAGGTAAGGGTATAAGTTTTCGAAGCAGTTAAAGCGCCTGTCGATTGAGTGCCGGAAATTGCTTTGGCTCCGGACCAATCACCACTAGCCGTACAAGATGTAGCATTAGTGGACGACCAAGTGAGAGTGGAAGATCCATTGTATGCTACTGAAGTTGGGCTGGCGGAGATAGTGACGGTTGGTGCAGAAACACCAACAGTCACAGTCGCACTAGCTGGAGCAGAATTTCCTCCCGGCCCGGTACAAGTGAGAGTATAAGTTTTTGAAGCAGTTAAGTTGCCGGTTGATTCAGTGCCGGAAGTTGCTTTAGCTCCGGACCAATCACCGCTAGCCGTACAAGAAGTGGCATTAGTGGATGACCAGGTGAGAGTGGAAGATCCATTGTATGCTACTGAAGTTGGGCTGGCGGAGATAGTGACGGTTGGAGAGAAAGGTTCACATTTACCGGTGCTACTATTCCAAGAAGAAGTACTAGAATCACAGCTCGAGGTAACAGTACTTTGATTAAGAAGAACACTATTATTGTAAAGGTAAAATGTTTCAGAATTATATTTGACGGCAAATGGAACATTGGTGCCCGAATTTCCAGTGGCAACGGTAACATTAACAGGTTTGGTAATAGCGGAAGTAGCTTGGGGATTGGTGGTAGTCCAAGAATAATTTATATTACAACTGCTGCTACCGGAAGCGATGATACAGGAACTTGAAGCAGGAGTGAGAGTACCAGACATTGGAGGTTGAGCACCAACAGTCACAGTCGCACTAGCTGGAGCAGAATTTCCTCCCGGTCCGGTACAAGTGAGAGTATAAGTTTTTGAAGCAGTTAGATTACCTGTCGATTGAGTGCCGGAAGTTGCTTTAGCTCCGGACCAATCACCGCTAGCCGTACAAGAAGTGGCATTAGTGGATGACCAGGTGAGAGTGGAAGATCCATTGTATGCTACTGAAGTTGGGCTGGCGGAGATAGTGACGGTTGGGGCAGGAATAGCAGCCGTGGTAAACGACACATCACTTCCATATGATGTACCTACACTATTTGTAGCATAAGCTCGAACATGATATAGAGTACTAGCTGTCAGTCCTGTCATATAACAAGGCCAAGGACCACCGATAGCCCAACCATTAGTTGTTTTACTGTTTGCTGTTGTAGGATTTAATGTCGTACTCCATACACAACCACTGACTGTGACGGTTGCTCCTCCATTTGAAATTATATTACCTCCACCTGTGGCAGTAGTTTGAGTAATGCTGGTGACTGGAGTGGTGGTGGTAACAGTGGGAGCACTTGTGCATGGATCAGAAGTCGCGCTTGCGTTATTGGACCAACTAGAATAATAGCACCGGCTATTACCACAAGCATAGGCCTGAACCCTAAAAGTCCACGGACCACTATTACAAGAAACTCCGACTTGATGACTAGTCGTATTTGCATCCGCTGTCGTAGGATCTCCAAGTGCATCAAGATAAACAAGAAAACCACTTTCATTTGTTGAATTATCTCTCCAAGCAAGATTAATTTGTGTCTGGGAAGCGGGAGTAGCGGTAAAATTAGAAGGAGCTGCAGGTGTGCATGGGTCGGTAGAAACCACCGCTGTATTTCCTGAATTGCCGGAATAATATCTCCGTCCATTGGTATCGACATGAGCTTGAACACGGAACTGATATGATGTGCCGCAAGTAAGGTTAGAGATACTACCTGAGGTGGCGCCAGCGCCGGCTTCGCCGGCCCCAAAGCCGACGCTTGGAAAAATTCGAAAACCAGACTCTGTAAACGGTGAAATGCGCGTCCAGGTAATAGTCATGCTCGTTTGACTGGCTGCGGTCGCCGTTCCAATAGTGGGAGTGCCAGGGGTACATTGATCAGACGTCGCACTCGCAGTGTTTGAGGACCCAGAAGTTCCTCCGGCATTTTTTGCTTTTACTGTGTAACTATACGAAGTGTTACAACTAAGGCCTGTCGAGGAGTAACTTGTACTTGTTGTATTATTCAAAAACACTCCATCTTTATAAACATCATAACTTGTTGCTCCAGATGACGCGTTCCATGAGAGATTAATCTGTGTCTGGGAAGCGGGAGTAGCGGTGAGTCCTGTGGGAGGTGGAGGAGGTGAAACTGCAAACTTCGCTGTAACAGTACAATCTTCACTGATGCCATTGATTCCGGTACCAGCAGTGTAAATATTTCCAGAGAGTGATCCATTACCGCAACTTTGAGTACCGGTGACAGAAGATATGTAGTAACCAGTATTGGGAGTAACCGTAAAGGTAGTGGAGGTACCGGCGTTAACAGTTCTTGAACTTGGAGAAATGGTACCGCCAGAGCCGGCAGTGGCTGTAACGGTGTAAGTTTTTAAGGCAAAGGTTGCCGAGATGCTGTGATTAGCCGTAATGTTTGAAAAGGTGTAAGAACTGACCGCGCCGACACCAACTTCATTGTCAATCAGAACATTATTGATGCGATAATTGCTGTTTGCGGGAGCAATGGTATACGTCTGACTCGTTCCATAATTTTTAGTTGTCGTTCCAGCAGGTGTGACAGTACCATTGGCTCCAGAGGAAGCGGTGATGGTGTATGTATTTATCCCAAAGGTTGCTGTAACAGTACAATCTTCACTGATGCCATTGATTCCGGTACCAGCAGTGTAAATATTTCCAGAGAGTGATCCATTACCGCAACTTTGAGTACCGGTGACAGAAGATATGTAGTAACCAGTATTGG
>Ga0209518_1000481_pt1 | contig 51655 bp, 62 predicted proteins | sample RifGroB1_FD_183993 | JGI IMG/M metagenome (GOLD analysis project Ga0209518, IMG submission 183993) | Groundwater microbial communities from Rifle, Colorado, USA - Groundwater B1 (SPAdes) (version 2) | ecosystem: Environmental > Aquatic > Deep subsurface > Groundwater | place: Rifle, Colorado...
CTTAATTTGAAAGTTCGAACCGACTTTTTTAACAAATTAAGAGATTTTCTCTATAACCAGAAGACTTTTAGCCCGCAAACTTGTTTTGCGACTGACGCTGTACATTGATCGCTTTATATGTTAGGGTAACGCGAACTCTGGAATAATTCCGGAGTAAGTTCTTTTACAATCAAAAAGGAGGACAGCCATGACTTCCAAAGTATGTGTGCTCGGAAGTATCAATATGGACGTGGTTGTCCGTGTTGCTAAATTAGCGATAGCATTTACCCCGCGGCTTGCCGCGGGGTCCACTAAGGAAAGTCAGGAAACCTTGGTTTTCTGATACGATATGAGGCATGGCCCTCACCCATACTCACCACAATGTATACAGCGCCCACTACCACATCGTCTTTCCCGTCAAGTATCGCAAGGCGTTGCTGGCAGATGACATCCCGCTCGCTATCAAGGCGGTTGCAGAGGAAATCGCTCTCCGCTACGACCTTGAGTTTGAAAAGATTGGTTGCGACCACAATCATATCCACATACTCTGTTCCTTTCCTCCCAAATACAGCGGTTCGGACGTGGTCAGAACATTCAAAAGCCTCACCGCACGCGAACTGTTCAAGCGATTTCCTCTGCTCAAAAAAGAGCTCTGAGGCGGTGAGTTCTGGAGCGACGGCTTCTACCTTGCCACCGTCAGCGAGCGGGGGAACTGGAAGGTGGTTGAGCTTTACGTTGCCGCGCAGGGAAAGACGATGGGAGAACCGCAGCAGCTCCGATTACTCACATAGGGTCATGCCACCGGCCATACCCCACGGCTTGCCGTGGGGTGGTTGATTTTTTAATACAGGTTTGCTATAATAGTAAATAGAGTGAACCTAGGAAAGAGAGGGATTTAACAGTGTGTACAGGCAGACGGAAGAAGTTTATTGTAACTGGAGTAATTGCGCTGGGATTGCTTGTTTATTCTCACCCCATCTACATTTCTTCATTCAGGACCCTGGGGCAAGAGGGGTACTTCCAATTTGAGGAGGGGATACACACAGTATATACATTTTGGACTCCTGTGCCGCGCTTCAGCATACTCATTTCTCTGCGCCCGCATGGGTGGTTCTCTCTCCCGCGCATCTTATTCGGGGACGCGCTCTCTCCCGAGGTGTACGGGACCTGGTACTGGGGATGGGATGACCATCTCTATATTCATGTCCTGCCGCCTCAAACATCACCCCGTCCTATTGAAATAGGCCGGGGGTTTTTGCCCTCCTAAAATTTTTGGAGTACAATGCGCCTCACATGGCAAGCATCCTGCTCATCAACCCGCCCTTCAATATCGCTCGGAAGTTTGTTGCTAAATGAGAGAGGAGTAGGGTACTATAGGCGCATGAGGCAAACGGGACTCTTTACAAAAACGGCAAAAAATGTTCCTAAAGATGAGGTGGCGAAGAATGCCATTCTCCTTATTCGCGCCGGATACATTGACAAGGTGATGGCGGGCGTGTACTCACTGCTTCCGCTTGGTCTGCTTACCATTGAGCGAATCAATGCGGTCATCCGTGAGGAAATGCAACGCATCGGCGGCGTTGAGCTCCTGCTTACCTCACTGCAGAATCCGGATGTATGGAAGAAGACCTCGCGCTGGGAGGGCGACGTGTGGTTTAAGAGCGTGATTAACTCGGGCGGGGAGACTGGCTTTGGCTGGACGCAAGAGGAGGAAATTGCCGCACTCATGCGTTCGCATATTCAGTCGTACAAAGACCTGCCGCGCTCTCTCTTTCAGATACAGACTAAGTTCAGGAACGAGGAACGCGCGAAGAGCGGCATTATGCGGGGGAGGGAATTTCTCATGAAGGACCTCTATTCTTTCCACAGCAGTGAAAATGACCTTAGCCACTTCTACGAAGAATGCGCTATTGGCTATGAACGGATTTTTGCGCGCGTGGGGCTCGGAATATCCACGTATCGCACCGTTGCCTCCGGAGGCGCCTTTGCCAAATACAGCCACGAGTTCCAGACTCTCTGCGAGGCGGGAGAAGATATAATTTATGTCCATGAGGGGAAAAAGATTGCAGTCAACAAGGAGGTCTGCACAAACGAGGTGCTTGCGGACCTCGGTATTGCGCGCACGGAGCTCACGGAGCACAAGGCAATAGAAGTGGGTAATATTTTCAAGCTCGGGGCGCGTTTTTCGGAGCCGCTCGGACTTTTATTCACTGATGAGAAAGGCGAGCGCAAACCGGTACTCATGGGTAGCTACGGCATCGGCCCCGGACGGGTGATGGGCGCGATTGTGGAGACGCACGCCGACGAGCGCGGACTCCTCTGGCCGGAAGAAGTTTCTCCCTTCCATTACCACCTCATCTTGATTGGGTCCAAGCGCACCGAGGTGCGCGCGCGGGCAGACGCGCTCTACGCAGCGCTTAAGGCGCGCGGTAAACGCGTCTTCTACGATGACCGTGAAGATGTCCAGGCGGGAGAGAAGTTTGCTGACGCAGAGCTCCTGGGCTTCCCGGAAGCGATTATCGTGAGTGAAAAAACGCTTCAAGAAGATCGCTATGAAGTGAAGGAACGCCGCGGGGGGGGAAGCCGCTCCTTCCGAGAACAGGAGCTGATTGGCTGAATGTTATGAAGGAACGGATATACAACTGGCTCGGCAGCGACGTCGGCATAGACTTAGGAACGGCAAACACGCTGGTTTACGTACGCGGTAAAGGGGTTGTGATTAACGAACCTTCTGTGGTCGCGCTTAATACCAAAACAGGGAGAGTGGTGGCTGTCGGTACTGACGCACGCTACATGCTCGGGCGCACGCCGGCGCATATTGAGGCAATCCGTCCGCTCGTGGACGGGGTGATTTCAAACTTTGAAGTAACGGAGGAGATGCTTGCGTATCTGCTAAAAAAAGCAAAAGAGGCGGCAGGCAAATCATACTTTCGCCCGCGCGTTGTAGTGGGAGTCCCCTCGGGCATCACGAACGTGGAGCGCCGCGCGGTAAAGGACGCGAGTATCAGCGCCGGCGCGCGCGAAGTGCACATTGTTGAAGAGCCGATTGCCGCGGCCATCGGCATCCGCATGCCGATCTACGACCCCGTCGGCATGATGATTGTAGATATTGGCGGGGGAACGGCAGATATCGCAGTTCTCTCGCTCGGCGGCATTGTGCGTTCAAAAAATCTCCATATCGCGGGAGACAAGCTCAATGAAGACATCATCAGCTACATCCGCGACGAGTTCAAGATACTCTTGGGCGAGCGGACAGCGGAAGACGTCAAGATTAGCATCGGTTCTGTCTACAATACGGGAGCGGCCCGCGAGACGACGGTGCGCGGACGTGACCTGGTAACCGGACTTCCGCGAGAGGTTATTATCACTGACGCCGACATCCGTGAGGCAATTTCGGTCTCTATCGCTACTCTGATTGATACTATTAAAGAAGTCCTGGAGTCTACTCCACCAGAGGTGGTGGCTGACGTCATGCACCGCGGCATTGTGCTGGTAGGAGGCGGGGCGCTGATGCATGGCATCCAGGAGCTCCTAGAGAGGGAAGTTTCCATCCCCGTATTTGTCGCCGATGACCCTCTTACGGCAGTCGTGCGCGGCACCGGCATCATCTTGGAGGAATTTGATCAGTTTAGAGAGGTGCTCGTTGATAGCGATGAAGAACTGGATACCCACTAGAAAAGAAGGTCGTAGGAGAGATATTGTCCGCTCGGCATCTCTCACGGCGCTTCTTGCTGTGCTTGCGTTTGTTGCCATTCCCTACACCGAGAAGCTTCTGGTCCGCGGAGCGCTCTATCTTATTGACCCGCTCTGGCAGGCCAAGCGCGAGGCCCTCTTACCTTCGCCGGGCTTTGGAGCGCTTTTTGCCGAAAAGGCGCGTCTCATTCAAGAGCGAGACGCGCTCATCGCGCGTCTCGCGGCATTTAACGCCGTCACACTTGAACGCGATCAGCTGAAACGGGACAATGCGCTCTTACGCGGCATCAAAGAAGCATATCCCCATGCGCTCCCTTTGATACTCCCTGTGATTGCGTATCCCAATCAGTCGCTCTATGACACGCTCATCGTTGACCTTACGGGTGTGCCGGATGCAGAGTCTCGTCTGCGCAATTTCGTATACACAAACGGAGTCGTTATCGGCACGCTCACGAGCGCGGAAGAAAACATCGGAAAAGTCACCCTGCTTTCTACAAGCGGAAACCTAACCAATGCGCAGGTCGGCTCATCCAACATCGGGAGCGCCTTGACAGGAAAAGGAGGGGGCTCATTTACCATGTCTATCCCTTTTGATGCGGAAGTCGCTGTTGGCGATGTGGCATTCATCCCGCTTGCGCAGGGCGCGGCGGGAGCAATCGTCTCAACGGTAGAACGCATAGAAAGCGCCCAGGAGAGCCGCCTACGGCTACGCACTCCGGTTAATATTTATTCACTCCGCTTTGTCGAGCTTAGACCATAATGGACCGCATCCTTCTTAACCTAGCACTCCTCATGGCAGTCGCCTGGGGGCCATGGTGGATCACTCTGGGAGTTATTGTGGCTTCTGTGTGCATTGCGCACAACATGTATGAGGTTGCCGTCTATGCGCTCCTTGCCGACGCGCTCTACAGTGCGCCGGGAGCGGGGCTTTGGTCCTTCCCTCTCTGGAATACACTCTGTGCTCTTATTATCCTTGCATGCAGTTCCATTGCGCGCGAATTTGTAAGAAATTATGCGTAACTATCCCGACATAGACCCTGATGTTATTTTTTTGGACTCGCATAACCTGCCTGACTTTGACACGCAGCAGTTTGAGGGGCGTTTGGAGCGTCCCATACCAAAAATTACCTTCGTTATCATTGCGGCGCTTGCCGCAATCGTGTATGGCGCCTTTATCTGGAGGGTCGGTGTCTTACAAGTGCAACGCGGGGAAGCCTATGCCGCCGCAAGCAATGACAACACTCTCCGCCGTATCGCAATTTTTGCGCAGCGGGGAGTCATTTATGACCGAAGGCAGGTGGCGCTTGCCTTCAATAGAGGAACCCGCTCCTACATCGCTGTTCCCGGATTTGGGCACCTGCTCGGTTATGTGGGACTGCCGCATGATGAAGATTTGGCTGACGACTCCGTGTATCCAAATGAGAATATAGGGCGGCAAGGTCTTGAGCGCAGTTACGATGCAGAACTGCGCGGAATTCACGGACTGAAGATTGAAGAAGTTGACGTAAAGGGGAACATTCTCTCCGGTTCAGTTCTGCGCGACCCCTTGCCCGGCAAGAACATCACCACTTCAATAGATTCCCGCATCCAGAGCAAACTCTATGAGCTCATTGCGGCGCTTGCGGAGGATAAGCGCTTCCAGGGCGGTGCGGGCGTGATTATGGATGTGACAAACGGGGAGATGCTCGCCATGGCAAGTTACCCCGAGTATTCTTCCCAGCTGCTCACTAATGGCAAGGATACCCAGGCGATCAAAGCGTACCGGGAGGACGCCGGAAAGCCATTTTTAAACCGTGCGGTGCAGGGACTCTATGCGCCGGGCTCCATCGTCAAGCCCTTTATCGCTACTGCCGCGCTCAATGAGCGCACTATTAGCCCCGACACAAAAATCGTGAGCACCGGCTCTATCTCTATTCCCAATCCCTACGATCCCGAAAAGCCGACTGTGTTTAAAGACTGGAAGGCGCACGGCCCGGTAAATATGCGCGAAGCGCTCGCAGTCTCGTCGGATGTGTATTTTTACGTTGTGGGAGGAGGATTTCACAACCAGGCAGGTCTCGGTATTGAACGCATTGACCGCTATCTCAAATTGTTCGGCTTTGGATCGCCGACCGGCATTGATGTTGAAAAAGAAGAGCAAGGACTCATTCCCACTCCCGCGTGGAAAGCGGAGCGTTTTAACGGTGAAGCATGGAATATCGGCGACACCTACCACACAACCATCGGACAGTACGGATTTCAGGTAACGCCAATCCAAACCGTGCGAGCGGTCGCCGCCATCGCAAACGGGGGGACGCTCGTTACGCCGCGCCTCTACCGCAATGAGACAAAAATGGACAACGCCGGAATCAGTATTGGTGTGCCTAACGAGTTGCTGCAGATAGTCCGCGAGGGTATGCGCATGGCAGTGACACAGGGAACAGGGAGCGGGCTCTCTCTCCCTGACCTGCATGTTGCGGCAAAGACGGGGACTGCAGAGCTCGGTGTGACCAAGGAGAAGGTGAACTCCTGGGTCATCGGGTTCTTTCCCTATGAGAAGCCGCGCTATGCGTTTGCGGTGGTCATGGAGCGCGGCGACGCGCGCAATACCATCGGCGGCGTCTTTGTGATGCGGCAGCTCTTTGACTGGATGCTCTGGGCAACGCCGGAATATACAAAGGTCAATTGACTTCAATAAGAAGGCGCGCTATCATGGCACGACTTAGACTATGAGCACTGCGCAAGGAGAGTACATTAGCGAGAAAAAGCTTAAAGAACTCCAAGGGGAGCTCCAAGAATTGAAGACAGTCACACGCAAGCGCATCGCGGAACAGCTGGAGTATGCAAAGTCGCTCGGAGACCTTTCTGAGAACGCCGAGTACCATGAAGCCCGCGAAGAGCAGTCAAACGTTGAAGAACGCATTTCCCGCATTGAAGACATTTTACGGCGCGCGGTTATTGTCGGCACACACCGCGGCGGCACCGTTGACTTGGGAGCAACGGTTATCATTGAAAAGAAAAATGGCGGCCGCCAGACAGTTACTATAGTCGGTTCGGAAGAGGTAAACAGCGTTCAAGGCAAGATTTCAAACGAGTCGCCGCTGGGAAGCGTCCTGATAGGAAAAAAGAAAGGGGATGCCATAATCGTGCCAACGCCGCGGGGCAGTACCGAATATACCATAATTACGGTACAATAATGCAATGACCCTCCGAGCAACCGATGCGCTGCGAGAGGAACGGCTGAAAAAATTACAGCAGTACGAAGCGGCGCGCGGAACTGCATATCCTATTGCCGTCGCTCATGACATGCCGCTTAAAGAGTTGCGTGAACGCTTTGAAGAACTCCGTGCAGGAGGGAGCGCTTGCGCGCTCGCCGGCCGCGTGCTCTTCGTCCGCGGACAGGGCGGAGTGATTTTTTTTGACATTCACGACGGCACGGGGAAGTTCCAGTGCATAGCCAAGAAGGGCGCATTACCGGACGGGGATTTCGCGCTCCTTGCCGACACGCTGGATATCGGTGACATTGTGTCGGTACAGGGCGCTCTGATGGTCACTGCGCGCGGAGAAGAGAGCATTGAAGTGAGGCAGTGGCGCTTTGCCGCCAAGAGCCTGCGCCCGCTCCCGGACAAGCGGCATGGACTTAAGGATGACGATGAGCGGTTCCGCCGCCGCTATCTGGAGAGTGTCCGCGATGAGGCGGTACGCGAGCGCTTCCTCATGCGCTCAAAAATCATTCAGAGCATTCGTGAATTTCTCCTTAAACGGGGATTTGTGGAGTTTGAGACTCCCGTGCTCCAGCGCCTTGCCGGCGGCGCCAGCGCAGTGCCTTTTGAGACCCATCACAAGGCCTTAGACATCCCACTGTACCTGCGCATCGCGCCGGAATTGCCGCTGAAGATGCTCCTCATCGGCGGATTTCCCAAAGTATTTGAAATTGGGCGCGCCTTTCGCAACGAGGGCATAGACGTTACTCATAATCCAGAATTCTCCATTGTGGAATGGTACGAGGCATTTGGGAGCGCAGAGAAAGCGATGGGAGATGTAGAGAAACTTTTAAAAAATCTCGTAGTGGAGGCAACGGGGTCTGCAGCGCTCCCGTTCGGAGAATCGGAAATAAATCTTGAGAAGCCCTTCAGTATTATCACCTACAGAGAGCTCCTTACACACTATGCCGGGTTGAGCAGTGATGAAATAGAAAAGAAGAGCGCCAAAGAGCTGGACGCGCTCTACAAACGCCTCTGCCGTCCAAGGTTGATTCAGCCGACCTTTGTAACCGAGTATCCGGAGGAGATGCTCCCGCTTGCAAAAAAATTGAAAGAAGGTATCGTTGACGCCTTCCAGCTTATCATCGGCGGTTATGAATTGGTGAAAGCTTTTTCAGAGCTCAATGACCCGCTGGATCAGCGCAAGCGCTTTGAGCGCGAAGCGCGGAAGAAGGCGCAGGGCGACGAGGAGACCCAGCCGAGCGATGAGGAATTCTTAGAGGCCTTGGAATACGGCATGCCGCCGGCGGGAGGAGTCGGTATTGGCATTGACCGGCTCACTATGCTCCTGACCAATACTAAAAATATTCGTGAAGTGATTTTCTTTCCCACTTTGCGGCCAAAGTAGTTTTGTGCTACTCTTCTTTTTGGAAAAGCTCTCTCTAAAAGGAGATATAATGTACAGCGAGGTAAAAGCAAGATTTATGTGTCGCGATCTGACCCAACTCACTGATCGTGACCGAAGAGATTTAGACAAATTGACGCACCACGAAGTCTTTTTGTCACTCATGTCGTCGGTTTTGTATACAGATTCCATTCGTAGAGATTCTCCCCCCGATTGCCCGTTGCAAGCCCACAACGGGTGATCCCCCGGCCCCTGTTCGCTACGGCGGACAGGGGCCTTTCATTTTGACAAAGGATAGTCTGGGGTATAGATTTATTTCAGATAGAGGTCATTGTAATCATCAAACTTAAGAAAGGAGAAGATTCCATGGAAATCTCACTGTTCTGGTTAGAAGTTTCTGTGATGGCCGTTGCAGTTCTCGCGTGGGTAACCTTGTTTTATTTACTTCCCTCATATGTTGCCAGTATTGTTCTCTGCCGCCTCTGGCGCGTCCGCGACAACGTTTTTGATGCACGGCTCTCGGGTGCTATCCCGAACAATAAAGCAGTGGATGATTTCATAGAGGGTCTTGAGTGGGGTATCCATCATTTTAAGAGAGTGCACCATAGGCGCCTGTCTCCTTGACCAATGGCGGAGCAAGAAGCAAGAGCATGGAATACTACTGCGTCAAGAATTTCACAGCGCTCTGGATAGTATGAGTGAAGAAAAATCTTCTTTCATTCACGAGCAAATGGATATCGTACAGCATGCACTGTTTCTGAAGATCTGGTGCGATTCGGTCTTCGGCATTGTAATCTTCATAGTGCTTGGTCCTCTCTGGGTGCTCACTCGATTGTTCACTCGCCGTCCCTTCTGGTACGAAGCATTTGTTCAGGAAATTGCAAAGAAAATTGAGATACCCCCTCTTGCATTTTTCCTTTCTCGTAGATGATCTGATTCAGGCCATTGTCCGATACTCGGTGTTGGACAATGGCCTTTTACTGTGGATAAGTGGGCTTGCAGGGTGGGAGAAAGTGGAATAGACTAACAATGTAGTGGTAGAAAGTGGTTCGCCACGGCGAACGCCAGCGGGCGGAATCAACCATGCTTATTGGCGAATATACGCACACCCTAGACGATAAAAAGCGAGTCGCCATACCCGCGAAGTTTCGCAAAGAGCTGGGGAAGAAGATGATTGTCACCCGCGGATTAGACGCCTGTCTCACTGTCTATCCTCATGAGACATGGCGGAAGCTCTCGGAAAAGATCTCGGCGCTGCCCATGGGGACAGCGGATTCACGGAGCTTTGGCCGCTTCATCTTTGCAGGGGCGGTGGAGACGGACCTCGATTCGCTCGGACGAATTCTCATTCCGGATTTTCTCAAGGAGTTTGCGGACCTCAAAAGCAAGGTGGTCATCGCGGGTCTGCAGGATCATGCGGAAATTTGGGACGAGAAACGCTGGCGCGAGTACCGCGGCAGAATTGAGAAAGAGGCTGATGTGCTTGCCGAGAAACTAGGCGATACCGGCATTCTGTAATGAGGCACATTCCAGTTCTTTTACAAGAGACGCTTGACGGTCTTAAGTTACGAAGGGGAGACTCTGTCCTTGACGCAACCTCGGGTAGCGGCGGGCATGGAGAAGCGTTGTTGTCGCACATTGGCAGAAGCGGCACGCTCATCTGCCTTGACCAGGACGAGGACGCGCTTGCGCGGAGCCGCCTACAACTTGACCCGCTTCCGGGCACGAAAAAGTTCGTTCACGGCAACTTCAGGGACCTCGCGCAACTACTCTCCACAGAGGGTATTACGGAGATTGACGCGGCTCTCTTTGACCTCGGGATGAGTAGCGAGCAACTGGAAGAATCGGGAAGGGGATTCTCCTTCCTCAAAGATGAGCCACTCCTTATGACTATGCAAAAAGGAGCCACATTGAGCGCGAAAGACCTCCTTGCCACGCTCTCCGAGTCGCAACTTATGGATATATTACAGAGCTATGGCGAGGAACAGTTTGCACAGAAAATTGCCCACGGCATTGTCACCGCGCGCAAAGAGGATCCCATAGAAAGCACTACAGCGCTCGTACGCATCATTAAAGAGTCCACGCCGCCATGGTACAGCAAGAGGAGAATTCATCCGGCAACCAAAAGCTTCCAGGCTCTGCGCATTGCGGTAAACGATGAGTACTCTGCCATTGATGAGGGACTTGAGAGCGCATTCACACTCCTCAAGCCGGGCGGGAATATTGCTGTCATCAGCTTCCACGGAGGGGAGGTGCGTCACGTCAAGTCATTTTTTCGCCACTTCAAAGAAAGAAGTCTCACTCGTGTGAATAAGCATGCCATCAAGCCCTCGCGTACCGAGATGAGAGAGAACCCGCGCGCCCGGAGCGCACAATTATTCATTTTTAAGAAAGCAATCTAACATGTACGCATACGCATCACTTACACTTGAAGGACGTTTATTTTGGACCTTGATTACCATCCTCACGCTCATGGTAAGTTCTTATGTATATCTCATCCAGCAGTCAGTGATGCATGTGGTGGCGCAGCGCGTTGCCGCAGAGGAGAGCGCGAGCATTGAAGGAACCATTGCTGACCTTGAGGGGAGCTACTTTGCGACAATGGGGACAATTACATTGGAGCGGGCGCGCGAGCTTGGATTTATAGACAGTGCAGAAGAAACCAGCTTTGCGCACAAAGACGCTCCCACTCTCGGGTTTGCGCGCGGCAATGGCGAATAATGCGATATTTCGCATCAGACTAATTTCCGGCGCGTTCGTTATGGGCGCACTCGCCATTGTAGTGCGCCTTTTTTTTGTGCAGATTATCCATGGCGATGAGTACCGGCAGCAGGCCGAGCGTCAGTATACAAGCACGGCCGGTTCCGCATTTAATCGCGGAAATATCTACTTTGTAAACAAAGAGGGGAATGAGGTAGCCGCCGCGAGTCTTGCGCACGGCTACGCACTTGCTATACATCCCGCCCAGATTCCCGTGGGCGAACGGGAGCGTGTGTATCGGGGGCTTAACAAAGAAATCGCAATTGATAAGAGTAATTTTTTGATGCGCGCGGCAAAAGTTTCTGACCCATATGAAGAGATTGCCCAACAAGTGCCGAGTGCCGTGGCCGAGCGTATCCAGGCTCTCTCTCTCCCCGGAGTAGTCTTGAAAGTAGTGCGTTGGCGAGTGTATCCAAGCAAAACTCTTGCCGCGCATGCAATCGGATTTGTGGGCTACCAAGGATCTGAATTCTCGGGACGTTACGGACTGGAAAAGCAGTATGAAAAGGTGCTCGGACGGACAATGGGGGAAAGGAAGTTAAACCTTTTTGCAGAACTCTTTTTAGGATTGGGTAAAGAAGTCTTAGGGAATGAGGTAAAGGAAGGGGATATATATCTCACCATTGAGCCTGTAGTGCAGGATGAGGCGGAAAAGACAGCGGCGGCGCTGATGGAACGCTACCATGCGGAGGAAGTGGGCATCATCGTGATGGAGCCCGGCACCGGAGCTCTCCGCGCATTGGCGGCAAGTCCCTCGTATGACCCCGGAGAAAAAAAAGGAAACCTTACAGTGCTTCAGAATCCTCTTATAGAGAAGGTGTACGAGATGGGCTCCATCATCAAGCCCTTAACCCTGGCCGCAGCGCTTGACGCAGGCGCAATAACCCGCACGACCACTTATGACGACAAGGGGTATGTTGTGCTCAACGGCGCTCGGATTGAAAATTTTGACAAAAAAGGGAGAGGTGTGGTACCTATGCAGGAAGTGCTTAATAATTCTCTCAACACCGGCGCGGTATTTGCCATGCAGCGGATGGGACGGGACAGTTTCCGCACATATATGCGCGCCTACGGCTTTGGCGAGAAGACTGGCGTGGACCTCCCCGATGAGGTGGCAGGGATTACCTATAATCTGCAGAGTTCTAGGGACATTGAGTATGCCACGGCCTCCTTTGGGCAGGGAATCGCGCTCACGCCGCTTGCCACTACTCGCGCTCTTGCGGCGCTGGGCAATGGCGGACTGGTGGTGAAGCCTTACGTGGTGCAAGAAATCCGCTACAAAGGAGGAGAGAAAAAGGTGATCGAGCCAACGGCGCTGCGCCGTGTGCTGAAAGAGGAAACGAGCGAGGAGATTACGCGAATGCTCGTAACCGTGTATGATGACGCGCTTGGCGGAGGGAAGTACAAAATGGAGCGCTACAGCATTGCCGCCAAGACGGGGACTGCCGAGGTCTCAAAGGATGCAGGAGGGTACTACGAGGACCGCTATCTACATTCCTTTTTTGGCTACTTCCCCGCGTATCAGCCGCGTTTTATCATTTTTCTTTATATGCTCAAGCCGGAAGGAGTGCGCTACGCATCGGAGTCGCTCTCGGAACCTTTTGTGGGCTTAGCTAAATTTCTCATTAATTATTACCGCATCCCGCCTGACCGGTGAATGCATAGGTTCTGACCGATGAAATCGCTATCTAAAAAATTTATCGTCTCCTGTCTCACACACTGCTCCCGCAGAGTGCTCGCACGCTATGCGCCGAGTGTTGTGGCAATTACCGGGAGCGCGGGCAAGACCTCCACTAAAGATGCGGTGAGAGCAGTACTCGCGCGGCAGTACCGGACGCGCGGAAGCGAAAAAAGCTTTAACAGCGAGTTGGGTGTGCCGCTCACCATCCTCGGACTCGCCAACGCATGGAAGAGCGTCCTTGGATGGTTCGGCAATCTCCTGCGCGCGTTTTTTCTTGCTTACGGCCCGCGAGTAAGGTACCCCGAGTGGCTGGTTCTAGAAGTGGGCGCTGACCGGCCGGGGGACATTACCCGCATTATGCGCTACGTCAAGCCGATCATTGCCATCATTACATGCATTGGTGAGATACCGGTGCATGTGGAGAACTTCCCTACGCCGCGCGACCTTGCGCGCGAAAAGTCTCTGCTCGCCAACGCGCTCCCCGAGAATGGGATGCTTATTCTTAACGCCGATGACAATACGGTAAGCGGCATGGGTGCCGCGCACAAGGGGCCGCTCTTGCGCTACGGATTTTCCGAGGGCGCAGACGTGCGCGCTTCTCATACCCAGATTATGTACGAGGGCAACCGCCCCGTAGGACTTACACTGAAGGTTGATGCGATTGGAAAGAGTATTCCCTTGCGGCTACCGGACACCTTTGGAGAGCACAATGTGGGTGCGGCGCTTGCCGCTCTTGCCGTGGGGATAACGACGCACATTAATCCTCTGCGCTGTGCCGAAGCGCTCCAGACACTCGTCCCGCCGCGCGGGCGCCTGCGCCTGATTGACGGGGTGAAAGGCACGCTCATTTTAGATGACTCCTACAATGCCTCGCCCGTGGCGGTTATTGCCGCATTGGACACTGTGGAAAAATTACGCGTGGAGGGAAGGAAGATCTCTATCCTCGGTGATATGATGGAGCTGGGCGTGTATGCGCCGGAGGCGCACCGCGCGGTGGGCAAGCGCGCGGCAAAAGTGCTTGATGCGCTCTATCTTGTGGGAACGCGGGCAAAATTTATCGGCGAAGGGGCGCGAGAAGAGGGGATGGCAACTACCAAAATTAAAACTTTTGACGAGTCTGCGGCGGCAGGGAGAGCGTTGGAGTACGATTTGAAAAGCGGTGATCTCATACTCGTAAAGGGCTCGCAGTATGTGCGCATGGAACGGGCGATTTACGAGATTATGGCAGAGCCCTCTCGCGCGTCAGAACTTTTAGTGAGGCAGGAAGAGGAATGGAAAAAGCGCTAAAAAACACCGAATCATCCTCACCTGTCAATGTAATAAAAATATGACGGCCGTCTTGAAATTATTACGGACAATGTGAATTATTGCACACAGAAAAATATCCAGACCGCAGTCTGGCATAAAAAAGAGAGTATCAAAAGCAAAAGATGGAAGAGTGGAGATGCTATTGAAAAGTTACTTAAAAATGGGTAGGATAGGTCACGGCGCATTCGTCTAGCGGTTAGGACATCACCCTCTCACGGTGGGAACACGGGTTCGAGTCCCGTATGCGTCATAGTTTCTTCCCTAGGAAGCTTGACATCCACCACAAGCCGCGGTAACATACTTATCAGCAGCGTCAAACTTATTGGCCCGGGTTGGATAGCCTCCTCTCCCGGGCATTTTTTTATCCGCAGGAATCTTTGCGGCGCTATTGCGACCATAGGCGGCATGCGCTACACTTTTACTACTATCAGCTAACAGTTAATTGTATCAACATGCAACAGCATCTACTTCGCGGGGGACTCTGGGGGCTTGGCTACGGCGCATTTATTTTTTTCATTATTGTGCTCTACAACAACCTGCAGGTTCTCTTTGCCATCCCGCTCATGTTCCTCTCTAAAGTCGGCATCTCGGGCGCAATGACGCTTTACCAAAACTCAATCCGGACTCCGCGTGGCCTCCTCATGCTCCTCGGGATAACTTCTCTTATCTATGGGCTTATCGGCGGTCTCGTGTATGGAGCGCTCCGCGCCAAAGACTATTCACGCACACATGCTCTTCGCTGGACCATCGGCATTCTTGTTATTATTGCAATCATCCTCCTCGTCATCTCCTTTAAGCTGCCGGTTGCGTAAGGAAAAGGACTCATGTCCCGCTGGAGCGCCCTCCACACCCGTGAATTGCCCCCGCCATCGGGGCTTACTCGAATGCTTGGTGTTGGCGTCATTGTCATGGGTATGGCGATGGGCACCGGCGAGCTCATCCTCTGGCCGCACCTAGTGAGCAAATTTGGGCTCGGTATCCTCTGGCTCGCTCTTATCGGGCTCGCCCTACAGTACTTCATCAACCAAGAGGTTGCTCGGCACACAGCCGCAACGGGAGAGAGTTTCTTTACTTCTTCGGCGCGGCTCATCCACTACATTCCACTTTTCTGGATTGTCGCAGCCGTCCTCCTCTATGTATGGCCGGGCTGGGCAAGCGCGCTGGGCACCATCCTCGCGCGGCTTTTTGGTTTTGGCTCTTATCTTATCTGGAGCTGGCTCTCGCTCGCGCTGGTGCTGATTATTACTTTCAGCGGCCGCACAGCCTACCATGTGCTGGAACGGGCGCTTAAAATTATCGTGCCGCTCTTTCTCTTGCTTCTTTTGATAGTAAGCTATCACAACCTCACACCGGGAGTGTTGTTGGAAGCGCTCAAAGGACTCGTAAACATTGGCTATATCCCTGAAGGCATAGATATGAACGTGCTCCTCGGCGCCATCGTCTTTGCGGGAGCAGGCGGGATGCTCAACCTTGCCACCTCCCTGTGGTACCGCGACAAAGGGCTCGGCATGGCGCACTATGTGGGGCGCATCACCAATCCCATCACCGGCGCCCCCGAGGCAGTGACTGTAACCGGGCAGGACTTTCACATTACGGAAGAATCCCTTGCGCGCTGGAGAGGATGGATGCGCTATGTGCGCATTGACCAAGGACTCATCTTTTTCACCCTCGGGCTGATTTCCCTCGTTCTCCTCTCCGTTAATGCCTACGTGGTGCTCACGCCCTTGGGTATTGTGCCGGAGGGAACCAATGTCGCCGTTGCGCAGGCGGAGATTTTTGCCGCGCAGTGGGGCGCGCTGGGAGAGAAGCTTTACCTCCTTATGGCCTACCTGATGCTTTTCTCCGTCATGTGGACAGTTATTGACGCGCTCACGCGCATCATTACGGACATTGTGCACACCAACGCGCGCGAAGGAGCCCTGCGCGAGCAGTTCCGCTGGATGAATTCTATCTCCATCCACCACCTCTACTATGGTCTTATCGTGTGCATCGTTTTTATCCAGGCGCTCCTTCTGCCTTTCAATCAACCGCTGCCCTTCCTAGTGCTCTCCTCCGCGCTTGGGGGTATTACCATGGCGCTTTACACGCCGCTCTTGCTCTACCTTAATCTTTTTAAGCTCCCCTGGCCCCTGCGGCCCGGGATTATAACGATTTGTGCACTTCTTGCCGGCACCCTATTTTACGCATTCTTTGCATTTCAGAGTATCTCCGCTACAATAGGAGGGTGAGGTATCAAGTGTTAAGAGAGCAAAACACCGAGTGTTTAAGGATTTCAACACTCGGTGTTTGCTCGCTAATTGCCATTGTGTTGTTGCTCATGCCAACAGCGCGCGCTTCGGCGTTTACACGCTTATTCTATGCTAATCATGGGTCTACTTCGGCGCAATCTTTTGCGGCGCATGCAGATAAGGTGGATATTATTGCGCCGCAATCCTACTCCTTTGATATCAACGGCACTGTCAGTGGCGCCGTGCCGGAAGCGCTACTGAAGACTGCTCGAGAGAAGGGAATTAAAATCATGCCGCTTATTACCAATGGCGCCTTTAATAATCGCATCGCTACCCGCATCATGCGCAACCAGCAGGTGCAGAACTATTTAATTTTCCAACTCATCGTTATTGCCAAGCGCGAGGGCTTTATGGGCTGGCAATTAGATATGGAGAACATGAATATGAGCCACCGCGAGCGCTACGCGCTCTTTGTGGAAAAAGCTGCACGTGCGCTCCATGCGCAAGGACTTCAACTAAGCGTTGCTGTGGTCTCACAAGTATCCGCAAATCCTGCCGATCATCCGCCACACTCCTGGGAGGAGTGGGCGGGCGTCTACGACTACGCGCGCTTGGGAAAGGCGGCGGACTTTATTTCCATCATGACCTACGACGACGGGTCTGGAGCGGGGCCGGTTGCCCCCTTGCCGTGGGTGCGGCAGGTGCTCGCGCACGCTCGAACGCAGATGCCGGTAGAAAAAATCTCTCTTGGCATTCCTGCTTACCACTGGGAGTGGACGGTGAGAGGGCACTTTAAAATCAGCTCTGGCGGCTACCGCTACGTTTCCAATATCCTTGCCAGTTCCAGTAATCCGCGCGGTTATGATGAAAAACTGGGAGCGCAGTGGGTGCGCTATAACACCAAGCGCGGCGATGAGCACATTGTGTGGTACGAGGACGCGCGCAGTATGGGGGAGAAAATCAAACTCGCAAAAGACAATAACCTTGCCGGCTTCTCACTCTGGGTGATCGGGCTTGAAGATCCCGCACTCTGGGATACACTATAGCGCATGGAGAATATTGGCCTCTTTGCGGTTGCCCTCGTCGGGCTCGGTATAGCCATCGTTTTTGCTCTGTTCCGTCTCACACGCGCTAATCAGGAGCTTGCCGAGAAGGTCTCCGAGCGCCTAGCCGAGAGTGAGCGGCACCTCTCCGAGAACATGCACTCCCAGCTCAAGAGCTCGTCGGACATTGTCCGAGATGTTACCGAGAAACTCACGCGCCTGGATGAGACCAACAAACAGGTGGTTTCCTTCGCCGACCAGCTCAAGAGCCTGCAGGACATTCTCAAGAATCCCAAACAGCGGGGGATACTGGGAGAATATTATCTGGAGACCTTGCTTAAGAATGTGCTCCCCGTGGGGAGTTATCAGATGCAGTATCCCTTTGCTGACGGCACCATCGTGGACGCCGTCGTTTTTGTGCGCGACAAGATTATCCCCATTGATTCAAAATTCTCGCTGGAGAATTACAATCGTCTCGTGGAAGAGCGCGACGCCCCGGAGCGCGAGCGGCTGGAAAAGGTCTTCAAGGCAGACCTCAAAAGCCGCATTGACGAAACAGCAAAGTATGTGAAGCCCTCCGAGAACACCATGGACTTTGCCTTCATGTTTATCCCGCACGAGGCCATTTATTATGACCTCCTCGTGGCGCAGGTCGGCACTGTAAAAATCAATACCCGCGACCTCATTGAGTACGCCTTCAAGGAGAAACATGTGATTATTGTCTCGCCGACCTCCTTCCTCGCGTACCTGCAGACAGTCCTACAAGGGCTCAAAGCGCTCCAAATAGAGGAGTCGGCAAAAGAAATAAGAAAGCGCGTGGAGGAGCTGGGCAAGCACATCGGCGCCTACAATGAGTATTTTAGGAAGCTGGGTACCTCCCTTGGCACCTCTGTAAGCCACTACAACAGCGCCTCTAAGGAGTTCAAAAAGATAGATAAGGACGTCTACCGCATTTCGGACAGAAGCGCAGATATCCAGTCTCTTACACTAGACAAACCGGAGGAAGAAGAGTAGGATATGCACCTATGGCATTTGCAGTAATTAAAACAGGAGGCAAGCAGTATGTGGCCCGGGAAGGGGAGACCTTGACGATTGAACGCTTGAAAGTCGGGAGTCCGACTTCCGCAGTCTCCGAAGTCGGACTCCCCCTTAAAAAAGGGGGTACAGTTACTTTTGATGAAGTGCTCCTCGTATCAGACGGGGGCATGCTCGTCCTTGGCGCGCCTATGGTGGAGGGGAAGAGTGTGACCGCAACCTTTGAGCGCGAAATCCGCGAGCCGAAAAAAATCACCTACAAGTACAAGCCTAAGGCCCGCACGCGCGTCAAGCGCGGCTCCCGCCAGATCAAGGCGGTAGTAAAGATTTCCACAGTTTCGTAAAAATATCCGCCGCAGCGGGTATTTTTTCTTGTATACTTATACATAGCAAAGGTCGAGCAAGTAGATGTAACGATATATTACATTCGTATGTCATCGAAAACACTCCACATCATCACCTTCTTCTTGTTGGTCATCGGGGGCGTCAACTGGCTCCTCCTTGTCCTCAACTACGAGCTAGGCGCATTATTCCTTGGAGGGACGAATTCTACAGCGTCAATAGTTCTGTATGTGCTCGTGGGCCTTTCCGCTCTCTACCAACTTGTCACACACAAGAAGGACTGCAAGACCTGCTAGGTTTTTAACTCATTGAAACCAAAACTAAACTTCCTTCTGGAAGTTTAGTTTTGGTTTCCTATTTACTCCCGATGCTTGAGCGCCTCTTGGATAGTCTCGTCATCCGAGTACTCCAGCTCCGTGCCCGTTGAAAGTCCGCGCCCCAACGCGGTGATTTGTATGTGGTGTTTTTTTGCCAAAGGCTCCAAGAGTAGCCGCAAATACTCGCCCGTGTGGTCTCCTTGCGGCGTTGCCGAGAGCGCTAGGATAGTCTCCGAGAGCCCCTCTCGCGCCAGCGCTTCTACTCGCGCAAGGAGGAGCGCCCCCCGTATGCGCAGCTCCGGATTTTTCTCCAGAATTGGGATACTGCCGCCAAGCACAAAGTAGTGCCCCCGGTATGCACCCGTTTTCCTCACATTTTCCAAGTCCGCATCTTTTTCAATCAAGAGGAGCTGGGTAGTATCCCTGTCTTCATCACTGCAGAGGTCACACAAATCAGGAAGTCGGACTTCGGGGGCGGAGGAAGTCCGACTTCCGATTTTGTGATGCCGTATAAAATATCGCTGGCACGCACTACACTGCGCAATGTCCCTACCTAGATCCGTAATGAGTCGCGCAAGCTCGGCGCGCTCGGCAGGGGAGAGCGCCAGCAGGTGGTAGACAAAGCGCCGCGCCTGCCGCGCGCCGATGCCGGGGAAGTGCATGAAGAGGTCAGAGAGGCGATGGAAGCTCCCGGTCATAGTTAAAAATCTCCAAAATCGCCTTTTTCAATTGCGGAGAAGCTGACCAGATTTTGGTCAAAATAGAGGTCAATGGCTCCTGTCGGGCCGTTGCGGTGTTTGGCAATGAGGATTTTAGCAACATTATCGCGCCCCGGGCCATCCTCGCGATATTCGCGGTGGATGAAGAGCACCACATCGGCATCTTGCTCAATGGAGCCGGAATCGCGGAGGTCAGAGAGACGCGGTTCGCCTCCACGACTCTCTACCGCGCGGTTGAGCTGTGAGAGCGCGATGACGGGCACGTCAAGCTCGCGCGCGAGCGACTTGAGCGAACGGGAAATCTCGGTAACCTGCTGGACTACCGAATCGGAACTGGTGCGCGGGACCATCAGCTGGAGGTAATCCACAATAATAAGCCCGAGGCCCTGCTCCGCCTTCATCCTGCGCGACACTGCGCGCATGCGCATGATGTTGTTGCTCGGCTCATCGTCAATAAATATCGGCGCGCGGGAAAACACGTCCAAGGTGTCGCGCAAGCGGCTGAAATCCGCATCGTCATGAATCTTGCCCGTGCGCAGCTTCCATGAGTCCACACGGCCTTCCGCCGCAAGCATGCGCTCCACAAGCTGGCCTGTGCTCATTTCCAGAGAGAAGATGCCCACCGGCACCTGGTGCCGGAGCGCCGCGTGCCGCGCAATGTCCAGCGCGAAGGCGGTTTTGCCCATGGAGGGCCGCGCCGCGAGAATGATAAGGTCCGAGTTCTGGAAGCCCGAGAGTTGATTATCCAGTGTTACAAAGCCGCTTGGCACGCCGCGCAGGGTGTTATCGGACTTCTGGAGGCGTTCAAAACGCTCCCAGGCGCTTGCCAAAGCGTCTTTGATGTGCGTGAAAGTACGTTTGGCAAAGTTGCCCAGTTCATAGACTTTTTTGCCCGCAGAGTCCAGGATTGAATCTAACTCCTCATGCTCCCCAAAACCGAGTTCCGCAAGCTCCTCCGAGGTGCGGATAAGACGGCGCAACGCAAATTTTTTATGGACGATAGCGGCATAGTGCTCCAGGTTTGCGGCGCTCGGCACAACGCCGGTGAGTTCGGCAAGGTAGCTGGAGCCCCCCACGCGCTCAATAGCGGCGCGCTCGCGCAGGAGCGAGGTAACCGAGACGAGGTCAATGGGTTCTCCGCGGCCAAACAGGTCTTGCATGGCGCGGTAAATGTCGGCATGCCGGTCCATATAAAAGGACTCGGGCGAAATGAGGTCCACAATCTGGTGCATCCCCTGCGGACGCAACATCAAAGAGCCCAAAAGCGCGCGCTCTGCGTCCGCATCCTGCGGGGGTATGCGGGCACCCGTGCGGAAGCCCCTTACCTCCTTAAGTCCAGCTGGTGCCATGGTTGATTGATTGTAGCACTAGAGGCTAGCGGCTGGAAGCTGGGAGCTTGGGGAAAAAGTGCACAAAAAGGGATTAGCTCTGTTTAGGATGAGGGATACCGAGGTCGCGGCAAATTTTTCTGGCAAGAATATTGCTGATATCTTGATGACGAGGGACTGTTGAGATTACCCCGCTTGATGCGTTTCGGAAGATGCTGTGTTTCGCCCCTTCGCGAGCCAGTTTACATTGGTTTGCTCTAAGGTGTGAGAGAAACTCTCTCCTTTTCATGCGTTGATTACTCCGTAACGGGGAAGAAAAAGGGTTCTTTCTTTACTCTTCCTGTGCTCTCACTACGGTTACGTCCGTAACGTAATACCATTTTAAGCGCATCAGCAAGATTTTCCCGCGCTTCAGTAATAGTTCTCCCTTGGGTATTAACGCCCGGTATCTCCTCAAGCCATGCTACTATCCATCTACCTGAACGTCGATAGACCGCGGTGTATTTTCGTGCCTTTCTCATGCGCCTATTATACTATATCAGAGCTGATTATCCAACAGTATCCGATACCGAGTGTTTGATATAAGAGTAAGAAAGAGTTTTAAGAGAGATGTGGAGTATTGTTGACAGTAAAGCCGAATGGTCAATCAACGTTCTGCGGCGAGATATGGAACGATTCATACGTCGACTTTCTTACAATGGCAATAGTTTGGGGCCCTCGAGGGTGTCGTTGACAGTATAACCGAGTTGGCGAATTTTTTTACGCAGTGCATCAGCGGCGCTAAAGTCACCGTCCTGGCGCGCTTCTTCGCGCTGGCGCGCCAGTTCGCGTACTTCTTTTGGAATTTCTTTTTCCTCACTCTTGGTGATGCCAAGCCCGAGCACCTCGTCGGCAGAGAGGGCAAAGGCGCGCTTCTCGGCAGGGGAGAGGGAGTCCTGCCGGCAGACACTCCAGAGCACCTCCAACGCGCCCGGGGTATCAAGGTCATTGCATATTTTTTGGTCAAACGCGGCAAGGGACTTCTCTGGCGCCATTCCACCGCTGGGAGCATCGCGCACGATGCGAGAGAGCCGCTCTCGGGCGTTGTTCGCCGCAGTAAGCGCATCCCAGTTAAAATTCATTTGCTGGCGGTAATGTGTTTGCATGGTAAGGTAACGGTAGGCAAGGGGGGAGAGTTCGCGTTTTTCAATGTCGCTCATTGTGTAAGTATTCCCCAGAGACTTGCTCATTTTCTTCCCGTCAACGAGCACAAACTCGTTATGCACCCAGTAGTTAACAGCGCTGTGGCCAAAACGCGCCTCGTTCTGGGCAAGTTCATTGGTATGGTGGAGCAGGAGGTCCACTCCGCCCATATGGATATCAAAGTGCTCTCCCAAATAGTGTGTGCTCATTGCCGAGCACTCAATATGCCAGCCGGGAAAACCCACTCCCCAAGGCGAGTCCCATTCCATCGCACGCTTACCTACCGGCAAGACAGGCACACTGGTTTTTTGAGAGAACTTCCAGAGCGCAAAGTCGGTAGCATTTTTTTTCTCCGCGTTTTTTGGCACACGCGCGCCCTCCAAGAGACCACCGACATCAAGCCCCGCGGGGGCGCCGTAGTGAGAAAATCTGAAGGTGTCAAAGTAGATGCCGTCGCTGGTGTGGTAGGCATAGCCCTTTTCTTCCAACGCCTTAATAAAAGCAATTTGCTCATTAATGTGCTCTGTTGCCTTCACCCAATGGGCTGGAGGGATAATATTCAACTTCGCCCCATCTTCCACAAAGAGCGCAAGATATTTTTGGCTGATTTCAAGCGCCGAGAGCCCTTCGCGCCGCGCACCTTCTAGAACCTTATCCTCGCCGACGTCCCCATCTCCCATCAGATGCCCTACATCAGTGATGTTTTGAACATACGTTACTTGGTAGCCTGCGCGAGTGAGTGTGCGAAGGAGGATGTCAGCGAGCAGATAGGTGCGGAAGTTCCCGATGTGCGCAGCATCGTAGACCGTCGGTCCGCAAGCATACATGCTCACACGGGGAGGGGAGAGTGGTATAAAATCTTCCACTCGCCGCGAGAGTGTGTTAAAAAGTCTTAAAACCATCGCTTGCGTTTGAAGTAGACGAGCATGAATACTGTCACCAGAGACATCATAATGACCACAATCCAAAACCCATACGGCTGTTCCACCAGTGGCGTATGCTTAATATTCATACTAAAGAGATTTGCAACCAGCGAGAGCGGAAAAGTGACAAAAGCAAGGAGGGTAAAAATTTTCATTACCTCGTTTGTTTTTGCGGTCAGGAGCGAGTCATTAGTGCTGTGCAGGTCATTCACGATTTCCTTATTGCCCTCAATGATGTTTGTGATTTTGTAGTACTCGTTTGAAAGAGAGCGGATATAGTAAGGGAAACGCTCGTCAAAGAGCTCGCCGGCATCGGACTCTAGAGAAATTAAGAGATCCTCATGGTTTTTAAGCGCCCAATGGAAGTCCAGGAGCGAGCGATTCACATTGGAGATGCGCTCCACCATACGCCGCTCTTCTCCGGCAAAAATCATGCGCTCAATATCTTTAAGATTGCCGTTGATAGATTCCATGTGGTCTTCAATGGAACGATAGAGGCCCTTCATAATGTTGAAGAAAACAAAACCCGCATCAACGTGCGCCGTTTTACTATTGCCCATCAATTCTCCAACCTCAAAGAGTTTAGTGAAGTCAGCAAATTCATTGATACGCTCATAATGCACCGTTACGATAAAATCTTTTCCAATAATAAAATCTACCTCCGCATTTCCATGGTCGTATACGGGAAAATAGAGAACGAGGTAAACTGCATTGGAATAAACGTCTACTTTTGGCCGCAGTGACGGCACGCTCATCTCTTGCGCAACTATCTGGTGTATCTCAAATTCCTCCCGAATCTTGGCCACATCGTCCGGGGAAGGCGATTCCATGTCAATCCAAGTTACGCCGCGGAATGAACTCTTGGTAATCATGCTAGGCTTATAGTATACTACTCCCCATGTGGAATGGTAAACCCCGCCCTGTCGGCAGACAGATTCTTGAACGGGCGCTAATTTTATTGCTTGTTGTCGGGCTTCCCGCGGCTTTTTTAGCCGGCGCCTACCTCACACCTCTCTCACAGGAGGCAAGTGCGGGCATATCATGCGTTCTCAATACCCAGGGCGCGGCAGCGCGCGATGTGGATTTTGCGCCCTTTTGGCGGGCGTGGCAGATTATTGACCAAAAGTATGTAGGAACAGCAACAACAACGGCGACGAGTAGCAACAGCGAGACAGATCCAAACGCGCGTCTCTGGGGAGCAATCTCGGGAATGGTGGATTCTCTTGGCGACCCATATACTGTCTTCCTCCCGCCGACAGAGAAAAAAGTGTTTGACGCAGACATTAAGGGTAGCTTCGGCGGTGTGGGGATTGAGCTCGGGGTGCGTGACAGAATACTTACCGCAATCTCAGCGCTTGAGGGAACTCCCGCTAAACGCGCGGGGGTTCAGCCCGGCGATAAGATACTCAAGGTTGACGGCGTGAGCACGGAGCGGATGATCTCCGAGCGCGCAGTAACACTCATCCGCGGAGAGGTTGGCACCTCTGTAGTGCTCACTCTCTACCGAGAAGGCGTCACGGAGCCTTTTGATGTAAAGCTGACACGGGCAATTATTGAGGTTCCCACGCTTGAGACAAAAACACTCCCGGGCAATATCTTTGTCATCAGTCTTTACAACTTTAGCGGCAAGTCTGACGCACTGTTTAAAGATGCGGTAAAAAAATTCACTGCAAGCGGGAGCGCCAAACTTATCATTGACTTGCGGGGAAATCCGGGTGGATATCTTGACGCCGCTGTGGATGTTTCCAGCTGGTTCTTGCCCGCAGGCAAGGTAGTGCTCCGGGAACAGATTGGCCCACAACGACAGGAACAAATCTATCGCACTACGCACGCTGGCATCTCCATGAGAGGAGTGCGCATGGTCATACTCATTGACGAAGGGAGCGCTTCTGCATCAGAGATTGTTGCTGGAGCTCTGCGCGAATACGGCGTGGCAACTCTCGTGGGCGAGCGTTCCTTCGGCAAAGGCTCCGTGCAAGAGTTGGCGCCGGTGACTAAAGAGACGTCGCTTAAAGTGACCATTGCGCGCTGGCTTACGCCCTTGGGGAACTCAATTTCCAAAGAGGGTCTTACCCCAGACATTACAATTATCCCGACTCCCGAAGATATAAAAGCGAGAAGGGACGTGCAGATGGAGCGCGCGGTCTCCTTCCTCTTAAATGGCCGCTAGTATGCGCATAATACTCCTGCGCAACGTGCAAAAACTGGGGAAAAAGTATGACATTAAAGATGTTGCTGACGGCTACGCGAGAAATTTTTTAATCACGCGCGGTCTCGCCAAATATGCGACGCGCAATGCGGAAGCGGAAGCAGAGAAGCTCCGTGCCACCCTAGAAAATAGGGGAGAGGCACAAGAGGCGCTCTTGGAAAAAGAGCTAGCGGAACTTGCGGGGAAGACGGTCAGCATCAAACGTCCCGCGAACGATAAGGGTCATCTCTTTTCGCAAATACATCCAGAGGATATTGCTGAAGTAATCGCACACGATATAGGCATCACGTTAAAAGCAGAGCATCTTGTTCTCTCCGAGCCCATAAAAACACTTGGCGCGCATACAATAGAAGTTGCCGTACGAGATCACCACACGACCATTACCATTATTGTCGAGAAAACATCGGATGTTTAAGATCCCAACATCCGATGTTTAAATTCAACACTCGGTGTTTCTCTTAAGAGACCTGAACTACTTTCGCAAGACGCACTCTGCCATCAAATCTGTGTTTGCGCTTTTGGGCGAAAGAGACGATACCATCCGCAATAGCGTAGAGCGTATGATCCTTGCCGACACGAACATTGCGCCCCGCGAGGATTTTGGTGCCGCGCTGGCGGACAATAATCTCACCTGGACGGACCTTCTCTCCGGCATAGCGCTTGACCCCAAGATACTTAGGGTTGGAATCGCGTAAATTTTTTGCTGTACCGCCAGCTTTCCTATGTGCCATAATAGAGCATGGTAACAAAAGAGGGGAGCATTGGCAAGATATTTATAGACCGCGCGTTTGCGCCCCTCCTCATCATCCTTGTGGGAGTATCTGCTTACGGATTGGGGCGATTGAATAATATACGGAGCAACGCTGAACCAGTAACAATTAATACACCATCCGAAGTCGGACCCGCCACGGCGGGTCCGACTTCCACAAGCACAAAAGAGGGGAAGGTAGTCGCTTCCAAGAATGGCAGCAAATACCATCTCTCCACCTGCCCCGGCGCGGGACAGATAAAAGAGGAAAACAAAATTTGGTTCGAGAGCGCCGCCGCGGCAGTGGCGGCAGGATACACTTCCGCCGCAAATTGCCCGGGATTAAAGTAAAGAAAGTGAAGCCCCGATTCGCCGCGGCGAATCGGGGCCAGTAGTCTAGCGCGAATCCTCCTTCTTTTCACGGAGTGTTCGCTGCTGTGCGCGCGGAAGCGGATCCATTGCTACGAGAAAAAGGACATTGCCCTCGTTCCTGCAACTCCCCGGCCCCATTTCTTTAGGGATCCAATTCTTCCCTCTAGGAATGAATTCGCCGCGTGCACACCCCACTGATAGACTGTTTCCATCATTTGACATTACACTATCCTCTTTACAGAGCATTTTTGCCCAGATATTCTGGGCTGTATCTGACATATATACTACCGTGGACAAGGGAAGGACGCAAGTGCTATACTGGAGCCCTATTACTAGTAAGCAACAATCACATGCAAAAAAGCATTATTGCGGTCATTATCATTCTTGTCCTTGCCACTGCCGGCTATTGGTGGTTTATCCGAGATACAGTCCCGGGGGATGAAGGGACTATTGCAACCTCGAGCATACCTCTCTCGGAACAGGAAATTGTGACTGTTAAGCACGCGTACAAAAGCGGCAAACATGTGATGGTCGGCTCTTTAATGGTTCCCACACCTTGTGATGAACTCTCTTGGGATGCGCGTGTGGCTGAATCTATGCCGGAGCAAGTCAGCATTTCCTTCACCATCGTAAAGAAAGAGGGGACAGAGGTCTGCGCCCAGGCGCTCACCGCAAAGCAGTTTAAGGTGGAAGCTACAGCGAGCGCATCATCAACGTGGAGCGCGACACTTAATGGGACTCCCCTACAGCTCAATATAATTGAGGCGGGGGAGGGGGAAGATTTGGAAAAGTTTGAAGTTGAGATCAAGGGATAGAAGAGAAGAGGAGCGCCGAGTATTAAGGAGTATTTAAGGGACAAGGGGTAGGGAAGCGCAGGGAAAAACACCAAGTGTTGGAATCCCTGAACATTTGGTGTTTTTATATGTGCCTATGTCGCACAATGCTTATTTTGCGCGTATACCTTATACCTTCAATTTAGGATTGGACCAGCAGGGTTTGCTCCAGCGCCAGTGCTCTGTCCCCGCCTTTGAGAGAAGGTACATGGCATAGGCGATGTTCCCGTCTGTGGTGTAAATGTCGTAGCCCAATTCTCTGCTACGCGCGAGGTGGTATTTTTCGTTAATCTGGAAGAGGCCCGTATCGCTTGGGTTGTGGATGCCGCGGATGAGCTTCCCGGACTTTGGGTCAAATTGCTTCAGAGAACTCTCGCAGAAGGCAATTTTGCGGGCAAGGGCAGGACTGATGCCTGCCTTGCGAGCTTGTGTTGTAATACGCTCGCTGATTGAGGAAGACTCGGAGCCCTCAAGAATATTTTCTGACTCTTTAGGAGCAAAACTAAACTCGCCCTTAGCCATAACAAGCTCTATAAAGGTCGTGGGGATATCGGATGTAGCCAAAGAGCCCGATGATTTCTCCACAGGCGCGTTCGTGACTACATTTGATACTGCTATGAGGCTTGCGAGACCTATTTGTACGGTGCGTAATATAGGCTTGAAATCAAAAGAAAATGGCTATACATAAAGACTACTGCTATGTATAGCCTGTATCCATCTTAGCAAATTGCGAAGATATAGTCAAGCCACTTACGATGTGTTATAATTACCATAAAGCAGTGCTTGAGGCGCTTCTCGCTTTCTCAAATGGCGCACGTATGTAAGTATTAAAAGCCCCTACAGCAAATTCACGCGCAAAGGAAAGATTCTGGGTAATTTCAGGGCGGGTAAAAACATCTCGCAGGTCAATTTTAAAGTACCCGAGGATGATTACCCCGATAATGATAAGGACAATGACGCCGACAAATCCCCTCTTTCTCATATTTTTCATGTTACAAGTATAGCAGAGGATTGAGATAGCTGTTGTAAGAGGCAACGGGAAGGGTGTATATTCTCCCCGAACAACCTTTGGAGGCAAGGTCGCGTATCTGGACCCCCTGCGAGGCAAAGACCGTGAAATGCAGATGGGGTCCCGTTGAATAGCCGGTATTGCCCACAAAGCCGATGGTCTCGCCGCGGGCAACAACGCTCCCTTTCTTGGCGCGGATTACCGATAAGTGCGCGTAGAGCGTGGTGAGCCCGTTGGGATGCTGTATAAGAATCCACTTGCCGTAGGAGGCGCCCCTACAAGTGGTGTCGGTATCGCCCACCCCGAGCACTATGCCGCTCTCGGCAGCGTGAATGAGTGTTCCAACGGGAGCCCCCAAGTCGATGCCATTGTGGCCCTTGCCATTATAGGGAGCAGCTTTTGAACGCGAGAAGGCCGTGTCGCCAAACTCTTGGGTGATGATAATAGTATCCAGCGGCCAGGAGAGCGCTTTGCTCCCTTGTGTGGGAAGCTTGCTGGGGTCAAGGATAGTCACAAGCTGGGATTCCAATTTTGCCAGGTCGGCCTCAAAGGCCTCTTTGCGCGCGCGGCGCTCGGCGAGCATCTTTTGATATTCGGACTCCTTGCTCTTAGTCTCGTTAAGGAGCTCGGTCTTGAGTGACTTATTGTAGTCGGCTACCTTTTTTTGGTCAGAGAGGTCAGTGCGGAAGTCTTGCAGAGAACCCTTCTCCTCCTCACGGAGATTTTTGTTCTTGGCAAGCTCCCGGGAAATTGAGCGCAACTCGTCAATGTGCCCGTCCAGCGAGTCGCCTAGCATGAGCAGAGAATCAACTTGTGACCAGAACTGCGATAAATCCTCATGCGCCAAAAGGAGTTCTATTGCTGTCACGTTCTCCCGCTCATCGAGTGACCTCATAATTGACGAGAGGCCGTTCTGGCTACGTTCCAGTTCCGTGCTCTTGCGCCCGATTTCCTGATTGAGCTTGCCGATTCGAAGCTCCGCCGTCTCAATCTTTTTTTGTGTGAGCGTAATATCGGTATCCAGCTTTTTGCTTGTGACCGTGAGGTCATTGACCGCGCCGGAGATGCTTGTAATTTCTTTACGGGTCTTTTTGAGTTCTTCTTGGTACTTGGCGATTTCGGCCTCCAATTTTTTTATTTCTGCATTTCGTGAATCAATCTTTGTGCGCACCTCATCAGCACTTTGTCCCGCAGCAAAAAAAGGCAACGCAAAAAAAAGAAAGGGAACAAAGAGTAACGCGGGGAAGATAAAAATATTAGGCGAGCGACTGTGCATAGGCAATGCGGGCAAGCGTTTCTTCTTTGCCGAGGAGCTCGGCGACAACAAAAGGGTCCGGGGAGCGCTCAAGACCGGTAAGCGCAATGCGCAGGGGCCAGAGTACATTCCCCCTTCCCTTCTCGGTCGCAAAGTCCCAGAGGCGCTCTTTAATCTGCGCGGCCTTGAAATCAGGTTCAGAAACTTGTTCTAAAATGCCGCGCACGCGCGGGAGAAATTCAATCGTCTTCAGAAGCGCCCGGCTGGGTTTTGTATAATTTCGGACAAACGAGAGCTCACCGCCATTGCCTATAAGCGTAGGGGTATCAGCGAGCGTTGTGATGCGCTCGCGGATGAGCGGGAGGAGCTTCGCCAGTATTGCAGGACTTTGTTCAGGCATTCGTGCTGTAAGCGCATTAAGAAGCTCATCATCCAAGAGTGTCTTCATGTATTCGCGGTTAAACCACTTAAGCTTATCTGCGGAGAACATAGCGCCACTCTTCTGCACCTTTGAAAGATTGAAGCGTCCAACTAATTCGGGGAGAGAAAAAATTTCCCGCTCCGGCTCCCCTTCTCCCTGCGACGACCAGCCAATGAGCGCGAGGAAGTTGACAAGGGCTTCAGGGAGGTAGCCCTGCTTGCGGTACTCGGTTATAGCAACTGCTCCGTGGCGCTTGGAGAGTTTGCTCTTGTCGGGCGCAAGGATGAGCGGGATGTGCGCGTAGCGCCACTCGGGCACGCCAAGAGCGCGGGCAATGAGAAGCTGACGCGGCGTGTTTGAGATGCCGTCCTCACCGCGGATGATATGGGTTACCCCCATGAGCATGTCATCCACCACCACGGCAAGGTGGTAAAGGGGCGTCTCACGGTTCTTAGCAATTACAAAATCGCCGAGCTCTGTGACGTCAAAGCTGATTTCGCCGCGTATCTCGTCATGGAAGCTCACTATCCCACCGGAGTTCTTGAAGCGGATGACAGAAGGACGGAAGTGAGGTCCGCCAAGGCGGATATCACTTCCGTCTTCATCCTCCATAGACTCGTACGCCGCGCCATTTGTAATGAGTTTTTCAATATGGTCCCTGTAGACCGCGCCGCGCTCGCTCTGGCGATAGAACTCGTCGTAGTCAATCCCGAGCCAGTCCAAGCCGTCAATAATGTTCTCTTCGTATTCCTTTTTTGAACGTTCAGAGTCAGTGTCCTCAATGCGCAGAATAAGCTTGCCTCCCTGCTGTTTGGCAAAGAGGTAGTTAAAAAGCGCCGTCCGCGCGCTCCCCACATGAAAAGGCCCTGTGGGCGAAGGCGAAAACCGCGTGACTACATGTTGAGGCGCCATGCCTCAAGTATAGCATGCCCGCTCTCCCCTGCCTGATGCTTGGTCTGAATGGGATTTTTTCTTTTTCAAAAATCATACCACTTTTCTCCGATCGTAGAATTTTGGTATGATTTTTTAGAAGAGAAGAGACGATGTCTAGTGTGTGGTGGCCAGCGTGATGAGCTCGCGGGCAATGATGCGGGCGGCGTCGGGACGGGCTTGGGATTTTGCAATAGAGCTCATGCGCTCGCGCAGAGGCGCATCGGCAATAAGGCGCTCAATCTCCGAGAGGAGTATGGAGGGTGTAAGGTTCTCATCCTCAATCACCACCGCGGCTCCCGAGCGCGCGTAAGTGAAGGCGTTTGAGAGCTGATCGTGGCTCACCGACTCCGGGATAGGGATGATGATGGAGGGCAGGCCCCACTGCGCAATTTCAAAAATTGCCGAGCCCGCGCGAGAGATAACGAGTGTTGCCGCTCCAGCCGCGCGCACCATCTGATTGTCGTCAAAGTAGGCAAAGAGCTTGTAACGGCCCTTATACTCGTTCCCCTCCAAAAGGACGCTCACGCGCGCGGCCGCCCCTTCATAGTTTCCCTTTCCCACCTGGTGGATAACTTGGTAACGCTCAAGAAGGAAAGATAGGGCGTCAACGATTGTGTCATTAATATGCTCCGCGCCTTGTGAGCCGCCAAGGACCACAAGAGTGGGGACCGTCGGGTCAAGGCCGAAGAACTCATGCGCGCCTGCGCGCACCGGTTGCATGATGCGGGAGCGGATGGGATTGCCGGTTACCGCAGTGCGCTCCTTGTCAAAAAAGACGAATGCATCCGGATACGAGACGGCAATGCGGCGCGCAAAGCGCGCCGTCCAGCGGTTAACGCGGCCCGGCTTGGAGTCCGACTCGTGGAGCATCACGGGGATGCCGAGGATGCGCGCGGCGGCAACCACAGGGAAGCTTGCGTACGCACCTTTTGAGAACACGACACTGGGGTACATGCGTAGCACCGCGATGAATGCCTTGAGCACTGCGAAACCTGTCCTGATAAAATCTGAAATATTTTTAAGCGAGAAGTAGCGACGCAATTTCCCCGTCCTGATCTCCGTATACGAAAGGCCAAGCTCTGCGAGCTTCTCTGCATCGTAGGGTGTGTCGGAGATGTAGTAAAACTCGGCATCCCCCCGTTGCTCTGTGAGGAGCGCGCGGCGCAGTTCCTCCACCACTGCCACAATCGGGTAAAAATGCCCCCCTGTTCCCCCGCCGGTAAAAAGTATGCGCATATTTTATTATTAACTGTGTTGATGCCGCGAGACGTTGAGAGCGACGCCCATGCCCGCAAGAGAAAAGAAGAGCGCTGTGCCTCCGTGGCTGACGAAAGTGAGCGGGACTCCGGTCAATGGGATAATCCCAAGCATCGCAGCAATATTGATAAATGCTCCCGCCGCAACTATAATGATAAAGCCCACAACAAGAAGACGTCCGAACGAATCCGGCGCGCAGGCGGCAACTTTAAGCCCGAAGAGAACAAAGAGGAGAAAGGCGCAGATAAGCGCAAGAGAGCCGATAAAGCCAAGTTCTTCCCCCACCACCGCAAATACCGAGTCTCCAATAGATTCGGGCAGGTAGTTGAACTTTTGGATGCTTTGTCCGTATCCCCTGCCCGTAATACCGCCCGAGCCGATGGCGATAAGCGATTGGGTAATCTGGTAGGAGGAACCATACGTGTCATACGAACGATCAATAAAGGTTATGAGCCGCTCGCGGGTATAGGGACGCGCAATGAGGAGCAGACCGAGCGACGCCAGTACTACGAGAGAGAGATAGCCGAGGTGCAGGAGGCGCCCTCCTGCCGCAATGAACATGGCAAGACTCGCCGTAAGGATAATGAGAAAGGTTCCCGTATCGGGCTGCATGAACAGAATTGCGCCGAGAATGCCGATGATGAGGAAATACGGAATGAAGCCAAGACGGAAGGTTGCGAGCCGCTCGCGGGATGTGGAAAGCCATGAGGCAAAGTAGATGACAAAGGCAAATTTTAAAAGCTCTGCGGGCTGGAAAGAAAGCGGCCCGAGCGAGAGCCAGCGCCGCGCCCCATTGTGTGAAAATCCAATGACGGGGAGGAAAACAGCGAGTGTGAGAAGCACTGCAGTAATAAAAACGGGTAGCGCATACTCGCGCCAGAGCCGATACGGAATGCGCGATATAATCAAGAGCGCCGCAACACCCAGCACGAGGCTCAAAAATTGTGACGGGTCAAACGGCAATGCCATACCCGCCCTTTTCCCAAGCATGGCAAGCGAGGCGGAAGATGAGAGTATAAAGCCGCCCGTCGCAAGTGCGAGGGTAAGGAAGAGGAGTATCCTGCTGTTGCGCTTTGCCTGCTTCATCATCCGATAATTGCAATAATCATCCCGATAATCGCCATCACGATGCTAATGACCCAGTAGCGCATCACCACCTTGTACGGCGGCCAGCCAATGGCTTCAAAGTGATGATGCAGAGGCGCCACAAGGAAGACCTTCTTCCCGTGGCGGAAGCGCTTTGAGAGAAGCTGGATAATCACCGAGAAGGAGGTGATAAGGAGCGGGAGCGCAATCACCGGGAGCACTAGAACCGAGTCAGTGAGAAAGGCAACCACGGTAAGAGTAGTGGTGAGACCGAGGATGCCGGTCTCCGACATATAGAAGCGCGCAGGGGGGATGTTAAACCAGAGGAAAGCGAGGATGCCGCCGAGTACCACCAAGCAGAACGCCGCAAGGTCTATCTGATTTTGAAAAAAAGCGATGCCGGCAAAGGAGGCAAAGATGGCCGCCATAACGCCGCCGGCGAGGCCATCCAGGCCGTCAATCACGCTTGAGGAAAAGAGCGCAAGCATTACCGCGACGAAAAAAGGAATAAAATAGATGCCGAGAAAAATGTCGCCGTAGAAGGGCAGGTGCACCGAGCTCATCTCAAGTCGCGCATAGAACCACCATGCCCCTGCGAGCCCCAACAGGACAACGACGAAAAGGCGCTTCCAAAATGAGAGGCCGCCAATGTATCCTTCCCTGTCGCGCACTTGCATCCAATCGTCAATGAGCCCGATAAAAGACCCGACCATGAGCATAAAAAGTGGAAGCCATGTCTGATTGCGTGAGAGGAAGTCAAGCTTTTGGGTCAAGTCACTGGGAAAGAGAATTGAAATAAGCCAGATGGCGCCAATCGTAGCAAGCGTACTCGCCCAGATGATGATGCCTCCCATTCGCGGCGTTCCCACCTCACGCTTCTTGTGTAAGCCGTTGAAAATCGGCGTATCTGCCCCATCAAGAGCGCGCTTGCCCGAGCGCTTTTTCCACATCCGATGCTTGTAAAGATAATAGGTGAGCATCGGCGTTATCGCTATGCCAATAGTAAAGGAGATTGCGCTCGGAGCAAATACTTTTAAGACATTGAGTATCATCGCGCGGCGCGAGCGAGGGCGACTACGTCACTAAACCGACCTTCCTGCGTGGAACCGAGCACAACGACCACTACCGGCTCATTTAAGCCACGGTCAAAAGCGACCACCAGATTGCCGCCCGCAAGGTCGGTAAGGCCCGTCTTCCCGGCAATAAATCCGGGAATCGACCCAACCAGCTCGTTGGTGTTATTCACCGTAATTAGTTCCCCCGATTTGCTCCGCCCGCTCCAACGCTCATGGCGAGTGAACTCCACGATAGGGAGACGCTCCTCTATCATGTATACAAAGAGCCGCGCTATGTCTCTGGCGGAGCCGTACGAGCCGCCCTGCGTGCCGGAGACATCCAATCCAGTGGAATTAGTAAAGAAAGTTTCGGTGAGGCCAATTTCTCTCCCTTTCTCATTCATTAGCCTTGCCGAGTCACTTTGTCCATTTACTCTCGCAGATGAGGCAACACTGGCAAGCGCTTCGGCTCCGTCGTTAGATGACGCAATAAGGGTAATAGCAGTGATGTCCTCAAGCGACCATGAGTCGCCCGCGCGCAATCCCGAGTTGCCTTCGGGATAGAGCGTCTCCTCGCTGATAGCAACTTGCTGATCAGGGGAGAGCACATCGTAGGCAACAAGCGCCGTCATAAGTTTGGTGAGCGAAGCGAGCGGGAGCTGGGCACTCGCATTTCTCTCGTAGAGCACAGTCTTTGTGGAGAGGTCATACACATACGCGGCGCGCGCAGTGATGGAGACGCGGTCAAAAAGATTATCACTTGTTGCGGCTCGCGCCTGCACTTCGGGAGCGTCCGCGATTCTCTCCTGCGTGCCTTCTCTCTCAACCCTGTTGAGCGCGGTGGAAGCGGCGGTAAGTCCGCCAAGCGCGAGCACAATAAGCGCCGCTACTGCTCCCGCAAGCAGGCGCTCGCGTTTCTCTGCTGGGGCTATATTCATTGGCCCTCCTTCCTGTATTGGATTAGATTCATTCATGTTTTTCCATAAATACATCGAGTTCACCCGTGATGCGCTCCCACTCGGGGAGAGTTTGCATAGTAGTAACACCGAGCTGTGCAAGGAGCTCCGGTGTTGCGCGGTATGTAAAGGTCCTACTGTCTTTTGGGTTAGATAGGCGTTCAATGAGGCCGCGCACGAGGAGGGAGCGGAGTATGTACTGCGAGTTGACGCCGCGGATGTAGTCTATCTCGGGCTTGCTCAAGGGGCCGCGATAAAGAATCACGGAGAGTGTCTCTAGCCCGGCTTTCCCTATGTCGCGCGAGAGCTCCTCTTTGGTAATACGGGCAATGAGCTCCGCTACCTCGGGAGCAGTCACGAGGGCAAGTGTATCATACACTTCCAAGAGCCGGACGCCGCGTCCCATAAGGCGTTCACGGAGCTCTTCTACCGCGCTTTGGAGCTCGCCCTCGCTTACTGCAAGGAACTCCGCAAGCGCTGCACGCGTAGTCGGCTCTCCCTTCCAAAAGAGGACCGCTTCTAGGGCCAATACTCTATCCATGGACTTCATTCTACCACGGCTCCGGCTCTGCCGTAAGCCTTTGTTTTGTCCAACATCCGATGTTGGACATCTTACGAGTACCGCGGAACCCCGACCTCACTGCTCTCCATGTGGATGTCGCTGAAGTGCGCGTCCTGGCGCACGTCAATGCTCCCCTGCTTGACGAGTTCCAGCATGCCGAGAAAGCTCACGATGATGTCTACTTTTTCTTTTTTCTCCCCCACAAAATCCTTGAACGAGAGCGAGAGAGAGCGCGTAACGCGCGTAAGGAGCGAGCCGATGGCTTCTTCTAGGGAAATGACTTTTTTTACCATCACCGTGGTGAGCTTTTCCTCCTTGGGGAATGAGGCGATGACGGCGACAAGCGCGACAGAGAGCGAGGAGAGACTCATGTCCCGCGGCGGCATGAAGACCGTTTGTCGCGGCGGCGCGGCATGGGGCAAGAAGAGAGGCATGGCTCCAAAATATTTTCTGATAAGCTCGGCCCCTTCCCGTATGTGGCTAAGCATTTGAAGGCGCCGTTCCAACTCCGCCACGCTCTCCGTTTCTTCTTCGGTGAGCGAGAGCCCCGGTAGGAGCGAAACCGATTTAATGAGCATGAGTGTAGAGGCAATAACAAGGAACTCCGCCGCCTCGTCTTTGGGGAGCTCTTCTGCTTCCTTAAGGTACTTCAGGAAGCCTTCCGTAATCTGCGCAAGCGAGACGTCGTTGATGTGGAGCTTGCGCTTCTCCACCAGCTCCAACAAGAGGTCCAAGGGACCGGAAAAATGTTCAAGTTCTACAGCATAATGTGCATTCATAAGGCTATTCCTTGGGTATGCAATTTCTCTACCCGCTGTATGTCTTCAGGACTGTTGATTTGGTGCCAGTGGAGTAACTCATGCGCAAGAACTCGTTCAGTCTGCGCGAGCACCGCAACAGTTTGGGGTAAACCGCGCTCACCGCTCGGGAGAAGCACTGGATCCAAAGAAAAAATGCGTTCATTGAGAGTGAAGGTATTCGTACCGACAAAAATATCTTGACCCTCTATGGGACGAATGAGTCCGGTAAAAACTCTCTCTTTCACAGAGACAGCAAGGAGCTTGGCTCGGGCTTTTCCACGCGCGTAACCAAAGGCAAGTTCTGGACGCATAAATTGCTCAAGTTCATTTTTATTGTAAAGATCGTCTCCATTGAGGACAAAAAAATAACCGGGCGCAAGAAGCGATTGAGCAGACCAGAGCGCGCCCGCGGTACCTTTCATTGCCCCTTGGCGCGCATAGGAGAGGGAAATGCCGTCATGTTTATCTCCAAGGCTTGCCTCGATATCATCTCCGCGATATCCGAGCACAATAACAGCCCTCTCTATAAGAGATGGTAGAGCATTAAGTACATGATGGATAAGCGGCTTCCCGAGCACGGGGATGAGCGGCTTGGGAATCGCTCCGGTAAGAGGGCGCATGCGCACTCCATCCCCCCCTGCGAGTATTACAGCTTCCATTGTGCCAGTATACAAGAAAACGGGTCTCTCTAGGAGGGACCCGTTGCGATCATCTGTAATATCGGCGGCAGGGTGAGCGGACAGATGAAGGGGCACTCGTCTGGTTTGTACAGTTGAGCCCACTTGATGAGTTTGAACTGTGCGGGATAGAATTCTCCTTCCCTCATTTCTATTTCATCGCGTGTAAACCACTCTCGTTCCAAAATTTCTTCGTCTGGGTCAGTCAATAGATGGCCAGTGACCACCTCAGCTCGCACAAGGACAACGTAGCCCTCTGATTTCATGAGTTCAAATATTCCCACGAGCTCTTCGTCCTCAATAGAGAGTCCTGTTTCTTCATAGACTTCCCGGCGGGTTGCAATCTGTATACACTCCCCTTCTTCTTTACCTCCGCCCGGAAGAGACCACTCTCGATTATTGTATGCGTGGCGAACACAGAGGACTTTTCCTTTTTCATCCATCAGATATGCAAACACTCCGGGCGGCGTTCTTTTCACTGCCCCCACCCCCTTTCTCTTTCTGCATTAAAGAATGTCTACCCAGAGATTACCAGATAGACCAAGTTCCGTCAACTACTCTGAAAGTCGTGTGTCAATGCGGTTGAGGTCGCGGGGGAAGAGTGTTGCTTCTTTTATATTTTCAATGCCCAAGAGCTTTGCCGTCAGACGCTCAAGGCCGAGTCCAAAGCCGCCGTGCGGCGGCATGCCGTATTTAAAGGCCTGTAAATAAAAGCGGAATTTCTCTGGATCCAATCCGCGCTTTTTCATTTCCGCAACGAGTTGGTCGTACTCATGGATGCGCTGGCCACCGGTCGTGATCTCAACACCTCGAAAGAGCAGATCAAACCCAGCTGCGTAGCCCGAGTTCTCGGGATCGCCGTAGGTATACATCGGCCGTTTAGAGAGGGGGAAGTGCGTGACAAATATGAATTCAGAGTTGAATTTTTTCTGCGCATACTCGCAGAGCCAGCGTTCGTGCGCCGGCTCCAAGTCTGGTTCCTGTGTACAATCAACGCCTATCTCTTTTGAGATAAGCGCCTGCGCATCGCGGAGTGTTATTGAAGGGATGGCGCTGGGAACCTCCGGCAGACGCGCACCGAGGAGCGCAATATCATTTGCACTCTTTTTGGCAAGAGTGCCCATCATACATGCAAGCATCCTGTTCTCTATTACACAGATATCCCTGAAACTCTCTATGAATCCCATCTCCATGTCTAAGCTCGTGTACTCATTCAGATGGCGCGTTGTAGAGTGCTTTTCTGCCCGATACACGTTGCCTGCCGCAAAAACGCGCTCAAAGACCCCGACCATAATCTGCTTGTAGAACTGCGGGCTCTGCGCCAAATGCGCTGTATGCCCAAAATATTCAAGGTTGAACGAGTTTGCCCCGCCTTCTGCATCATCGCCGATAATTTTTGGCGCTTGGATTTCAACAAAACCTTCATTGATAAAAAAATCCCTAAAGGCTTGGATGAGCGCTGCTTGGATGCGGAAAACAGCCTGCCGCTTTGGCGTGCGCAATGTGAACGGCAGGTAGTCTAAAACTGTGTCAATATTAAGCTCCGCATCCTTCTCAAACGGGAGCTCTTTGGCAGAGCCGAGCACCGAGAGATTATTGACCTCCACCTCTATGCCCCCATTCAAACCTTCCTTAACCATCTTCTCGGGGCGCTTGTTGACAGTGCCGGAAACGGAGATAATCCACTCCGAACGGACTGCCTGCGCCGCCTCGTGTACCTCTGCGTGATTAGGCAGTGTCACCATCTGCACCGTCCCTGTTGTATCGCGCAGGTCAATAAAAATAAGTTTGCCGTGATCGCGGCGCACGTCAACCCAGCCGGCGATGGTCACAGGCGAGCCCACATGGTCCTTCAGGTCCTTTATATAAATCCTCTTATGCATGCAGGTATGAGACTCCCACTCGTTCGCGGACGAGCTTCATCTTCTCCTCCGCAACTGCTCGCGCCTGCGCGGAGCCCTCGGTGAGGATGCGATAGACCTCCGAGCGATTCTCGGCAAGTTCTCTGCGATACTCACGCATCGGTGTAATCATTTTTTTGAGATTTTCCGCCAAGAGTTCTTTGGACTCCTTGTAGCCGATGCCGCCCTCGCGATAGCGGCGTTCAAGCTCGCCGAGCTCGTCGTGGCTTACCAAACGGTGGAGGGCAAAGATGGTGCAGGAGTCCGGGTTCTTGGGCTCGTCCACACCCTTAGAGTCCGTCGTGATGCCCAGGGCGAGGCGCTCAATCTCCTCATCCTCCGCAAAGAGCGGAATGGTGTTGCCGTAGCTCTTACTCATCTTGCGTCCGTCAGTGCCAGGGACCGTATCAACGCTAGAGAGAATGAGGGGCTCCGGGATACTAAAGATCTCGCCAAAAATCCGGTTGAACTTCAGAGCAGTGTCGCGGGTAATCTCAAGGTGCTGTTTTTGGTCAGCCCCGACAGGGACTACATCCGCGTCAAAGAGGAGGATGTCCGCCGCCATAAGCATTGGGTAGTTGAAAATTCCCACATTAATGTCCTTGTCCTTCACCTCGGCGTCCTTGAATGCATGCGCGCGCTTAAGGTAGGCAACAGTGGTGAGGCAGTCAAAAATCCACGCAAGCTCGGTGGAGAGCCCCACGGAGGATTGCGCATAGAGGGTCACCTTGCTCGGGTCCAAGCCGGTAGCGAGGTAGTCAAGCGTCACGTCAATGGAGTTCTGCTCCAGTTCCTCACGGTTCTGGACTGTAGTGAGCGCATGATAATCAGCAATAAAAATGAACGAGCGGTACTTATCCTGCAGATCAACAAACTGGCGCATAGCGCCAAAGTAGTTGCCTATGTGCGGCCGCCCGGTTGGCTTGACGCCCGAGAGGAGCACCTTCTTCCCTGCTGTCATGGCGTCATCATAGCACGGGAAAAGAACTACGTAAAAACCCCCGCCCTTCCCCTTTGAACACATAGGTGTAAAGAGCGGGGTTAGTGAGCTTCTTGGTGCAACATACCACTCTACCCCCTTTGTGGAAGCTGCTCAACTTGCCGAAATGCAAGTTCTAAGTCATCCCGAGCTTCTGCGCTGACAGACTGCAGTAATTCTTGAACCGTTTGATGAAATTCTCTATGACCGAGAATCCCACGGTTTCGCGCACAGAGCATGCTGTGATACCGGAAACAGATATCGGTAAGCATTTTATTACCGCGCAGGTACATTGCTCCAATCACCTTCAGTTGGAGTGTTAACTGCTCATCAGGATTAGTACTGATAGTAGGCACCTTTCTCACCCCCTTTCGTAAGAGCGTTTCTGCCTACATTATATCCCCTCCCCCCGTAGTTTGTCTATGAACTCCTTGGCTTTTTGGGAGAGCTTTTGCGGCGTGCGGATGATGACGCGCACCAAGAGGTCCCCGCGCTTGCCCCCGCCATAAGGCACTCCTTTGCCGCGAATGCGTAGCATCTCGCCAAAAGAGACCCCCGCGGGGATGCCGATGGTCACCTCGCCATCTAACGTATGCACGCGGTAATCAGCTCCGAGGAGCGCATCAGAGAGCTTAACGTCCAAATCCATAAGAATGTGGTTGCCCTCGCGCCTGAACTGCGGATGGCGCTCCACGTGCACTTTGATGTAGAGGTCGCCGGAGAGGCCTTTGGACACCGCTTCCCCTTTTCCCGAGAGCCGTATCATCTCGCCATCCTGTATGCCGGACGGTATGGTAATTGAGACCTCCTCCGTCTTCTTGAGCACCCCGTGACCGCTACAGTCCATACAGGGGTCAATGGGAACCTTCCCCGAACCATTGCAGAGCGAGCACTCGCGCACTGAACTGAAGGAACCGAGGAAGGAACGCCGCGTCTCATGGATTTTTCCCTTCCCGCCGCACTGCGGACACTCCCGATCGCCGCTACCCGGTTTGGCGCCATCGCCGCTACAGCTGTCGCAGACGCCTATTTTTGAAATGAGCACAGTGCGCTTTGCGCCAAATACGGACTCGGCAAAAGTAATTTGCATGTCAACCGAGATGTCTCGTCCGCGCCGCGCATGCCCGTTTTGTGTAGCGCCGGAGAAGAGGTCGCTGAAGATGTCGCCCAGGTCAAAACCCGCTGTGCCCTGTGCGGAAAATCCAGACATAAAATCCTCCCATCCTTGGAAGCCGTTGTTAGAGCCAGCGCCACCCCCTCCTTGGAAAGTTGCCCCGTAGGTATCATATTCCGCGCGGCGCGTGTCGTTAGAGAGCACATGGTAGGCTTCGTTCACTTCCTTGAACTTCCCTTCGTCGCCACCCTTCTTGTCCGGATGATACTTATGCGCGAGCTTGTGGAAGGCTTTTTTAATATCTTCCTTGGTAGCGTTCTTGGTAACGCCGAGTATTTCGTAATAATCTTTTTTATGCGTTGCCATATTTTATTTTACATCAGCATCGCGGATGGTGCCTTCCGGGTTATCTCCTCCCTCCTTGGGAGGCTCGGGATTCTGTTTGGCCTGCGCGCTCATCGCCTCGCCGATTTTCATCATCTCGCTCGAGAGCGCCTGTGAAGCGTCGCTTATCGCCTTCACATCATTGCTGTCTTTAACAGACTTCAACGCGGTTATTTTTTCTTCCACCGCCTTCTTACTATCGTCCGTAATTTTCCCCTCCGCATCCTTGAGCGCCTTCTCGGCCGTGTAGGCAAGCGTGTCGGCGCTGTTGCGCGCTTCAACGAGCTCGCGCTTTTTCTTATCCTCATCCGCGTGGAGCTCGGCATCCTTCTTCATCCTCTCAATATCCTCCTTGGAGAGCGAGGATTTTGCCTCTATGCGGATGCTCTGCTCCTTGCCAGTGGTCTTCTCCTTAGCGGAGACTTTGAGGATGCCATTAGCATCAATGTCAAAGCTCACCTCCACCTGCGGCATGCCGCGCGGGGCGGGAGGGATGCCGTCTAAGATAAAGCGCCCAAGCGTTTTGCTGTCGGAAGCCATCTCGCGCTCGCCCTGCAGGACGTGGATTTCAACGCTGGTCTGGTTGTCTGCCGCGGTGGAGAAAGTCTGCGAGCGAGAGATTGGTATGGTGGTATTCTTCTCAATTACTTTTGTGCTCACGCCGCCGAGGGTCTCAATGCCGAGCGAGAGCGGCGTCACGTCCAAGAGGAGCACGTCCTTCACGTCGCCTTGAAAGATACCCCCCTGTATTGCCGCGCCCACGGCTACGACCTCGTCAGGATTGATAGAGCGGTTGGGCTCTTTGCCAAAAAGGGCCTTGACCGCCTCTTGGATTTTTGGCATGCGCGTCTGACCGCCGACAAGGATAACCTCGTCAATGTCAGAGAATGTGAATCCGGAGGCCTTGACCGCACGCGCGCTGATTTCAATGGAGCGGTCAATGTATTTTTTTGCAATGGATTCCAACGCGGCGCGATTCATCTTCATGAGAAGGTGTTTGGGGCCGCTCGCGTCGGAGGTGACAAAGGGAATGTTAATTTCTGTCTCGGTTGCCGTGGAGAGCTCGTGCTTGGCCTTCTCCGCCGCCTCCTTGAGGCGCTGGAGTGCAAGTTCGTCATTGCGCACATTGATACCGGATTCCTTTTGGAACTCTGCCGCAATGTAGTCAATGATGTCGTGGTCAATATCCTCTCCGCCCATGTGCGAGTCGCCGTCGGTGGACTTGACCTCAATGGACTGCTCCTCGTCGCCGGAAACTTCCAGCACCGAAATGTCAAAAGTGCCGCCGCCAAAGTCGTAGACGGCGATCTTCTCGTTCTTCTTCTTGTTAAATCCGTAGGCAAGCGCGGCGGCGGTTGGCTCGTTGATGATGCGACGGACCTTGAAGCCCGCAATCTCGCCCGCGTCCTTGGTTGCTTGTCGTTGAGAATCGTCAAAATAGGCGGGAACGGTAATCACTGCTTCCTCAATCTTCTCACCAAGCTTGCTCTCGGCGTCCTTTTTGAGCTTTTGCAAAATCATTGCCGATATTTCCTCCGGCCGATGGTGCTTTTCTCCCAGAGTGACTTTTACGCCGCCGTCATCGGATTTTAAAATGGCAAAGGGCACAGACGCGCGGTCGCGCTCTACCTCTTTGTCGTCATAGCGGTGGCCCATGAGGCGCTTGATGCCATGGATAGTGTTCTTGGGATTGGTGACCGCCTGGCGCTTGGCAAGAAGCCCCACAAGCCGCTCCCCTGCTTTGGAGAGCGCGACAATAGAGGGTGTAGTACGGTTTCCATCGGCGTTTTCTATGATTTTTGGCTCGCCACCCTCCACCACTGCCATTGCAGAGTTCGTAGTTCCTAAATCAATACCGATTATTTTTGCCATAGTATTAGTATTATTGTGCGTTAATATTCTCACATGCTCCCACCTTCACCTGCGCCGGTTTGAGCACGCGCTCGCGCAGGCGGTAGCCGCGCTTCACACTCTCTTGCACAGAACCTTCCGCCATTGCATCGCTTACCGGAACGGTGCCAACGCTCTCGTGCACTGCAGGGTCAAAGGATTCGCCTCTTTGCGGTTCAATGAGTGAGATGCCGTGGTCTGCCAGTACGCTCATAAATTGTGAATGGATATATTCTACACCTTTGCGCCACTCTGGGGAAACACTCTCCCATGCTTCCTTGTTCCCAAAGGCCATCTGGAAGCTCTCCTCAACCTTGAGAAGGTCGGCAAGCACATGCTCTGTAGCATACTCACGCACAGTGCCGTGGCGCTTTTCCTCATCCTTTTTGTAATTGACGAGGTCCGCTTTCATCCTCTGCCAGCCATCCAGGTACTCTTTACGCTCGGCTTCGCAGAATTTTAATTTTTCTTTCAGTTTTTTTATCGTCTCCTGGGGGTCTTTGAGCGCGCCACTCTCGGCGTCTCCGAGCTCCGCCTCAATGCTGATGTCTCCCTCCTCTTTTTTTTCCTTCTTATGACTCATGCGGCAGGCAGTATAGCCAATTACATCACCTTTGTCAAACTTTTTGGCAAAAATAAAAGGCGGTCTCATCATGGAGATGAGACCGCCCCGAAGGTAGTCGGTAAGCGGGGATGGCTTATTTTTAACCGTGTGTGAGCGCCCAGAGAGTCGCCCGCCGTTTGGTGTTCTCTAACCCCATAAACCCCATAAGGATTATAGGGATAGATGATGCATCCTAGCGCCGACAAGAGCTTCTGGCACTATAGTAGCGCTTGCGAGGAACTTGTCAATACTGTCAAACACTCGGTGTTTGACAGTATTGACAAGACAAAAAGCCCTCGTGCGTGAGTGAGACGCGGAGGGCACAAATGGCTCAATGATGGAAGTGAGACTTCCATTAAACCTAGATTCGTAGGACCGAGGCATTCTCCGGGGTGAGAGGGAGGCGGTCAATCTGCGTGAGTTGTCCGCATGCGTCACAACATGCAAAGAGCTTCCACTCTTCCCTAACTACTTCATCCTCATATTCAGGAAAGGCACTCCCGCATACTGCGCACATCACGCCTGTGGACCATTCTCCGCCAAGCCCCCGGCACCAATGTGTTCGGAACATGTTTCTATCCCTCTTCTTTCTAAGGTCTGTGATTCTTTTTCTATTATAGCACAAACCATAGATAGATGCAAACTATCATGGGGTTCAAAAATTTGTCACGGCGGATTACCGTTTGCTCCACTGCGGAGCTTTGCGGGCTTTTTTGAGGCCAAACTTGCGGCGCTCCTTTTGGCGCGAATCAGAGGTAAGGAGCTTCGCCTTCTTCAGCGCTGGCTTCATCTGCGCTTCACGCACAATGAGAGCACGAGAGAGCCCCAGCGCAACGGCATCCGCTTGCGCATGGATGCCGCCACCACGCACCCGTACGCTTACATAGTATTTTCCCGTTATTCCTTCTGTGGCGAGCGGTTTTCGCGCCGTGAGGCGCAGACCCTCGGTCTTAAAGTACTCATCTAGCGAGTGCTCATTCACCTCAAAGAACTGCTTGGCGCCCTCTCCGATGCGCACGCGCGCCACCGCCGTCTTCCGGCGCCCCACTCCCTCGCTATACCTGGTCGCTTTTATCTCCTCTCCCGTTATCTCTTTTTTTTGCATATTATTTTTTGATGGTGAGATTCTTCATCATTACCGCACGCAAACGATTCCCCGGGAGCATCCCGTACACTGCTTTCCGCAGGAGTTCCGGCGTCCCCTTGCGCGCTCGCAGGCGAGCGAGCGTCTCCTTCTTTTCCCCGCCCGGCTGGCCTGAATGACTGCGGTAGGTTTTGCCCTCTGCCCTGCGTTCGCTTATCTGTAGTTTATCTGCGTTAAGCACGGTAACTTTGTCTTGTGGGATTAACTGCCGTGCAAAGGTAGGGTGCGACTTCCCGCGCAAGAGTACGGCAACATCGCTCGCAACGCGACCTATGGTCCTCCCTTGTGCATCAATTGTGTGTTCCATACTTATACAAATTCTATGAGCGCCATTAGACTCGCATCGCCCTCCCGCGCAGGGAGTTTGATGATGCGCGTGTAGCCGCCAGGGCGCGAAGCATATTTAGGACTGATTTCCTCGGCAAGTTTCTTTGCTTCCCGCACGCCTCCGAGGCGGGTAACCAAGAGACGCCGTGAAGCGAGCGAGCTGTTTTTGCCGCGCGTTACCAGCTTCTCCACCAGCGGGCGGATTTCTTTTGCGCGCGCGAGTGTTGTTGTAATACGGCCCTCGTTAATCAGGTTGCGCATCAGAGAACGCAAAAATGCCGTGCGCACGTTGCGCTCCCGTCCGAATTTCCGTTTGGTGTCATGATGTCTCATGGTGCTTTACTTCAGCGAGAGCCCGTAGTGCGCAAGCGTCGATTTAATCTCTTCCAGGCCCTTCTCTCCAAGGCCGGAAATTTCCAATATATCCTGCTCTTTTTTTTTGGCAAGACCAGCAATAGTGCGGATGCCCGCACCCCCGAGCGCCTTTTGTGTGCGCACGGAGAAGTTGAGATCCTCAATTTTTATCTTTGCCGGGTCAGCCGCCGAATCTGCCACATCTGCCGCAACAGACTCGTCTGCCACAGCGGAGCGCGCCGCCTCGCTGTACGCCTCGCGCTCCTCAAAGCCGACAATCGCCTTGAGCTGATTGATCATCGTCTCAATGGAGTGTTCAAGCGCTTCGCGCGGCGTGATGATGCCATCCGTCTCAACAGAGACCTTAAGCCGGTTGTAGTCAGTGCGATTCCCCACACGCATATTCTCTACTTCATAGTGGACCTTGCGGATAGGGGTAAAAACGGCATCCAGGGCAATGGTGCCCACCTCAACCTTCTCGCGATGGAGGATTTCCTTGGGAACATATCCCAGGCCCCGCTCAACAGTAAGCTCCATGGAGAGCTCTGCGCCTTTCTCGGTAAGCGTTGCAATATGCTCCTGCAGATTCATGACAGTCACCTGCCCGGGGACCTTTAAGTCTGCGGCGCTTACTGCGCGCGCGCCCTTTACTGCAAGCGTTACCGTCTGTGACTCTTCCGTTGCAAGCTTAAAGCGGATTTTCTTGAGATTGAGGATAATAGCAATGACATCCTCTTTTACTCCCGAAATGGTGGAAAACTCGTGGTTCACCCCGTCAATCTTCACCGCAGTCACTGCGGCGCCGGGAAGGGACGAGAGGATGATACGGCGCAGAGAATTGCCCAGCGTATGTCCGTAGCCCGGGTAGAGCCCCTCAATCTCATAGACGCCAACATTCCCTTCCTCGAGAATAACCCGAGGACGTGACGGCATGATGATGGAAAATTCTGACATAGATGTTTTTAGTATGCTAGTAACGTTTATACACGACTATAAAACTCTATAATGGTGCCGAATTTGATGTTTGCTTCCATCTGTCCCGCTCCCGGGGCACCGCTTACTTTCCCGCTTAAAGTCCCGTAGTCAACACCGAGCCACTCTGGAGGAGCGTAGCCCTTGTTGCGCTCTTCAATATTTTTAAATAGGCCGCTCTCCGTGCTCCCTGCGCGCGCAGCAATCACGTCACCCTGCCGCACCTGGTAGGAAGGGATGCTCATCCGCCTGCCGTTTATCGTGATATGCCCATGGGCAATTATCTGCCGCGCAAAGCGGCGCGATGGCACCAGTCCAAGTCGAAATACCACATTGTCCAAGCGCGACTCCAAGAGCTTATAGAGATAGAGCGAAGGGTTCTCCTTCCCTGCGGTTTGGGACTGCTTCACGTAGCGGGAGAACTGTCGCTCCGTCATGCAGTATGAATAGCGCGCCTTCTGTTTTTCCAAAAGCTGCAGCCCGTATTCTGTTTTAGGGCGCGGGGGGCGTTTGGTAGAACGGCGTTTAGTCCCCGAGATGGCAAACTTGGTCGTCTGACACTTGGGGAAGATGCGGTCGCCGACCATACGGCATATTTTGTACTGTGGTCCGAGCTTCATAATTATACTCTGCGAGGCTTCTCCGGTCGCGGCCCGTTATGGGGAACCGGGGTTTTATCCTTAATTGAATTAATGCTAAACCCTCGTGAGGCAAAAGCGCGCATCGCCGATTCGCGACCCGACCCGACTCCCCTGATTACCACGTCAATTTCCTTGAGACCCATGCCTTCCGCCTTCTCTGCCAGGAGCTCTCCGACTTTTGCGGCCGCAAATGGCGTCCCCTTCTTGGCGCCTTTAAAGCCGAGACTTCCCGACGAAGACCAGAGCACCGGATTGCCTTTCCCGTCGCAGAGGAGCACCTTGGTATTGTTGTACGTTGCTTCAATACTTAAAATACCGTGCTCCATTTTGCGCCGCGGTAGTTTGGCCGCCGCGCGTGTCTGTGCGCCTTCGCCGGCTCCTTCAGTCCCTTTTTTTACAATTCGCTTCTTTCCCATGAGTATGTATAGTGAGCTTGTTGGACTATTTCTTTTCAAGCTTCTTGCGTCCGGAGCCCATCGTCTTGCGCACATTGCCGCGACCCGTCCGTGAGTTAGTCTTGGTGCGCTGACCGCGTGCGGGAAGATTTTTCGCGTGGCGCGTGCCTCGGTAGCTTCTAATGTCTTTAAGGCGCCGGATGTGCGCCGCAACTTCACGCTTGAGATCGCCTTCAATCTTGAGCTTCCCTTCAATAATCTTTCTGATGCGTTGCTCGTCTCCCGCATTCACCTCTTTAGGTTTAATTCCATAGTGCATTCCCGCTTCATCAATAATGCGCCGCGCAAGCGGGCGCCCAATCCCGTAGATTGCAGTAAGGGCAATCTCCAAGCGCTTCCCATCCGGTATGGTGATTCCCGAGATACGCATATTATCCTTGCCTCTGCTTATGACTCGGCTTTGCGCTACAAATAACATACAGCCGCCCCTTGCGTCTGACTGTCTTGCACCGCGCACAACGCGGTTTTACCGATGAGCGTACGTTCATAAATAAACTGTTATTGCCGCCTGGTGATGCGTCCCTTCTCGCCGTAAGGGTCTAGGAGCACCTCTACCCGATCCCCGATAAGCACGCGGATGCGGTTAATGCGCATCCGTCCCGAGAGGTAGGCGAGTACCTCCTTGCCGCCCTCGCCCTCAAGCTGCACGCGAAAAATTGTGTTTGGCAGAGCCTCTAAGACAGTGCCAGCCACGGTGGCCCCATTGTTCCTCTCTTCATTCATCAACAAGCTACCCTGCGAATAGTATCACAGCTCTTATAATAGTCAAATTTATGAGCCTCTGGCATGCTCAATGAAGATTTTTTCCTTGTCGGTCGGGAAGTTCCCCACCCAGGAGGGAGAGAAGCTGACCTCTGCCCGCTTGATTGAGGGGTAGGCTGCAAATACGCTCCCGTAGTCGCGTTTCGTCTTCCCCGCAAGGCGTGTTTTGAGCTCCCCCTCGTCAAAAGTATACACGATGCTTGTGTTGCCGCGGATGCTGAAAGAGAAGTCGGCGCTCCCACCCGGATTGACACTGTCCTTGCTTAAAATGCGTATTTCAAGCGCGTCGGGGTTCACGATGTCCACAGGTGAGCCGTCATAGTCGGGTATTCCCGCTTCGGCGATTGCGCGCGCAAGGTCGGCTCTTTTAAGGGCAATAACCGTCATAGAGCCCTTGATGCGCAACTCTGCTTCTGTCTCGCTACTCTTCTCCCCGATGTCCTCGGTAAATGAAGTAAATTGCCCGTCAGGAAAACTGATAAATTCGGCCGGAAGCTCAGCCTTCGCTTTCTTTTCTAGGCGCGCGGAGAGTGTGCTTTGCGACCCTGTACGCACCCGTGCGCGGTCCGCTTCGGCCACGACCCGCGTGCGCCCCACAAACCCTCCCGTCATATCGGTCTTTGATTTTGCGTATATCTTGCTAAAACGGGCATCCCCTTTAAGGCCGGGAACCGTAAAGTCCACCTTGCCGATAGTATAGGTATCGCCCGGCTGGTCCGCGTTTACCGTCACCTCTACGGAGCCGGGCACGGACTCTTCTCCGGAGCTTCGCTTCCCGGGAATCACGATGGCATCGGGAATACGGTATATTTTCCCGTCAGGAGTCTCAAAGCGCGTGTTGGCAATGAGCCGCTCTGGCTTCTCGCTGAAGTCGTTATAGACCGTAATTTTCCCGCTCGCTTTGCGCTCCACATTCTGGGTTCCAGTAGAAGGAACCATCGCTGATTCCATGTCTTCAAAGGTGAATGTTTCAAAGGAGAGCGTCGTGCTTGCATTTATTCCACCGCGGCTTGCGCTCATGTTCCCGTCAACGGCAACCACATTCTCCTTGGGAGTAACGGTCACCGTTGCGGTTGCAAAAGACTGGGAGAACACGTAGCCGCTCCCGCCAAGCACAAGAATTATAATGATGATTGCGGGAATCTTCCACGGGATGCGCTTGGGTCTGAAGCGCGTCCCCGTGCCAACTGGCCCGCGGTGGCCGCCTTCGTCGTAACTTATCACCCGAGAAATCTCTTTTGCCTCGCCCTTGGGGAGGAGCTCCCGGAGGCTGCGTTTAATGCCTAAATCGCTCATAGATGCGTATTACTTGCTAAGAATGGTTCGCCGTGGCGAACTTCGTCTATACTAGCACAAAAGTGGGCAAAAAGCATCAGCCGCGAGTCTCCATAGGCGCCTCCTTCTCGCAGTGTCTGTACTGATTCCCTCGTGGGACACTGCATCGTAATGGTGCGGAGAGCATCGCTGAAGGTAAAGCCCATGAGTGTCGGGTCATTGAGAGAATCGACGCCAAGTGCGAGGAGCGCCGGCTCGTCGCTTACTAAATACACCGTCTCGGGGACAAAGCGGCTTTTAAGAATTGCTTGTGCGGCGGCGTTAAATTCTCGTGACCACTCGTTGACGATGGGCGCAGTAACAGCGGGGAGCATCGCGGCAAGCTGGGGCGGCGCTGTGGATGGATCGCGCAAGAAAAGAAGCGCGGGCAAGGGCGGCACATTAAGCGCGCGGGCGATTCGCTCCATTACGGAGCGCTTGCCGAGAGCTATTGTGTTCTCGGCAATTAAGAGTCCGTGCCAAATAGTTGAAATTGTTGAGTTTGTGTCGCCGATTGCCACGGTGAGAAAATTTTTTGGGCCTGCAGGGTACGCATGGAGGATACCGCGAGACAAGGCCGCCCCTGAAGCATAGTACTCAAACTCCGTGCGTGAAGAAAAGAGTTTGGAGACTGCTGGCGCAAGCGCCTCCGCGAGCCCGCGGGCTGCTGACACGCTCATGGCAAGTGAGATACTGCGGGCCTGCGTGCCGACGGGCGTGTCAACGCTGTAGCCGTTGACGTGTACCCACTCTACGGTAAAGAGTAAAGGGAAAGACACAGAGTCCGGCTCATCCTTTTTAAAAGAAGCGAAGGCCTCGTCCATAAGCTCGTGTATGAGCTCTTTAACAATGAGCGTATCCTTATCAAAAGCGCGCTCGCATATGTAAAGATGTGAGGCGCCGTGCGGCGGCGCAAAAAATACGCGCAGATGTTTGAGGTCCGGACTCCCGAGCTTAAGCTTATTGAGTGCGTTGGTGAGCGCTTCTCTCGGAATATGAGGCGCCTCTGCTTGCGGCATATCGAGTGGGAAGTCGTAGCGTACAGAGACGCTGTGTCGCGGCAGGAGCGTCCCCTGCCCTTCAGAGTAGACAAGCAAACTGGCGCCAATGCTCCCACCAGTGATATCAAGCACGCCAACAGGCGCCTTGTTCTGCGGCGTCTGTGAGAAGAATGACATGGGAGTAGTATAGCATTTTGCAAATACAAAACCCGTTCGCTGTGGCGGACGAGATCAAAATCCCTGCGGCAGAGACCGCAGGGAAACGAGTTGTATTACTGAAGAACATATTCACCTTGTTTTATTGTACCACAAACTATCTTGATACACAACCTCATACTAGTAAATTAGCACTCTAATTGCACCACTCACGTTCTCAGAAATATGCGGTGCGGACTTTTGAATCCGAGTCGCTTGCGTGGTCGATCGTTCAGCCTCCGCACCACCGCTGCCAGTTCTTCGGGCGTGATCAGGTTGAAGTCGAGCGATCTTGGGAAATACTGCCGCAAGAGACCGTT
>Ga0209518_1000486_pt1 | contig 51389 bp, 47 predicted proteins | sample RifGroB1_FD_183993 | JGI IMG/M metagenome (GOLD analysis project Ga0209518, IMG submission 183993) | Groundwater microbial communities from Rifle, Colorado, USA - Groundwater B1 (SPAdes) (version 2) | ecosystem: Environmental > Aquatic > Deep subsurface > Groundwater | place: Rifle, Colorado...
CGAGTGGAATTGTTTCGGCTTTTCGCCGCTACTCATGGGCCATAGTCGCGTTCCTTCCCCTCCCGCCATAATGACGACCCATCGGTTTTGTGATTTTGATTTCATACTCTCTGTGCCCTCATCATGCAAGAATTCTGCGAGAGTGCAACTAAAAATCCTGTTTGACCTTACTATAATTTAGGCCTGTACAATGCGCCGAATTGCACAAAAGAAAGTCCGCAAGAAAGCCCTTATAACAGGCATCGCTGGTCAAGACTGCACCTACCTGGCAAAACTTCTTCTTGAAAAAGGCTACGAGGTCCATGACATTATTCGCCGTTCCTCAAACATCCGAACATGGCCCATATGAATAGGGTCAAAACCACCAGAGACAGCGACCCACCGTGTTGCACGCTTTTTCATCATGCCTACCATAGCACAAATAAAATCAGGTCGATATCGTTGGGACCTTCTGCGCGACGGCGCTGTTGATAGCCACAAGATCCGGCCGATTTTTCAAAAACACAATCACATCTTCTGAAGAGAAATCGGGGTTCTCAGGATACAACGCATCATACACTGCACCAATAAGTGCATAGTCCTCGGCGGTGTCCAGTGTGAGTCGGAGTTCTGGCCAATGCATCGCTCCCTCCGCCTCCCAATTGGAAAGCTTGAATTTTCCTGCCTGGGAACGGATAGAATAGCCAGCGTGCTCGCGGTACGCCGGATCAGTATCGTGCATCTGCGCCCGGCGAAGTGTCTCAAATTTGTATGCTCGAACATCGAAACCCACGGGAAACGTTTCGGTGAATTCATTACTCGCGCAATCTGCTCCTTCTTTTTCAAAGAGTTCAACACATCGATCAACAAGCCGCCAATCCACGAGTGGGCTGTCGGCCATACCTTGCACAAGAATATCGGCGCCATGCTCGTCCCCCGCTCCAACGATACGTCCGAGCACGTCGTCTTCACTCCCACGAAAATACGCGCATTTCATTTCCTCGCAAAGTGCAACGACAGGGTCATCGGCCGTGTTTGTTGTCGTCGCGACCACTACCTCGTCTGTATATTTGCTCCTGCGTAGTCGCTCTATCATATGTGCCATGACTGGTTTGCCAGCAAGCGGCATTAATATCTTACCGGGCAGGCGTGTCGAGGTCATACGACCTTCTATCGTCGCAACAACTTTTTTGCCATTAATTGCCATAGAAAGCAATTGTCTTCCTCAAAACCTCCGCTTGCTGTTTCGCGCGTTCCCAATCCCAATAATTCGTTTTGAACGCAAGTATCTGAGGCTGAATCCTTTCCGCGACCGGGCACAGTCCTGTCTTCCATTTCTGCATCTCTCCCTTATACGTCGCCTCTATGACGCGCTCCTTGCCAGAGAAATTGCGCGATTCTTTTTGGAACATCGGTTCGAGGTATGAAAGCATCCATGCGGCGTAGATACCGTCTCCACCAAGTTCAATATATTTTTTCCGAAATGCTGTCCATTCTATATCGGCGTTTACCAGACGCACGGCAAGAGACCAGTATGAATTCACTGAATGCGATGGGGTGACTTGCGGTTTTAACCATGAACATCCCGCCATAGAGTCGAGGAAAAGATTCGCGACGTCAACACGGCGCTGTACGAGTTCGTCGAGATGCTCAAGCTGTCCGAGAGCGACCGCGGCGCACAGTTCGGGCATACGGTAGTTGTAGCCCATTTGAACATGCCGCTCGTAGTTTGGATTCTGAATGTCATCCTTTGTAATAATCCCTTTTGCGCGTGACACACTACCGTAACCGAGAACCGAAAACCGCCGTATTAAGTCAGCCGCGCTTGCATTGTTGGTACACACAAGCCCTCCTTCACCAGGTGTCATATGTTTAGTTGACTGCAAGCTGAAACTCGAGAAGTCTGCAATCGAACCGACTATGCGTCCTTTGTAAAACCCTAGAAAGCACTGCGCATCATCTTCTATAACTACAAGATCGTGCCTCTTAGCGATATCCATAATTTCGTCCATCTCTGGCGAAAGCCCGTAGAGTGCGACGGTCATTATGGCTTTGGTGCGCGGGGTTATCAATTTTTCAATAGATTTCGGATCAATCTGAAATGTATATTCAACAACATCCGCAAAAACAGGCACCGCATCGGCATGCAGAATCGCCATGCATGTCGCCGACATCGTGAGTGGAGTCGTTATGACTTCGTCGCCCGCACGCACACCCGCGGCATAAAGGGCAGAGTGTAGAGTCGCCGTTCCGTTCGTATGAGCTATCGCATATTTCATGCCGAACTTTTCCGCAAACGCTTTCTCGAATCGCGCCAGCATATTTGTGCCCCGTGAATTCGAAAAATCACTTGCAAGCACTTCCTCGACATACATCCTTTCTTTCTCGCCTATACGATTTATGTACTCATGCATACGGTTATAGTATCACCTCCGGCGCGGCGGTGTATGAATGGCGGAGCGAAAGATGGCGGTGGATGTTGAATCCCTTTTTGTTTACGCCATCAGGGTCCTCGTAGCGCCCAACATAGACACGATCATTATTGTGGTCACGATCTTGAGACCAGAGAAAATCGTGTCTCCACAGTACCTCCTTTTGCAAATGCCACCACACAAAAAAAGTGAATGCCACAGTTATAGCGCTAGGGAATCCTTCTCCTTGGAGCGCCGCCTCGATATCTTCAGGCTGTTTGGAGCGCCCCTCTTCGAGTACATCTTTCCGAATTAAGTGCCACTTTCCATCGAGCGGAAGATTCGCAAATGTTTCTTTCACGTACCAATCTTGGTTGTACATACACGGCTCTGATACGGCAGGATCCATTCCGAATTTTTCACGCAGACCGTTGAGTGTGATGTCCTCTATCGGTGGGGTGAGAATCAATATATGTGTTTTTGCTCGTTCACGAAGTACATCGGCGGTAAATGAGATGTCCGGAGCATTCACGTTTTTACATTGAAACAAGATGGGGAGACTTTTTAGTTCTTCCGAGCCAATAAAGTGTTTTCCCAATATTTGTCGTGCTGTTTCTTCATTCATAGTCTCTCTTTAAGATATTCTAACCCCTCTTCATATGTTGCAACATCTCCCCGCAAACCATAGTCTCTTATCTTCTGAAGTTCTCCTTCTAGATGATCTTTGCGCTGGCCCCACGGCGTGTCTTCTTCCCACGAGAGCGGCGCGCATACATTGACGAGCGTGAGAGAAAGACCGGCATCTTTCATGGACTGAAGAAACGTGAGAAATGCGCGGTATTGGTGGTGAGGCGACGTGACGATAAGAATTGTGCGCCACTTTCTCTCTTTCGCAAGCTCCATTGCTCGCACGGCCTCCGCTTTGGTATGTGGCGCTATTTCCTCAAGGTGTATGGAAGAGGATGGGACACCGCATTCCAAAAGTGCTTCCCTAATTTCCGTGCCAGGGAAACTTCCGTAATCACGACGCGTATCACTGCCAACTATCGCTACAATCGGCGCATAACCTTTCGCGAATAGATCAGCGGCAAAGGGCACACGGTTGAGCCCGTCTCCCTGCAAGAGAAAAATGACGTCTGCTGTGCGCGGTACATCCTTCTCAATGAGCGTCACGAATTCCTCTCGAGACATAGAGCGTTACGCGATATCCTCCCAGCGAATCGGCTCGCCAGCTTTTAGTGCCTTTTTCACCTTCTTGCCGACGACAGCATCTTTAAATTTGGGGTAGATGCCGAGTGCGGGGCGTAATTCGATAATGTCACTTTTCTTTAACGTCGCGCCCTTCGCAACATCTTTTGCCACGGTCAGTCCGCGACGCTGAACGATAACGGTCTCCGATTCTTCTACAACAACATCTTTTCTCGAAGAGCCCATCGCGCTTTCCAGATCGCGCGTACGGCGGATCATATCGGCGAATTCTTGCGGCTCCATTGAATGCGGATGATCTGGCCCTTTGTCTTTCTTACTCAGTGTAAAATGTTTTTCGATAACTTTGGCTCCCAATGCAACTGAGCCCAAGACAACTGTATCCCCCGGCGAGTGGTCAGAGTAACCGACTATCGCGCCGAATGCCTCTTGGTAGGTTTTGAGCACGTTGATATTCGCACTCTCTATCTTTGAAGGATAGTTTGTTATGCACTGGAGTATTGCTAGATCTCTATTCCCAGTTTTTTCTATTACTCGCACCGCCTCGTCTACCTCAGAGAGAGTAGAAGCGCCTGTGGCAAGAATCACGGGTTTTCCCTTGCGCGCGATATATTCCACCATCTCAAGCCACGTGATATCGCCCGAACCTATTTTGTAAAAATCAGTGCCTATTTCTTCCATCAAATCTACTGCTTCGTAATCATATGGGGAAGATGAGGGCGTGATGCCAATGGAGCGACAATATTCAAAAAAATCTTTATGCCACTTGCGTGGGAATTCGACTTCGGCAAATACCTCATTAACCGGCCGTTTCCAGCTTCCGTGAACACCTTTCAGTTTCATTGAGGCGAATCCTTTGCTCGACACTATCTTTTTTGCTTTGAAGCTTTGAATTTTCGCAACATCGCCACCAGCCTGCTTCACTTCAAGGGCTAGCTTTTTTGCTTTTTTCAGGTCTCCATCGAAATTAGCACCAATATCGGCAATGAAATATGTAGGTTGTTCTTCCCCAATTCGGCGCCCGTCAATGGTGATTGTCCGCGAGAACTGGAACGACTTCTTCATATCAGTGGTCCATCTTGGACAAAAGATCTTTCATGTCTAAAACCGATAGGTAGTGATGGTTCGTGTCGCTGTGATATTCAAAACCATTTTTCATGCGCTTCGCGCCTTTGTATTTCTTTATATCGGGCATATCGGAGAGCGACGGCGATATAATTATGTAGCGATCTTTCAACTCGTACACGTGGCGCCCCTCTTCTTTGGTAACGAGGCACTCGTGCACCTTTTCGCCAGGACGGATTCCAATGATCCGACACGTTGCTTCCGGAGCAATTGTCTTTGCGAGATCCACGATTTTCATCGTCGGAATCTTCGGCACAAAAAGTTCTCCCCCTTGCATTACTTGGAGTGATGAGAGCACTAGATCCACCGCTTCAGGTAGTGAAATCCAAAAGCGCGTCATGTCCTCATGGGTAATCGTCAACTCCCCTTTCTCCTTCTGTGCGCGAAAAAGCGGAATGACAGAGCCGCGGCTTCCCATCACGTTGCCGTAGCGAACAACACTAAACATCGTGGTGCGCTTCGAACCTCGGTATTCATTCGATTGTATGAAAAGTCTGTCAGAGCAAAGTTTAGTCGCGCCGTAGAGGTTCACGGGGCTCACTGCTTTGTCGGTCGAGAGCGCAACTACGCGCGGCACATTATTGTCGAGTGCCGCGTTTATAACGTTGACGGCGCCGTCCACATTGGTCCGAATGGCCTCAATCGGATTGTACTCGCACGCAGGCACCTGCTTCATGGCCGCCGCATGAATAATGATATCTACATCTTCAGTCGCACGATTGATGCGCCCCGCATCACGCACATCACCTATTAGGAAACGCAGTCGTGGGTCGTCCTTAAACTCATGTCGCATCTCCCACTGTTTTAGCTCGTCGCGGCTGAAAACGCGAATCGCTTTCGGCTTGTGTTCTGTGAGGAGCTTCCGAACGCATGCTCTGCCGAAAGAGCCCGTACCTCCTGTAATAAGTACAGTTTTCCCAGTGATTATATCGGCCGACATGCGGACCATAGTAGCCTCTTCACGGCCTAAATCAAGCATCCCACTATACCTGCTGAATAATGCGCGGATCTGGAAACAAGTCTTTATGTTGTAAATATTCCGCAAACAATCCATTTTTCATCAAATAATCAGTAACACGCAAGTGGTATGGTTTGAAGTCTGCCTCGTAAAATACCCTGCCCGCCGAGTGTGGCTCATGGAATTCGATATCGTTCCTTTTGATCTTGTCCAGGAGTTTCAATGTGTCCGCGGCCGCAACAACAATCGTTCTGCATCCAAGATCATGGATGGTATCCCCAGCTTTAATCTCCGGCCTATTCTGATGGAGAATTGCCCCATGATCAATCTGCGTATCTATGATGTGCAAGGTATAACCAACGTATTGGGGCTGCATGAAATAGACCGGCCAATACAAGGTCGCCCCACCGCGATAGTAGGGGGAAAGCCCCGCGTGAAGATTAATGACCCACTTCGGCATAGCCGAAAGAAGAGCAGATTTAATCAGTCCGGTGCCATACACAAGCACGACATCAGGAGCACTTTTACGGACAGCATCGATTACCTGTTCTGTGTTTAATTCGTTCATTGGAACCTCGAGTGACATTGGGATGCCGGATTGCTCTTCAGCGCGCGACAGGAAATACTCACGTTCTTTGGCGAGCCGCAGATCGCTATGTTCTTGCAAGAGCCGAGTATCTTCCGCGCTGTATGAGGCACCCTTCACTTCATCGGTCAAATTATTGCTCCGGGTTGTTTTGACGTGTAGTACAACATTACCGCACGCCGCGATTGTATTCGCATAATAGAGATGGCGATATGCCGTGCCGGTAAAAAGCGCGATTTTCATACAACAATGGAAAGCGACACCAAGTCTTTTTCCTCCAACTTCTTTACAAAAGAATTTACTTCTTCAAACGGTACCCCTGTCAGTTCCGCAACGTCAAAGATAGTGACCCCATCATCGAGACTAAACAGTATTGAATCAATGGCCTGAGATGCTTTAGGATACAGTCGCCAATCAATCCAGAGACCATGTCGTGAAAGATTTGGAATGCCTTGATATTTTTTTGTGATGCGATGATCTGCATTGGCAATTTCCAAGATTTCTTTCAAGTATTTCAAATATCTCTGTGCGGCGTCTATATCAAAGTTCTCAATGGAATCCCCGCTCGTGTGATAGTACGGGAAATGGTACCAATTCTCCGGGGAAAGTTTCTTTGAACGTGAGAGCGAGATGCATGGCACATCAATACCCGGGCTGTTGTAGAAGCCATCGTCATTGACAACGTGCTTGAAACACTCAGCGTATTCGACTTTTTCACCCGAATCGCGCAACACTGCTGCGGCAATGAGATCAAGTCGCGAGTTCTTTTGTTTTGAGTGCTGCAGAACCATCGGGTATGCCGGTGTGCCCGGCATCTCCAGGAATATCGCTCCAAGAATTTGCGGGATGATCTTCTGATGATTGTGAAGGTGAGCGATTGATCCAATCGTCTCCGAGAGAAACTGAATACGAATCGTATATGTAGGCTTATACTCTTTGAGCTCCTCAGCTAACGCAAGCAGTACCGCCGCACCGGCGAGACCGTCGTTGACCTGCCCGGGATGATCAATATGCGAAAGCAGTACAATACTTTTCTCACTCTCCCCCTCAATGACATGTTCGCCGACAAGCAAGTTCCCTTCGGTATATTCCGAATCAATTTCGATCCAGTACTCTTCTTCAGACAATTTCGCTGCATCGTCCTTTGACATACAGAATCCCCAGTCAAGTTCGTAGTATTTAAACTGATATGGTATGTGTGATGGATATTCGTTGCTTACATAGATCTTCTTTAGGAGATCTGCTCTTGCGATTTTCTTGCGTTTAACAGGCAATGATCCAATTACAATGTGCAATGGATTGTTTTTCCAGTCGAGTATGCGTTTGCCCGACAGTGTTTCAATATACGCGCCGCGCACTGACCATTTTTTTGGGATAATCCAATCAAAGCATTGTGTTCCCGTACCATATTTGTGAATCGTGAGCGATATTCGCTTTCCGATTATATTGAGTGTCTTTAGAAAATCGTCCGAGACAATCGCACGGTTTAGATTGGCTGTTTGAGATAGAAATTCTTTCATAGTACTGTCTGGAGTGCGCGTCGCAGCTGGGATATTCTGCGAATAGTGATTATTTCTTTGAACGGAATCATTATACGCTCCCCGGGCTCAAGAATACAAAGTGTTTGTATCCCGCAGAGAACTGCTACCGCGAGCGCCACCGTATCGACGCCTATTACCATGCGGGCGCCCGCAAGATCTCGCGCGAGATCCCTTTCAGTAGAAAACTCAATCGCGGGATACTTCTTTTGTAGCACATCGTACCGGTTCCGATCATCGGCAGGATGAAATCGTACTCGTACGACTGGCGGCGGGCTCTGGTGCGCAAGAATGGCAAGCGTCTCGGCGAGGGCGCGTTTCGCCGCATCAGAAACATCACTCAAAAAGAGTATGTGGTCGCTTTTCGTGCCATGCTTCCGGGCGGCTCGATAGCGCTTGATTGCTGCAAAAAAATATTGGTTTTTTACAAGTTTTATCCGTAGCGTACGTGGGAACAGTTTGCGCGCGAGCGCTTGCGCATATTCATCTCCTACCCACAGTTCATCCGGTAAGTTCTTCTTCCAGTCCGTTTGGGGATAGAAAAACCGCTCGCGAAAGTTCACCCAGGAGTCTAGGTACACAACGGAGTGAATGCCGAGTCTTTTTGCCTCATCAAGTGCCATGCTCTCAATATGCGTATACCATCGCGCCCCTACCAGCAGGAACGCGGCGTCTCTGTGGCGAGCAATTATCGTTCTAATCCGACTCCGAGATTCAATAATCAAGCGACTAGGAATTCGCTCACGCTTGAATATTTCCCACGCAGGCCCCGCTGCGTACACGATATAATCGCTCTTCGGGTTGGCACGAATGTATGCTGCGAGTATCTCGCCCCCACCCGCGTCGTGTGCCGTCACAAGCACTTTAGGCCTTCTTGCCAGTTTCGAATTCATCGCGAATCAAACTATAGTAAATGACATTCTTGAAGGATCCTCTTTTAAATATTCCATCGCGTGCGCGCCCTTCTTCGGTAAAACCAAGCGATAATGCAAGCTTCTGCATTCCCTTGTTGTCCTCGGAAGTACCGCAATATATTCTATGCAGATTTAATTCTTTGAATCCGTGACTGATGAGAAGTCGTACCGCATCAGTGCCAAACCCTTTTCCCCACGCCGATTTATCCCCGATCAAAATGGCCAGTTCTGCGGATTGGTTGAGTGTATCGATATTCTCAAGTGCGATATTGCCGATGTGTGCGTCTGTCTTCTTGTCACAAATCGCGAGCACCAAATTCTCACGCGACTTTATCACGCGTTCGTAGTAATCGCGCATGTTCTCATCGTAGTTTGGAAAACGATGATGCGAATTATAACGACACACTTCTTCATCGTTGAGCCACTCGCGATAGTTTGCATTAAGGTCTTCCTCATCAATAGTGCGCAAGTAGACAGTCTCTCCGATTAAAAAGGGATTCTTCATACGTATTATTTCAGCTCGTTGCGATTATTGTACACTTTGTGAAATGCCTCTATGACATCGTCGAGATCTTTTGACGTCATACCAGGGCGCATAAGATCGTGTGAGATGACTTCTTTCTCATACAATTTCTCCACGACAGGGCAAATTCCTTTTGAATAGTTTGGCGTTCCTTTGTAATAAGGAGAATTAAATGGATATCCCTTGGAGCCGATTGCGATTTGTTTTTGAAACAGTGCGATTAGATAAATGGGCTTAGCGTAGCCGTCCCAAATGAGCGTGCCTTCTTCCTCCTGCAGCTCCGTCGGCGGAAGTTCCTTCTGAAGTGCGACGATGAATTTCTCACGCGGGATCCCAACGACATTCTCATCATAGAGAAAACAGTGCTGGTAATAGACGGAGGTACACTCCTCGCGCACCGAGACTGGATGAATGCCAGGCATATCTCGACAACCCTCCGCGATGTATTCACAGTTTTTCTGGCGCTCGGCGATAAGCGCATCGAGTTTCTTGAGCTGCTCACGACCTATCGCAGCCTGTAATTCGAGCATTCGGAAGTTGTATCCAACCATGTTAGTGAGGTCACTCACCCCCTTGTCTTCTACTACAACCTCGGCATGATTGCGAATAAGCTGTAAGCGTTCGGCGAGCGAATCGTCGTCCGTCACAACGACTGTTCCCTCGCCAGTGTGTATATGCTTGTGGAAGTTGAGCGAGTAGACGCCGATGTCGGAGAGAGTTCCCGCGTGCTTGCCTTTATAGAGAGCACCGGGCGCTTGCGCCGCGTCTACAATCACTTTAAGTCCGTGCTTCTGTGCAATCGCGTTAATAGCGTCCACGTCATGCGACTGACCCAAAATATCTACTGGAATTATGGCCTTCGTGCGTGGTGTTATAAGTTTTTCGACTGAAACAGGATCGATGCAGAAATAGTCCGGCTCTATATCGGCAAAGACGGGCACTGCGCCGTAAAAAAGCGGAGCTGTCGCCGAAATACACATCGAGTACGGAGAAACGATTACTTCATCGCCCGGTTCTATGCCGATCGCGCCAAGCGCCGCAATGAGGCCCGATGAGGCCGAATTCATGGCAACCGCATGTTTAACACCAAATTTCGTAGCCCACTCTTTTTCGAAGGCCTGGATTTCGGGGCCTCCGAAAAATTGCGGGCACCATCCGCCTATATATTTCGATAGTGCGCCCGTCTTCATGACGCGCAGAACTGCCTCAGTCTCTTCTTCCCCAATCGTGTTGTATGCTGGAAATACGTCTGATTGCTCCCGCACCGGCTTTCCACCCTTTATCGCAAGCTTTGCCATAGCTGTATGCTACTCCAATAACCGAAAACACGCATCTTGTGTTTTAAGTGCATTCTCCAAAGTTGCACGCGACTCTTCGCTCCCATCAAGAACGCGTACAGCATGCTCCGCAATATTTTCCATCGCATGAATGAGATTCGTCTTTTGTACCGTGCTTTCTCCCAATATGCGAAATCCTTTATAGAGCGGGTCGTCTATGACTTCCTGTGTCGAGAGCGTCATGCCTTCGTCAGAGAAGTGAAATCTTTTTTTCTCCGTGAGAATATCAAGTTCGAACACCGAGTACGCACGCTCGTCGCCTGTCGTTAAGTAAAATCGCGGACAACGTTCGAAACTGATGAACGCGCTTACCGTGGGTTCGCCATCCCAATCCTGTATGCGGGAAAGTGGCACGCCTGTTTTCAACTCGCCAAAAAGAAACCGCGCGAGATCAATTATATGCGAACCGTTGTGCAACGTACCCTTCGAGTAGATCGCTGTCGCAGAGATAACAGCGCCGTATGTCCCACTCTTAATGTCTTCTGCGAGGGACTGCACATCATCATCAAAACGTCTGCGAAAATTTACAATAACGGGCACTCCATGAAAGCCGCGCAACTGCTCGGATTGATCTCTACTTGCTGATACAGGCTTCTCACAAATAATGAGACGTGCTCCTTTATCTGCCACAGTCAGCAGCAATTCAGCATGCGTGTCGTCCGGTGTCGCGATGACGACGATGTCGGGCTTCGTTGATGAGAACAGCGACTCAATGTCAGGAAAAAATTCAGTTTCCCATTTCTTTGCTTCTTTTTTCCCCTGTTCAGAATCAACATCCATGATTCCTGCGAGCTCGCATTTTGGATTGCGAGAAAAAGCATGCGCATGTGTGAGCACGTGTTCGGAATCTGGTGCATCAAATGAAGAGCCGATTCGTCCAGCTCCGATTATACCGACACGATATTTTTCCGTCATACAATATGTACACCCGTTTTAGAAATGAGATCTCTTGCGGCAAGATTATCAAGAAAATCAAACAGTAGATAGTCATTGTATTTTCTGGCGACGACCTGCATGCCAAACGGTAATCCGCTCGGAGATTTGAATTGCGGCACCGCGACGACAGGAAGGTGCGCGAGTGTCCACATAAGAGCGGGATCAGGTAATTCAGCAATATCACGCGGAGGCGCTTCGCCCGCGGTACTCAAAGAAATGAGAATATCGTAACCAGAAAAGAAGTCGTCCATGTCGTGGATAAGCTCCATCTGATCATCAGTCGCTTTTGCATATACATCGAGTTCAATCGAGCTCCCTTTTGCGATAAGCTCGTTCATAATCGGCGAGACGAAATCTGATTGTTTGTGCTCGCCTTTAAAGTAGTACGACAGCGCTTTGTTGTAGATCGTCTCATGAATAGTATGTGCACGCTGTAATTGTGTGGGTAGTTCCGCTTCTGTAATGTCAATATCTTTCTCGACCGCTAGTTTCTTGACGTATCCTTCTATCGCGTCCTTTGCATATTTGGGAGCGTCCTTCCACGTATGTGTTTTTGCAAATCCCACGCGCCACGGCCTACCGGAAGGTCTCTTTTGCCGCGACTCGTCGCAAAGCACTGAATTACTAATCGGATAATCCAATCCCGAAACACGCATCGAATCGAACCCGCGTCGTAAATCTTCTTGATGAATAACCAGGAATCCGAGAGTATCCAAACTGTCAGTAGTCTTCAAAGTCCCAGTGCGTGGGATAGTGCCGAACGATGGTTTGCATCCGTACACACCGCAAAAACTGGCTGGGCGTACGATTGAGCCGGCAGTTTGTGACCCAACAGCTATCGGCACCATGCCGAGCGCGAGCGCGACCGCCGAGCCGCTTGAAGACGTGCCCGGCGTTTTGCTCACGTCGTGGGGATTGAGTGTCTTATTGAGTGCGTGAACAGCAAATTCTGCCGTTACCGTTTTGCCGACTACAATGGCGCCTTGCCGCTTAAGATTGAAAACCGCACGTGCGTCATTCCCTGGGGTGAACCCTTTCCACAGGGGACTTCCCATCTCAGTTGGAAAATCATACGTGTTGTATATATCCTTGATGCCAACCGGGATTCCATCAAGAAACCGTGATGCTAAAACGGGGCCGTCCATAGGCGCGCGCGATTCTGGGGCTTTCCACTTCGAATCTCGATATGTGACCCACGCAAAATATTTCGGGTCAAACTCTTTTATGTTCTCTATCGATGCGTTTAATACATCTGACGTGGATATTTCCTTAGCGCGTATTTTTTCGATGATACGACCAATCGAATTATCAAAAAATAACTTGTTCACCCCGTTAGAGACAGGTCGCGGTCGTGTATTGTTATTGTCACTCATATAATTTGTGAAATAGAAAAGTGAATGTACCATTGTAGTGTGTATTTTGTGTGACTGCGGTCTCTAACGAGGTTCATATTTCATCGAGATACTTGCGTTTAGAATCGGTTTTATTGAATTTCTGAATGAGCTGTTCGGGAAACGGAACAAGTCTCTCTTCGTTCTTGTGATTTTTCTGCTTTACCGGAATGTCGACATCCTTCATCTGTGGCAAACGCAATTTCTTCATGGCCTCATAGAATTCTTCTTCTGTCGAATCAGTAATTTTCAGATAGTAATCAAGCGCTTCAGGCCGCTCGGACTCATGCTCTCTGATGAGCGCAAAAGCTTCGTCGCGCGTCAAGAGGCCGTTCCTCACATCAATCGATGCTTGCTCGGTCGTACGGCTAAAACCGCGCTTGAGGTAGCAGGTGAAATCGTGCATACCCGACATAATGTCTTCGACACTCTTGTAGCGCTTGTAGGTGTTTTCCATTTCCGTTTCTTTCCACCCGTACGTATCGCGCAAAAATTCCGTCTGACGCTCATCATCCCAAAAAATATAATCGCCCAAGTGTATTCCCCACACTCCTACCGATTTCATCTCCTCTTCTGAAGGAACGATGTACGGATAGAGGTCGCGCGAAGAAAGCGTCTCGCCCACCATCTGATCAGCATCCTTTTTCGCCGATTGTTTAAGGTGATATTCCCTGTCCCACTTGTGCACGGGATCTTCATAGGTCGCTCTTCCAGAATTCTCCGCGAGCGATTCCCCCCAGACGAGAAGAGGAATCTTGAAGCGCACCGCAATTCCGATCGGGACGGAGCCGATTCCCGAATGATCGTGCCAGCTCACGTCGCCGATCATTTCGACGGATTTCTTTGCCAATCGATTTATGAGCCCCCTATTCGGAGTGAATACGATATGGTCTACGTTAAAAGTCTCCAGAGTATTCTGGAGGTTGTACCACCCGCTCTCGCTCCACCAATTATGACTATGAGTAACCGCAAGTGGCTTCATGCCATATATTTTTGTTAGAACGTGCAATTGATATGCACTGTCTTTCCCGCCCGATATCGGAATAATGCAATCGTAGTTATCGCCCGCCTTCGCTTTAGCCTCATCACATATCTTTCGAAGCTGACCTTCCCGCTCCACCCAATTGATATGAATCTTTTGTTCCGAGGATTGGCATGCCTGGCAGATACTCATTTCGTCAAACCTGATACCTTCCTGTGTCTCCGGAACACAGCAGCGCGTGCAATATTGCAAATGAGGGAAAAGTGGCTGCGGTCGTCTGCGTGTCATACGTGCACATCAGTATACAGAAGTGTAGTGCGTGCGAAAAGACGCTTTTGAGCCGAATTTACAGACACGTGTAATTTCGTTACTATTGTCTCGTAACTCACCTCGGTATATTGCCTAATGCTTTTTACTCTATTCTTTAATATGACACGACCAAGAAAGACCTGCTTTGTCCTACAACGTCGCTTCGCCTACATCGGGCATGCTATGGCACGCCATTTGAAAACCTTTGACCCCAAGATGGAGTTTTGTGCGCTCATCGGCCAACGCTCGAGCCTGCGTTTTCTTGAAGCACAGAGAGATATCGCCTATACGTCACTCTTGCTTGAAGAGGACGTTCACAAAAAACTGTACTCGGAAGAGCTTGATATGAAGTACCTTCGCTGGCTCGAGAATGAATATGGAATCCCCAATCTCTGGCCGTATCTATATATCGACCGCGTAATTATGAACGGACAGCTAGTACGTGAATACCCCTTCGATGCACCATCTCTCTCGCACGAAGACATGCTAAGACGGCTTCAGGTCACTGCGAAAGCAGTGATCGCGTTCCTCGACAAAGAGCAACCGGATGCCGTGGTCATTTCTGTAATCGGTTCTGTCGGTTCAATGCTCCTACACCACATCGCAAAGAAGCGTGGTATACAAACAATACAAATCGAATTCGCGCGCATCGGCAACCGAATCGTTTTCTCGGAGAATTATCACACCTTCACGTGGGTACGAGAGAAATTCGAGAAGATCCGAAGCGGACAGCTCTCTCCGATGCACGAAGAGGCGAAGCGATTCCTCGCGGAATTCCGCGCTACACCCGTGCATTACGACGAAAGCGCGGTCCCCGAATTCTATAAACAGACCGGTCGCCTCGCGAACATACGCTTCTTGCAACCAAGGAACTTAGCGCGCAGTGTCCCTTGGCATATTCGAACGCTCCTGCAGGATTTCAAGCGCAGAAAAGATCCCGACTACACGGATATATTTCTCTGGTGGGCCCTGTGGGACAAGGTCAAACGAAAGATCCGTGGACTTCGAGGCGCAGGCGACCTCTTCAGCCCAGCCGATATGAAGAAGCAGTTCGCCTATTTTCCCCTCCATATAGATCCAGAAGTTGCGACGATGCTCTACGCACCGTTCTATACCAACCAACTCGAACTAATACGTGCGATCGCCCGATCGCTCCCCATTGACATGCCGCTATACGTAAAAGAGCACCCGGGCATGGTGGGCTATCGAACGCGTGTCTATTATCGAGAACTCACGCAAATCCCCAACGTCCGACTCATGTCGCCGAGTGTCTCCGGTCTTGATCTCGCCGCGCACTCCTCGCTTACTATCACGATCACTAGTACAAACGCGTGGGAAAGCGTTCTTCTAAAGAAACCTGTGATCACGTTTGGAGACGTGTTCTTTAACGACATCCCCGGCGTGGAGCGTTGCCAAAGCATTGAAAACCTTCCATTCATCGTAAAGAGGCAACTCGAGGAATGGCGGCATGATGAGGAGACTCTAATTGCATACATGAGCGCGCTACTCGAGGATTCTGTGGCGGTAGATTTCAGCGCCCTGTGGAACAAGGGAGCATCCTCCGAAGAGGTGCACGCGGACAGTGGTATTCGTAACCTTGCGCGCTTGCTAGCCGATAAAATCCTACACACTTCGCATACATGATATCCATGGGACCGAACACAACTCAGGTCAATACGGAAAATCGAGATGTGCTACGTCTTTCCCTAGCAGCGGGACAATGGCAATTCATCAACATGTTCGCGCAGCAGCTTATTACAATCGGAACCTTCCTCGTTCTAGCACGTATCCTTTTACCTCAAGATTTCGGTGTCGCGGTGCTTATTGCCCTTGTGCCAACGTTCATAGATGGAATAACTTCGTTCGCATTCGAGACATCCGCCCTGCAAAAAAAGGAGGGCATGCGGCCATATTTAGACGTGATATGGACATTCAACATCCTACGAACGCTTGTAATACTTTTAATATCATTCATAGCGGCACCATTTGTTGCAGACTTCTTCCATATCGAATATGCACTACCAGCTCTGTACATGGCGGGTCTCGTCGTCTTCGCCCAGAACCTAACAAACATCGGCCAAGGTTATTTCTTCCTAAATTTCGACTTCAAAAAAATCTTCTACCGAGATGTCTTTCAGAAAATTGTCTACTCCGTAACCGCGATAAGTCTCGCTATTATTCTGCACTCATTCTGGGCGATCTTCCTCGCTACCGTCGTTTCGGCAGTGGCAGGAGCGGCCATAACTTATGCACTTCACCCATACCGACCGAGTCTGGACTTCGCGTTCAGAAAACTTGAGGACCTTCGCTCCTTCAGCCAGTGGCTGTTCGGCCAGGAGATGATGGCTCAGCTCGAACGCACCGTCGGAGATTCTGTGATAGGTCGCTTCATGACACCTGCAGACCTAGGCCTCTTCGGCAAAGCTAAATCTCTCGCAATGCTTGCGACTTCGCCGATAATCAGCAGTATCAATAAAGTAAGTTTCTCGTCGTATCTGCATGTGCGAGACTCACTGCCGCACATAGGAGAAGGAATAAGTAAAACGTTCGAGATCCTTTTTGCCATCGGACTCCCTTACGTTCTGGCGATTGTTTTCGCAGGTAACCGTCTCGTTCTTGTTCTCCTCGGCCCAAATTGGACGCCCCTCACACCGTCACTCAAAGTACTGACCGTCGCCGCAACGATTAACGCACTTACCGTTATCCTCGCATCCGCCGTATTCAACGGCATCGGCAAGCCGCGTATACAATTCGCTGTCGGACTAATTTATACTGCCGTCACGCTCTCTGGATTCTTTCTTCTCGTGCCAACGTGGGGCATTTTAGGAGCATCATACGCCGCCCTCTTTGGAGTTCTCGCGGCGGCATCAATAACCGTTTACTTCATCTTAACAAGAATCCCCATCAACCTTTACCGCATCACCTGGACGGTAGTAATAGTCGCACTAGCCTCCGCGCTACCGATTGAAGGAGCGCTATACCTACTCGACTATTCGTTCTTCAATACGACACTAGGGTACATCCTCCTGTTCGCACTTGCAGGAAGTGTCTATGCTCTCACGATCACGCTTTTCGGCCTCGTGCTTAAGCGCGGTCCATATTCGACTCTGAAGCTCGTCGTCATGTCTGTACTAGGAAATATATTGGTACGGCCTAAAGATTCTTCGGACAGCGCCTAAACACGCGGTATACACTTCACGTTTACTGCGCCAAATATGTGTTCTTAAACTTCTTTAGCTGAACATGTTGTTTGCATGACCTGCAACATGTTCGCGATGTTTTTCTCGTAATTCAATGCATCATCTTTGAGCCGAACGTAACACGCTTCCGATAGTTGCTCTCGAAGAGAGCTGTCAGAAACTAAACGCTCTATTTTCTCGGCCAAATCATCGGGATTGTCATGTTCAAACGCGAGCGCTGCCGAGCTTGTTACCCACTGCAATCCGCCGTTAGCTGGCAAGATTATCGGTAGTCCAAAGGACATGGCCTCCATCAAAATAATCGAGATTAATTCTGGACGCCAACGGGGCTGGATGAAGATATCGATCGTTGAATAGTAGAGATGTACCTGTTCCTTTGTCACCCATCCAGGAAACTCAACATACTGCTCAAGATCTAAATCCTTTGCGAGCTGGTGTATTTTGCTCTCCTCAGGCCCGGTTCCTCCGATAACGAGACGTAACTGGTCTTTATGTTTGACTTTAGAGAGCGCCGTCAGCAGCAAGTCAAAACCCTTGCCGGGAGCCATGCGACCTGAAGAGTATAGAGTGAGAGTGCCTTCCTTCTTGTTTCGTTGTCGATACGAGTGTTCCGTAACATTGTTCTCGGACATCAGTTGTTTGTAGTCAAACGGGTCACCGATAATCGCGTGCTTATTGTCTGCCTTGAATCCAAAATCTGTGTACGCTTTGAGTAAGTAAGGATTTGTAATAGTAAAATAATCTATCCTATTTGCTATCGGCATGCCGATGTATCTTTCAATGAAGATCCGAAGTTTCTGCCTAATTTCTTTATAGAGCGACACCTTCGCTACTCCCAAAAAAGGTGAGAAATTCTCTGGCCACGCTGTCAATTCTCTATTGAAGTACGCAAAAACAGGAATCTTACCCCCGAGAAGCCGGTAGAGTCCCGCGCCATAGAGATAGACTTGCCCATCGATATGAAAAATATCAGCATCAGATTCATACTTTCGGAGAACTTTGTATACTCCTTTCTGTATTGCGACCTGTCCTCGGTTAAGCGGAACCTGCGCCTCAGTTATAACCGTGTAAGGTAGTTCATGCGGAATCCGGTTGCGTTCCGGTGTGGTCGTGATTACCACAACTTCCTGCCCTAATTTTTGCAACGTTCGATAGGTTAGATCGTATTCGCTTGTCGAACCTCCGGATTTTACGAAATCCAGTTTGGGCGTGATGAAGTAAATCTTCATGTGATATCAGAGATATGGTGTGCGCTTAGTTATTAGTTTTAAAGCGCGTTACTTCCTACGTTTTTTCTCTTTGACTGTATACCGCTTTTGCGAGATTACTGGCCTATGTGAGCGGGCCTCTTCTTCAGCGTACTCTAGGTCAGACTCAACCATAAGTTTAGCCAACGATTGAAAAGTTTCCTTGGGCTCCCAATTCAATAATTTCCTCGCTTTACTAGAATCTCCTTGCAAGAAGGCGACCTCGTTGGGACGGAAGAAGATCGGATCTACTTCAATCAATACTTTACCGCTCTTTTTATCAATACCTTTCTCGTTCAAGCCCTTTCCTTTCCAGACGATATCGTAATCTAGATTTTTCGCGGCTTCGACGACAAATTCCCGCACGCTATGTGTCTTGCCAGTTGATATGACAAAGTCGTCAGGTTCTCGGTGCTGCAGTATTTTCCAGATCGCGTTCACATAATCCTTTGAGTGACCCCAGTCTCTCACAGCGTCCAAATTACCCAGCAGAATCTTATCTATTAGTCCCAACTTTATGCGAGACAAGCCGAGGGTAATTTTCCTCGTAACGAAATTAAGTCCTCGACGCGGTGACTCGTGATTAAATAGGATGCCGTTGGCCGCGAATATGCCGTAGCTCTCGCGAAATGCCTTAGTTATTTGAAATGCAAAAACCTTAGACACTCCATAGGGTGACCGAGGATTAAATGGGGTCTTTTCGTTTTGAGGTATCGTCAAAACTTTTCCGAACATTTCAGATGAGCTTGCTTGATAATATTTTATCGGCAATTGGAGGTTGCGGATGATTTCTAGGATTCGAAGTGCGCCAATAGCATTGATGTTGGCTGTGTATTCCGGCATATCGAAGCTGATCTGAACATGGCTCTGGGCGCCAAGATTATAAATTTCATCCGGCTTCACGGAATGAATGAGGCGAAACAGGTTTGAGCTGTCTGCCAAATCTCCATACATCATGTTGAAATTCGGATGCTTTGTATTCTCGTACAAGTGATCAACGCGATAGGTATTGGGTAAACTGGAACGGCGCTGAAGGCCATACACTTTGTACCCCTTTTCTAGTAGCAACTCTGCCAAATATGAGCCGTCCTGACCTGTAATACCAGTGATAATTGCTTTCTTTTGCGACATATCTATTCTTCGAGTTCTTTAATCTGTTTCTCTACCTGCTCTCTAAATGGAGCGTAGTAATCAGCTTTGTACTCTCCGTCGCGCCACTCGAACATTACAGTATCGGTTACAGATCGGTACAGATGCGGTACGCTCCCAGGTATATTGATCATTTCGTTCGGGCCGTACACACGAGACATATCTCTACCACTCTCGTGAGTCGTTACTTCCATTTGACCTTTTAAAATCAAATCACGTTGTCCATCGGGATGACTGTCGCCCCCACGAAGCATGCCCGCCTTAGTGTACATAAGATGGAATTTCATTCCCTTCATTTCCAGGAAGAAAATCTCGCCTCTGATGTCTTTGAAGGAATCGTACTGTAATGCACGCGCTTGATCCATAGTATTTTTTATCAGAGGGCATTATATTGCACCGACCCTATCCATGCAAGAATTTCATGAAGTATTTACTGGAAGCACCGGGGAAGTCGCGCGCTGGCGCAGGGTTCTTTACAAATCTGATATATGGCCTATTGTATATACCGCTATGAAGAGAAAGTGGTATCAACGACAGCTTAACGCTTTGGTCAAGAGGATAATGGTGAAGCGTCATGGTACATCTGCACTTAAGCCGGGTAAGGTCAATTTAAGTTGGCCGATGTATGATGAGCGTGAGATTTTGAACGCGTTAGATTCTCTGTTGGATTTGAGATTATCTCAGGGCGCGAAAGTCAAAGCCTTTGAAGAGAATTTTGCGAAGTATCTTGGTGTCAAGGAAGCGGTCGCTGTGAACTCTGGCTCTTCTGCAAATTTGCTTGCCTTAGCCGCTTTGAAGGAAGCGCATAACATCCCCGATGGAGCCGAGGTCATTATGCCAGCGGCAACATTTTCGGCTGTGGCCTCTCCGGTCTTGCACTTGAAGATGAAACCCGTGTATGTCGACGTAGACAAGGACACGTGGAATATTGATCCCCGAGAAATAAAAAAGGCGATTACCAAAGAAACACGTATCATTATGGTGGTGCATAGTTTTGGTAATCCTGCTGATATGCCGGCCATTATGCGCTTGGCCAGAAAGCATAATCTATGCGTATTGGAAGATTGCTGTGAGGCTCATGGAGCTATGATTGGCACAAGAAAAGTTGGCTCTTTCGGAGACATGGCAACCCTAAGCTTTTTCGTGGCGCACAATATGACTACTGGAGAGGGTGGAATGATATTGACGAACAAAAAGAAATACTACGATCTTTTGACATCCTTGCGTGAATTTGGCCGATTGCCGATAGATATCATCCGCACACGTAGACTGCATTATCGTGACCGACTGCTCGGATATTATGATGCGCGCTATATTACACAGCGCCTGGGTTTCAATGTGCGTATGACCGATGTAATGGCAGCGCTAGGACTCGAACAGTTGAAGAAGTTAGATCAACTCAATCGCCGTCGTATGCAGGTCGTCAAAAAATACACTGCCTTTTTATCGCCGTGGCAGAAGTATCTGCAGCTTCCGACAGTACGCCCTGGTACATATCACAACTTCTACGGATATACAGTCTTGCTGCGGCCGGATGCGCCATGCACGCGTAGAGAGCTAATATTATTTCTTGAAAAGAACGGTATTGAGACTAGGCCTTTTTTTGATGGCTGTTTGCCTGATCAGCCGGCTTTCCGAGACCAGCCGCATCGGTCTGTCGGTCGTTTACAAGTGTCGCGCTTTTTGAGGGATAACGCTGTCTTCATTGGCTGTCATCCAGCTCTTACTGCTGGGCATATAGAGCATGTCAAAAAAACGTTTGAGAATTTCTTCCGGCTGAAGCACGTGCAGAAAGTGTAGCTACACTTAGTCACGAACTTTACGGAACCGTATAGCGAGTGTTTTGTGTTTCGAAAGGTTTAACTTTGGTAGAAAAACCTCAAAAACTTACTTGTCTAGTTTCTCTAAAACGAGTAGAAAAAGAATTCCCCTTTTTTCTCCACGACTGTAGTCGGGAGCATGTCGAGTACAGATGTTGATAGCTGTTGCTTTGAAATAATGTGGTCAAGCTGATATTTCGTAAATTGTTCATCCATATTTCCTTTTTCAAATTGTGTATATTCATCCTCAATATACGCAACTGTGTCGGCAAACCATGTGCCATCATCCCTTCCAAACATCTGATCCCAATCCGAGAAGAAATATGATCTAACCAAGTCCGGGCGCGCGTCTATGTATGCGCGCACCTCCTTAGGACTAATTCCTTTGATCTTCATAGTGAACAAGTAATTGTGCAATATGCGCTCTTGTGGCACTCCAAAATATACATAGGTAGAAGTGTACGTATTGCAGTCTGTATATGCAGGGATTAATCTTTCAAGCACTTCATTGTCATCCAAGATCATCACAACGCACTCCTTATCGTCCGCAAGATATTCAAATACTGTTGCGTAGTTTTGAAGGCGCTCGTACGCGGGCAAGTGATTCTTAACTTGGAGCACGCCGTAGACTCCGTATCCCAACACAAACACCGCAAGTAGAACCATACTGATGCGCCATAGCCATGGCGCAAGAGGTCTCCATACACTATGTAAAACGAGTATTCCAACGACAAGGCACAGCGGAATCACATACTGAACAAAGTGGTAATACCAGATAGTACGACCGGTAATAATCTGATGATTGAACGCGACCCACGATCCAAAAAGCAGAGCGACCATAAATCCCCACGCGAACCTTCTTTCTCCCAAAACTCCCTGCTTCCACGCCAAAAAAATACTACCTAGGAAAAACAGTGTCGTTGCGAGAACGAGCATGTTGATGACGGGGTCGTGTGTGAAGAACATACCATTGAGAAGCGCGAGCTTTTTGCCCGCCTCGCCACCGATCGCGGTAAGCGTGCTGTACCAATACCATGCGTCAAGTACGACCGATATACCTATAGCGTACGCACATTCACGAGCCAACGTATAATTCTTCTGTAAGAAGGCAACGAGGAAAAGTGACCCCGTAATAGCAAGCGCTAGTGCGAAATTGAAAAAATAACCGACTGAGAGTGCTATCAGTATCCCAGTGCCTACATACGCATATTTCTTTCTCTCCACCATTGACCAAAGAGCGTGGAGAAATCCAAAAAAGAGAAGCGCGCCGACAATAGGATTCACAAGACGCGTCCATACTGGGAATGAGGGAATGGCAGTCCCGCTAAGGACTTCAAGAACCGTCCTGTAATCGATAAGGTCGTATCCTAAGACAACGAGTAGCCCACCGAGAACCGCGGCGAGAATCGCATCGCCACTCTGCTCCCCAATGATTCTCCGCACAAGTAAGTACACCAATAAAAATAGAAGCGCCGGAAAAAGAAATTTACTCATGACAATGACTGCCGAGAGCCCGAGTACAAATGCAGGCAGAGCATAGACCCAGTCATTGATAGTAGCCATCGGTGAATCAGCATTTTTGTACTCTAGAAAATACGGCGAAGACGCTCTCGGATAGCCATCTGTTATTTCGTGAATGCGCGCGCGGTACACCTCTTCGTCATCAATAGGCAAAAATTGAACACCCTGATAAGCACTCCCCAAAGAGAGAGGCGCGATGATTGAAGGCGCCACCGTAATACTCCCAACTAAGAGAGCAACGAGAATGGCGATGCGATGCGTACACGCGAAAGACAACATAGATAAGTTATTCTTTCCTGACAACGCAATACAAAATTGCGGACACCATGTGTGCATTCGGCCAATGGTTGAAAACCAGGTCTAAAAGCTTAATTGGGAAGAATACAAACATCGCAAGATTCGCGATGAGTGAGTTGAGTGCAGGTGAACCAAAAGAAAAGATAATTCCTGTCATATGACATAAGTACGCATCGAGTGCGGAGAATGGCCCTGCACGCACACCTATTTCTACCATCTCAAATGCGAAAAATAACTCAATGAGGCCTTCCCTTGTCCAGCGCTGATAATCATTCGGAGAAGAATGGAACGGGTACATGAAAGGTGTTGCAACGTATGCCAAACCTCCCGCGTCTAAAAGTCGATGCATTTCCGCAACAGCTGCGACAGGATTTTTCACATGCTCGAGAACGTTATCAGAAATTATGCGTGCCACGCTTGCATCAGGCAAAGGTATTGCGCAAACATCTGCATTAATTTTCACACCTGGATATGGATATATATCCACATTTATCACATCGTCACGAAGCACACGCGGGCCTGAGCCGAGATTAAGTGTCTTCCCTACGGACGGATAGCGTTTGAGAAAATCTTTCGCGCTCAATCCACAAAACATCATTGGGCCAAAAACAGTTGCGATGAAAAAGTAGAAGCGAGGCCAGCGTTTAAAAAATTCTCGAATATCAGTCATATAGTTTTTTTGCAGTTAAAATCCACCCCGTGCCTTCCGGTGTCGCCTCAACGCGCACATCCGCAAGTGGGAGCCCGTCCGCAAGAGCGCGCACCTCGTCGCGTCGCCAATAGTTGGCAATATCCGGAATGAGCTGGTCAAATACAATACAGTGAATATGCCAGAAATCAAATGAGGAAAGTTGGCGTAAGTAAGCAGAAGGACCACGCATGATTTTAAGGAAAACATACAATGGAATTGAGCAGAGATATGAAAGCGTATGGACAAGCACAGGGGGCAGTTTCGATGTGATGACTTTTCTGACGGGATCGACGTACCAAACTATCCATTCATTTCCTTCATAGCTATACACCCAGATAAGCAATCTCCCCTTCGGCTTGAGTGCATCCACAAGCCGCGATAGCGCGCGGCGCGGTTCCGCAAGATGATGAATAACGCCGATAGAAAATGCGATATCAAACTCATTCTTCCATTGGATATCATAGATACTGCTGAACAAAACGTGCGCATTCGGAAAATCTTTTAGTGTTTCTTGTGTTCTCCCGACCGATCGTTCGTCAAAATCAAAAGCAACGCCCGATGCGGCACCCCATTTTAGTGGCCAGTAGCTATTGCGACCCATGCCACATCCCGCATCAAGAATGCGCAGGCCTTTCCAATCTTCAGGCCTCATCGGGTGCGTCCAGTTACGAAACTGACGTTCATAATCACTGGTCATACGCGAATAGCGATCCCACTCATAACCGAATCGATGTTCAGATGACATAGGTATTTCTATTTTACGAATATAAATTCAATTTCGTCGAATCCTCCTACCCAGAAGCACCAAATGCGGCTCGTGAATGTGGGAGAGATATTCGCGAGAGTAGAAATAAAAGCATTCACGGCGCGCAATATCGAAATGGAGAAGCGCCCATACCCCATGTATGGAAGAAGGTGGAAAAATGCGAGCCATGAAAGACGCAGAGATTTGAGTTCGAATGGAACGCCGTAGTAGCCAGATTTGGTGAAGTTCTCGTTGAAATACAAGGGGAACGTGACATCGAATCCGTGCTCGTGTTCGGCATGCGTGAAGCCACGGCTGAAATGCGGGACTTTTATGTTCAATTCCCCACCCCGTTTCAGTATCCGATGAAATTCCTTCATCAACACAAATGGTTTTTCCAGATGCTCGAGTACATGGAATGCCTCGATGCGGTCGATGGAACTGTCTTCAAACGGGTACGGCACCTTATTCAGATCATGTACCACATCAGGAGAAACAAGCGACGACCAATCAACGTTGATGTAGCCGACTTTTTTGTCCTCGCCACAGCCGAGATTGAGCCTTTTTAGCATGGAGGGCATTCTACCGCATCCACCGCTTGTACCATAGCTGGAATACCGTCAAGTTCCACAGCTCCTTACGGTTGTCTCTCTTGCCTTCCATGTGCTCATTTTTCAGTCTATCGACATACTTTTGGTCAAAGAGTTGGTGTGCACTCAGGGAGCTGGGCGAAAGAAGTTCTTCGCACAACGGCCGCAACTCTTTCGTAAGCCATCGTGCAATCGGGACCCCAAAACCCTTCTTTTTCCTTCGGACAATGTGTGAAGGAAGTTTTCCGTCCATGAGTCTTTTCAAAATATACTTGGTCGTGCCGTTTCTATATTTGAGCGAATACGGAAGCGAGAAAACAAAATCCACAATCGTGTGATCAAGAAATGGCGCGCGCGTTTCGAGCGCATAGTGCATGCTCGCGCGATCCACTTTTACCAGAACCTCGTCCATGAGATACGTGCGTGCGTACATATACAAGAGTTGATTTCCTGCATCGCTATCGTCAATCTCATCTGCATATTGATGTGCATGTTTAAATAGGTCGGGGTCATGCGTGTTTTTAAGTGTAGGACCGGCAAGTTTCGCGAGCGCACTCGGCTGGAACGATCCAAGCCATTCTAGATGGCGTTCTATTAGGTCGCTGACATGGCTTGATAATAATTTTTGAAGCTTGTAGGAGAACGAAAAATCTTCATGACTTGCGGGAAGCATGTCTCCCCCGGCCTCCAACATGCGCTGAAAGGTTATCGGCATGCGTGTATACAAGTTCGAAAACATATCGGCCTGAAACGTCGGGTACCCTGCGAATAACTCGTCGCCCCCATCTCCTCCGAGCGCGACGGCGACCGATTTTCGTGCAAAACGCGAAAGGAGCATGGTGGGAAGAATCGACGCGTCAGCTACCGGCTCGCTCAAAATATCCGGGATTTGTTCTACCAATCCGAGTGCTGCGCTGGCAGTGAATTTCTCCTCATGGTGGTTAGAACCAATGTGTGTGGCAACCTCACGAGCGTAACGCGATTCATCGAATGATGGGTCGTCAAAGGAGATAGAAAATGTATCGATGGGGCGTGCGGAAGATTTTTGCGCAAAGTACGCAATGGTAGAGCTATCCAATCCTCCGCTCAAAAACACACCTATAGGAACATCGGCCGAGAGAACTTCGCGAGAAACGCTCTTTTGCAAAAGCTCCTCAAGCTGCGCAGAAGCATCCGCGAGAGATAATGACACAGTGTGTTGCGGTGGCGTCCAGTATTTCTTTTTCTCAACCGAATTCTCCGTACAGATAAGAAGTGTCGCCGGTTCAAGTTTGAAAACATTCTCTAAAATACTTAACGGCGTCGGTACGTAATCAGAAAAAAGGTAGTGTTTGAGCGCATCCCGATTAATGTTCCGAGCCACACGATTTATCGCCATCAGGCCGCACAATTCCGATGCAAAAAGAATCGTTCCATCTTGTTTAGTCCAATACAGTGGCTTCTCACCCATCCTGTCTCGCGCAAGAATTAATGTTTCTTTCTTCGCGTCGTAGAGCGCGATCGCAAACATTCCTATTAGCTCTTTGAAACACTCAACGCCCTTTAGTTTATAAAGGGAGAGAATAACCTCGGTGTCGGAGGTGCCGCGAAATGTGCATCCATCTTTGATTAGTTCTTCTCGCAATTCGCGATAATTATAAATCTCGCCGTTTAATACTATGGTGACCGATGCGTTAGGCAAGGACATCGGCTGATGTCCAGTCGGGCTCGTATCGATGATTGCAAGTCGCGCGTGCGCAAGACCGACGTTTTTTTCAAGGAAGATACCGCTATCATCAGGGCCACGATGCTTGATGGAACCAATCATCGCCTCAAGCTCACCACGCGTGCCCTTACCAAGAAATCCCGCGATGCCGCACATACCCGGCTAGTACAATTTGACATCGTTTCTGCCGACGCCAATCCCACTTAAATTTGAAATTCTTATCGGCATAAGACGATCTGATTTTTGTTGATGAATTCCACAACCAAGGCAATGCCAAATTGTCCTGCTGGGCATGTTAGAATTTTTCCGCCGACGATTCCGATATAACGTAAGGACGGCGACCCTGCGATTCATAATATGTTCGCATGAGCATTTCACCGATAACACCGAACATGATGAGCTGTACACCGACTATAATAAATAGCGCTGAAAACACAGGCAACGGGGTTTCAACGAAATGCAAAATGCCGAATAGGCGCAAAAGTATTGCGACAAACCCTGCGATGGATCCAAGAACGAGACTCCCCAATCCCCACATGCCAAAGAAATGCATCGGGCGGTTCATATAACGGTACATGAAGACGACGACCACAAGATCAAGAAGGACGCGAAATATGCGGCTTAGCCCATAGTTACTCTTGCCGTGTTTTCGCGGCGTGTGGCTGACTGGAACCTCCGCTACCCGCCCGCCCTGCCACGCGGCATATGCAGGAATGAATCGATGCATTTCACCGTATAACTTGACACCTTTGATTACATCGGCGCGATAGGCTTTGAGCGTACACCCATAATCATGCAGGTGAACTCCCGTAAGCGTAGAGATTAGTTTATTCGCCATAAGCGATGGCAATTTGCGCGTAAGTTTCTGTTCACTCCACCTGCCCTGCCTCCAACCGGAGGCGACATCATACCCTTCGTCTATCTTTTCCAAAATCCGCGGTATATCCGCAGGATCGTTCTCAAGGTCGCTGTCAATCGTAATTATCGTATCTCCGTGAGCGTATTCAATGCCGGCCGCAAGAGCGGCGGTTTGGCCAAAATTACGCTTGAAGCGTATCGCATGCACGTGCGAATCACGAGAGGCGCGTTCGGAAAGAACTTTGAAAGATGCGTCACGCGAACCGTCATCAACCGCGATTATCTCGAACGGACGTCCTATGCCACTGAGCACCGAGAGAAGCCGGGAAGTAAGCTCCGGAATGTTGCGTTCTTCATTGTAAACGGGCACGACGATGGAGAGTTGTATCTTCTGCATACCTTCACCATGGTACGATACCATCGTGAACATCTCGCGTCCATATACCATAGTATTCGTGATTTTTCTCCTCGCGTTTGCGATACGCTTATACTTTCTCCCCTTTTCGCTTGTAGACAACAAGCCGGTTAATCCGATGACGGTCGCCTATGATGGATACTATGAGATAGCCAACAACCTCGTTGCCGGACACGGCTTCACCCGTAGCGCAGGTGAACCTTATGTCCCCGACTCGGTGCGGATGCCACTCTACCCACTTTTTATCGCGGGAATCCTGAATATTTTTGGAAGCTATAAAGCACTTTTCATTATTCAGGCGCTTTTGGGAAGCGCGAGCGCAGTAATTGCCTGGATGATTGCGAGAGAGTTTTTGGGACCTCGTTTGAGCATTGCTGTGGGATTGTTGACGGCTCTAGAGCCGTATACCGCGTATCTTACGGGCTTAGTGTTGACCGAGACACTATTTACGTTTGTTTTTCTCTGCTTCATATACTGCTTCTTGCGATATCTTAAAAACAGAAGCTTGCGAATGCTCGTGCTTACCTCTGCACTCCTTGGTATCGCAACGCTTATTAAACCGACGACGCAATATGTGCCGATCTTTATGCTCGTAATCATGTTATGGAACGGCGGCTTCAACGTCAAGAGATTTCTCCTGAAAGAAGTTCCTGTGGTCCTGGGTGTCTTCCTGCTCATACTTTCGCCTTGGATATACAGAAATTACGAGACTTTCGGAAATACGAGTCTCAACGTTGAGCCGGTTAGCGCTTTATACGCATTTCTCGTGCCCTCAACGATAGCGCTTGAACAAAACATTCCATTTGATGAAGCCGCAAAGCAATTCCTGGGTAGCCTGGGCACGGAAAGTATTGAGGAAGTAAATCTCGGAAATACGAGTGAATTCAGACAGCGTGCATTTGCGAAACTCTGGCAACATCCGAAAGGACTCGCAGAATTATTCGGAGTTACTATGTACGGATTTTTCACTCACGATGGATATGCCGGATTACTTAACAACAGGTTTGATGCAGGAATACCCTATGCTCATCCGCCCGTCTTTGAGCTATTGACGCACCCAAGAGAAGCCGTCTCCTTTTTCGGCAACCTTATGCAGGGACCCGGAGCTATTGTCGTGCTGGGAAGACTCTTCTGGATTGCGATAACCCTACTCTCTGTGGCTGGTGCCATTATGTATTGGATGAAGAAGGGTCTTACGCCCAAATTAATATTTATTACGGGAATGATTGCTTATTTCGCATGTACGACAATCATTGTCGGCCTCGGAGTAGGCGTGCGTTATCGGGTTCCCGTTGAACCTCTTCTATTCATTCTCGCGGCTTATGCGCTGGAGTCGTTATTCCAGCACACAAAAAGCCATGCATTGGCTATCAAGAATAATGGCCGTTCAGCTAAGATTCCGGAACATCGTACTTGAAAATGTACGTTTTGTTAATGAAAAAACTGCTGAACGCAATCCCAGATGCAATAATCACTTGAGAAAACAGGTACCATAAATGCAGGTATTCCACGAATACATACATAAGCGCTGTATTTAGGATGAGGTTCATGACCTGCATTCCGAGGTAGAGCGGAAGCTGGATATGCAACTTATCGCGGGAGCCATCTTGGAACGTCCAGAATTTTTGGAGAAGAAAACTTACGCCGAGAGAGATTACAAAAGCCCACACTGTGGAAATCAGATAGTAGATGCCTAGTATGTCGGTAAAAAGATACAGCACGGCGATGTTGACCGTGAACGCTATTCCCCCCGCTATGAGGAATCTTAAAATCTGCTCGTATTTTTTGGCAAATAGAGGAAGCGGAATCTCTCGCATACTGTAGTGTAACAAAAAAAGGAAGCTCGCAGTGACGCTAATTTCTCACGAGTTCCTCATGGCTCTTTAATCGAAGCCACCCGGTCTATCCCGAACGTCTTCATCGCGATCAGCCCGGCAACATTGGCGAGCCACCATGTGAACCTGTTGCGCAGGAAAATCTGATTGAAGTCTCCCCCGTGTATATATCGGTCAGGCCGGATTTCGATTTCGCTCCCCGGAAACACATGTGGCCAGATAATACACAGCCGCCGCTTATGCTGAATATCGCAGAAAATGATTATCTTCCTGGGCTCTATGCCATTTTGAGCGAGAGCATCGCCGATATTCTTCGCTTCCTCAATCGAGTTCCCCGCCTCCACTACGACTCGTTTTACCGGATTCTTCAGCAACTTACGGAGAATTTCCGACTTTTTTGATTCTGTCTCTTGTGGAATCATCGCGTTTCGCAGATTTGCATTACAGTACGCGAGTACAAAGTCATTCTCGCGTTCACCGTTCAGGAACAGAGTGGCGGCTTCAAGCGTCGCGATAGTCGCAGGCGCAAGGTCGGTGCAATTCTTGTCTGATGAATATTCTATTGCCACTGCTACATTAATCCTGTTCATTTTGAAAAGTCACTATATCATGTGCCTCTCAACGAAATTGATTCTTAGAAAAAACGATGTATCATGTGGCGAATTGAAGGTCGCGAGTTCAGTCATAGATACTCAATATCAGAGTTCACTTGATAAACTACCAACTATGGCCGCTCCACACATTCGGTACCAATTCAAACCTTTCGTTGGCTCAAATCACTGGTGGGTTCTCCGACAGCTCACTCAACTTCCCGTTTCCACTCGTGTCTTGGATGTTGGCTCGGGTTCTGGAGCGATCGGACAGGCGCTCAAAATGCAAGGAGTCACAAACCTGTACGCAGTCGAGGTTGATGCGGAAGCTCGGGAACATGTCAAAGACATTTATGAGGAGGTGGCGTCTGACATCTCGGAATTTTCCGGTCGGACATTCGACCTGATTCTTCTTCTTGACGTTCTTGAACATGTGACAGACCCGCAGACCCTTTTTTCCGACGCCATGAAAACGCTTGCTCCTGGCGGAAAAGTCCTGATTTCCCTGCCCAACGTCGCGCACTGGAGCGTGAGGATACCCCTCCTCTTCGGGGTATTCGACTATTACGACCGCGGCATCATGGATCGGACGCATTATCAATTCTTCACCCGCAAGCGAGTGCGCCAGTTTCTCCGCAGTGGGCCTCCTCTGAAGAAGTGCGTGTTCAGTTCCAGTATTGAACCCGTGGAACTTCTTTTACCCAAGGCGTTGTGGGACAATCCTCTTTTTGAAGCAATTTCGAAAATCAGGCTCGCGATCGCCTGGGCTCTTCCCGGATTTTTTGCATATCAACATCTCATACTCGCAGAGAGGGAGTAAGCAGAGTGGCCTCAATGCCCGCTTTGCGAGAGATAACCGAAGGATTGCAATGCCTCTCAATACTGCCGTTTAAGTCCGGCATCATTTTTTGCAAATAGCTTGGTTCTGAAACCCATCCTCGCCAAAAGATAGAGTGCGAGAATTCCAAATGTTTGAAATGCGTACTTAATGGATCTTGGAATAGAGATGGATGAGTGTTCTTCCTTATAGTTACAACGTATCGGCACTTCTCCTATCTTGAGCTTGGCAAAAACGGCTTGCGCGATAATCTGAAAGCTAAAGAGAAAATCGTCGGACGTGTTTTCGAGCGCTACGGTCTCTGCCAGATGTTTTGTATAGATCCTGAATCCCGTGTGGAACTCTGTAAGAGGAAGATTGAGCACAAGACGTTCAATGGAACTTAAGCCGATATTTGCAAAATAGCGCGCCCACGACATGCCATCCCGCAACGGCTGCATAGGATCTGTGAAGCGGGACCCCAGTACAAAATCATAACCCTCCCTGGCTTTTGCAAGCGCTATAGGTATGGCCGTAGGATCGTATTGCCCGTCTCCGTGTAAATCGACTATGTATTCGAATCCCAGTTCAATGCTTTTCCTTATGGAGTATTTTATATTTCCTCCGTACCCCAGATTCTCGTGAGTGTAGTACTCAATGCCGAGCCGGCTTGCCTCTGCAAGCGTATTGTCAGTAGAGCCATCGTCAATTAGCACGATGTGGTCCACGGAATCTTTCGGTATGCGTCTATACGTGTTCTCAAGGACGTTGCCGCAGTTGTAGGCAAGGATAATACATATGGATTTCTTGCCCTCACTCAACATGATTGGACACTATATCACGGAAAGTATAGTATGGCCGCAGTGAATCCCGTTAGAAGCCGCGGTAGTTCCGGTTGTGCTACATTCTCTATATGTTTATCATCAGTTGTATGCTTACAAGCAATAATTTCCGAGTCGGAAGTGCAAGCCCCGTTAGAAACGATATTTCTAACGGGGCAAGCTTCCTGCCTCTAACGGGATGAATCCCGTTAGAGGCCGCGGACGACTCATCGCTAATTTACTTATGAAATCGAAATTTATTAGCATTAGCATGCCAGTGTGCGGAGCATATTTTGTTTCCGCGTCCTGCCTCTAACGGGATGAAAGCAGTCATCCTCGCAGGAGGGTCTGGCATCAGATTGCACCCGCTAACCCTTGTTACAAACAAACATCTATTACCTGTATTTAATAAGCCTGTCATCTACTATGCTATAGAGAAGCTGGTTGATGCGGGTATAACGAAGATAATGGTCGTAACCTCTCCTCATCACATTGACGCATTCGTAAAGTTGCTTGGTTCAGGACAGCACTTTGTACCAACAACATCGACAACCGCCAGACAGATACAGATAGTCTACGGCATTCAAAACGAGCCGAATGGCATCGCGTATGGACTCCATATTGCAGAGGATTACATAGGAGACGATAACTGCGTGCTTTTTTTGGGAGACAATATATTCATGGATGATATCTCACCCGCTATCAAGAAATTCAAAAAGGGCGCCACTGTGTTTTTAAAGAAAGTCTCCGACCCAAAGCGCTTTGGCATAGCGGAGGTGAACCCGAGAGGTAAAATAATAAGTCTTGAGGAGAAGCCGTCCAAACCAAAAAGTAACATGGCGGTTACCGGCTTCTATATATATGACAACAGCGTCTTTGATAAAATCAGAAGGGTGTCTCCAAGTGAACGGGGCGAATATGAGATTACGTCGGTAAATTCCCTATATCTCGCGGAGGGGTCTCTGAACGCTCATGTTCTCAAAAAAGAGTGGTTCGATATTGGCAACATCGAGGCTTTGCATAAGGCTTCCCTCTTTATGAAAAAGCGCGCACCTCATGAATCCCGTTAGAGGCCTCGGAAGGCAAACTTAATATATGAAGCATCTACGTGGAAAATCAGCAGGGTCGGTTATTGGCAATAAATCAGGTACGGGAAGCGTTGCTTCCTGCCTCTAACGGGATGAAGCGCAATATGAAAGAGACAACGATGCTCGTCTCGGGTGGTGCGGGATTCACCCCAGTACCGCGACGCTTCGCGTCGGCTACGGGGCAAGTCGGCTCTCTTATATTGCCATCATGAAAACTATTCTTGTTACCGGGGGTGCGGGATTTATCGGTAGTAATTACCTCAACTATGCAGTGCGAAAATACCCTCGATACCGCTTCATAAACGTCGACGTGCTTACCTATGCAGGCCGCCTCGCAAACATCGAGATCTCAAGGGCGAAGAATTACTCGTTCGTGAAAGCAGATATCCGCAACCTCGCGGCCATGGAGCGAATATTCAAGAAATATAATCCGACACACATCATCCATTTCGCTGCAGAGAGCCATGTCGATGTGAGTATCAAGAATCCCGACATTTTTATCGAGACCAACATCGTCGGCACGCATAACCTGCTCGTCCTCGCGAAACGCCATTGTGTACAACGCTTTCATCACATATCGACCGACGAGGTGTATGGCTCACTTACAAAGAATGCGCGTCCCTCGAAAGAAGGAGACACGCTATCTCCGAGTAGCCCATACAGCGCATCAAAGGCAGGCGCCGACATGCTCGTCCTCGCATACAATCGCACCTTTGGGCTCGACATCGTGATTACGCGCCTCTCGAACAACTACGGTCCGCGACAATACGAGGAGAAACTCATTCCACTTTCAATTACCAACCTGCTCGCAGGAAAGAACGTACCGCTCTATGGTAGCGGTAAAAATGTGCGTAGCTGGCTCTACGTCGAGGACGGCGTGAAAGGTATTGATCTCGCGTTCCACAAAGGAAAGAGCGGTGAGATATACAACATCGGTGGGCATGATGAACTACCTAATATAGAAGTCGCACAAATGCTCGTACGCGCCCTCGGAAAAGATCGGCGGCAGATAGAGCATGTTGAGGACAGGCTCGGCCACGATTTCCGCTACGCGCTTAAGTCTTTGAAAGCGCAGAAGGCTTTGGGATGGAAGCCAAAGATTCGTTTCGAGAGTGGTCTTAAAAAGACGGTCGCTTTTTATCGACGACGTAAAGCGGGCGGAAAATGAAAAACTCCGGCAGAAACACTGTCCTTGAGCCACGAAAGCGAGATGCTATAATTGCGAACCGCTAAAGAGACAACAATTCGGTCATGAATCCCGTTAGAGGCCGCGGAAGGCAAACTTAATATATGAAGCATCTACGTGGAAAATCAGCAGGGTCGGTTATTGGCAATAAATCAGGTACGGGAAGCGTTGCTTCCTGCCTCTAACGGGATGAAATCGACATACCCTAAACATCATTCAGTGAAAACAGGGCATGTCCAGCGCTGTCAAATCTGTAATTCGTCAAAAGTACACGTCATATTGGATCTCGGGCACCAACCGCTCTGTGACACCCTGCTTACCAAAGAGACACTTAATGAACCCGAGAAAACGTACCCATTGCGCATGGTATGGTGTCAAACGTGCACCGATGTCCAAATAGATTATTGCGTAGACAGTAAAGAACTGTATTACCCCGACTATCCATATCGTAGTGGCATCTCCAAACCATTGGCAGATTATCAGAGGCAGATATGCATCTCTCTCATTGAAAAATATAATCTGACCTCAAAAGATCTCGCTATAGACATCGGTTCAAACGACGGCACTTTGCTTAGCGGTTTTAAAAGGGAGGGTGTGAGGATCTTGGGGATTGAGCCGACCAATATCGCTAAAATCGCAAATGCCGATGGCATTCGGACTATTCAGTCGTTTTTTGACATCAAGACCTCGGAACAAATCAAGAAAAAATACGGCAGGGCGGCGATAATAATCACGACGAACGTGTTCGCCCATGTGCAGGAGATGGGTGAGGTCATCATGGGAATACACAATCTATTGGAGGACGACGGCGTATTTATTGCTGAAATGCATTATCTTCTCGACGTGATAGAAGTGGGTCAATTCGACACCATCTACCACGCGCATCTAAGGACATATTCTCTCCGCTCACTCATCTCCCTGTTTGATCAGTACGACTTTACTGTGACCGATGTGGAGCGGGGGCGTAATTTCGGCGGCAATATCCGCGTGCATGTCGCGAAGGGTAAGGGAAGAGACGTGAGTCCGCGTGTATCCCAATTGCTGAAACTGGAGAAGGAGGCCGGGTTAGACAAGCTCGCAACGTACAAGAAGTTCGCACGGCGCGCACAGAAGGCGCGTCTTGAATTTATGGATTTCCTGATAAAGGTAAAAAGGTCCGGTAAATCCATCGTCGGAAAATCGTGCCCGGGACGAGCCACAACGCTCTTGAATTACTACGGCATCGATACCGAATATATTCCCTATCTGGCAGAGCTACCGACGTCATTAAAATTGGGCAAGTATTTGGCGGGAAAACATATCCCCGTAGTACACGAAAAGATATTATTTAAACAACAACCGGATTATGTCGTTCTTATGTCATGGCAATATGCCGATGTAATTATGAAGAGGTTGAAGAAGGCAGGATTGAAATCCGATTTTGTAATGGTCCTACCAGATTTGAGAATAGTTAAAAACTCGAAAGTTTAGATATATCTCCGCAAAGGAATAATCATGTTTTACTGATAATTTTGTTGCGATTTGAAGATAACAAGCTTGTAGATGAAAAAGTCCAGGGCACCAAAAAATGCGTAGATTATGACTTGAGCAATCAGGTATGAGATATGAAGAAAATCTACGAGTATGTAAATGAGAATAACGTTTAAAACGAAATTTAGGCCGCCGAGCATTAGACTAAGCGAACCCTGGACGGGTATTCTGGAAATCGTCTTTTCCCGGAACGTCCAGAATTTCTGCATGGAGAATGAGACGAGGAACGTTATCGTGAAGGCGATGATGCTTGATACTACATACCACACATGAAAAATATCGGTCAGAACATAGATGGATACCAAACCGAGGAGCACTGCTATGCCGCCAGAAATCCCGAATCGCAGGACCTGCTTAATAGTTTCTTTTCTTCTCCCCAACTCCGACCGCCACTCGTGCAGATTCATGATTATTTTATAAGAAACACATTGTATCCGCTGGTCTGAGCGCTTCGGATTTTTCCGGTTATACGATCAAGAATGTATCCGATATAGCAAAAGAAGTTTACGCGCCCAAGAGGGCTTAATTTAATCCATGTTTCAATGGCCCCGCGCACAGACGCAATTTCGCATGTTGAGAAACGCCTGCCGAAGAGTTCCAGCGTATCTTTGGTAAACCGCCAATAGTCGCCGTAATATCCCGGGTACGCATGGTAGTAATAGAGAAACGGAACATAGATGAAGGCGTATCCCCCCGGCTTGAGCGTTCTGTATATTTCATCCATCGCCTGCATAGGGTTTTCTACATGTTCCAATACCGCTATGCACACAATTGCTTCCTCTGATGCGTCTGGAAAAGGAAGATTGTGCACGTCGCCCACTATGTCGGGCTTGTAATCCGGAACCTTATCGAGAATTAAGTACTCAACATTCTTTATGAGCGGAAGAAGCCACTTTGCTCTATCTTCGTTGAGCCGATTGTTTTTTTCTCTATCAACGCGCAGACCGCCGCCGATATCAATGACGCGTTTCTTGTCGGAAAAGATTTGTCGTATCTTCTCTTCTGCAAAAGTGTCCCAGGGTCTTTTCACGTGCATATATTACCGCACGAACGCGGAATCATTTAGCGATGCGAGAATAAGCTTGGCACGATTTTCCCATGAAAACTGCTGAACTTTCACGCGCGCGGCCTCGGCGCGCTTCGAGGCGGAAACAGAATCTTCAAGGGTATACTCGATTGCTCGGGCAAGACTGGCAGGATCATCCGGCTTGAAGAAAGACGCAGTTTTCTCATCGAGAATTTCCCGTAGACTTGGTACGTCAGATGCCACAATTGGTTTACCAGACGCCATGTATGAAAAAAGTTTTAATGGAGAAGTGTCACGAGTTGATATGTCATGCTTTGCAGAATTTGGAAGAATAAGCACATCTGCTACTGCTTGGTTGTTGGCGAGCTCGCGGTATGGCCTATACCCTAAAAATAACACCCTCGGATAGCTTTTCTTTAGGTCTGCTATCTGTTGCTCTTCGCCACCGATAACAGCCACTAAAATGTTAGACGGCATCAGCGCCGCAGATTTGAAAAAAGTGTCTGTCCCCTTCCAGTCATCGATGCGTCCTATGTAGAGAGCAATCTTTTCATGAAGCGGGAGCTCGAGGCGCAATCGGGCCGCTTCGAGAGATTCTGGGTTTTGAAAAGTTCTTTGATCAACTGCATCCGGCGCAACATGAATCTTTTCCTTTGGCACGCCGCGTTCAACAAGATAGTCGGCAAGACCCTTCGTAAGAACGACGGTCCGCGATGCCGCGAATGTAGCTCGCCGCATGAAAGCGTTCCATCGACCTTCATGAACTTCAAAAATAAAACGTTTATGGAGTAAGCTTAAAAATCCCGCGATCAATTCGTCGCGAGTGTACAAAAGATCCGCGTGATGCTGTTTCGTCAACCATATAGCAGCAAGAGCAAATGTTAGACGATGTATCCAATAGCCGATTCTGTTGTAGGGACCAAAACCGATGGCATTCGCATAGGTGATGGTAAACGTCCTATCCACGGCATAATAGGTAAATGGATCGTCCTTTAGTTTATTCAGCTGACGTGGAACGACCAACTCTACGGTATGTCCAAGCGAAGCTATGGCCTCGCACATTTTCATAATCTGGACGCCATGCGCCTTTTCCGTCGGTATCCGAACGGTTGTTATGTAGAGGATCTTCATGAGCGTATCTTGGCGACCACAACCAAAGTTTCCATAAATTTATTGGTAAAAAGTGAAAGAAATCCGTATACTCCGTTGAGAAACTTCTTTTTCCAGCTTTCTTTGTGTTCGTAACCGAGAGTGTATAGGAAACTAACTTCTGTGACTTCCATGCCGTTTTTTTGTAATAGTTTTCCGAGCGTCTTGCTATTAAAGTAAAACGTGTGGTCGGAATTAGTCGTTGGTTCCCGCTTTGTAAGTTTCTCTGCAAGATTAAAGAGATTGAAAGTATTGGGGGTCGTTAGAATAAGCCGTCCACTCTGTTTCAAGTGTGCCGTACAGCGCCTTATAAATAGACCCGGATTTGAAAGATGCTCTATGAGATCAAGAGCTGTGATGACATCGAACTTGACGGAGAAAGAAAATTCCTCGGCGCTTGCCTCTTTGTAGTGAGCATCATTCTTGAATTCGTCGCTAAGTTCCAGATCCAACCCATGTACTTCCTTCGCGCAATTCTTGAGGAGAGCATGAGGCCAATCCGGATTCTCTTTCTTGATACCCTGCCCAAGAAAACCCACATCCAAGACGACGTCCTCTTTGTGTATCTGCGCGGCGATAAGCTCTTTTTTGTTGTAATACATACAAATATTCAACTCTTGTGAGCACTGGCCACATATCCAAGCGAGTAATCGGATGGTGAGTATTTTTTACCAAACGCCCGCGCGAATCCAGTAATTATTCCATCAAAAAACCTCGCGAAAGGAACAGTAACAAGGGAGAGCGCTCGAAACGGCCCGGGCAGTAAACGTTCGACCAGTGCCCATCGAACCGCACATACTCCTGAACCGAGCGATTGTACATGAATATCCGAGAAACCGGCCAATGCTAATGTACGCTCTAACGCGGTCGACGTATATCGATGAAAGTCATCGGGGGACGCGTGATAAGGAAACAAGAAAGGGACCGCAATGATAATCGTGCCCCTAGGCTTCAATACCCGCGCACATTCTCCAATTAGTTGACGATACTCGAAGATGTGCTCGAGGACGTTGATGAGTAGCACTCCATCGTACGAAGCGTCAGATATAGGCAAGGGTAATTCAAAATTGCATTGGATATCGGCTTCGGACGACAAGTCTGCCGTGGTAATTGAAAATTCACCCTTAAACAAATCTCTATATGGAGAGTTTTTGTGCCCTCCAAGGTCAAGCACCTTTCCAGAAAGAGTAACGCCGGAGAGCGCCATATGTTCCGCCTTTCTGTATATTGTTGTCATACAGAGGATGCGTTCTGCATTTCTTTGATAAGTGCATTTCCAAGCGCAGTAAGATTATTTCGTTCTGCTATTTTTTTGAGTGAATCTGTTATCTCTTCACGTTCTACCGACCGTAAAGTGAGAAGCTTTGCGATTTTTCCTGCTAAATCAACAGGGTTATCCTCCTCAAACACTAAGTGTGACATGGCGATTCCCGCAAAGTCTTGATTCGACGCAAGTACAATGCACCTGCACATTGCCGCCTCAAATATCGTTTTGTCATACATGCCGCCCGGAGATGTATTCACAAACAATTCGTGTGCACTAAAAATATTCGGACCTTCTGAATGAAGAACGCCCGAAAAAAACCGCACCGAGTCCGAAATACTCAAAGCGGCTGCGCGTGATTTTATGTTTTCATAGTATTCTACATCTTCAGGAAGTGGCGTCCCATATACAGACGCAGAAAACGAAACACCGCGACTACGAAGAAGGCCTAACGTCTCTATAAACAACTTCAGACGCTTGGACGGTGCAATTCTCGCATACCATAGTATAGAATTCGGAATCCTCGCAACACCCGGAATGACATGGTAGGTCTCGACATCTATTCCGACCGGCATCAGGACCGATCTTTTATATCGTGCGGTGTATGAGTGGCGTGAAGTGCAAAAGATTTTCGTACAAAATGCCGCGGCTATGTCAGTAAGACTATTCCCGGCATAGTGATTGCGCCACATGTATATCTTCTTGCCCAAGAGAGCCCAGAGCCAGCCCACCGCAAGAATGTACTCTTGATTCATGTGGACGAAGACCATGTCATATTCTCGACGAAGACTCCATGCATATTTGTAGAGACGCAGGCCATACCGTATACGCTGGAAAAGACGTGGACGAGAGGACTGCTCTTTTCCCAGTGAGTATACAGACACATTTTTCGGCAGTGTAAAAGAGCCCTGTTTCAGGCAAATGACGGAGACGTGCTCGTGGTGTTTCGCAAACTCTTCTATCCAGCGTACAAAAAAACCAAGCGCAAGATCCTGCGTATCTACGGCTTGAGCACAGATCAGTATTTTTTTCCTGCGAGATAGGGAAATTCGTTCCTTTTGCATGTCATTTTCTTGGAGACTCATGCGGTACAATTTTTTCGGATATTTATATGAAGGACTACGAACATCACTCAAGAAGATTCTTTTTCTCCTTCTCCACATCTTCTCCATATACACCCTTTAGAAGATCAATATCCTTGCCGCTTGATAGGAGAAGGTCAAGGTTTTTTGCAGCTAACGTGTCAAATACTCGCGCACCATATTCGTCGGCCACCTTCTCTTCATACAAACGCCGCAATGCCTCGAAATCCTTGATAAGACAGTGGCCTCCGGCCCCACGCGCGGGTTTACCCCCGTGCCCGCTTTGATGCACGGGATCCAGGTGCGAGCGGCCGACGCGCGGATCGGCGGCAAGTGCGTCGCGGACAACATCATAGTTTCCATCGAGCTTCTGTACGAGATCATAGAGCATGTTGATATACACGACCTTTACATACAGCCAACTGTTCCCCGCGTATTTGACTATCTCCGCCTCGAGAGAAGAGCACACAAGACTAAACGGCGAAGCTGGCAAGACCGCAAGTACTTCTCCGGCTTTGCGTCGCGCTTCAGGTGTGTCATTTGCGATACCGATGATATTCCTATCAGGATGCGACGCGTCAAACGCAGCCGTCGCCTCGCGCAAGAATTCCGGCGAGTGCATCACAAAGATATCCGGATACGCCTTTTGCAATTGTGCTGTGGTTCCCGGCAAGAGTGTAGACTTAACGACTGCCGTCTCTCCTTTTCCGACCAGCGAAAGTGCACTCCGAACAATGCTGTCGTCAAACTTCTCAGGAGTCGTCGGCGTCGGTACCGCAATGAATACGATATCGCAATCGCGTATTTTCTCTTTGTTCGCACGATACGGCTCTTCAAGAGCATACCGAACTACCTCAAATCCGCGGCGTTCCAGGTCATCGGCATAATTCTTGCCGATGAAGCCTTGCCCGATGTAGCCAATGCGAGATTTCACTTTTTCCTTCTGCGCAACAGAACTCATCGAACCTTCTGCCAACGCTCCCCCTATCTCGGCGCGCCACATGTCTCTATATTCTGATTCTGAAAGAAGCGGAAATGAAAGAGAGCCGCGCCGACCTTCGGAGAGAACCGCGATCGCGCGCGAAGGAAGTTCCTCCGGAGACGCAAGGATAGCTCCCGCCTCCCGAGCAACACCGACATCATAGGAAACCACAGGGCATCCGGCGACGAGCGCCTCCACAATAACCATGCCGTACCCTTCAAACTCAGAGGTGACCAGCAGAAGATCCGCTACTTTATAAAACGGAAGTGAATCCCTGGCTCCCACAAATACAATTTGCTTCTCAATCCCAAGCTCTTGAGCAAGCTCATAAAGTGCCGCTCCCTCGCTTCCACTCCCTACGATAACCAAACCGGCCCCGACTTGCGCCTTTTGGATTTGGAAGAATGCCCGTATTGCGGCAGCTACATTTTTCTCCGGCTCAAGCCGAGAGACGACTAGTACGAGTTTTTGAAAATCGGGAAATTCTTTTTTCTTGTCTATTGCTTCTGCGCGAGTAATTGCTTCCCCATCAACAAACACGGGTAATACTGATACTGGAGTGGTGAGATGAAGCGGCTTAAGCGTTTCTTTGATGCGTTCTGAAACGACGCGGACGGCATCAGCGCGGCGCAAAATGAAACGTGCGAGGACCACAAAAAGACGATTCTTCCTGGAGTGTGCGGAGAACCCCGGTGAAAAAACATCGGTATGCACTTGGACATGCAGTTTGGCACCCGACAGTCGTGCGGCGCACCACGCAGTAAGGCCAATAAGAAATGGGTCTTGTGCGGAAACTATATCCGGTTGCGGCAAACGAAGTGCGGCAAGAATGGCGCGTAGCGCACCAAGTGTTCTACCGAGACCAAACCCTCTTATCGTAGCGTTCGGCGCAAGATGTGCTATCTGCTTTGGACCGTGCGGAACGAATACTTCCAATCGTTCAAGCGTTGATGCCTGCATACGCTGTCGCCGCGCAACAGCGCTATGCTCATCAAATACGCTCCAATCTGTTGAAAATGAGACTACTCGCATACGAGAATGGCCGTATTATACCGATTTTTGGCCCTTTTTCAAGGTTTCAATCCTCGAATCAATTCAAGAAAATCACTGGCTACTTCATCATATGAGCGAACAAAGGAGAACGCGTCAGCTTTCTTTTTCGCCCTCTCGTACCCTGCGTCCTCCGCAAGCTCCGATATCGCCCGCACTATACCATCCTCATCGAGCGGATCAACCAGTGTGCCATATGGCGCAAGCCACTCCGCGAAGCCAGAATATTTGTCCATAATGAAAGGTTTCTTGAATCGCAGTGCGTCCAAAATGTAATTGGGGCTAATCTCGGTAAGCGATGGCAGGATTACCGCATAACAACTTTTCATACGTTCCAGCAGTTCTTTCTTGTGGATCAATCCTTCCTCAAGTTTTATTTCAGGATGTTCTGCTTTGGCTCGCGCAAAAGCCGCATGTAGGCGTTCGCCGTTTTTCATTGCTATCGGGCGTACATGCCATAGAAAGTTCTTCGCGCGCGGCGGCGCGGGCGGCAGAGGCATATCCACTGCATTGCCGATGATCTTTGTGCGATCGAGCGCGAGGCCGTAGGGTTTGATCCACACATCACGCTGAAGCTTTGTGCTGAAAACGATAACGGCCCGTGAAAGAGCCCAGCGCGTGAGCGCAAGAACAAGTCGTTCTTTGAAGGAGAGCGGTTTGTGCTCGGCATAAAAGCGCGCGAGTGGGAGCATATCTTTCGTGCGATCTAGATAGTGCTCCCAGACAAAATCGCCGCCGGTACGAACAATGAATTGCGTACCCGTGAGTACGCAGGCTAGCGCCGAGGGAATAGCGACACTTGCGGTGTCCAATGCTATGACCGCATGAGCGCTGAAAAGTCTGGGAAAAAGACGTGCGAAATAAAGTGCGTGACTTATACCCGTGGGGAGGCGCCTCAATCCTCTGTAGGAAACAACGACGGAATCATGCCCAAGCGCGCGAAACGCTTCTTCAAGACCCCTTGCGTAGTATGCGGGTCCGCCTATTTCCGGCGGATAGAGTCCGGTTGCGATGATGATCCGCATTGCGTTACTGTATACCACCACATCAACTTTGTCCTCAAAGCTATTGTGGCTACCCAACGCAATGGGAATGGGGCGCATGGCTCACATGCGTCCCATTTCTTGAACTATCACCGCCTCGGCGGCGACTCGCCTCGCACGTACGCGAGATGGTCGCCAGTCGCGATAGCCGTCGCCCTCATCGCAGCGTCGAAAGAAACGACCGCCCACCCGCCGAGATAGAAAAACCACCAAAGATGAATGAAATTTCTTGTAGCGTCATCCATGACGTCCTCTCTTTCCGGGCATGCCAAATGCACACCCTCTGCTCACAGCAAACACCCATCCTCCGGAACGCACAAATCAGTTATCCCCTCGCTCCAAAAGCGGCATGAATACCCGCTCGCGCATGTCTTTCGCGATAATGTCCCAATCATACTTTTCCATAACCATCGCGCACGCCGTCGCAATAACTGCGCGCACTTTCTCCGGATGCTCCATGACATGCTTTACCTGCGCAGCTATCTGCTCCGGCGAGTCCTTGTCTACCGCCCATCCTGTTATTGGCTTGTCGAGGTTCCGTTTCTCGTCGAAAAGAAAATCCGCGATACCGCCTTCCTGGGTTGCAATGACCGGAAGCCCCGCGGCCATCGCCTCGACGAACGAGTTGCCCATGCCTTCCGAGCGCGACGGGCGTATGAAGATGTCACACGCCTTGAGATATTTCGGCAACTCATCGTGCCCTATCTGTCCGAGGAACAAGGTTCGAGCTTCGAGCTTCGAGCTTCGAGCTTGTTCTTTCAGCTCCGCTTCCAGCGGGCCTGTACCAAGAATGATAAAGCGCACGTTCTCCGGTAGAAGCGGCAGCGCCGCGATAACGTTATCGAGCGCGTTCTTGCGCACCAAGCGCGAGGTCGTAATAAGGAATACGTCCCCCATCCGTTTGCCGAGCGTGTCTTTTACCTCGTCTATCGCACGCGCTGGATACTCCCTTGAGAAATGCCGCGTGTCGACGCCATTCGGAACGACCTCAAGTGAACCCTTGAAACCTCGACGGCGCGCCCATTCCCCGAGAAAGACAGAGATCGCTTGGACAACGTCGGCTCTTTTGAACGCACGCGAAAAAAGAGGCCAAAGCGGCCACATCATCCTCTCAATGCGCTCCGGCGGATCGCCTTCCTGAAGCGTTAGAATGTACGGCACGCGCGGCTTAAAAAACTTGAACAGCGCCGCGGGGGCGCCCGAGGAATGCGCCATCATCGCCCAGATGGCGTCATACTGATTTTTTCGATGGAGCGACAATGCTTTCCAAGCGGCGGAAAATTGAAAAAGGAATTTGTTAAGTATGCCGGTATTCCCAAATCCTACGCGATGCACAACAACATTTCTTATCTTCTCTTCCTTTGGAAGTCCCTTCTCAAGCGCAAGTGTCACCATGTGAAATTCGATATCCTCCGGCGTTATCCGATTCGTTATTTCCTTTATTGCCACCTCCGCACCTCCGACATGATTCGGAAAGTACGCAAGCGATATGATAAGAATTTTTTTCATGTTGCCATTTGATGTCTCGATTCTATCTCTGTGTGTTTCTGGTTCAACAATATTTCTGCATACGCATATCGCAATTGATTCGCGAATGCATCGCCCTCGCCTATCGAGCGCCGCAATAAACTGCCAGAAGCAAGATGTGCCGCATATTTTTCTTGCGTTATGTTCGCACCGTATACTTGATCGGCATCCGAGAAAATTATTCTGAGCAGAAAACGTGTGAAGGCAGATACATTCCCGAGATCCTGATCAGCTAACGTGATGAGAAGGGGCAACTTTGTCGTACGTTTAAGTAACACTCCCGCGAGAGCTGCATAACTTGCCATGAGGGACCACGCAAAAAGGTATCTATGTTTCTGATACAATGCTCTGCCCTTCCAAAATCCTATACATGGAAGCAAGTACTTGTCAGTCGAGTATCCAAAGCCAGCACGATGAATGTGTGCATTAGGGGTTGGCGGTGTAGTCTTCCGCGCATCGAGAGAAAACTCCGTAGTTACGATATCGAATTGAACGTCGGGCATTTTGCGCATTAATTCAATAAGCGTATTTTCTGCGGGCCCGTTGGTCGGATGGAATGTTGTGGAAAATACGAGAACACGCTTTTCACGTTCAATTCCCCGCGCGTGCGTAGCGAGAAACTCACGAATATATTCCTCAAGTGTGTGCTTCGGTTTCCAACCGAGCGCACTTATTTTTGTCGCATCCAAACCGGACGCCATACGATTACCTGCACGTTCGGGAAGCATCACAACATCCACTCCGAAAAGATGAGCGACTTCCAATATCGTAAACGATTTTTCATGCCCAAGACCATACTCATCACCATGTCCATTCTCTCCGACCAATATAAGTGCATCAACAATATCCTCGACGTGCGTGAAGTTGCGTTTCTGTGTGCCTGGTGAGGTAACCGTGAGCGGAGCTCCGGAGAGATACATCTGCTTGAACGCTTCAATAAGCGTTCCGTAGACACCAGCACGTTCGCCCGGTCCATATACATTGTAAAAATACGTGATGGCATACGGTAGCCTTTCGACATCTCCGATTTCTTTCACACGTTCTGTATTTGCCGCCTTCGTTGAAGCATACGGCGTTGTATGGCGTGCAATACCGGAATCACCGAATTTCGTTGACGAACCGGCATAGACAAGCTTGCACCGATGTTTTTTCCAAAAACTTAGCACTCCTTCCGTCCCAATAACGTTTAGATCACGCACCAGTTCGGGCTCCAGAAGGCTTTGTTCTACTCGCGCATACTCCCCAAGATGATAGACAAGATCGATATCAGATTCTGGAACGAGAGAAGCTACATCCTTGGTGTGCCCTTTTCGATAGTCCACTCCTTCAATATGATTCTCTCTTGAACCCGTGAAATAGTTATCCAGAGAAATGACGTGGTAGTTTTCTTGCACAAGCCGTTTGCACAAATGCGACCCTATGAATCCAGCTCCTCCGGTTACTAGTGCCGTTTTCTTTCTATCAGTCATGTCCGAACATTATCTTGTTTCTTCGATATCCTCAATGATGTTCCAATCCTTAAGCTCCACACTGGTCACAGGAGAAGCGGATGAAGTCGCGTGGCGGCGCAGGCGTGGCGCAAGTGACACTGCGATAGTACCCAATCCCATCACAAGAATTGCGCCAAACCACCATACGAAAGAGGTCTTAGAGCTGGTGTCTACGTCGGCTGCGACCGCCGCAACCTGCCGTGTATTCTCCGATTCAGAAATCGGTTCCTCCTCAGGGACACTCGCGACATCCTCAGATTGCACGATTTCTGTTGCTGTATCAAACGAATCGTCTATTTCATTCACGGAAAGAACGGCCGGTGTTTCAGAAGATGATTCTGAGGACGCGGACGACGTCGCTACAGTTAATGCGATATCTTCTTCAACGTCGACATCCACACCGGAGTTTCCAGCAATCGTTTGAATGTGTGCATACTGTGCGACATCACCGTTCGGATACAGCAGTCCTGCTTCGGCGGATGCACTGAAGTGCAACGCCATAGGGGACAGACGTATCGAAGAGCCGCGTAGCACAATGGTGTTGGATGGGAACGTAAATATCAATCCCCTGTTGGAAATACGCCAGTTAGAGAGATCGGTGTCACGCGTTGAGTTGTTTTCCAGTAAGACTCCGCCGTCTGGTAAAAGAGAGAATCCTATCTGTGCCTCCTCCGCTGATACTGTAATTCTTTGGGACACGACCTCTCCAAAGCGTGTCGCTTCGAGCACGACCGCGTAGCGCCCCGGGTATTCCCATCGATGTATCGCTGTTCTTCCCAAGGCGGATGTCCCGTCGCCAAAGTTCCACCGGAGTTGCGCCTCAACGATATGGTTTCCTGCGTCGTATGCGGCACCTTCAAAACGCGCGTCAACTCCGACTATGACAATACGGTCGTTTCCAGCTGTCACTCGTACCATCGAAGCTGACGATGCCACGGCGGAGGCACTCGTACTTGGGAGTACTGTGGAGGAGCTGGAACCACTATCTCCCGGGTCAACGCTACTTGCTGTGGCAACTGCATTGGCGATGCGCGGCGTCGGCGCAACCGTAATCCACCCACCGGTTGATGTTCTTTGCATCGTGTCTTTCGTCGCGTTGTCGCCCGAAGGCCACCCATCTCCTGCATTAACGCTGTCGATTAGACTTCCTGACGCACTGCGAAGTTCCAACAGTTCCCCAGCGTTTCCGAGACTGCCAGTGTACACACAATCTGCAGAAACCCCCAACACACTGTCGTTCGTACGCACAAGAAGAAAAAAACCATTTGGTTGAACGGTCGTGCTCTGACACTCATCCGGAGAAACAGAAATATCCGGCGCACCGTCAATTGCCTTCAGAGTCCAATCGGAAAGGTCAATGCTGTTGCTTCCGGTATTTTTCAGTTCGATCCATTCGGCGTTCGCATTTGGGCTTCCTCCCACGACACTTCCCATCCATGCGACTTCATTAATGATGACATGCCCCTCGACAGGACTCGGCACAAATATGAGCGCCCCGCTGGAAATAAGAGAAACGAGAATGACAAGCGTAAAAATGTCAAATGTCCTTTCCGTTTTTTCCATTAATGACGCGCGCGAGAAGTTCGGGGGAAACTTCGCCTGCCTGCGCCGAATCATGGATAGCGCCATTCTTCTTATGATTCTGGGCTTCGGCAGGCAGGCCACTTCGTTCATGAGATGCATTATCCCGCACATTCGGCGCGGGAGTAGCAGAAGAGCGAGAATCCTGTGGATTTGCATAAGTCGTTTTTGCCGCCTTTTTTTCGCGTAGGATATCGGCCGGAGAATGTCCTGTACTCTCATGAGTAGAAGTGGGTGGACATGCCGTTGCTATTGCCGCACGGAGCGCGGAGCGACTAGAAGGCGACGCTACATCCGGAGGAGCAGAGGGCGCAGGAGCAGGTTTAGGTCTTGCATCTCTATATTGATTATCCCGCGTTGCTCCCGATGGTGGTCGATATTGAGACCGCCCTCTTTCCTCGTGACGAACGGTACCTCCTCCTCCACCTTGGAAGCGCTCTCGATTTCCACCCCTCCTTCCACTGCTTGTCTGCTCCGGAAAACGTTTTTTTTCAGCCTTCGGTGGCGGCGCAAACTCTTTCTGCCGTTTTATTATAAACGCTTCCATATCGACACGAGACCGCGAGTACTGTTCCCGCGAATTCCGAATGACATCGTCACGATATGAAATAGCAGGTGGATCAATGGGTGGGATGGTCTCTGCTGAGAATGGACGCGAACCAACTCCGTCTATCATAAGCGTCAGGTAGATTTGACCGATACCGAGGCCAACCAGATCTTCGGCGACAAACGTAGGCTCGAAAATAGTCTTTAAAACTTCTGCATCAAACGGCCCCACGCGAAAACATACCAATGTCCCGACGTTGCCAAAGACCGCGTCACGCACCTTTTCCTCCATCTGCTCTATGTACTGGTTCGCAAGCGTTAGTGCCAATTTATATTTGCGCGATTCTGAAAGAATGTCTGCAAACGCTTCGTTCATCATTGATTGAAATTCGTCCACATAGAAGTAACAGCGCGGGAGTTTAGCGAGACGCGTCGCAGGCTCATCGGCGCGTGACATCGCCGCAAGATATATCTTGACGACTAACATAGAGCCCAAAAGTGCAGCGTTCGTCTCACCCATGCGCCCTTTGGAGAGATTCACGATAAATATTTTCTTCTCGTCCATCATCTTCCGCAGATCAAATGAGGATGTCGGCTGACCAACGATATTGCGAATAAGGGGGTTCGATGTGAATTGGCCGACCTTATTCTGAATGGCAGGAGTTGCTTCACGCGCGTAAGTGTCGGTGAAGCTCGCAAACTCTTCCGCCCAGAATGATTTCACAATTGGGTCGGTCACCTTATCCACGACTGATGTACGGAACGACTTATTGGTGAGCATTCGATTCACATCCAAGAGCGTGGACCCCGGGTATTCCAGAAGCGCCAGGAGAGTATTCTGCAAAATGTATTCCATTCGCGCACTCCACGCATCCACCCAGATGCGCTTTAGAGCACCCATGAGGCCGGAAACTACGAGATGTCGCTTGTCGTAGCCAACATCCTCCATAACATTGAAACCGATTGGATGATCGGTGTCGAAAGGTGCGAAATAGACGACATCTTTGATGCGCTCGTGCGGAACGAAGTCGAGGAGTTTCTCTGCGGTCGCGCCGTGCGGATCGATAAACGCGATACCTTCACCGTTCTGGATATCCTGAATGGCCATGTTCTCGAGCATGGTGGATTTACCCATGCCGGTCTTACCTATGATGTACACGTGTTTACCGCGATCTTCTGCGCGTATACCGAACATCTCACGCTTGCCTCGCGTGTGCGTCGATGCAAAATAGTTTATACGACGATCGTCGTCCCGTTGTTCGGGTGGCATGAAATATAAGTATAGCGCACGCCTGAGTGAAAATCGGCTATTCTGTAGAAAGTATTTGCCGCAAACTTCTGTATTTGTTTGCGGGGTCCCAGAACATATAACCATAGAGACCGACATCGTTGATCGCTTTAATTTGTGCAGCTACCATCTCCGGCGTATACGTTACTGGGTAATCAAAGCTCTGGAGCCATGGGCGCATGGCCGACATGGTATAGGAGGGTTTTTCATATACTGCGGGCGATGTTGTGCCTATTCTCTGGTATGCAAATGAACCGATGGGTGTTGTGGTAGCGAGAGTTCGCCTCACAGCTTCACCCATGGAAAAATGTACGATGTCGTATGAGTGTTCGTTCACTTTAGTATAGCCATGGAAGCCCGACGGATAGTGAGATGGGTATACCATCGGAGCAACATAATCGAAGTATGGGAGCGCACGCTCCAGAACTTGCCCGATATTAAGGTCGTCTTCATTCGTCGCCGTCATTCCGAAAAGATCTGCGGAAAGAACAATTCCAATTGGTTTCAACTCACCGTGAAGGTATTTGAAAAATGCTTCCAATGCCACTTGCTTCTCTTTGCCTCGGCTCCATGGATAGTAAATGTCTTTCATGTTGCCGTCGGAAGGAAACCGTATGTAGTCAAAATTGAGCTCGTCGAAACCGATGGCATAAGAAGCCTTTGCAAGTGTGACGATGTACCGCCAGAACGGTTCAGCGCTCACGTCGATGAACGAGAGTCCTTTGTTATCTTTCCACACGGTTGTAGTGGCGGTCTCCTTCTTAACGGCCAATTCCGGATGCGCTGATGTATACAATGGGTCCTGAAAAACTGTGATGCGTCCGATAACGTAGACTCCATTGTCGTGCAATTCCTTTACGAACTCCTTCATGTCGCCCGCGCCGCATTTGTCTGATACATAGGGTGCAAGCATCGGGTCATCCGAGGGGAACGCAATGCCACCGGAATAATCCTTGATGTCGATAACAATCGCGTTCAGTTCCGTTTCATCTATAAGCTTCGTCAGGTCCTTTCGGAATGACGGAGTGCCCGCCGCGCATTGGGTCATATAAAACGGAAC